>Ga0081479_110908_pt1 | contig 84110 bp, 89 predicted proteins | sample MamHotmetagenome_FD_70984 | JGI IMG/M metagenome (GOLD analysis project Ga0081479, IMG submission 70984) | Hot spring cone microbial streamer communities from Mammoth Hot Spring (Liberty Cap Streamers), Yellowstone National Park, USA - T=72 v2... | ecosystem: Environmental > Aquatic > Thermal...
TCCTTCTATTATGTCCATAACATTATAAACAACACGATTCTCAAGCCCCATTACGACATCAAGATTCCGTAATCCAATATCCATATCCATTACAACAACACTTTTCCCAAGTCTTGCTAATGATGCACCTAAATTAGCCGTAACAGTAGTCTTACCTACTCCACCTTTTCCTGCGGTTACAACAATTGACCTACCCATTTCTTCGTCTCCTTACAGGCTTTGCTTCTCTTTCATCCAAAGGAACTATAGAAACCCTTTTGTCTCCGTCAGTCTCGACTATGTAAGGCTTTCTGCTTTTTTCTGGAGTTTTTGCATCTATTTCCATCCCATTTACTACAAGTGCTTGTTGCTGGAATCCAAGGGAAACAACTCTTTTTCCTGCTGTAACCTCTCCTTTAATAACTCCGAATACATAAACACTCGATTTTGATTTAACAATTCCACCGGGATTCACATTACCCAAAATAATAATATCCCAATCATATTCAACTTTCTGACCAGATCTTACCGTATGGTCAATAACAAAAGCACCTTCTTGTGGTTTCTCCGAAACATTTCCAAAGACTTTTTCTCCTTCATTAATCCTGAAGGAAACATTTATTCCATTAAAAACTCCCTCCAAATCACTTATTTCAGCTTCACTCAACTCACGACCTTGCGTATCAATCGATAAGAAGCCTTTGCTAAAGAAATTTCTTTCGCTTTCGATAAGAGACTTGATTCTATCAAGAACCTCAGTAAAAGGCGCATTAGGGTCAATTTTTAAAACCACATCTCCATTTATTCCCTTAAGACTTACAATATCTTTCATAGATTTCCTCCTTACATATTTTTACTCAAAAAAAATTTTTAAGCAAGTCTCTCATAAGAGGAGCAAGCGAGTGAGACGAAGGAAACTTTGAATACTCGAAAAACAAAAGACCTAACACAGAACTATCTTCTCTTGGTGCAAAAGATACAAGCCAGTGATGCACATTACCCTCCTTATCGCCAACTTCCGCACTTCCAGTTTTTGAGCAAACTGAAACACCATTTACCCTCATTATCTTCATATCAGGCTTATTCGATAAACCTTCGAGTCCGTCTTTCACTGTGTTTAATGTATCAGGCTTAAATTTATATTCAACCCGAACTATCGGCTTATATTCAAGAATAACTTCACCCGTTGGAGAAACAATCTTTGAGAGGAAATGTGGGGTAAGCCCTACTCCGTTGTTTGCAATTAATTGATAAAATGTTGCAACCTCAAGAGGAGTTAATGATACAAATCCTTGCCCTATGGACATATTTGCCGTATCACCTAAATACCACTGTTCACCTACAACACTTTCTTTCCATTGAGGTGAAGGAATAATTCCTTTTATTTCAAAGGGTAAGTCGACATTTGTTAGTTCGGGTACCTTCAGAAGGTCTCCCATATTTTTTATGTTATCAGCACCAGTCATAAGACCAAGTTTATAGAAAAAGACATCGCTTGAATTAGCAAGGGCCTCAGATGGTGTTTGTTTCCCAAATGCCCTTGGATATACCCAGTCTTTGAAATTCCTACCACCAATTGTTACATAAGCCCCGCAATCTATAACAGTATCTTTTGTAATAATTCCCTTTTCCAAAGCAGTTATGAGAGTAAGGCTTTTAAAGGTTGAACCTGGTGGATATCTTGACTGTATTGCGCGGTTTATTAAGGCATTCTGTTCTAAAAGCGAATTATAGTCTTTTTCACTTATACCGTTAACAAATAAGTTAGGGTCAAATGTAGGATGAGATACCATTGCGATTATTCCGCCAGTTTTTGGGTTCATTGCTATAGCAACGCCTGTTTTATCACCTATAATGTTTTCAAGGTTTTTTTGAATATTTATATCAATGTTTAAGTATATGTCATCTCCAGGGATTGGTTCCTCCTCGTAGAGCACAGACTTGACTCTTCCGAATACATCAACAAGAACTTCTCTCTTTCCCTTAATACCTCTCAGGTATTTCTCATATTGCAGTTCAAGACCTTGCTTACCAATTCTATCATTTATATCGTAATACGGATCGCTTTTTATATCATCCATCGTAACTGGTCCAACATAGCCGATGAAACATGCTCCAATTTCTTTAAAGGGATAAAATCTCTTATAAGAAGTAATAACATTTATGCCTGGCAACCTATCGAGGGCTTCCTCGATTTGAATTCTCTCTTTTGTAGAGATATCCCTTTTAATCAAAACAGTTTCAAATGAAGGTAAGTTTGCTTTTTTAATTTTATCTTCTATTTCATTAACAGTCATACCAATGATAGAGGATAACAAGGCAAACTCTTCTTTAGGATTCTTTACATCCTCCATCACAACTGAAACATTATAAGAAGGAATATCCTCAGCAAGAACAACACCATTTCTATCAAGGATTCTTCCTCTCATCGGCTGAGTTATTAAAACCCTAACGCTTCTATATTGAGATAACTCGTTATAGTAATCACCTTTTATTACCTGTAAGTAGTAAGCCCTGCCGAAGAGTGTAAAAAATAGAATGAATATTAAAAGGTAAAGTATGAAATTAAACTCTAATTTTTTCCTGTTCATAGAAAACCTTCTTTACAAAAATCAAAAACGCAAATGAAAACAAATATGTAAGAAAAGAAAATTCAAATACATATTGAGGATTGTTGGTTGCTGAAATTAGCACAAAAAATTGTAAGGCAACTACTATTGAAACTTTTAAAAAATAAGGAATTTTAAAATGCGACGCTACAAGATTAGAAATAATTACTCCCAAAGTAATGGGGAGTGCAAAAACTCCAATAAAACTACTAAAAAAAGCATCAATTAGCAAAAGATAGAGTATATAAATTGGTGAGTCTTCTAAAAGAAATATAGAAATAACGAAAGAAAGGGAAACTAAAAAATTGGTTTTAAAATTCGTAGCAACATCAAAAAGAAAAAAGAACACAAAAATAAGAGTAAAAATAAGTTTATTTTTTCCCATAAGATGTCACAACCAAAACATTCCTTATAGTGTAAAAATCTATCATTGGAGAAAGTGTCAACTCATTTTCAACAGAACTTACTTTGTTAATTGATACAACTTTTCCTACAACAATATCGGGTGGAAAAATACCACTTTCTTCGACTGTTACAAAAACGTCCGAAATTGTGTCGTTTACACCAGGGAACGGTCTTTTAACTGTCAAAGTTTCTCCGTTACCCTCTGCAATATCAATCCCACCACGAGCAACATTTTTGACTCCAACTTTAAAGTTAGGACTTGTTTCAAGAGTAACCTTAGACGAGTTTGCCGACACTTGAATGATTTTTCCTACAAGAAAGAGTGTATTTCCATCAATGGAATAAACAACAGGCATATCAACTTTAAGGTTAGAATCTTTTCCCTTGTCAATTATCATAAAATTTCCCACTTTACTGAACATAGTAACGCTACATCCAAGAGTCTCAAACTTAACTTTCGATTTTATTCCGAGTAGGTTTTTAAGTTCAACATTCTCATAATAATTTCCTAAAAGCATTTTTAATCTGCTCTCAAGAGTAGCAATGTAGTTTTTAAGATTTTCGTTTTCAGCAATAAGGGTTTTTCCATTTCTAATAGAAAGTAAATAATCATTTAAAGAAGTGAAAGTTTGGTTTATAAAGTTTAAAACGGAAGAAACAGGTCTTAAAACAAGAAACTCATAGACAGACTTTATGGTAATACCATAACCTGCAAGACCTGCAATAAAAACCAAAAGTATAAGTGCTGTAATTGCATACAAAACAATCTTTTCACGAAGAGACTGCATCTTTGTAGAAGTCGAAATTCTCTATAACTTTCCCTGCTCCAAGTGCAACGGATGATAACGGATCCTCAGCAACTGTAAATAGGATACCCGTCCTATGAGCCAAAAATTTGTCAATATTCTTGAGCAAAGCGCCACCACCTGAAAGCATTATACCTCTATCCATGATGTCAGATGAAAGTTCCGGAGGAGTAATTTCAAGAGTTGCCTTAATAACATTTAGTATCTCTTCAAGTATAGGCTGAAGCGCTTTTCTAATTTCCTCGGATGTCACTGAAATTGACTTTGGAAGACCATCAACAAGATCTCTTCCCCTTATCTCCATTTTTTCGTCCTTATCCAGAGGAAATGCACTTCCTATTTTCATCTTAATCTGCTCGGCAGTAACATCTCCTATGAGAATGCTATACTGCCTTCTTATATAGTTAATTATTGCTTCGTTCATCTCGTCGCCTGCAATACGGGTTGATTTCCCTACAACTATTCCCTTTAAGGAAATTACGGCAACCTCTGTTGTTCCGCCCCCAATATCGACTATCATAGAACCTCTTGCTTCCTCAATCGGAAGTCCTGCGCCTATTGCTGCAGCAAGTGGCTCTGCAATAACATAGGCTTGCCTTGCACCAACATGCATTGCTGCATCTATAACCGCTTTTTTCTCTACAGGTGTTACTCCACTTGGAACACCTATCAAAACAGTTGGTCTAAAAATCCCCCGTTTTCCACCCGCTTTGGATATAAAATAATCAAGAAGCGCTTCCGTTGTTTCAAAATCATTTATAACACCATCTTTTATTGGTCTCTTAACTTCAATCTCAAAAGGCGTCCTTCCAGCCATTGCTTTTGCTTCGTTTCCTACGGCAACTACTCTTTTGTTATGATCAAGAGCAATAATTGTAGGCTCTCTTAAAACAACTCCTTTTCCTCTAACATACACAACAGTATTTGCAGTTCCTAAGTCAATCGCAAGTTCTTTTGAAAATAGTCCCATATTACACCTCTTCCATTATTTTTGATATCTCGTTTACTTTTAAAATCGGAACTCCAATTATATTATCAACAGGTCCTTTAACTTCTTCAATAAAAATGGAGCCAAGACCTTGAATTGCATATCCACCTGCCTTATCAAGCCCTTCTCCTGTTTCAATATAAGCCTTTACAATCCCAATATCAACATCTTTTCGAAATCTAACAAGAGAAATCACATAGTCAATTATACTTAATTCACCTTTTAAAGCAACAACACCAGTAATAACTTTGTGAACTTTACCTAATAAAGCCGTTATCATTTTATAATTGTCATCTTTGGTTTTTGGCTTTCCCAAAATTTTTCCATCAATTGCAACCACAGTATCCATCCCAATTACGGGAATAGACTCCTCAATTCCCAATGAGTAGGCTTTTAAATACGCATTATGAATTACTGTTTTTACAGGGTCGTTCTCAAAAACAATTTCCTCTACTTTTGCCTTTTTTACCTCAAATTCAAAACCAAGCTTTTTAAGATATTCAATTCGCCGAGGCGAAGCGCTTGCAAGAATAAATTTCATGTTAGCGTAAAAAGCAAGATAAAAATAATTACTCCAATAACAGACCCTACATTCAACTTAATCTGCAAACCAAAAGAGAGGTCAATAAAAACAAGATTAACATTTATATTTTGTATTCCCGCATTTAAGCCATAATCAAACACCGGAAATACTTTTCCAATGAAAATGCCAAGTGCAGTTCCCAAAATTAGACCCACAGTCAAAAAAAGGATAAACCTTCCAAAAGCAAATTTTTTCATACTTTATTCAACCTATTATATACAGCCTGAGATAAAATTCCAATAATAAAACCCGAAACTCCCCCTATGGGAATAAGAAAGAAAAGATAATACAAAAACACAGCATTTCTTGTAACTGCAAACACAAAAAGTACCTGAGCAATATTATTTACAATACCTCCTAGTGCAGAAACTCCTACAATACTTATCTTTTTCTTAAATAGGTGGTAGACTACTGCCATAACAAGTGCTGCAGAAACTCCACCGAAGAAACTTGTGCCAAAGGAAATCCAAATAAACTGACCTCTAAAGATCTGTACAATAACAGTTCTTAAAAGCGCAACCAAAACCCCGTAGAAGCCATTGAAAAGTAAAATCGCAAGCACCGTAGAAAGATTTGCAAGACCAAGTTTTGCGCCAGGCAAAAATAGTTGCGGTGGCTCTATGAGATTCAGAACTACACCAATGGAAATTAGGACAGATAAATATACAATCTTTTTCAGATGTGAATTAGTATGAAACTGAGTCGACACTCTCGTTTCCTCCTACAATAGATATTGTAATTCTATTTGGAAGGCAGACTATTGTTTCTCCAACATTTGATATCCAACCCTGCTTAATGCAGAGTTTATCAGGACATGTTGAATCTAAAACATGAACTTTCCCATTATCTATTTCTACATACAAATAACCTTCGTTACTTTTTACCATTATTGTGCTTGGTTTTAAATTAGGAATAAGGGGAATTTTCTCATAAACCTTTCCATCAGCCATGATCACAACAAATTTTGTAGAGGTATTACTAATTCCTATTTCTTTTACTATAATTCCAACTAAAAGTGACAAAATTACAATAATCAAAATTATCTTGTCACCTGTTTTCAACTGAAACAACTCCCTTTAAATCATCCGTATAAAAAACATTCAATTCCTTATCGACTATAATACATGAGGCATTTAATCTTTTCGCTAACTCAAAAGCACTGTCTTTCCCATCAACAAACATCGCAGTTGAAAGGACATCGCCCACATAGCCAGTTTTTGTTATAGCGGTAGCTGAAACTATTTCATTTGCTTGAAATCCTGTTTTTGGGTCAAAAATATGGCAGTACCTCACGCCTTTATATTCAAAAAAACGCTCATAGTCACCAGAAGTTGCAACAAATGTTCCACTTTTTACTTTAACAGTTGCAATTATTCCATTTTCACGTGGATGCTTTATGCCTATTGTAAAAATCTCATTATTATTCTTGCTGTAAACAAAAACATTTCCTCCCATATTAATAACAGCTTTTGTCACATTATCGTTTTCAATAATATCTTTTACTTTGTCGAGTGCATAACCTTTAGCAATACCACCAAGGTCAATTGATTCACCTTTTTTCTTTAAAAAAACTTCATCTCCGCTTATTATAAGGTCGTTAATGTCAGTTAATTTAAGAGCCTCTTCGATTTCGTTTTTCGCTGGTACTTTGAAATCTCCACTTTTAAATCCCCACAATTTTAAAACTGGTGCAATCATTATGTTGAAATTTCCATCAGTTTTATCATACATATCTTTTGCCTTTGTTATTATATCAAGTGTTTCATATGAAACTTTCACAGGTTTTATGCCTGCATTGTTGTTTATAAGGGTTACTTCAGAATTTGGACTAAAATCGTCAAATAAAGCGTTCAACTTGTTTATTTCAAATTCAATATCCTTAACAGCCTTAAATCTGTTTATTCCCCAGACTTTAATATCAATGACAGTATTCATGCTATAAATCTCAACAGAAGTATATGTGTTAGACAAATAAAAAAACAAAACTACCAAAAGAAAAAGAATTGAAAAAAGTGAAACAAGTTTTTTATTCGACAATTCCTAAATCCTCCCCACAAAAATCACACTTTCCGTTATGTGTGTGGTTTTCTACAATGTCAAAACCAGATCTTCTGATAACCCTTCTTTTGCACTTTGGACAGTATGTATCTTCATAAGGATGCCCCGGGACATTTCCAATGTAAACAAAGTTAAGTCCTTCATTCATAGCTATTTCTCGAACAGTTTCAAGAGTTTCAACCGGTGTAGGATAAAGATATGCAAGGTCAAGGTAAGGATAAAATCTTGTTACATGCCAAGGGGTCTTTCTTCCAAGGTTATCTCGTATCCAATGAGCAAGATCCCTCAATTCATCTAATTTATCGTTAATTGTCGGAATTATGTTTGTTACAACTTCAATATGCATATTCCATCGTTCTTTTGCGTAAATAACGCTCTCAAGAATTTTGTGGAAATCAAAAATTGGTGTGATTTTGTTATATGTTTCCTGAGAAAACGCCTTTATATCAACCCTAAAGACATCAAGATAAGGACCAATTACGTCAAGACCTTCTTTTGTTATAGAGCCATTTGTTACATATACAGTGTATAAACCACTCTTTTTTGCAAGTTGCGCTGTTTTGTAGGTATACTCAAACCAAATAGTAGGCTCGTTATAAGTCCAGGCAATTCCTTTTGCTTTGTAGCGAAGTGCTAAGTTAACTGCCTCCTCCGGGGGTATTTCTGAAGATATTAGAGAAAAGTCAAAATTCGGCTCTTTTATCCGTGAAATTTCATAATTTTGACATCCTCTACAACGGAAATTGCATCCCCATGTTCCAAAAGATAATACCCCGCTACCGGGATAATAATGGAATACTGGCTTTTTCTCTATGGGGTCTAACGCATACGAAGAAACATATGAATTTAAAAGGGTATAAAGTTTTCCTTCCTTATTAACTCTAACTTTGCAATTTCCCGCCTTACTTTCAGGAATTATACACCTGAAGTTGCATAAGTTACACTTTACCTTTTTCCCTTCAAGTGGTTCCCAGAGGAGGGCTTCTTCCATACTAAATCTCCCCTTTTATAAACCTATCTATCGATTTTGCTGCAAGCCTTCCTGCACCCATTGCTGTTATTACGGTTGCAGCGCCTGTAACGATATCTCCGCCAGCAAAGACACCACGAACTGAAGTCTGTAAGTTCTCATCTACAAGAATTTCTCCGTGTTTTCCAATCTTTAGTCCCTCTGTTGTCTTTGCTATAATTGGGTTAGGTGTAGTTCCAATTGCAACTATTGCTTCATCTATGTCAAGCTTAAATTCGGAACCTTCAATGGGAATTGGCCTTCTCCTTCCAGAACTATCAGGCTCACCTAATTGCATTTTTATACACTCAACCTGCTTTACAAAACCTTTTTCGTCACCTATATACCTTATGGGATTAGAGAGCAAAACAAAATCAATACCCTCTTCCTCGGCGTGAACTATCTCCTCTGCCCTTGCAGGCATTTCTTCCCTTGACCTTCTGTAGATTAAATATACATGCTCTGCCCCAAGCCTTAGAGCCGTCCTTGCGGCATCCATTGCAACGTTCCCACCGCCAATAACTGCTACATTCTTTGCCTTCTTAATAGGTGTATCAAATTCAGGGAATTTATAAGCCTTCATCAAGTTGACTCTTGTGAGAAATTCATTTGCAGAATATATACCACCAAGGTTTTCCCCAGGAATATGCATAAATTGAGGAAGTCCTGCACCACTTCCAATAAAGACAGCCTTAAAGCCGTCATCAAAAAGACCTTGAATAGTTCTTGTCCTTCCTACAAGGAAATCAAAAACAAACTTTACTCCCATATTTGAAAGCATTGAAATCTCTTCCTGGACAATTGCCTTCGGCAACCTAAATTCGGGAATGCCATATACCAAAACTCCACCTGCAACATGAAACGCCTCAAAAATTGTTACATCATAGCCCATTCTTGCAAGGTCTGCAGCACAAGACAAACCAGCAGGTCCAGAACCAACTATTGCAACCTTTATACCTTTGTCTTTTTCTTTCTTGGGCATCATGACTTCACCTTTTCTTCTTTTTTCCAAGTCCAAATCAGCAACAAATCTTTCAAGTCTTCCAATACCAACAGGATCTCCAATTTTACCCATAACACAAACTGCCTGACACTGTTCCTCTTGAGGGCATACCCTTCCAGTTACCGCAGGCAAAAGGTTTGATTCATGAATTATATCGATTGCAAGATCAAATTTTTCTTCCTTTATCGCTTTTATAAAGGCGGGAATATTTATATGAACAGGACACCCATCAACACAGGGATGCGTGGGGCATTGAAGACATCTTGAAGCCTCTAATACTGCTTCTTCTTTTGTATATCCAAGTGGAACCTCAAGAAAGTTATTTCTTCTCTCGTGAGGCTCTTGCTCTTTCATTGGAGTAAGTTTTTTATTAACATTCATTTTACTTCCTCCTTCCACTTTTCAAAAGACAATTTTTCCTCTTCCTTATAGATATTGAGCCTTTTCATAAGTTCATCAAAGTCAACAAGGTGAGCATCAAAATCGGGTCCGTCTGAGCAAGTGAATTTAGTTTCTCCACCTACCGTTACCCTGCATGCACCACACATACCCATTCCACATACCATAAGCGAGTTCAAACTTGCGATGGTTTTTATGTTATATGGTCGAGTCATATCAGCAACTGCCTTCATCATTATTGCAGGTCCTATTGTAAAAACTCTTTCAATACCTTTTTCCTGTTCAAGTACTCTTTTGAGAACATCAGTAACAAAACCCTTTTCTCCGTAACTTCCGTCATTTGTTGCGATAAGGAGTTTGTCTGAAACGGATCTCATCCTCTCTTCCCAGAAAACATAATCCTTAGACCTGTAGCCAATGATAGCAATAACTTCATTACCTTTACTTTTAAGTTTTCGTGATATTGGGTATATAGGAGCAATACCTATTCCACCACCTACTACTACAACTTTTCCAAAACTTTCAATTTCTGTAGGATTACCCAATGGACCAAAAACATCGGCAAGTTCTTCACCTTCATTTTTCGTCCCAAGAAGATGGGTTGTTTTCCCAATCTTCTGAAAAACTATGGTGACCGTCCCCTTAGATCGATCAAAATCGGCAATAGTTAAGGGAATGCGTTCACCCTTTTCGTAAACACGGATAACGACAAACTGTCCAGGTTCAGCGGTCTTTGATACATTTGGTGCTGCAAGTTCCATAAGGACCATCTCAGGTCCTAAAATTTCTTTTCTTAAGATTTTAAACATGCTACCTCCTTCCCCATCGTCAAATTTGCATTTCTAAATATTTCAAAAAAGTTTTTACAAACTCTTTCATAAACTAAGTCCTTTTCTAAGCCGCTTAAGTTAGCAAAAAACTCATACAAAATCCTTACATTTTGCGGTCTATTTTTCGTTCCTCTTAAGGGAACTGGCGCCAAATACGGCGAATCTGTTTCCAAGAGGAGCCTATCTAAAGGCACAAATTTTGCCGCCTCTCTTAAATCATTCCTCTTATTAAAGGTAACCATACCAGAAAAAGAAACATAAAACCCTCTATCTAAAACTTTTTTTAATTCCTCAATACCGTAATCAAAGGAATGGAACACCCCAACAAAATAACCCACACTGTCTAATATGGAGAGAGTGTCGAAAAATGAATCCCTCGAGTGTATCACAATAGGCAAATTTAACTCTTTTGCAAGTTCAATCTGTCGAATGAACCCTTTTATCTGGGATTCCTTCGAAGTTAGATCCCTGAAGTAATCAAGCCCAATTTCACCCAGTGCAATTATTTTTTCCCTTCGTAGCAAACTTTTCAATTCTCCATAAGTTTCATCATTTAACTTATCGACATCATATGGATGAAAACCAATTGTTGCAAAAGCATTCCTATAATTTTCTGCAATTTCTACACTTTCATATGCGCTTTTAAGGTCATATGCAACAACATTAATTAATAAGTTCTTGTCTTCTAATATTTCCTTTAACTCTTCCTCACTATAATATTCCTTAAATGTATGTGCATGCGAGTCAATTATCATCAACTTATTTTTGCTCCTTCTTCTATGTCCTTATCCACAGTAAGAAGAGAAAGTTTCTCTTTGTTAGGCGTCGATGCTGCAAGAAGCATACCCTGTGATGTAATACCCATAAGTTTTCTTTCTTCAAGGTTCGCTATAATAACTATCTTTTTTCCTATTAATTCTTCTTCGGAATAAAACTTCCCGATACCTGCAACAATTGTTCTTTCTTCATTTCCCAAGGTAACTTTTAATTCTATTAGTTTGTCTGAATTTTTTACACGCGATGCTTTTAAGATTCTTGCAACACGCAAATCAAGTTTTGCAAAGTCTTCGTATTTTACCCTTAAAACTTCAACGACATTTTCAGTCTCGAGAGAAACTTCTTTAACTTTATCAAGTTCAATCCTCTCCTTTTCTAAACGAGGGAAAATTGGCTCAAGTAATTTTAATATACTCTTTTTAACAAGCGGAGAGGAGTATTCTTTGAGGGACTTTTCATCAACACCAAATTCATCAAGCACAAAAGAAGTTACATTTGGCATAAAAGGCTGCAAAAGAACTGTTGTATAAGCAATTCCTTCAATAAGAGTCTTTAAAACAACATCAAGTTTATCGCCTTCTTTAACGAGTTTCCAGGGCTCCTTTACCTGGATGTAATTATTTAAATACGATATTATCTCAAACACTCTGTCCAAAGCAAAGGATAAACCATACCGATCCATTTGTTCTTTATAATCTTTAAACTTTTCATTTGCAAAAGCGACAAATTCGTAATCAACACCTACTTTTGGAACTTCAAGGTTTCTATACTTAGAAAGCATATTAAGAGTTCTATTAATCAAATTTCCATAATCGTTTGCAAGATCCGAATTATATCTTCTAAAGAAGGATTCCATCCTGAAATCGCCATCTAAACCAAAGATTGCTTCTCTTGACAAATAATACCTTAGGACATCAACGCTCTTTTCAAAAGTGATGTGAGTAAGTTTAGAGAAATTTTCAGCAAATTCAACAGGGTCAACAACATTTCCAAGAGACTTAGACATCTTCATCCCTTCCAGGTTCCAGAAACCGTGTGCAAAAATCTTTTTTGGTAAAGGTAATCCAACGCTCATTAACATTGCAGGCCACACAATTCCATGGAATCTTGTTATATCCTTTCCAATGAGATGCAAGTCAGCAGGCCAATACTTATTAAACATTTCCTTGTTATCATGATACCCTACCGCCGTAACATAATTTATTAAAGCATCAAACCACACATAAATCGTGTGATCCTCGTCAAAAGGAACATGTATTCCAAATTTAAAAGATTTTCTTGTAACAGAAATATCCTGAAGTCCGCCCTTTAAAATATTTAGAAGTTCATTATATCTTGACTCTGGTTCAATAAATGTGGGGTTTTTAAGATAGAAGTCAAGCAAAGCATCCCTGTATTTGCTTAATCTGAAAAAGTAGTTGTCCTCAGAAAGCCTTTGAACTTCGCCACCGCAGTGGGGACATTTTCCATCAACAAGTTCAGAGTCTTTTAAAAATGTCTCATCTCTAACACAATACCATCCTTCGTATGTACTTAAATATATGTCTCCCTTCTCGTACATTTTTGCAAAGAAGTCCTTAACAACTTCCATATGGTCGGGATCACTTGTCCTGATGAATCTTGAATAGGATATGTTAAACCTATCAAAAATACTTTTCCATGTGTTAGCCTGCATATCCACAAATTTTTGAGGGTCAATACCTAATTCCTTCGCCTTTGCTTCAATTTTCTGAGAATGTTCATCGGTTCCAGTGGAAAAAAAGACATCGAAGTTTGATAATCTTTTGTACCTTGCAATAATATCTGCTGCAATTGCCTCTGAAACAGACCCTATGTGTGGCTTTGAATTAACATAGTAAATAGCAGTTGTAATATAAAACTTTTCCATAGAACCACTCCTTACTTAAGATTTTCTATCTGTTGAATTGCATTCGACATTTCAAATTTAATCATACCAAGATTACTAACATTGCTTGCAAATACAACTAATAACTCACCACTTTTAAGACCCGTGAAGATTATTCTTCCAACACTTCCATCAACAAAAGAATCAACAAATTTTCCCATTTTTGTAGAGTCAAGCAAATCGTTCAAATATCCCTTTAACGATGCAAGAGTATATGCTAATTCAATTGGAGGATTATCAAGGCTCGAATTAACAAATAGAAGATTCCCTTCAGAATCAATAAGGTAAACACCCAAAACACCCGGTAAGTTTTTAAGTTTAGAGAGAATTTTTTCCATTATTTCATCATCTCCTCTATCTTTGGCAAGAACTTCTTAAATTCAATTATTACTTTACCAAGGTTGATAGGTTCTCTTGCAATTAAAAAAAGGTAACAATCATAAATTAATGGGACACCAAAAACACCGTAGGAGTCTGTTAGCACAAAAAACTCTTTAGCCTTTCCTAAAGAAAGATTTCTTATGGATCTTTCGATAATTGAAAAAATCGAAGAAACTTCAGCGCTTGCAAGCGAAGCTTCAACATTTTCTTTTGCATACATTGCAACAGGCAACCCATCTTTACCTGTTATGCCAACAAAAATTGACTCGTTAACTTCTTCACCTAAAGCCCTAATAATACTTTCAAGATTATCCATTTTTTACCTCCAATTCAATAGATTATATCAAAAATTTATTTAAAATCCTATTATTTTGGTATAATAGAAATATGAAAGGTAAAACACTTGCAAATTTTATTGTAAAAGTTATTGAGGACAAAAAAGGCGAAGATATTAAGATTATTGATGTAAAAAAACTCACCATCATAACCGATTATTTTGTTATTTGCACAGGAAGCGTAAGCGAGCACTGTGATGCCATTTCTAACGAGGTCGAGGAAAAACTTAAGAAGAAAAAAGTTATACCAATTTCTGTTGATAAAGGAGCCGACTCAACGTGGATTGCGATGGATTATGGAAGCGTTATTGTCCACATAATGACCGAAGAAAAACGAAGGTTCTATGATCTTGAAAGAATCTGGGAAGAAGTTAGCCCTAAGATTGCCTCTAATAGAAAGTCAAAATCTTGACAAAAATCCATAGATTAATATAATACTTCGGAAGTAATAATTTATAGGAGGTTTTATGGACGAGTTATTTGCGGTTCACGAAGTTAAAAAAGAGACTCTGGATATAAATGAAATTTATGACCTTGCAATCATAGGCGGTGGACCTGCAGGGCTAACTGCTGCAATTTATGCAGGAAGATTTCGACTAAAATCGGTTTTATTTGAAAAAGTGGCAGTTGGCGGACAGATAGCGGTAAGCGAATGGGTAGAAAATTACCCAGGTTTCCCTGAGGGAATTTCCGGATCAGATCTTGTAAATCTTTTCAAGAAACAAGCTGAAAGATTTGGCACAAACATCGTGCTAACAGATGTAAGATCTATTGAAAAAATTGACGACCTTTTCTATCTTGAAACCGAATATGGAAAATTGAGGGCATGGACTGTCATTTTAGCAACTGGCGCAGAGCCTGTTAAATTACCTGTCCCGGAAGAAGAAAAATTTAGAGGCAGAGGTATTTCGTATTGCGCAACATGTGATGCTGCGTTTTTCAAAAGTAAAACTGTTGCAGTGATTGGTGGTGGGGATACGGCAATACATGATGCTTTAACCCTATCGAAATTTGCGGAAAAGGTAATCGTTGTACATAGAAGAAAAGAATTAAGAGCAACAAAGATTCTGCAGGAAGCGGCTTTCTCGAATCCCAAAATTACATTTGAACTCGAATATATACCGGTGCATGTGCTCGGTGATAAGAAAGTAGAAGGTCTCGAAATTGAAAATGTTGTTACCAAGGAACACAAAGTGTTAAAAGTTGATGGAGTTTTTGTTGCTATTGGAGAAAAACCAAATTCTGAACTCGTGAAAGGGCTTGTCGACCTCGACGAGAGAGGTTTTGTAATTACAAATATGAAAATGGAAACATCTGTCCCTGGGCTGTATGCAGTAGGTGATGTTAGAAATACACCGTTAAGGCAAGTTGTAACTGCTTGTGGCGATGCAGCAATTGCAGCAGCCGAAGCAGATAAATATATCAAAAATTTATAATAAGAGGTGAAGAATGGAAAGATTATTAAAAGAAAAAGATGTAGAGTACATTAAGGACTTGTTTGAAAAGAATTTAAAAGATGAAGTAACATTAACTTTATTCCTCGAAACAAATGGGCCTAATGTTACAAAATTTAACGAGCAGTATTTACCTTACACTGAAGAAATAGTTAAGGAAGTTGCAGAGTTATCCCCTAAGATTAAGATGAATATCTACAGAGATGACCCGGAAAAAGAAAAAGAATATGGAGTTAAAGCAATTTCTGCTCTATTCATCGAAGGGCAAAAGACAAATAAGAACATAGTTTACTACGGCATTCCATCAGGGCATGAGTTTTCATCACTGCTTGAGGACATTATTGATGTATCAAAAGGCGAGACGGAACTTCCTATCGATATCAAAGAAAAAGTTAGGAAAATTACAAGTAAAGTAGAGATACTTGTTTTTGTAACCCCAACTTGCCCATACTGCCCAAGAGCAGTAAGAACAGCACATCAGTTTGCCCTTGAAAATCCTAACATAGTAGGAGCAATGATCGAAGCAAATGAATTTCCAGATTGGTCAAACCAGTACAATGTTTACGCTGTGCCTAAGGTAGTGATAAATGAAGGAAAAGCAGAATTTGAGGGAGCCCTTCCTGAAGATGCATTTCTGCAGTCAGTTTACGAAGCCCTTGGCATTAAATTAGTTTAGAAAAATAGATGTTAAAGTTTTAAAGCCCCCTTACGGGGGCTTTTTTTAAATTGTAATTCAATAAATGTTAACTTATATGAGAAGCGAAAGGATTGCTTTTTGTATATGAAGTCTATTTTCAGCCTGGTCAAATACAACAGAATGAGGGCCATCAAGCACTTCGTCAGTAATTTCTTCCCCACGATGAGCAGGTAAACAGTGCATCACGATGGCATCCTCTTTTGCATATTTTAGAATGTCTGAATTAATCTGGAATGGCTTCATAATCTCAACTCTCTTATCATGCTCTGCTTCCTGTCCCATTGAAGCCCAAACATCTGTATAAAGGACATCAGCATCTTTTGCTGCTTCTTTGGGGTCATTGACGATTTCAATTTTTGATCCCGACTTTTTTGCAAAGTTAAGAGCCATTTCCACAACTTCTTTCATAGGCTCAAACCCTTTTGGAGTTCCAACAGAAACATCAAGTCCAAGGATACTACCACCAATAAGAAGAGAATTTGCAACATTATTTCCATCGCCAAGATATGAAAGTTTTACACCCTGTAATCTCCCTTTTTTCTCTTTTATCGTAAGAAAGTCACCTAATGCCTGGCAAGGATGTGAAAAATCGGAAAGTGCATTGATTACAGGAACACCTGAGAACTGTGCAAGTTCTTCAAGTGTTTTTTGAGCAAAAACTCGTGCAACAATTCCCTGAACCATTCTTCCCATAACTTTTGCTGTATCAGGAACTGTCTCTCCTCTTACTAGTTGCAAATTTGAAGTCTCAAGAATAAGAGGGAATGCCCCAAGTTCGTGTATGGCAACAGCAAAAGAAATTCTCGTTCTTGTAGAAGGCTTTTCAAACAAGACCGCAACAGTTTTCCCATCAAGCAATTTCTCATTCTTACCTGCATAATGTTCAACTTTTAGTTTTTCGCCTTGAAATATAAACTCTTCAAGTTCTTCTTTTGTAAAATCTTTTAAGCACAATAAAGATCTTCCTTTGAGGTTGGTTGCCATATTAACCTCCAAACTTTTGTGTTAAGATATCTTTTAAGTCAGGTTTTCCTATTTCCTGAAGTTCATATCTAACTCTTACAGCGGGCTTATTCAACTTAATAACTCTTCTAAGATCAATTGGAGTACCAATTACTACAACATCTGCAGGTATAGAATTTATAGTCTCCTCGAGTTCTCTAATCTGGGTTTCACTGTATCCCATAGCAGGGAGCACATCTTTTGTTTGTCTATACTTCTCATAAGTTGCCTTTATAGATCCAACCGCATAAGGAACGGGAGATATAATTTCACTTGCACCAAGTTTTCTTGCGGCAATATAGCCAGCACCATAACTCATTTCTCCATGAGTTAATGTTGGACCATCTTCAACAACAACAACTTTCTTTCCACGAACTATCTCTCCATTTTCCACATAAACAGGTGATGCTGCATCCACAATAATGGCATTTGGATTTACTTCTCTTGCGTGGTTTCTTACTAATTCAATTGATTCAAAATCCGCTGTATCTTCCTTGTTGATTACAATAACATCCGCACTTCTAAAGTTAGTCTCACCAGGGTGGTATGTAAGTTCGTGTCCTGCCCTCAACGGGTCAGCAACAACAATTCTAAGATCTGATTTATAGAACGGGAAATCGTTATTTCCACCGTCCCACACGATAATATCGGCTTCTTTCTCTGCTTCTCTTAATATCTTTTCGTAGTCTACCCCTGCGTAGATTACCGCACCGAGATCAATATGAGGCTCATATTCTTCACGCTCCTCAATTGTGCATTTGTATTTGTCAAGATCCTCATATGTTGCAAATCTTTGAACTGCTTGCTCTACAAGATTGCCATATGGCATAGGGTGTCTAATTGAAACAACACGTTTGCCCATTTCACGAAGAATTTTAACTACTTTTCTTGTGGTCTGGCTTTTTCCTGAGCCCGTACGAACAGCGCACACTGAAACAACAGGTTTTGTGGATTTTACCATAGTTGCATCTGGTCCCATTAGCCAGAAATCTGCTCCATTTGCAAGAGCAATTGAAGCCTTATGCATGACATATTCGTGTGGCACATCACTGTATGCAAACACGACTCTTTGAACTCCAAAATCCATTATGAGTTTTGGTAATTCTGATTCTGGATAGATTGGAATACCGTTCGGATAAAGCGAACCTGCAAGTTCTTTTGGATAAACTCTTCCCTCAATGTTTGGGATTTGAGTTGCGGTAAAGGCGACTACTTCATACTCAGGCCTTTCTCTAAAAAATACATTGAAATTGTGGAAGTCTCTTCCGGCTGCTCCCATGATAATTACTTTTACTCTTTCCATAATACACCCCTTTCCATAAAATTATCTAAATTACTAATTTTGCCTTTTATTATACAATAATTCTTCAAATTTTATCTTAATTTCATTTTGTCTGTTCTTTGGATTAAGGAATGCAAGAATTAGTGAAATAAACGGCCATAATAAACTTAATGCACCTTCAACATACATACTTTTCGAAATATAAAAATACCCAAAAACAATAAATATAATCCAGCGAAATTTGTTTATCTGCCAAAGTATGTAAGAGATTTTTAGATTTATGAACTTGCCACTCACAAAACCCCAAAGGACATTTAATATATAGACTGCTACTAATAGAATATACCACTTAACAAAGTACATTAAAGGTGGAACAAGGATTTCCGTTATGTAGATAGGAAGGTTTGCCCATTCTCCGCTTCGACCATCAATGTATGCTTTATTTTCACTTTTCGTATGCTTTTCAACTTCCCACATTTTTCACCTCAGAATTTTATGTTGTATACAAGTAAGAACGCAAGTATTTGCAAAATGTATTTGCTTACAACTTCAGGAGGTGTAGTATCTATTTCAATTTCTATCGTCTGTGTTAATTCTCTTACTGCTTCAACAATACGCCCTGCAATTACCTCTGAGACTGGTTTAGAGAAAGCCTTCTCTTTTCTAATTCTATTGAATGCAACGGAATAAATTGCATTTTCGTCTTTAAAATTCTTAAGGAAAATATCTTCTAATAGTTCGAGAGAAACTTGTGCTATATCGTTTTTCTCCTGCTCTGGCATCGGTGGAAGACTTGCAAGTGATTGACTCAAAAATTGCCTTATAGCAAGAGATATTTTTTGGACATCTGTAACATTTTGTAGCGTTTGTCTCAGGGGTTCAACAAGAGAGTATGCCTTGTAAACAATGAAGGTTATATAACCAAGGTAACTATCAACATTAAGCAGCCTCTTAATCTGCTCCATAGAGACAACTCTTATTGCTCTCTCAATGCCACTCTGTCCTAAGATTCGTAGCATCTCTTTGGTAATAACATACATCATATCAAATAAGTCATAACTTTCGCCAAAACCAACATAAAGATTTAGTAGTTTTGCATCATCCCTTGAGATAACCTGACCATGATTTTGGAAGTTCCATACAAGTGCATGTGCTGTTTGTGAAGCAAGGATTACCCTTTCCCTCTCAGGTTTATCCTTGAACATGTATCGGTAAAGAAAGTTATAGGCATACTGCTCACCTGTAGTGAGGGCTCTATAGCACATATTAACAACTGTTGGATTTATCTGTTGAACAATTGGAACAAGATAGCTCATAGCTGTGTTCATCGCTATATCAACTGCATCTTCTCGTTTTATTGGGACTGCCTGTGTAATATCCTGCGCCATTTTCAAAGCAAGAGGAAAGAAATCGGTAACGAATTTGCCATATAACTGCATAAATGGGTAGTAGCCTTCAAGAGCTGAGATATGAAGGTTTTCAATCAGAGGATGCTCCATTTGCATATCAAGTGGACCTATTTCTGATTGAGGGCCCATTATTATTTCATCTGACGCAAGAGTCATAAGGGTTGCTGCTGACTTTGCAAAAAGAGGGACAACTGCTTTTAATTTTTTACACTTGGATCTTACTATATTCATCATCTGGTAGGCAGGATGTGGATAACCACCGTTAGAGAGTATCACCATATCAATTCTCGTTTCTTCGGGAGGAGTAGTTATTTTATTGAGTTGGTCAATTAGGTCAAAAACATCGTCTCTATCAACAGGAGCTCTTTCGTTGTAAACAAGGAACAATATGTATCTTGTTTCTTTTTGTTCCTTTGGTGAAGTGGGAGGAATCGGCGTGTGTAAAGGGAGATTCTCTTTAGTTTCCTCTTCGCTTGTTTCTTTTTCCTCTTCTGGGTTTTCCTGGTTTTGGTTTTCAACATTAGTTTCTTCATTTTTCTTTTCTTCTTCGTCCATATTAACCTCCCAATTTTTATTGATTTTACAAATAATTATACTGATTTAAACAAATTTTTACAAATTTTTAACTTTTCTTAACAAAAATTGTAAAGTGCAACTATTTTTGTGGTATAATAAAAAAAGGGAGGGCAATATGAAAATAAGAGAAGCAGCAGTTGCAGGAGCATTCTACCCTGAAGACAGGGAAGAGTTGAAGAGTATGATAAGAAGATTTGTTGAAAGTGCTCCTTTGGAAGATTTAAACGACTTAAAAGCGCTTATTGCTCCACATGCAGGCTATATATATTCTGGACCCATAGCAGGCTATAGTTACAAGCAACTTATGAACATAGAGCACCTCAAAAATGTAAAAGTAATAATCATTGCGCCTTCTCATTATGCTTATTTTCATGGTGCTTCTGTGGGGATATTCGATGCGTATAAAACTCCTCTTGGATTTATAAATGTATCCAAGGATGCCCAGAAACTATTGCAACTTGAAGAATTTCACTTTATACTCGATGCACACTTAGAAGAGCACAGTATAGAGGTTCATCTTCCTTTCTTGCAATATACCCTTCCGCATTTCGAAATCGTTCCAATCCTATATAGCGAGATATCAGAGGAATCCATCCTAAAAGGTATCTTGTCTATATTTGATGAGTCATCAATTCTTATCGTGAGTACCGACCTAAGCCACTATTATCCTTATGAAGTTGCAATTAAAAAAGATGCTCATTGTATCAAAGCAGTTGAGCAACTAAACAAAAAAAACCTTTTGTATTGTGAAGCATGCGGCAAAATAGGAATTGCTACAGTGATTGATTTTGCAAAGGTAATGAACCTAAAAAGCAAGGTTCTAAAATACGCAACAAGTGGAGATACAGCTGGTCCAAAGTCGCAGGTTGTTGGTTATCTTTCAGCCGTATTCCATGGAGGAAATGTATGAACGAAAATGATAAAATCGTTCTACTTAAACTTTCAAGGAAGACTATCGAAACCTATTTAAAAGAGCACAAAAAGACAAAGGTAACAAAAGAAGAAATCCCGCAAAAAGAATTCTGGGAAGAAAGAGGAACATTCGTAACCCTTACTGAAAATAGTGTATTAAGAGGGTGTATTGGTACAATATATCCTGTAAGACCTCTTATTTTAGATGTTATAGAAAATTCTATTAATGCTGCTTTTAGAGATCCGCGATTTTACCCACTCGAAGAAAGCGAACTTCCATACATTGACATTGAGATTTCAATACTTTCTGTTCCAGAAAAAATATACTTCAAAGATACAAAAGAATTATTCGAAAAAGTAGCTCCTTTCAAACACGGAGTGATTATAAGAAAGGGCTTTTATCAGGCAACATTCTTGCCCCAGGTTTGGGAAGAACTTACAAACCACGTAGACTTTTTTACTCATCTCTGCTTGAAAGCAGGATTGGACGGCAATTGCTTTAAGGACAAAAACTTAGAAGTTGAAGTATACACAGTAAAAGCTTTTTCAGAAAAAGAGTTGGGCTTGAGATAACCCAAGCCCTTTAAATTTACCTGTAGGTGTCCGGGTCTTTAAACACGAACCCTAACAATACAATTATTGCCATAGGTATAATTCCAAAGGTAATAACAAAACTTGTGTAACCTTTGGTTAATGAACCAATAATAGGGAAGATAGTACCTCCAATATTTGCAAAGATAAGAATTATTGCACTTCCAATTCCTGCATTCTTTATTCCAACGGAACTAAAAGCGCTTGGTAAATGTAGTCCTAATGGATAAATAGGGAAAAGCGCTATTCCAAGAATCATTGAAACAAGCAAAAGTAGCGCATATTCATTAACAAAGATACTTGTAAAGAGCATCAAAATTACAATAACTGGCAATATAATGAAAAACGGTTTAACTTTTTTTATCCTATGGCTTAGATCAGGAATAGTCATAGCACCAATTAAACAACCGATCATAATGAAAGCATTAATAAAAGAAGCCTTTGTAGGATCAATTCCTTTGAAGGCAACATTTAGCTTAGGATACCAACCTGCAAGCCATTTGAACACTCCAATATCAAATAAGGCAATTAAAGATAAAACTACAAGCGATTTGTTGGAAAAAACAATTTTAAAACCTTCGGTTATAGGAATCCGCCCACTAACTATTCCGTCGGGGAGAGAATCGCCCCAATCCCTTATAACAAAAATATAAACTACCGCAACAGTTAAAGAGACTATTCCTGTTATTAAAAGAGCATTTGATAAACCGACACTACTTACAAGAGGATAGGAAATGAAAAATGCAAGTATCTGACCTAAAACCAAAAAAGCAGTTAAGTATCCAGTAATTCTTGCGGCCTTGTCCTTTGAAAATAATCTATAAGTTAAAGGAGACCATGAAGTAAAAGCAAAAACAGAGCTCAATGCAAAACCCAAATTCGCTAAGAACATATAGGTAAAATTAAAAGAAAATGCTGCTCTTAACAATGTAAAAATACCTAAAAGTAGTGCAGCAATAGTTGTCGACTTTTTGGGACTTAAATCTGCATAACTACCAGCAAAATAGGAAAAAAGCACAAGCATAAATGGAACCGAAGATAGAAGCATCTCAGAAAAAACAGGCGCAACACCCATTTGTTCTTCAATTATCCTTTTTAGAATAGGAGACCACATAAACCAGTTAAAACCAATAAGAAGAGTAATTAAACCAAACAGCACAAAAATTAAATAACTTTTTTTATTTTCCATGCTATTCCTCCATATTATGAAATTTTCTTAATATAGCTTCTTACCTCTTGACAAAGAGTTCAAATTCATTATACTTACATCCAAGTAAGTACAGATATTCGCCACCGAATACCTGATACCTACCTCCTTTCTTATTCATGCCAGGGAAGGTGCCCCCATCGCCTTCCCATTTTTTATTTGTATTGAGACTTGTAGAATTCATAATAGAGACCTTTCCTCTGCAAAAGTTCTTCGTGCGTTCCTTCTTCAACTATTCTCCCTTTATTTAAAACATATATCCTGTTAACATGCTTTATGGTTGAGAGTCTGTGTGCAATGATTATAGAAGTTCTTCCCTCCATAAGTATTCTGGTACCTTTCTCGATAAGTTCTTCTGTATGAGAGTCTATAGAAGAGGTTGCTTCATCAAGAATTAAAATTCTTGGATTGTGTATCAATGCTCTTGCAAAAGAAATTAGCTGTCTTTCACCCAAAGATATATTCTTTCCTTCAGTTGAGAGTTCCGTATTTAAACCGTTAGGTAATCTTTCAATATAGTCATAAATACCAAGAGTCTTACATACATTTTCAACATCCTCAAGCGGAAATTCATCTCCTAAGGTTATATTATCAAGAACTGTCCCTTTAAAGATAAAAACATTCTGCAAAACCATACCAAGATACTTTCTAAAGTGGCTCTTACAAGCAATTCTTAAATCAAATCCATCGATTAAAACATCCCCCTTTGTAGGTTCGTAAAATCCAAAAATAAGGTTTGCAATTGTAGTTTTACCTGCTCCAGTAAATCCAACAATTGCGATACTCTCCCCCTTCTTTACATCTATATTAACACCTTTAAGAACATCACTATTCTCTTCGTAAGCAAAGTAAACATCTTTTAGAGCAAGATTTCCCTGGACTTCAAATTTATTCCCATCTTCATAATTTTCTTCAAGTGAATTTGATTTTAAAAATTCATCAATCTTCACCATCGAAGAAACGGCATTTTGGAGAATGGAAAATTTATCAGAAAGATCTCCAAGAGGTCCATAAAGATACGAAAGGTAGCTTGAAAATGAGATTATTGTACCGATTGTTCCCATGCCTTTAATTGTTAAAATGCCACCAACAAGAACAAGCAAGAAAATTGATATATAAGACGAGATATTGACAGTTTGTCTTAAAACGACATTTGTTACCTGCGATTTATAGAAATTATCCCTGAAATCCCTCGAAAATTTTTTGAACTTATCAATTACAATCTTTTCCATATCGAAAATCTGAACTACATGAATGCCTGTAAGAACCTCTTGCATATGAATGTTCATTTTTGTAAGCGCATCTCTTACCTTCTCATATATTTTTTCAACACGGTTACCAAGGTAAAGTGAAAAGATAACTGCTATAGGAAGTGGCAAAAGGACAATTAAGCCAAGTTTTGGGTTTATGTATATAAGAAAGCCTATTGCAAGCAGAATAAAAAATAGATCAGCAAAAAGAGAAACAAGACCTGCGTTTAAGAGGTCGTTCATATTTTCTACATCGTTAGTAATGCGTGTTATTATCTTTCCTGACGGCTCTTTTGAGAAAGATTCTATCTTAAATCTTGAAACTGTGTAAAATAAATCTAATCTTATATCCTGCATTATTCTTTGCCCCGCATAATTTCCAACATATATCTGGATCAACTTGAAAACAATATTTAGTAGAACAGCGATTGCAACAAGAATAAGAAAGTTTTTGATATTCGCAAAATTCTTTGTAGCAATCAGCGTATCTATTACATTCTTAATAAGATACGGAATTAAGGCAGAAGTAAGGGAGGCAATAATCATTCCAATAAGGGTTACCAAAAGCAATAACTTATATTTAAGGAAATAAGGAATAAATCTCTTAATAGATTCCCTTCTCATAAGTTCTCCTCAAGAAGCTGCTTCCTATACAAATGATAGAAATAGCCTTCTTTTGCGACAAGATCATTAAAGGTTCCTTCCTCAATAATCGTTCCGTCAACAAGCACATAAATTTTATTAGCAATCGAAAGAGAACTCAAACGCTCAGAAATCATGATAACAGTAAGACCACTCTTTAAAAAGTGCTCTTCGAGACTCTTGATAATGCAACTTTCTGTTTTGAAGTCAACACTTGCAAGTGCATCATCGAGCACTAAAAAAGGGCGTCTTGCAAGAAGCGCTCTTGCTATTGCAATCCTTTGCCTTTCTCCACCTGAAAGAGTGATGCCCTGCTCGCCAACTACTGTTTCAAACTTATCTTTAAATGACATAATATCATCGTAAACACATGCGACTTTTGCAACATATTCAACTTCTTCTCTTGTTGCATTTGGATTTCCAACTTTTATATTGTTTAGAATTGTATCCGAGAAAAGAAAACCTTCCTGTGGAACAAAAGCAAAAAGGTTTTTAATACTTTCAAAGGCTATATCGTTAATATCATTTGAATCGAAAAATACACTCCCTTTTGGTGCATCAATAATCTTCAATAACAAATTTATAAGTGTAGTTTTCCCGGAACCAGGGTTTCCCGTTAAGCCAATTACATCACCTTTATTAATTGTTAAATTAATTCCCTTTAAGATATCAATATTCCCATCATACGAAAACCTCAGATTTTTTACTTCGATTCTGTCAACCGTATCTAAAACAATACCTTGAGTCTCCTTCGGTATACTAATTATTTCTTCTATCCTTGATAAAGATGCAGTCGCTCTTTGGTAAAGTGCAATAGAAAATCCAACCGCCATCATTGGCCAGGTAAGAGTTTCAATATACTGAAAAAACGCAGCAATACTCCCCATCCCTACAACACCTTTTATATAAAGCAGCCCACCATAGAATATAAGGACAAAATTCGCTAAGTTTATTAAGAAGTTTACAATTGGATCAAAAAAACCGTCAAGTTTTACAAGTTTTAAATTCTCTTTAAGGTATTCTTCGTTAACTCCTCTGAACAATTGGGTAAAATATCTTTCTTTAACAAAAGCCTTGATAACTCTTATACCCTGGACAAGTTCCCTTACTCTTACGCTCATATCAGCAAATAGCATATTTATTCGTCTATATAATTTATGGATTTTGGTACCAAAATTGAGGGCGAGGGGAAATAAAAAAAGAAGAGGAACGCTTACTGCAAGTGTTAATTTTAAATTCATTTTTACCATAAAGACAAAGGTAGTTAACCCAAGAACAAAAATATCGATTATTGCAAGAAAACCCATAATGAGGAACATTCTTACTGCCTGAGTGTCATTTGTAACTCTCGACATTAAATCCCCAATTTCAAACTTCTCAAGTGTCTTTCTCTTGAAGAAAACAAAACTCTCAAATATCCTGTTCTTTAATTCGTAGTCAAATCTTAGAACTGCTGCCCTCAATAAACTCTGATATAAAAATCTCAAAACCACTATTCCGATAGAAAAAATTACTATATAAATTGCATACTTTATAAGTCCATTTATATTCCGTTTAGAAATGCTATCAATTGCAAAACGTGTAAATTGGGGTAAATAAACCTGTGCAATATCAACAGTTACAAGTAAGCTAACGACTGCAATATATCTTAAAAATTCTCTTTTGAAATACTCTTTAAGGGTTTTCATAATTTACAATTCTTTTCGATGCAACCTTCCCAAAGCCCAATTCATTAACAGTTGCAAATACTATAAGCGAGAAAAGCAGATTGAATAGTGCCTGATTTCTTAAAAATGGGATTCCTGCAATCATACATGTAATGTACCCTGAAATGTTTTTTGGATAAAAGTTGAACATGAAAAACACAAGGCTATTCGTAATAAAATAAAAAACAAGCGTGCCAGTAAGTTCCATTGTAATCACATTATAAAATTTCTTACCTCTTAAAACATACTGAGTAACAATTACCAAAATCCAACCTACAAGGACAACTACCTCCCATTTTGGATCAAAGGGCACACTCAAAAAGATATTTAAAAGAATGTCTGAGATAAGAATAAGAAAAGGAATTAAAAGAAGATTTATTTTCTTATCTGAAGAGAGTATTGTAAAAGCAATAAGACTCGAAAAAAACTCGGCATTTGGTAACTTCAATGGAATAAGCCTATAAAAGATAGAGACTAAAGCAAAAAGAACAAAAACTGCCATTTTAAGGTTCTTTTTCATAATTCCTCCTATACAATTTTAAGTAACTTAAGTATACCCAAAGTAATTCTTACCTCTAAATGACTTGATTTTGAGAATCTTTCAAATACTTTTCTATAAGATAAGTACCCAGTTTCATTCTGCGCTTCTAAAATAAATTCAAGTATATGAGGTTTAAAAACAACTCTCTTTAAAAGAGGAAGCATTGGATAAAATGCACTCGAAAGAATACCTGCATATTTAAATTCATCAAAGATTGAATTATTAAGTTTTTCTATATAGTTGGTAAAAGAAATATTTCCTTTATCAAAGCTTTCCTTAATGGATTCTGCAAGAATTTTCGAGGAAAGGATCGAATAATAAATGCCTGCTGCACTAAATGGATCAACAATTGATGCAGCCTCTCCAACAAGAACAACTCTTCCTTTTGCAATATTCTCATCTCTATCCCAAAGAGAAATAGGATAGACTTTTGTGAGCGTTCTTGTCTTATCAACAAAATTTGAAAAACCTTTTCTATAATACCTTTTAAGGGCACCTGCTCCAACTGAAGTTACATCTTTCTTGTCAAATTTCCATCCGTAGCCTAATGCAAAATTTCCCAGGAAAACATTCAAACTGCTTTCGTGGTCTTTTTTAGGGATTTCTTTTTCTTCTGCAATGATAATTTTGGTTTTTTTATTGAGCCCCGAAAGTATAGATACAAGCCCTCCAATACCATCTGCACCGACCAGAATTTTTCCAGAAAAGGTATTTTTGTCAGTTCTTACAAAGACACCACTCTTATCTTCCTCAAAAGAAATAAATTTTTCTTGATACTTAACATTTACCCCTTTTCTAAGGTGCTCATCAAATTGGCTTCGCATAACGCCAAAGGCAAAGGGTTCTTTTAATTCGGTCTCTGTTGCAATTTCATCTTTATAAAATACCCTGAAAGTCTTGTAAGAAACATAATCAAAGTTTTTATCGCCACTCTCAGGGAGAATATCAAAAATTCCTTTAGGGAGCTCACCAGCACAAACTTTATCCCTAAAAGGTACTCCTTTTTCTAAAACAACCGAATTAATACCATAACTACCCAAAAAATGGGCAAGAGTTGAACCTGCAGGACCTCCTCCAACAATAATAACATCGTAGTTTTCCATACTTTTCTGGCGGAGAGGGTGGGATTTGAACCCACGAGAAGGTTGCCCTTCTACCTGATTTCGAGTCAGGCGCTTTCAACCGCTCAGCCACCTCTCCAAGGGATATTATATAAAAAGATACTTTTTTATCAAATTTGTTTATAATATTTTTATGATTTACGACCTACCTAACACAAAAATAGAATTTAGAGAAGAAGAATACAAAACGAATAATGACTACCAAATCATTAAAATCACTTCTCCGAGTTTAATTAAATCAGGATACAAAGAAAACGATATTAACATTGGATATCTATTCCATCCGTCGAAAAGTAACTTCGACAGGATTGTTATATTATTGCATGGAATGGGGAAAAAAAATGTAAAACACCTCGAATATTTTGGCGTTAGATTTGCAAAAGTTGGAATACCACTTTTAATGCCTATATTGCCCTTCCACTATGAAAGAAGGGTTAAAGGGATTAAAGACGGAGAAAAATTTTTGACAGACGACATTGAAGAGTCCATAAGGGATTATAGACAGGCAATTTTAGATATAAGGGCACTTATGAACCATCTTGAGAAAATGGATTTGGTGAAAAGGGTTTTACTTTGATGGGTTTTAGCTTTGGGGGAATAATAGGAACAATTTTAATGGGAGTAGACAAAAGGATTAGAAATGGAATGCTTGTAGTAACCGGCGGCAATCACGAGTACATTGTTTGGAAAAGCCTTGCAACAAGGCTAATAAGAAAGAAGTACGAAACCGAGACAACTTACGAAAGTTATGGCTACACATACGAAAAGTGTAAAGAAATACATAAAGATTTTCCAGATATCCTCAGGTTAATTAAGAACACTGAAGATATCGAAAAAATTGAGTTTAAAAAGAGGTGCTTCCTTTTTGACCCTCTTACTTTTGCGCCTCTTATAAGAGGAAGAAAAGTAGTTCTTTTTCGTGCAATTTTTGATGAGATTTTTCCAAAGGAGTCAACCATTGCACTTAGAGATGCAATAGGCAATGCAAAGTTGGTAAATCTTATAAGCGACCATTATTTGATAATACTGTACAGGAGGTTATTATTCAACTTTGCTTATAATTTGGTGGTGGAGGATTAAATGAAAATTTATGGTCTTCTTGATATTAATGAATTAAGAATATCCGATAAGAAAGAAGTAAACTTTGAAAACTACAGAATTTTTTCTTACAGGGTTTCAGAATTAGGTGCAGACGGTATTGTCGTAAGAGGATCCAAATCCGAGGAAGAAACAAAGTTTTTTGAAAATCTTAAACGCGAGTTAGACATCCCATTATTTGAAGTCGAAAATTTTAAAGATGCTTTAAGTTTAGATGAATTTCTTAAAGGAAAAAGGGGCAGTACTTTAATTATAGAAGATTCGAAAATTTTAGAGCATTTTGATGGAAGAAAAGAGTTCATACCGATTTATACAGCACTTATTGCATATAAAGCAAAAAAAGAGGGCTTTGAAACCCTCATCGCAAAAGATGTTGAAGCAGTAAAAACATCTTTAAGACTCGAATAGTTTTTTTATAGATTTCTTAAACGGCGGGAAAATGACTCCCTTATCCGTAATAATCGCAGTTATTAGTTCGTGTGGCGTTACATCAAAAGAAAAGTTATAAACCTCAACACCCTCAGGTGCAATTCTTTTACCCATACAATGCGTAACTTCATCGGGACTTCTTTCTTCAATGGGAATTTCTTTTCCACTAACTATTGAAGGGTCAATTGTTGAAATAGGTGCTGCAACATAAAAAGGAATCTTATGATAGTATGCAAGAACTGCAAGCATATATGTTCCTACTTTATTTGCCGTGTCGCCATTTGAAGCAATTCTATCAGCACCTGTAACAATTCCAGAAACAAGCCCTTTTTGCATAAGGAATGCAGCCATATTATCAGTTATAAGTTTAAAAGGTATATTTGCTTCCTTTAATTCAAATGCAGTAAGCCTTGCTCCTTGAAGATATGGGCGTGTTTCAAGAGCAATAACTTTAATATCTTTGTACTTTTCAAATGATCTCTTAATAACGGCAAAGGCAGTCCCGTATTTTACTGTTGCAAGTTCACCAGTATTACAAATTGTCATTATTGTATCGCCTTCTGAAAAAAGTTCCGACCCAAATTCACCAATTCTAAAATTTCTTTCAGCATCTTCCTGTTCAATGAGTTTCGCCTCTTTTAGAACAATTTCCTTAAGTTCCTCAACATTCTTGTCCTTGTTTTCGAGAATTTTATCAAGAACTCTTTTAGTCGCCCACGCAAGGTTAACTGCCGTTGGTCTTGCACTATCAAGATAAGATTTCAACTGTTTTGCTTTTTCAATAAAAGCATTGCTTTCCCCCGAAAAATCTCTTAAACCAAGGTACATACCGTACGCGGCAGCAACACCAATTGCAGGTGCGCCTCTTATTTTCATCTTGTTTATCGCTTCCCACACATCAGTCTCGTTTGTGCACTCAACATCAATAATATCAAAGGGGAGATACCTTTGGTCTAAGATGTGGAGAACTTTTCCGTCAAAGTAAAGGGAGCGAACTTCCATAGATTATATCTTGTACTTATTAAGGCAATCAGAGCACACTCTTAATACTTTTATTTCTCCATTTATCATTACTTTTGCCTTATGTAGATTAGGCAAGAATCTTCTCTTTGTTTTTCTGTTAGAGTGACTAACCCTACTTCCAGTAATAGGGCCCTTACCGCATATTTCGCATTTCTGTGCCATATCTTACCTCCAAAAAGTAAAATTATTTTTCAAAAATACCTATATATTTTATAGATTTTGATAATATTTGCAAGTAGGTAGGCGCTTTTCCAAAAATTTTAAAAAATTATCAAATATGCTATAATTTATAAAACATTTGGAGGTAAAAAATGGCTAAGATAATAATAAGCGAAAATGCAATTAAAAAGATTGCAGCATACGCAACTATAGAGTGCTATGGTGTTGTTGGTCTTGCACCTAAAACCTTCTATGACCAGATATTAAAAGTACTAAAAATTGAAGAATATGAATCCGGCGTTGATGTTGATATACTGGATAACAACAGCATAAAAATAACTCTTTATGTAGTTGTACAGGGTGGCACAAATGTTTTAGAAATTGCAAATACAATAATTTCCCAGGTTAGTTATAAAGTTAAACAACTTACACATATTAAAGATGTAGATGTCGATGTAGTAATAAAAGGAATTAAAGGAGAAGAATGATGGAATATCTTGAACTTAAAGACCTCGATACCTTTTTTAGAGGGGCTTTACAATATCTTGGAGAGAAAAGAGAGGAAGTAAACAAACTAAATGTCTTCCCGGTTCCTGACGGTGACACTGGAACAAATATGTATTTAACTTTAAAAACAGCAATAGAAAATGTCGATAAGAAAAATCCCAAAAATATAAGAGATTTTGGCAAAGCACTCTGCGAAGGCGCTCTAATTGGTGGTAGAGGTAATTCAGGTGTAATCCTATCACAGATTCTAAAAGGTTTTTTTGAGCCAATAGACAATGTTGATAAGATTGATGGTGTTCTTTTATCACGTGCGCTTCAAAATGCAACAAAGGTTGCATATCAGGCAGTAATAAAACCAGTTGAAGGAACAATCCTTACAATTATAAGAACAATGGCTCAGGCATCAATCGAATATTCAAATAAGAGCGATTTACTTTCTATACTTTCTTACATTATAGACGAAGGTAAAAGAACGCTAAAAAGAACACCAGAAATGCTTCCTGTATTGAAAGAGGCAGGGGTTATAGACTCCGGTGGTCAGGGATTAATTTACATTTTTGAAGGCGGATACAAGGCACTAAAAGGTGAACTCACGAAGGCAAAAGAAGTGGAAGAATTAATAGCCGAAGCTCATATGGAAGGCGAGTCTCTTGAATACAAGTTTGATACGGTTCTTTTGTGCTATTTTGGAGATTATCCAAGGGACTTAATAAGAAAAGACCTCGAGCAATTTGGTGATAGTATTGTAGTTGCAGATGCAGAGGATTTAACAAAGATTCATATACACTCAAATGAACCCTACAAGGTCATTGCATATGCTCTTGATAAGGGAGAGATTAAAGAAGCTCATATCGAAAACATGCAAATTCAAACAGATGCATTCACAAAGAAAGAACAAGAGGCACCTAAAAAAGCTGAAAGCAGGTTTGAATTTTCTATCGTATCAATAGCACAAGGGGATGGATTCAAGAAACTATTTGAAAGCCTCGGTGTTGAGAAGGTTGTTGAAGGTGGTCAGACAATGAACCCTTCAATTCAGGATATACTCAACGCAGTTAATGAATGCTCAAAGGACGCTGTCTTTATATTACCAAATAACCAAAATGTAATCCTTGCTGCACAAGAAGCGAAGAAATTATCACAGGACAAAAGAGTTGAAATAATACCGACCAAGAACCCTGCACAGGCAGTCCCGGTTATACTTTCGTTCAATTCTGAAAGTACAATAGAGGAAAATCTTGAAGAAGCAAAATCGGTACTGGAAAGAATTCATGTTGTTGAAATAACATACTCTGTAAGAGATACAAGTTTTAACGGTCTAAAGATAAAGGAAAACGATGTTATCGGGTTCTTTAACGATAATCTTATTGCAACAGGAGAAACTCCAGAAGAAACTTTCATTAAACTGCTACAGGAAGTAAAAGATGAGATTAGCGATGCGGAATTTGTTTCAATCTATTATGGGAAGGATACTAATGAGAGCAATGCAAGGGAGTTACTGATAAAATTACAGAACGACTTTTCAAATTTGGAGTTCGACCTTGTTTATGGCGGACAACCTTTTTATTATTACTTAGCATCTATTGAATAGGGAGGAAAAAATGGAAGAATTAAACAAATTTTTTGAGCCTTTTAAATCAAAGTACGCACCAGATTTTGCGATAATAACAGGAACTGGTCTTGGAAGCATGCTTGAAAAAGCAGAAATTTATGAAAGAATTCCCTACAAAGAAATACCAAACTTTCCTGTTTCAACAGTTTTAGGACACGCTTCAGAACTTGTATTCGGAAAATTAGGGAAACATAATGTGATATTTTTTAACGGTAGGTTCCACTACTACGAAGGCTATTCAATGAAAGAAGTAACGATGACTGTGAGAGCATCTAATGCTCTTTCAATAAAAAATCTAATCGTTTCGAATGCGTCTGGTGCTGTTAATCCAACGCTAAAAGCAGGAGATCTAATGCTTATAAGAGACCATGTAAACTTTATATTTGCAGATAACCCGTTAAGAGGAGAAAAAGGAAACGAAAAGTTTGTTAATATGACAAATGTTTATGATGAAGACTACAGAAGAATTATCAAGTCTATTGCTTACAAACATAATATCCCCATAAAAGAAGGAGTTTACTGTGCAGTAATGGGACCAAGTTTTGAAACAATAGCGGAACTGTTGCTTATGGAAAGACTTGGAATTGATGCAGTCGGAATGTCAACGGTCCCAGAAGTAATACTTGCAAGATACTACGGAATGAAGGTTGTTGGACTTTCTTGCATAACTGATAACGCCTTTGCAGAAGGAGAAGTTCAGCACGAGAAAGTTGTTCAAATTGCAAAGGAATGCGGTGAAAAAATCTCCCTTATTTTAAGTGAGTTTCTTGAGGAGGTTTAAATGAGTATCGGAGAAATTATAGAAAAGAAAAAATACGGAAAACCTCTCGAGGATTCGGAAATAAAAGAAATTGTAATGGGCTATGTCGAAGGGACAGTGCCAGATTACCAAATGGCTGCATTCCTTATGGCGGTGTGGTTTAGAGGAATGTCTGATAGAGAACTTTCAACATTAACTGATGTAATGATTCACAGTGGAAAAACTATAGATCTTTCAAGAATTAACGGCATAAAAGTTGACAAACATAGTTCTGGTGGAGTAGCAGATACAGTGACAATACCCCTTGTGCCAATTGTTGCATCTTTGGGTGTACCTGTTGCCAAGATGTCCGGAAGAGGATTAGGACATACGGGTGGAACTATTGATAAACTTGAGTCAATCCCAGGATTCAGGGTTGAAATACCAATTGAAGAGTTCATTGCCATTGTAAACAGAGTTGGCGGTGCAATTATTTCGCAAAGTTCTGAACTTGTTCCTGCGGATAAAAAAATCTACGCTCTTAGAGATGTAACAGGAACTGTAGATAGCATTCCTCTTATTGCCTCAAGTATAATGAGCAAAAAAATCGCATCTGGAACTGATGCTATATTACTTGATGTAAAAGTCGGGAATGGGGCATTTATGGAAAATCTTGAGGATGCACTGAAACTTGCAGAAGCAATGGTAAGAATTGGAAACTCTCTTGGAAGAGAAACAGTTGCTTATATAACAGATATGAACGAGCCCCTTGGTTATGCAATTGGAAATTCGATTGAAGTTGAGGAAGCAATCAATATTTTAAAAGGAAAGGGAAGTAAAAGACTTTTTGAAGTAATTGAAACTCTTGGAAGCGAAATGTTACGTCTCGGGGGACGTGTTTCTGATATAGAATCTGGCAAAAAGCTCATAAGAGAAGCTATTGAAAGTGGAAAAGCGCTTTTGAAACTTGCCGAGATAATCGAAGCACAGGGCGGAAACAAGGATGTAATTAACAACTATTCTCTTCTTCCACAGGCAAAATTTAGAAAAACTTTAATAGCTCAAAAATCAGGATTTATATCAAAAATCGATACAAAAGGCATTGGAAGACTTGCACAGTTTTTAGGTGCAGGAAGAGAAAAGAAAGAGGACACTATTGACTTATCTTGTGGTATTATATTTCCAATGAAAATCGGTGACAAAATCGAAACTGGACAAAAAATCGGAACAATTCTTGCAAACAATGAGGCTAAATTAGAAGAAGCAATTAAAAGATTTAACATGCTTTTTGAAGTGGAGGAAACACCCGTAGAGACGCCACCTTTAATCTACTATAGGGTTTCAAGAGAAGGGGTGCATAAACTCTTCTAAATGAGCAATAACACAGTAATTTTAACTCACGCAGGAGCGGACTTTGACGCTATAGCATCTGCATTTGCTTGCTCAAAACTTTATCCAGGCTCAGTTGTCATTCACCCAGGCTCAACCGACATAAATGCACAAAAGATAATTTCTCTATTCTCACCAATTCTTAACTTCAAAAAGATGAGAGATCTTCCAAAAGATTTTTTTGAGAACATTTCAAGGATAGTTATTGTTGATACAAGACTTAAAAATAGAATAGGAAATGGCGTAGAACTATTGGAGAAAAAGAATGCACAAATTGTAGTTATAGATCATCACCCAGGAGAGACGGACATAGAAAACGCAATTGTTGTAGGAAAAAATGTCGGTGCAAACACAACAATTCTTGTTAATCTATTAAGGCTTAAGAAAGTCCGCCTCACTCCAATAGAAGCAACAATTCTCGCTCTTGGCATTTATGAAGACACAGGCTCATTATCGTTTGCTTCTGTTACAAGCGAGGACTTTAAAGCTCTTGAGTTTCTGTTCTCATTTGGTGTAGATATGAAACTTGTCCATAGATTTACATCCCCATTCCTTCAGGAAGAACAAGTTGGACTGTTGAAGACACTTCTTGAAAAATTAAAGGAGTATAACGTAAACGGCAATAAAATTGGCATTACCTACGCAGAAATTGAAAAATATGTGCCAGGGGTTTCTATACTTGCACACAAAATCCTTGAAATGGTTGATCTCGATGTAATATTCGTTCTCGTTAAAATAGGGAATACAGTTCATATAATTGGAAGAAGCGTAGGTGAGTCGTTCAACTTAAGTGAAGTTGCAGAATCTTTGAACGGTGGCGGGCATCCCACTGCAATTTCTGCAACAATAGAGGGAGAATCTATTGAAAGTGTTTCAAAGAAAATACTTGAAATTGTTAATTCCTCAAACTTTTATTCTCTTAAGGCAAAAGACATAATGAGTTCTCCTGTAAAAACTATCCCATCAAACATGACCGTTAAAGAAGCTTTTGAAATTATGGTTAAGATGGGTTTTTCCGGACTTCCAATTGAGGAAAACGGAAAAGTCATAGGGATTATAGAAAAAAAGAATATTGAAAAAGCGTTTCTCTTTGGTAAAAAGAATAGTTCAGTAAAACAATTCTATTCGCCAAGGATTGTTACTGTTGAAGCATTCGCAAACCTAAGAGAAATTGAAGATAAAATGGTAAATGAAGATGTGGGAAGAGTCCTTGTAGAACATAACGGGAAAATAGTTGGGATAATCTCCCGAAGCGACTTACTTAAGGCATACAAATTCGAAGATATGATGAGAGAAATTCCAAGATCTATCACAAAAACACATATTCCCGACAGAAAATATATTGCAAAAGTTATTGCAAATTCAACAAGCAAAGAAACACTTAAACTGTTAAAAGAATTTGGAAAAATTGGAAGTAGCCTTAATCTTGAAATATACCTTGTAGGCGGTGCAATAAGAGATGCACTACTTGGAAAGAAAATTGTAGACTTCGACTTTGTAACAACGGAGGCAATTGCACTGGGAAACAAATTAAGAAAAAGATTTGATGGGATTATTGATATATTTGAAGAAACAGAAACAGTACATTTCGTATATAACAATATGAATTTTGATTTTGTTACAGCAAGAAGAGAATATTATGTTGAGAATTCACTTGTTCCGATTGTGGAAAAAGCAACACTAAAAGAGGACCTTGCAAGAAGGGATTTTACAATAAACGCAATGGCGGTAGACCTTAGAGAAAAAACCTTTGGAACACTTTACGATTACTTCAATGGATACGAAGACCTGTTAAAGGGAATTATACGAGTGCTTAAACCATTTTCCTTTATAGAGGACCCCTCGAGAATTTTTAGAGCAATAAAATATATGGTCGAACTTGGTTTTAAACTTTCAAAAGAGACAGAAGCGCTTCTTAAAAAGGCAGTCGAAATTGGAGCACTTTTCTCAAGTAGATCGCAAAGAGTTCAAGAGGAACTGAAGGAACTTCTAACAAAAAACGAAATAGATCCGGTTCTGCAACTTTTCGGGAATTATGGAATTACAAAAGAGTTATTTAGAATTAAAAATATCCCAAAAGCAACTGTGAACGCAATCAAGTCTTTTTACAAACACGAGTTTGACACGACAAAGAGGCTAAAAGCAATTCTTTTCCTTATATTCCTTCCGAAAGGAAAAATTAACGAAGAGGAGATCAATCGTATTTTTGGCATTAAGAAGAACGATATTCTAAAAATGAATGAGGCTGTATCTATTTTAAAAGGCTTGAATAAGGCAATAAAAACTGAAGACAAAGCAAACCTTGTTATAAGACTTAATAGAATCGACCAAATTTATATTGAGGCGTATTACTTTAAAGCAAAAGGAATAACTAAGAAATTCCTTAAAGAGTATTTAGGAAACCTGAGATTTATAAGAAACGAACTCAAAGGTGAAGATCTTAAGAAACTTGGCTTAAAGGAAGGATCACAATACAGAAAGATTTTTGATACATTGACTTCCTTAAGAATAAAAGGAGAAATCAAAGACAAAAATGACGAAATAAAATATCTTTTAGCACATAAGGGAGAGTTTGAATGGAATTAGATAAAAGAATAAAAAAGGTTGTAGATAATGTAGAGAAAGTTATTTTCGGTAAAAGGGATACAATACTTCTTTCACTAACCCCACTAATAGCCGAAGGGCACCTCATTTATGTAGATATACCTGGCGTTGGAAAGACAACACTTGCAGAATCGATAGCAAGATCTATTGATGTTTTAACTTCGAGAATCCAATTTACAGCGGATCTACTACCAACTGATATTACGGGTGTAACGGTTTATAACAAGGAAACAAATACTTTTGAGTTTAGAAAAGGACCAATATTTGCAAATATAGTAATTGGCGATGAAATAAACAGGGCTCCCCCAAAGACCCAATCTGCACTTCTTGAAGGTATGAGCGAAAGAACAGTTTCAGTTGACAACAAAAGGTATGAACTTCCAAATCCCTTTATGGTTATCGCAACGGAAAACCCGGTTGAATTTGCTGGCACCTATCCACTCCCTGAAAGTGAACTTGATAGGTTTATGATATCTCTTGAGGTAGGATATCCAGAAAGCAATTACGAACTTGAGATACTCCAAAAGGGAAAGAAGCTTGAAGCAAAAGATTTGAATCCTGTGCTTACCATTAACGAACTCAATGAAATAATAGAGGAAGCAAAAAATGTGTTAATAGAAGAGAGCGTTCTAAATTACCTCTATGAAATTGTTAAAAAGACAAGAACCTCAAAATACATAAGGCTTGGATTAAGCACGAGAGGTGCAATAGATTTTGTTAAGGCGGTAAAAGCTTTTGCAAAAATAAGCGGAAGAAATTTTGTAATACCAGAGGATGTTAAAAAACTTGCAAAGCCTGTTCTTAAACACAGGTTAATTTTCAAGGAATACGAAGAAAAACTTAAGGATGAAATTATTGAAACAATTATTTACGAGACGCAAGTTCCCATATAGTAAGATATCAATAACCAAGCAAGGCATCCTTTATATTCTTATTCTTGTTATTATTGGCTTTGCTTCATTTAATTCTGGGAACAATATGATATACCTTATCTTTGCTATATCCCTTTCTATATTTGGAGCATCTTCATATCTTGCGGTGAAGAATCTCAATGGTATTGATGTAAAAGTTAATATGCCAAAAGAAATATATACAAAAAAGGATACATTTTTTATGGTTGCAATATCAAGCTTAGATAAAACGAAAAAATTTCTCCTTGATATAGAACTCTTAGGACACAAGATTCATTTTGATGCGGTAAAAGAAGAAGAGAAAAAGAGTATAAGACTAAACTTTGAAAAAAGGGGTCGATACGAAATCAAAAATGTAAAAGTTTCATCAAGTTATCCTTTTGGATTTTTCATTCGCACTAAAGAAAAGACAATTAACGAAAAATTCTATGTCTTTCCTGAAGTGGGCGAAATAAGAATTAAAAACAGAGCATCAAGCGGCGTTAACGCTTCAAAGGAAAGTAATGATGGAGATTTTTATTCAATAGATAAGTATAAGGATGGTTCGGATGCAAGAAGGATTTCATGGAAAATTTCTGCAAAGTTGGGAGACCTTCACATAATTAATGTTGCTCTCGCATCAGAGGGAAATTTAGTTGTAGTATTCAATAACTCGTCTATGATATATTCTTCTCAAAACTTTGAAGTTGCTATCAAAAAAATCGCTTCTCTTGTTTACAAGTTTTATCATGAAGGTGTTAAATTCGAGTTCATAAGCCCCAAACTGGACATAGAGTGCATTAATTATGAAAATTACCTCAAGATTATGAAGTGTTTGGCGGAAGTAAAATTAGAAAACATAGAACCAATCAAAGTGGAAAAAGGGATAACAGATGAAGATATCGAATTTGTCTAAGTTAAATGGATTGAACTTATTTTTTGTTCTTTTTTCTTTAACATCAATAGGCTTTGTTGCGCTTGTAACCCCGGCACTTTTATCTCTTATACTTTTACCAATTCTTGCAATTATTTTAAAAGAGACAAAAGTCGCAAATAGTTTTAAAAAAGGATTCGAAGTTTTCCCTCTCTTCGTGTTTTTAGCACTCCTTGCGCTTAGAGTAGATCTTTTTATACTTATTTCAGCTCTACTTGTTTCTTCTATGAGCGCAAAATTTGTGGTTTCAAAAGAGCCTTCCGACTATTTTGAAATCTTTATTGTAGGTTTAATGCTTTCTCTTCTTTCTTCAATAGGAACAATTTCGTTTTTATTCGGAATAAACGCAATACTTTTTCTTATTTCTTCTTTCTTCTTCCTTGTTGAGACTCAGTTTAAAGAAAAATTGGCTTTAGGCAAAACAATCCCGCATAAAAAAGACATTTCGATATTTATTACTATATCTTTTGTGTTAACTCTTGCTCTCTTTTATTCTCTCCCTCGTTTTACTCTTGGAGTAGTCCATGGCAATCCAATCACTGCAAGGGCAACAACGAACTTTTCGACGGATGTCTCAATTGATGCAAATCCAGTGAGTCTGGATTACACAATTGTAATGAGGGTAGAAAAAGAAAAAGGGGATACTCCTTTATACATCTCTGGATTAAGGTACTCAACATTCTTAAATGGCAAGTGGTACAAAAGTGAGCAGAAAGAAAAAATTTATCCAGATATTTTAGGTAACTTTCTCGACAATAGTGGAAAAAAGGCTACAATATATCTTGAGCCAAACAACACAGATTTGATTTTTAAAGTGGATTATTCAACAGGTTTATTTGGCAACTTTAGATACATTTACAGAGATAATCTCGATAACCTTTATTTTGATGCTTCATTTTTCAAAACTATTAAATACGATACATTTTTCGAAAACTCTCCTTCTAAAACATTTTTAAATCACAATGATCTTTTAAAATTTCTTGACCTAAGAGGAATTAATCCAGAAATTGTAAATTTAGGAAAAGAAATAACAAGAGGAAAAACATCCCCAAACGATAAAATAAATGCTATCTTAAACTACCTCAGAAATAATAACGAATATTCTCTTACGCCAACTTCAAAGAATATTGACGATTTTATACTTAATCATAAGAGTGGATATTGTGAACATTTTGCAACAGCCTTTGTAATCCTTTCAAGGACTTCAAATATTCCTTCACGCCTTGTATCTGGTTTTGTTACAACCGAGTGGAACAATAATTTGAAGTACTATATCGTAAGAGCAAAAGATGCGCATACCTGGGCAGAAGTTTATATTAATGACACCTGGGTAAGGGTTGACCCGACTCCTCCTAGCCGAGTAAATACAAGCAAATTCAGTTTGTTTGTTGATACTATAAGGATGTTCTGGTATAGAAACTTTGTAACTTACGGTAGCGAGAGCCAGACACAGTTATTTGAAAAATTCTCTCAAGGTTTTACAAATTTTGGAAACACTACATTTAACTTCTTCAAAGTACTCCAAAGGAATAATATTTATATTCTCCTTATTTGTATTTTATTAATTGGTATTTTTATTTTCAAAAACATGGAAACTAAAAGTGTAGATTACCTTGCAAGAAAAATCATTAGCCTCATTGGCAATGATAAAAATGACAATGAAACGATTTTAGAGTTTGCAAGAAGAAAAAGCAAAGAAAGCACATTAAAGGAAATTATTGAATTATATTACGAATATAGATACGCAAAAAAATACGAGTTGAGAAGCGAGATTTATCAAAGGATCAAAAAACTTAGTAGTCAAAAATAATTCTTGACAAATTATACCTCTTGAATTATAATTCAAAGGGAAGGTGATACGATGAAAAAAACTATAATTATTTTGGCAGTTTTAGTCCTTGTCGTAGGACTATTTACCGGATGTACAACTTCAAACACAAATACATCCACCAACACAAATACCACTTCGCAAAGTGGTAATACCGATAGAGAAGTTGCACCAGATTTTTCCTGGAAAGATAATAGCGGAAAGGTTGTAAAACTTTCCGACCTTAAAGGCAAGGTTGTCCTTCTTGATTTCTGGGCAACCTGGTGTGGACCTTGCAGAATGACAATCCCGCATGTCGAAGCAATATACGAAAAATACAAAGATAAAGGGGTTGTTGTAATAGGAATTAATCTTGATACAGGCGATTTAAGTAAGGTTCAGCAATTCATAAACGAGCAGGGAATGAAGTATCTTGTGGTAACAGACCCAAATAGCCAGGTTGCAGGACTTTACGGAGTGAACAGCATTCCAAGGTTTTTCTTGATTGACAAGAACGGAAGAATTGCTAAAATGATAATTGGATATGACCCAAATATGGAAGATGTCCTTTCAAAAGAAATTGATAAATTGCTTAGCGAGTGAGGTGAAAAATGGAAGTAAATGAAACTAACTTTAGAGAAGAGGTTTTAAATTCTCCAATTCCAGTGCTTGTTGATTTTTGGGCTGAGTGGTGTGTTCCCTGTAAGATGATAGAACCAATTGTCCTTGAACTTGAAAAAGAATATGCAGGTAAGTTAAAAGTCGTAAGAGTTAATGTCGATGAAAACCAAAATCTTGCAATTGAGTATGGTATTATGAGCATTCCAACGCTTGGTATATTTGTTAATGGTGTCCTTGTTGACCAGATAGTTGGAGCAGTTCCAAAAAGAGTTATTGTAGATAAATTAAAGAAGTATCTTTTGCCGAATTAGGCATATAAGAGCCCTCTTTCGGGGGCTCTTTTTAAGTTTCGCTTTGTGATTTATTAATCGTATCTTTCACAAAATCAAAGTCATTCTTGAAAAAGAAGTTTCCCATTACGAGGATATCTGCACCTTCTTTTAAGACCAAAGGCATTGTTTCCTCGTTTATGCCACCATCAACAGAAATAAGAAAATTAAGGTTATTCTTTATCCTAAATTCCTGTGCCTTTCTAATTTTAGATAAAGACTCTTTAATGAATTTTTGACCTGAAAAGCCCGGCTCTACACTCATAATTAGGAGTAAGTCAACATAAGGAAGCACATCAAAAACATGTTCAATAGGTGTAGCAGGATTTAAAGAAATTCCGCATTTCCTATTTAGAGATCTTATTTGATTAACTAATCTAAAAGGAAATGTTGTCTCTTCAATATGAAAAGTTATAAAGTCGGAGAACGGAGCAAACTTTTCTATAAATGTTTCTGGATGGCTAATCATAAGATGTGTATCAAAAGGAATATCTGTAAGTTTTCTTAATTGTTCACCAATAAAAGGTCCGAAGGTTATATTTGGAACGAAGTTTCCATCCATAATATCAAGATGAAGAAAACTATCCTCAAAAGATTCGACTTTTTTTATTTCCTCTTTTATGTTTGTAAAATCTGCAGAAATTATTGAAGGCGAGATGTAGAATTTCATTTTGAAATCCTCAATAAAACTTGTGTCCCTTTTTCTACCTTTGCGTTAGGCAGTGGATATTGATACAAAACGGTATTTGGTGGTGCATTTGGAACATTTTTGTCAAATTTGTCAACCTTATACAGAACAAGCCCAGCATTTTCTAAAATTGACTTTGCTTCATCAACACTTTTCCCTATAACATTAGGAACAACAACAAAAGTTCCAATACTTATCGTAAGGTCAACTTTTGCTCCAGGTGTTAAGACTGTTCCTGGGTCTGGAGATTGTGAAATCACGACACCTACAGGCATATCTACCTCAACTTCTTTTATTTCTCCAATTGTAAAACCAGCGTCAAGAATAAGTTTCCTTGCTTCATCAAAATTTTTGTTGGTAACATCTGGAACGGTTGCGGTTGCATATCCTGAACTCAAGACAATCTTAACAATACCACCCTTTTTTACGACACTTCCTTCCTCTGGATCTTGTGAAATTATTGTGTCAATTGGATATTGGTCACTTTGCTCCGTTGCGATTACCTGCAACACCAAGCCATTATTCTTTGCAAGAGTTTGCGCTTCAGAAGGCTTCATCCCAACAAAATTTGGAACCTTTACAACCTCATTAGCTCCACTACTACATCCATTAAAGAATAGCAAAACTATTATTGCAATAATTGTGAGTTTTATTGTTTTGTTTTTCATACAATTATTTTATGATTTTTACGAATAATTTGCAAGATTTTTTCTTTTGTTTATACTTTAAGTATGAAAGATAGAGTTTTATACCCTGGGACATTTGACCCGCTAACAAACGGACACCTTGATATAATCGAAAGAGCAAGCAAAATTTTTAAAGAGGTAGTTGTACTTGTTGCAAAAAGGGATGAAAAAAACACACTATTCAACCTCGATGAACGTGTAGAAATTGTTAAGAGCTGTACTGCACACTTGAAGAATGTTAAAGTTGATAAGCTCGAAGGACTCCTTGTTCGCTATATGAGGGAAAAGAAAATATATTTGGTGTTGAGAGGGGTAAGGTCAAACAAGGACTTTGAGTATGAAAGAGAGATGTTCGAGGCAAACAAAACAATGCTAAAAGATTTTGAGACAATTTTTATGATCGCAACCCCCAAAAATGCTTTCATAAGTTCGAGTTTAATAAAAGAAATCGCACTTAACGGCGGAGATATATCAAGGTTTGTACCTGAAGAAGTACACATAAGAGTTAAAGAAAAAATAAGGAGATGAATATGGGAAAAAGCATTATTGATGAGATAGAAAATTTAAAAACTATTGTAGAAAACGCAAAAAAGGTGCCTTTCTCAAAGTATATTACAGTTGATAGAGACGAAATTTTAGGAAGTTTAATGAGAATAGAAGCAATGCTTCCTGAAGAGGTAAAACAGGCAATAAACATTTCCAAGCAAAGAGATATGATTCTAAAAGATGCATATGAGGAAAAAGAGCGTATTTTAAAAGAGGCAGAAGTGGAATTCAAAAAGAAAGTTGAAGAATCCTCTATTTTTGCGGAAGCAAAAAGGCAACAGCAAGAAATAATTAACAACGCAAAATTAGAAGGAGAGCGTATAAAAAACGAAGCACTCCAATTTGCTAATGATGTTCTATCAAAAATTGAAAGTGTTTTGGAAAAAGCACTTTCAACCATAAAAGAAAGTAAGGAGGAGATTTCAAATGAAATTAGAGATACAAAAGATTATTGATGAAGAAAAAGTAGAAGTTAATGAAACGCTCGATTTTTCAAAGGTTGAGATGCCTGCAATGGTGGTAGAGCCAGTAAAAGCAAAACTCATTTTTGAAAACCTTGGCAATCGAGAGATTTTAGTAAGAGGCGAAATACAGGCAAAATTAAGATTAACTTGTGTTGTATGTCTTGACGAATTTGATGAAGAATTGAAAATCGAAGTAAACGAAACTTATATTCCCCAAACTTATGTAGAAAATAGGAAAGAGGAACGCCCAATCGAGGAACTAAGCGAATTTACATACACAGGCAATTTTCTTGACACTTTTGAAATTGTAAGAGATAACATCCTGGAGTTCATCCCCCCATATCCGAAATGTCCCAAATGCGCTACAAAAAGTGAAGAAAGTTGAATATAATATAAAACAAATAGCCCAAATTCCGCCTGCTGAGGATGGGCATAAAAAAGGCGGTAAAAAATACCTCAGCCCCGGATGGTATCGGGAGAAAGCTAACTATGTACATAAACGAGGCTAAAGATAATGTAGGAAAATTTGTAGAGATAAAAGGCTGGGTTTATAATATGAGATCCAGCGGAAAAATTGTTTTTGTGCTTGTGCGTGACGGCACAGGAATCATGCAATGCGTCGTTACAAAAAATGAAGTAGATGATGAAACATTCGAAAAAGCAAAAAAATTAACTCAGGAATCCTCAGTTATAGTGCGTGGGATAGTTAGAGAAGAAAAGCGCGCTCCATTCGGGTATGAACTTGACCTTAAGGAACTCGAAATAGTTCAGCTAACGCAGGACTACCCAATAACACCAAAAGAGCACGGTGTTGGATTTCTAATGGAACACAGGCACCTTTGGTTACGTTCGAAGAGGCAGTGGGCAATTCTCAGGATAAGACATAGAATTGCTAAATCTCTCAGAGACTTTTTTGACTTAAGAGGTTTTACGCTAATAGATGCACCAATTCTCACACCCGCAGCATGTGAAGGAACAACAACACTTTTTGAAACAGATTATTTTGGAGAGAAGGCATATCTATCACAAAGCGGTCAACTTTATATGGAAGCAGCCGCAATGGCGTTTGGCAAAGTCTATTGCTTTGGGCCAGCATTCAGGGCAGAAAAATCAAAAACAAGAAGACACCTTATGGAATTCTGGATGCTTGAGCCTGAGGTTGCTTATCTTACATTCGAAGAGAACTTGAAACTTCAGGAAGAAATGCTTTCTTATGTCGTTCAAGAAGTTTTAAGGAACTGCAAAACTGAATTGGAAATAATAGAAAGAGACACAAAACCTCTTGAAAAAGTTGTTCCACCCTTCCCAAGGTTACATTACAGAGACGCAATTGAACTTCTTAACAAAAAGGGATTCAATGTAAAATTTGGTGACGATTTTGGTGGAGACGAAGAGACAGCACTTTCTAATGAATTCGAGAAACCAGTATTTATTCACCACTTTCCTAAAGAAATTAAGGCTTTCTATATGCAACCTGACCCAGACGACCCAGAGACTGTTCTTGCTGCAGACCTTCTTGCTCCAGAAGGATACGGAGAAATCATTGGCGGAAGTGAGAGAATCCATGATTATGATTTACTTCTCAAGAGAATGCAGGAGAACAATCTACCAATCGAAAATTACAAGTGGTATCTTGATTTAAGGAAATACGGGACAGTCCCTCATAGTGGATTTGGAATCGGATTAGAAAGAACTTTAGCCTGGATTGCAAAAGTTCCACACGTTAGAGAAACAATTCCATTTCCGAGAATGCTTGAAAAAATCTATCCATGAGGGAAATCTCAGCAATCGAGTTTTTAAAGGAACTTGACAGCACAATTCCAAAAGAACCACTTATAATACTTGCAGGTGAAGAACATTATCTAAAGGAACAGATAATAAAGAAATTTGTTGAGAAGATTTTTAATGAAGACACGAATAGTATTGATTTTATAAAACTTACGGGGGCAAATTTAACATACGCTGACTTTATAAATTCTGTATCTACGCCCCCCTTTTTTGGTTCAAAACTCGTTCTTATAAAAGATGGGGAACAGATTTCAAAACAGCACCTGCAAAAAATTTTAAGTGCCACTATCCCAGATTTTACAAAAGTAATCCTTACAATAAATGTAAGGGAATTAAATCTATTAAAAGGCAACTTTGTTTTAATAAAGGATTATACAGTTCCGTTGAATCAGGTTGAGGCATGGATTGAGAAAAAGGCAAAAGAATACGGAAAATCAATTACAAAGGATGCGGTAAAAGAACTTATAAAGAGGCTCGATACAAATTTTTACGCACTTTCAACTGAAATCAAAAAACTTTCATTCTATATAGGAGATAAAAAAGAAATTCACCGTGAACATGTAGTAGAAATTGTAAAGGAAATGGGAGATGAAGATATATTTGAATTCGTTAATGCCATAATTTTTCTCAAGAAAGATGAGGCTTTAAGAATGCTCGACTACTTTTTGGGTGACAACGGACAGGAAAATCTTGTACTTTCGCAAATCTTAAAAACCCTTTCTATTTACTTAATAGTAAATGACCTGAAGAACAAAGAAGGAATGAATCTTAGGTCAATTAACGAATATATTGCTTCAATTTATGGAAGTTTCCTTCGTACGAAAACACTTGAAGAAATTTCAAGAAATTTAGAAAAAGTAAGTATAGAGAGTATCGTAAGGCAGTATAAAACCTTTGTAGAATTTGATATAAAGTCAAAAATAGGGGAAATTGATCTTCCCCTTACGCTTAGAAATTATATTTTAACTAAAGTTTCTTAAGATTTATGCAGTTGCTTCTTGCTTGTGAGCCTGATTAAGCTTTGCCATTAATCTGGATTTTTTCCTTGCAGCGGTATTTGGATGAAGAATTCCCTTTGCCTCAAGTTTATCAATAACCTTGATAGCCTCTCTAACCTTTTCTTCCGCGTATCCGCTCTTCTTTGCAAAGTCTAAGGCTCTTTTTAAAGCAACCCTATAAAATTCGTTTCTTTCTCTTCTTTTTTCATCTTTTTTAACAGACTTTTTCGATGCTTTTAATATTGGCATTTAGTTACCTCCATAAATCATAAATTCAATTCCTATATAGGATAATGATTTTTTAAAATAAGTCAAGGGGTTGTATGAAACTTATTTAATCTAACTCCTTTAATTCCTCTCTTACAAAATCGACGAGTTCACGCACATAATCTTCGCTAAATTTAAACTCAATACCCGCTGCCTTATAAAGTTCTGGTATAGGTTTTTTATAGCCAAGGCTCAAGAACTCTTTATAATTTTTAACCGTTCTTTCTTTGTCCTCCTTATAATTCTTGTACATTGCAAGGGCCCCTAACTGCGCAAATCCATATTCGATGTAATAGAAAGGTACTTCAAAAATATGAAGTTGCTGCATCCACAGTATTCTCAATGTATCTTCAAGCCCTTCCCAATTTACACCCGAAGAGAGTTCTTTCATAAGATTAACAAAGTAATTCTCTCTTTCACTCTCGTTTTCATTGTTTGTATACACAAAATGCTGGAAACTATCCACTGCTATACACCATGGAAGGAATGCAAGAGCTCCTTCTATTTGCTCTCTTTTCGCCTTCTTAAGATCCTCAGGCTTATCATAATACTCATAAAGATAATCAACAGTAAACATCTCCATGCTCATCGAGGCAAGTTCAGCAACTTCCATTGGATACTCTTTGAAAGGATGAATGAGAATATTTGCCGTATATTTGCTATGAAGTGAATGCCCAGATTCGTGAAGAATCGTTCGCACATCAGAATTCAAACCAACTGCATTCATAAAAATGAAGGAAGAGCCATGTTCAGGAAGCCCCATGTTGTATCCACCAGGTGCCTTGCCTTTTCTGTTCTCAAGGTCAAGGAAGTTTGATGCCTTCATTCTTAGTAAGTTTAAACCAAACTCATCATCTACATGACCAAGAACTTTGATTGCCTTGCCAACAAATTCATCTATTGTGCTAAAAGGTTTCAAAATTCGGTTATCGACATCCACAGCTGTATCCCACGGTCTTACACTATCAAGATTAAGTTTTTGTCTTTTAATTTCGTTCCTTTCTTTCAAAAATGGAACAACAACTTTTTTAACTACCTCATGGAAATTCAAAACATCTTGAACGGTATACGAAAATCTTCCCTTTTCTATGTGCTTGTAGTCTCTGTAGTTTTGAAAGCCTGCATTTTTCGCTTGAAGGACTCGAATTTCTTCAAGTTCATCAAATACTTTCGAAAGATCATTTGAAACCTTCATTAACGCTTCATATTTCTTGTTCCAGGCTTCAAACCTGACAGATCTATCAGGATCCTTTAAAAACACATTCATCTGTGAAAATGTCTTCTCTTCACCCCTAAAATTTACGGTAAGCTTTGCGATAGTCTCACCGTATTTGTGCGCAATTTCATTCTCCTTTACAAATAGAGGAATGTTCTCTTCCCTGAAAACTTCAATTGCATTCGAAATAATGTTATCAAGATGCTTAAACTCGGGTTCATCAAATTCGTGCCTTACAGGAGAATCATAGTACTTTTTCTTAAGGAGAAAATCATATTGCATTGCAACGCTTGCAACTTCTGAATAGAATTTGTTAAAATCTTCCTGGTATTCTTTTTTATCCATAAACCGAGTCATATTAATGTATTTCCATGCGTATGTTTCCTCGAATATGTCTGAAAGTTCGCCCCATTTTTCAAGGAAATTTAGCATTTCCTGTTTGTTTCGTACGGGCTCATCAAGTAATTCTTTTAAAGCATTTTCAAAACTCAATTTATCTTCTGCTTTAAAGTCCTCACTAAAATATTTTCTTGGTCTTTTCTTAATTACAAGGTCTTCCATTTTACGCTCCTTTCTTAAGTGTATATAGTTTATCAAGGCATTCTTTAAGTTCTTTAAAAATCAAATCAACTAATTCTCTATCCCAGTTGCTTTTATCCTCTCTTAAGAAGGTCGTTTTATCAACTCTATTATCAAAGAAGGCAACGGGAATATAAGCTTTCTTTTCTTTAACAAAAATATTATCCTCCTTACCTGATGTGCTTCTTAGATACTCCATATCATCAATACCGTATTCTTTAAGCATTACCTCCAGTGGCACACCGTGGTGAAGAATAGAGCCAGGGTCATTCGGATTTGCCCTTTCAAAATTCTTTCTTCTCGACTCTTCAGGCGTTACCCACACATAAAGAATGGAGGAAAGTTTAAGTATATCTAAACTTAATGCATTCAAAGTATGTTCGTATCCATATGGATATGGAAGAGGAAGCGAAGAACCTTGTGGTCCCCCTCTTGCAAATTCAATAACAAATGTAGAATTTGAAATATCTGATTGTGCGCCTTTATTTATATTGGAGAGGATATCTCTTGCTTCCTTTGACAACCTTGGAGAAAGCGAATTCAATAGGGTTTGCGGAAGTTTTGAAAGTCTTTCTTCAATACCAAATTTGGACGCTGCAACATCGATTCTTCTAACAAGTGTTGCAAAAGCAAAATCAAGGTTATGGCTTTTGTGCGAAACAATATCGTTAAACTCTAAGTTTATAAGTTCAGTTAGAGTCAGCCAGTCTCTTCCATCCTTAAATGGGCTTTCGTTTGAGGCATAAAAAATTCTTGCTTCACCTAATTTTTCAAGTTCTTCATCAATTCTCCTCATAAAGAAAACATAAGGGAAGTCGTCAATGTGAATGTCGCTCCCAAGATGGAGTTCGTTAATTCTCACGGAGTCATCCAGAGAACGTATGAATTTCCTTATTTCCGACTTGCCTGAGGCAGGCAATCCCAAAAGAAGTACAACATCCAATGTATTTTTCATTTAAACCTCCTAAATATTTTTTGATGCAAGTATTCCACTCCCTATCGCAACACCTACATTTCCAAGAGTTGAAAACTCAAATGAAACAGAATTACCAGGTATTTTTAGTGTATTTTCGTAAAAACTTTCCATAATATCATCAAAGATGAGTTTTAAAGATTCGCCCATACCACCACCTATGATAATCTTTTCAGGATTTAACAAGTTTACCACTATTGATAAACCATGCCCAATATACTTAGAAGCCCTATAAAGAACCTCTTTTGCAATCGGGTCAGAATCTTTAAATTTAAATATTAGAGGCGTATCAATCTTTTCTAAATCAAAATTTACACTTTCAAGCAAGGGAGATTTTGTAGATTTGTCTATACTTTCAAGATATGTTCTTCTTATCGAAGGACCAGATGCAAATGCCTCAAAGCAACCATGTTTTCCACATGTACAGAGTGGTCCTTCTGGGTCAAGGGTGATATGACCAATTTCTCCTGCAAGATTATCCTTGCCTCTTACAATATTTCCGTTTGAAACAATTGCAGAACCTATACCAGTGCCAAAGGCTATGAATAAAAAATCAGATGTATTTTTTCCACTTCCCACATACAGTTCTGCAAGTGCACCAGTTTTAGCATCGTTATCAATTGAAACTGGAATTCCAATCTCATCTTCTATTATTTTCTTAAAATTCACTTCGCTTAAGGCAGGAATGTTAGGAGACCCATGAATTACACCGGACTTAAAATCAATAAAACCAGCAACTCCAATTCCTATTCCTTTTACGGTATCTTTCTTCAGGTAATCTATAACCTCTAAAACATTCTTTATTATTGAATCAAGAGAGTTTACATCACCTGTAGGAATCCTCTTACTTGCAACAACTTCGTAATTTCCGTTAAGCCTTGCTCCAAATATCTTTGTGCCACCTAAATCTATGCCAATAAACTCATCCATGACAATTATTTATATCACATTACTGATTTAAGTCAAGAAATATTGCGTTAACTCAAAGGCAATTTAAAATTTTTTCTGGTATAATATAAGGTATGGAAGTTAAATTTGACAAAGATAATGTGCTCCATGAATTTTCTATGCATATGATGCTGAGAGGTTATTCATCTCTTACCATTAAAAACTATCTTTATATAATTAGAGATTTTTTAAAAGATTTTGATGTGCCGGATTCGAAGTCCATTCAAAAATACTTCCTTAAGAAAGAAATTTCAAAAAACACAAGAGCAACTCAAACTTTGATTTTAAGGAGTTTTGCAAAATTTCTCAAAAAGGAACTCCACATTGAATTTGAAACATTAGACCCTCCAAAAACATCGAAGACACTTCCAACATTTCTAACAAGAGACGAAGTAAAAAGGTTCTTAGAGGTCGTAAAGAAGAACAAAAGAGATTTTACAATAATCTCATTTCTTATCTATACAGGCGTTCGTGTTGGTGAACTTATTAATATTAGAATTGAAGATGTAAACCTTGAAGAAAATTATGTGAGAATCAAAGGAAAAGGTGATAAGGAAAGATTTGTCCCAATAACAGAAGAGTTATCTATTATTTTACAGAGGCATCTAAAAGAGCCTCATTATTCAGACTATCTGTTCGAGACTAAAAAACATACGAAATTTTCGGCTTTAACAATTCAACTTATGGTTAAGAAGTACGCAAAGGAAGCAAACATTCAAAAGAAAATTACTCCCCATAAATTAAGGCATACATTTGCTACCCTTGCCCTTGAATCAGGCATTAGCCCGATAACAATAGGGGAACTTTTAGGGCACAGTTCCCTTAACACAACAATGAAATATACACATGTAACAAACAAATTGGCAGTTGATGCAGTAAAAAAGATTAGCGAATTTACAAATCTTAAAGACATAATAGGGTAGACATTTCAAAGCATAATTTGTGTTTTTCCAAAAAATCAATATAATTTCAATGCTATGGGTAAAAAGATTATTGAAATAGAGCATGTAGATTATCCATATACCTGCGCTATTGTAAACAATCAGATTATGGGATTCCTCGATGAAGTCGAGGAAGTAAGAAGTATTGAACTTCTTCCGGTAGCAGAAGGGGAAGGAAGAAGAACCTATGAAAGAAGTATAGCATTTCTTGCAACGGTTGCACTGAAGAAAGTTTCTAAAGAGCACAGACTCACAATAATGCATTCAATAGGCGAAGCCCTTTACGGAGAAATCGAAAACAGCTCTGACGAAATTGTAAATAAACTCAAAGAGCAGTTCTTCAATTTAATAAAAGAAAACAAGCCCATTAGAAAATATGACTTAACAAAAGAAACCGCAATAAGAAAACTTGAAAAAGAAGGCAGATTTGAAGATATACAAACAATTGAATATCTTGCAAAGGACGTTATTTCACTTTATGAACTTGACGGAATTTACCTTTACTTTGCAGGACCACTAGTGCCTTTTACAGGAATGTTAAAAGTTGTTGATATAGTAAGAGTAAACGGCGGGCTGTTCTTCTTACTTCCAGATAGAAAAAACCCAAATGTCTTAAATGCGCTTCCTCGTTATGAAAGGCTGCTTGAAGCATTTAATGAGGGCAAAAAGTGGGCGAATTTACTTGATGTAAGAACTGTTGGAGAACTGAATAGAAGTATCATAAACGGACGAATATCAAACATTATAAAAATGCAAGAGTCTCTTCATGAGAAAAAGATATCCGAAATTGCAGAACAAATTCTTCAAAGGAAATCTAAGGTAATTCTCATTGCAGGACCGAGTTCCTCAGGCAAGACAACATTTGCAAAAAAACTCGATATACATTTAAGAATCCTTGGCTTCAAACCATACATAATTTCAACAGACAACTACTTCGTTGAACGAGAAAAAACACCGTTAAACGAGGAAGGTAACCCAGATTACGACTCATTAGAAGCAACTGATTACAAGCTGTTACAGGAACATATAAATAAACTCCTTCAAGGCGAAGAAGTTGAACTTCCCAAGTATAATTTCATTACAGGAAAAAGAGAAAAAGGAAAGAAAGTCCGAATAGATGAAAGCGGATTGATAATAATAGAAGGAATACACGCATTAAATCCAGTTTTGACTAAAGATGTAAATGACAAGACAAAATACAAAATCTATGTAAGCGCACTTTCTCAGGTAAACATAGACAACATTAACCGCATTCCTACAAGAGACACAAGACTCATAAGACGAATTGTAAGAGATGTTCATTTTAGAGGAATCCAGGCTTCGGAAAATCTAAAACGATGGAAAGATGTTATTGCGGCTGAAGAGAAATACATATTCCCATACCAGGAGAATGCGGATATTATGTTCAACTCTGCCCTCATTTACGAACTCCCAATTCTGAGAAATTTCGCAGAAGTGCCATTAAGGGCAATCGAATATAAAGAAAAGGAGTATGCTGAGGCTTTGAGGCTTCTTAACTTCCTAAATCATGTGTTGCCACTTTCTTCGGATGAAGTTCCGCCCACTTCAATTTTACGAGAGTTTATAGGTAAAAGTTCTTTTAAGTACTAATATATTTCTTCACGAATTGAATTAGATTTTCTTTCTTTTCTAAAAGCATGGGAGTAGATAGAAACGCATCTTCGTATTTGACAATAAAGTTTTTATCCTTTAGCCTTCCGTCGAAATAAAAAACCGAACTTTTTTCCTTTTGCAGGTTATCTTTTACGAAGTTTTTAAGGTAATACATTGCATAGGTTTCATCTGCATTAATTATATTCATCGGTAATTTAACAACGAAAATCAATTTAAACTTGTTTTTTACAGGAAATTCATAGGTAATAAAATCAACGGTGCCGTCTTCTTTGGATAAGGACTCTTCGATCCATTGATACTTATTTTTTAATTCCATCTTCACGGTGTTCAACTGAATTCTGTTTTCAAAGATGAAAAGAACAGGTTTTATCTGAGAGAATGGCTCATACAAGTCGAAAAATTCCCGAAGAAATTCATCCGCATTTGGAGCGTGCATAAAAAGAGGAATTATACTCATAACCTTTGAGTCCTCTTCCTTCTTTTCGATTTGACCTCTAAGCCCTGTAAATCTTTCTATTGGATTATCACCTTTTAAAGTAAAGTAATTACTTATGAAATTAATCGAACTTGCGATATTCGGTACTTTCGAAAACACTCTTACGGGGTAGGAGAAATTTAAAGATACAGAATCATTTCCATTACGATAAATATTTTCTGAAAGATCCAAAACATCGTAATTAGTTATACTTGAAAATAATTCATTTCTCGATTCCTTAGACAAATTCTCAAAATTATCAAAGAGTGTTAATATGTCTTGCTTTTTGGTTTCCTCTTCGAAATTTGCAATCATCTCTACATCATTTCTTGAGAAGTTCGCTTTAAGGCTCAAGAAAACTTTCGGGATTCTATAGGCTTCTAAGAAGACGATACTGTCGAAGTTAAAATCAGAAAGAATTTTTAGGCTATTAAAAAAGTTTGAATATTTCATAAAAACAAAATCGCTATTCTCAATCTCATTCTTTTTTTGCATTAAAGGACAAACACTTTTAAAACTGCAGCTGTTGTTCTTACATATTGAAAGGTTCTTTACTATTTTGTTTTTAAGTATGTGAGTCGGTGCACTACTTAAAGTAAAATCATGTGTTTTCATTAAGTAAGAAGCGAGTATTGCAAAGTCAATTCTTAACTCATCTGGAATTTTATCGGGATTATCGATGTAGTAATTCAACCTATCAATACAAATGAAATTTTCAAGTTCAGTTGCATCGAAAGTTTTGCCTTCTTTAAGGTTATCTTTAATTTTATCAATAAGATTTTCAGAATAAACAACAACAAGAGATTTCCCTCCATTACTAATTAGTTTTGCGATATCTTCAAGTGAACTATTTTCAATATAAAAAACTCCGGGCTTTGTTTTACTCGACTTTTCCCTAAAAGGCAATGTAAGAGTGGGAGCATCAAACTCTTTTAAATTCAAGGTCCCTTTTTCGACATTTTCAAAGTCGCCGAAAAGAAATTCAAAATTCCTTGAATTTCCAATAATCTCGTGAATGAGTTTCATATCCTTATTTGAGAAGGACTTACTTTCTTCTAATATCTTTTTAAAAACTCCGTACAGCATCAAAGCATCGTTAAACGCCCTATGTGCTTTTTCCCTTTTAATGTTTAAAGTTGCTACAAGTTTCTCAAGACTATGAGAACTAAATTCTGGATATATTAGCCTTGCAAGTTCAAGCGAGTCAATGACCTCGTTTTGGACTCTCTCTTCAAGGAACCTCTCAAGAAATTCTTTATCAAATGAAGCATTGTGGGCAACAAGAACTGCATCCTCAATAAATTTCTTAAAATCTTCTTTAATTTTCTCTCTATCCTGCGCCTTATCAAGTTCTTCTTGCGTTATACCTGTAAGGTTTGTAATAAATCTTGGCAGCAACTTGCGCGGTCTTACAAGGGTTTTAAAAGTTGAGACAACTTCAAAATCGACAACTTTTATTGCTCCTATCTCTATAACTTCATCGTCCTTATTTAAGCCGGTTGTCTCTAGATCAAAAAAGACAAACTTCATTTGAAAAATACTATCGTGGTACCAATGCCACCTTCTGAGGGGGTTCCTATTTCGAAACGAGCGACTCGCTTATTCGTCCTCAAATACTGTGTTATCGCTTCCCTCAAAGTACCCGTGCCTTTCCCATGGACTATAAAGACATATGGAAGACCATGTAAGTATGCCTTGTCAAGATACTTGTCAAGTATATCAATCGCTTCCTCAACAGTATAACCATGCAAATCAATTTTCATTGGGATTTCTTCCTCAAAAAGGTTTTTTAACTCCACTTTTGACTCTCTTATTTTTTCACTTTTCTCAAGACCAGTTACTTCAATATCTGAAAGTTTAAGCGTTGCTCTTATTGCGCCGATCTGGACAATCGCTTTCCCCTCGTCACTCTTTATCTGGAGAACAATACCCTGTGCCTTAAATGTAGGAACATAAACAAGCATACCTTCTCGTAACTGGGGGGCTTCGGCTTTATGTAATTCTCTAATTTCCTCTTTTTCTTCTTGTTCTTCAAGATTCGCTTCTTCATTCTTAAGGACTTTTTTCATTTCCTGTATCTCTTTTTGAGACTTTATGTATGTATCAAGGTTTTCAAGGATTTTATTCATCTTTTCTTTTGTTTCGTCTATAATTCGCTGTGCCTCTTCGTATGCCTTTCTAATCTCTAGCCTCTTCCTCTCTTCTAATTCCCTTAATTTTTGTTCATATGTTTCCTTCAGTCTCAACGCCTCATTTTTTGCAATTTCTGTTTCGTTCCTCATCATCTCAATCGCTCTATTATCCTCATGCATTTTGCTTACAATTTCTGCTTTTTCAATAAAATCTGAAGAAAGTTCATTTTTAGCATCATTTAGAACATCCTCAGGCAATCCGAGGCGCTCAGCAATAATCAAAGCGTGGCTTTCACCTGGAATTCCTTTATACAGTTTATATGTTGGCGAGAGCGTATTAACATCGAAACCAACAGATGCATTTTGTGCTTCTTTAAATTTGTAAGGAAATTCCTTTATCTTACCATGATGTGTTGTTACAATTGAAGTTGCGCCAATGTCGTAAAGTTTCTTAAGGATAGCAACTCCTAATGAGGCACCTTCCTCGGGATCAGTTCCCGCTCCAAGTTCGTCAATTAAAACAAGATCTTTATCGGTTGCATTTTTAATAATATCGATTATTCTTGTCATATGAGAAGAAAAAGTAGATAAATTTTGTTCTATACTTTGCTCGTCGCCTATATCTGCAAATACTTCTCTAAAGAATCCAACCTTTGAATTTGAAATCGCAGGTATATGCATACCAGCCTTTGCCATTAGCGTTAACAGTCCCGCAGTCTTCAGGGTGACGGTTTTTCCGCCTGTGTTCGGACCTGTTATTATGAGCATTTTGAAATTTTCCCCTACCTCAATGTCGATTGGGACTACCAAATCATCCTTTATAAATGGATTTCTTGCCTCATACAATTCAAGATATGGTTCAGGAACAATAATTGGCTCACTTGCTTTTAGTGCTGATGATAATCTTGCTTTTGCAAAAATAAAGTCAAGTTTGTAAATAATATTTAAAGATTCGAAAACCGCATTGAATTTGTTTCTTATCCTTTCTTCTAATTCGAGAATTATTCGCTCTTCTTCTTTTCTTTCCTTTGAGAACAATTCAACTAATTTATTGTTTAACTCGACAACAGCCATTGGTTCAACAAAGAGTGTAAGCCTGCTTCCAGATTCACCCTGCACTACATAATTAAAAGAAGGTTTTGAGTTAAGCCGTATTGGTATCACATATCTATCATTTCTTTTTGTAATAATTTTGTCCTGAATAGCATCTTCATTTTCTTTCGAGTAAAGTATTTCCTGAAGTATGGATTGGATTCTAAGATATGTTGTTTTGATTTCTCTTCTTATTATGCTTAGAAGGGGGGAAGCATCATCAACAATTTTCCCGTCGTTTCCAATAACCTTCCTTATCGCTTTTACAATGTCTTCAAAATTTGAAAGACGCATCGCATATTTGAAAATCTCAGGATACGAATCTCTATAGGAATCGCCAATTTCTTTAATCTCAGAAATCGCCGAAAGTACATCGGATACTCGAAGCATTTCTTCCGGGGTAAGTAGCGAAAGAACCTTTATCTTTTCGAAAAGTGACTCGATATCAACAAATTCAACAAAAGGTAGATCGCCTTCAGCATCAAGAAATTTTTTTGCATCGGTTGTTTCCTTTAATGCCTCTTTTACTTCATCTATAGATTCATAAGGGATTAGGTTTATACTCAGTTCCTTTCCCCCCTTCGTAAATGAAAGAGACTCAAGTCTATTAATAATTTTGTCGTATTCAAGCGATTTTAATGTGTCTTCACGCATAATAAATCTCTTAACTCCTCCAAACTATATGTGTTTAAAACTTCTTCTTTTCTCACCCATGCCCTCCTTAAAATTTTAACACCATACTTCATAAAGTGCAAATGCCCTCGGTTGTGCGCATCCGTTCCAACCGAAAAGTATTTTACATGGGTTCGTTTCGCTTCTTTTATAAGTCCAGTACTTAAATCCATCCTATTGGGAAATAGATTTACTTCCAAACTTACACCATATTTTGAGGCTGCCTCAAAAATTTCTCCAATGTCAACTTCAATACTTTTTCTCACAAAAATTATCCTGTTTGTTGGATGTGCTACAACATTAATTATACCACTTTTTATTGCTTTCTTCACTCGTTCTGTATTTTCAAAACGCGTATTCGAAAACTGGTGAAGTCCTCCAATCGCAAAGTCAAGTTTGCTCATCATTATCTCGTCAACATCAACAGACCCATCGTAGTTTATTTCAGCCTCAATTCCCTTTAGAAGAAACGGATTGTATCTTGCGCTGTTAATTCTATCAATAAGTTCGCTTTCCTTCATGTAAAGTTTTCCCGAAACGCCATTTGCAATTCTTAGCCCCTTTGAGTGGTCAGTTATAGCAAGGTAGTTGTAGTCTAAAAATTCTCCTTCCTCGTGCAACTCTGAAATAGTAGATAAACCGTCTGAAAAAGAAGAATGCACATGAAGATCTCCTTTAATATCTGTAAGATTAATAAGTTTTGGGATTGAGTTTGAAATCGCAAGATCGATTTCCTCTTCGCCTTCCCTAAGTTCTGGGGGGACATACTGAAGAGATAATTTGCTATAAAATTCTTCTTCGGAATTAGCATATAAAAGCACAAATCCACTCTTTGAAATTTCAAAGCCTTTTGCCTTTGCAATTTTCTGAATTTCATTATTGTGCTGTTTTGAGCCGGTATAGTACTGAAGACCTGAATAGAAAAATTCCTTCGGTAATTTATAAAATTTAAGCTGGACTCCGTCTATATCTCTAAACTGGATTAAATTTCCCTTTCTTGTAAAATTTACAATATCAAAGGAAGTAGTTATTTCTTTAAGGAGATTCTGCTCGTCAAAATCGTAAACAAAATCAATGTTATTAACTACTTCTTTCCCCCTCCTTACACTTCCTGCAACACTTATGTTTCCGGCGTCTTCGAGTGCCAAAGTTATAGCATTTGCATAGGCGCATGCATAAAAAAGGCTTAATTCTTTTGTGGTACTCTCATAATAAAAAATTGCCCTTCGCAACTGCTCCTCAAAATTCTCTGAAAAAAAGCGTTTAATTTTTCCGCTTTTAATAGACCTCTCAAGGTCGGAAAGAGAATCAATATTGAGCGTATTATACAACTTAAGGACATCGTTTACTCTAATTCCTGGAATCGATGCCATTTGCTTTAAGACTTTTGGAATTCTTGCTTCAAGAGATTCTTTCAATGGAGAATACCCAAGTTCAAGGATATTTAAAATCTCTTCCTTTGCTAATGGATGAAGAAAATCAATATTGGGGAATTTAATCAAAGGCTTTTCAAGTGCAAGCACAGAAAGAGCAGAATTTTCAAAAGCATATGCATTATTTATATCACCGCTTAATTCAAGGAGCAACTTTATCTCAAGTAATTCTTTTGCGATCTTGTAATTATTCATTCTTTCTAACTACACCACCAACATTCCTTGAAATACTATCCTCAATTTTTTTCATAAACTCGTCAACCTCTGCCCCTTGAAGGGTTCTTTCAAGAGAAACAAACTCAAGAGAGTAGGCAAGGTTCTTTTTATCGGGAGGTAACGGCTTGCCTGTATACACATCAAAAAGGACTATGCTTTTGAGTTCTTTTATATTTGCATCCTGTATTGCTCTTCTTACATTATACTCCTCGGTATCCTTATCTACGACTATTGCAATATCCCTCTTAACTGCTGGGTAAATTGAAAATTGAGAAAAGTGTTCTTTTTTAGAAGACATTTCAAAAATTTTATTAACATTTAATTCGGCAAAGTATGCATCTTCCAGAATATCAGGATGAATACCTCCAATGTATCCTAAAACAACGCCATTTGAATAAACTTCTGCTGTCTTATAAGGGTGTAAATATGGGAAATTCGATTTTCTAAACTCAGCCTTTATGCCAAAATCCTCAAAAACCGCCTCAATAAGTCCTTTTAAATAATAATAATCATAAGGCAAAGTTCTCCCGTAAGGGTTCCTGTAGACTCTGTTACCTTTAAGGAATATAGAAAAGCGATACTCTTCATTGAAATTCGTGTTGTCCTTAAAGAATATCTTCCCTATTTCAAATATCGCAAGATTTTCTTCCTGGACATTTATGTTTCTTACGGCGACTTCATAACTTCCAACAAAAAGTGACGGTCTTAAAAGAGACATATCTTCAGTAAGAGGATTAAGAATTTTTATTACTTTTTCTTCATCATATAAGCCAAACTTAGAAAGTATTTCTTTGTTTGTAAGAGTTGATGTCACAATTTCATTCAGTCCAAGCCTTAAAAGAACCTCTCTAAGTTCCATATTGAACTTAACGATTGGTTCGAAACTTCCACTCCTTAGCGGTGCAACAATTGGCTTCTCCGAAAACTCGTTATATCCGCGCATTCGTATTATCTCTTCAATAAGGTCTTCTTCGATAGAGATATCCTGCCTGAAGGATGGGGCAGAAACCAAAAATCCATTTTCAATTTCTTTATAATCAAAGCCTTCCATGTCGAAGTACTTTTTAATTTCTTCCTTAGATATGTCTTCACCCAACAGGCTTGAAACCTTATTAACACGCACTTTTACGCTTTTCTTCTCCGATCTAAAATCTGCAACACTATCTCTACAGGCTTTACCTCCACCTTCCTCAAGTATCAACTTCGATGCAACAAGAGAAGCAATTCCCGTAAATTTAGGATCAACTCCTTTTTCAAAAAGTGAAGACGCATCCGTCAAAAGCCCCAAACTTCTTGCGCTTTTGGATATAGTCGAGGGTGTAAAATATGCACTTTCAAGAAAAACATTTTTGGTTTCATTCGTAACGGCAGTTCCAAGACCCCCCATAACACCTGCAAGGGCAACAGGACCGCTTTCATCAGTTATGAGAAGATTCTTTGAGGTAAGGACTCTTTCAACGCCATCAAGCGTTACTATTTTTTCTCCATCTCTTGCAAGTCGCACGACAATTTTTCCTTTTAACTTATCAAAATCAAAGGCGTGGAGTGGTTGTCCGTACATTTTTGCAACGAAATTAGTAATATCAACAATGTTATTTATTGGACGAATCCTTAAACTGAACAACTTTTTCCTTAAGTTATAACTTGATTGCTTTACTGTAACTCCGCTTATTAATCTTCCTGAATAGAAACTGCAATGTTCCCTATCTTTAATTTCGACAGCAAAAGGTGTAAAAGGAAGATCCTTATCGTCAAGTATGTCATATTTAAACTTATCAAAGTTTGCCCTGCGCTTTTCATCTCTTGCAAGGAGAATTTCAACCCATCGTGCAACCCCAAGCGCATAAAAAGCATCTGCTCTATCTGGAAGAAGAGACAATTCTAAAAGCGTATCCTCAACGGGAAATGCATCTTCAAATTTTATACCAATTGGTGTTCCCTCGGGTAGGATAAGGATTCCTGTCTTTTCATCGTTACTTAACAAATCCGAATCAAGACCAAGTTCATTATAAGAAAGAAGCATTCCTTTAGAAATGTGTCCTGAAAATTCTTTTTCCTGGATTACCCTTCCATCACTTATTCTGGAATTTACTCTTGCGTATGGAACAATGTCGCCTTGTCTTACATTAGTTGCTGCAGTTATTACATCAAATACACCATCTCCTGTATCAACTTTAGCTTTAAATAATTTCGTTCCTTCAATTGGATAAATTTCAACAACTCTTGCTGTTACAACTCCTTCAAACTTTTTTTCAACATTCTCAACCTTTTCAACCTCAATACCAATGTTAGTCAACTTATCTGCAAGTTGACTTGGCGTATATGGAAAGTCCAAAAGTTCCTTAAGCAACTTATAAGAAATTATCATATCGCCTCCTTAAAATTGTTTTAAGAATCTCATATCATTCTGTAAAAAGTATCGTATATCAGGAATACCATACTTTACCATTGCAATTCTTTCAATGCCCCAGCCGAATGCAAAGCCCTGGTACTCCTCAGGATCTATTCCAACATTTTTCAATACATTAGGATGAACCATACCAGAGCCACCCATTTCAAGGTAACCTGTATATTTGCATACAGGGCATCCTTTTCCACCACATATCACACATGTAATTGAAGTTTCTGCACCAGGCTCAACAAAAGGAAAATATGAAGGAGTGAATCTAACTTTCGTGTTTTCTCCAAACATCTTCTTTGAGAACTCAGAAAGCGTTGCTTTAAGATTTGCAAAAGAAATGCCTTTATCTACAACAAGACCTTCGATTTGATGAAATTGAGGAGAGTGCGAACTATCAAGTGCATCTCGTCTGTAGCATCTTCCAATCGCTATCATCCTTATAGGTGGCTTTTGCTTTTCCATTGTTCGGATTTGCATTGGTGATGTTTGAGTTCTCAAAAGCATCTTTTCTGCAAGATAAAATGTGTCCTGCATATCTCTTGCAGGATGATGTTCAGGTATATTTAAAGCCTCGAAATTGTAATAATCGCTTTCTATATCTGGGCCTGAAAAAACATCAAAACCCATCGAAATAAAAATGGATTTTACCTCTTCAATTACTTTATTTAGAATGTGCTCTGTTCCTTTTTCCAGGATTAGTCCAGGCGCAGTTACATCAACTGCTTCACTTCTAAGTTTTTCTTCCCTTAAAATATTTGATAACTCTTTCTCTTTTTCGGTTATTAAATTTTCTATGTATTCTTTTAAGTTGTTTACTTTTTCGCCAAACTCCTTTCTTTCATTTTCTGGAACACTTTTAATTTGCTTGAAGAGTTCTTGAATCTTACCCTTCTTGCCCAGGAAAAAAATTTCTATTTGTCTTAATTCATCTAAGTTTTTAATTTTATTAATTTGCTCTTCAAAATCTCTTTTCAAATCCTCAAATATTTCCATAAAATTGCCTCCTTATCTTCAAATTTTATCAATAAAAAAATAAAAGTCAATAAAAAAAGGCCCTGACTTAATCAAGGCCTTTTGAATTGAAAATCTAAATTATTAATAAGACATACTTGCAATATGAAGGAGAGGAATTCCTATGAAGTACATATAGAAAACTAGAATAACTAAACCAATCAATCCAATTGTTAACCCTGCTTTCAACATGTCTCTTACTTTCACATATCCTCCGGTCATAACGACTACATTTGGAGGTGTTGAAGCAGGAAGAGAAAAGGCAAGAGATATTGCAAAAGTTGTTGGAAACATGACAAGGTACGGGTGAATTTTTGCTGCAACTGCAACAGCACCTGCAACTGGCATAAATATAGATGTAGCAGATGTATGAGATGTAAACTGCGCAATAAGGAATCCTGTTCCACCTACAAGAAAAATAACCCACAAAAGGTTAACTCCTTGAAGGAAGGCAAGTTTTGAACCAACAAAATTGGCAAGTTTTGTTGTTACCATCGCATCTGCTATCGCAAGACCACCACCAAATATAAGGATAATGTCCCAGGGTAATTTCTTCACAGATTCTCCTGTTAGAACAGTCTCTCCTTTTTTAAAGTCAACAGGTATCATATATAAAAGTAAAGATGCTAAAATTGCAACAGTTGAGTCATGGACAAATTTAGAAACTCCAATAAGGCTTGACCAACCCTTAAGTGTGAAACTTCCAAAATTAATATCTTCCCTGAATATCCAAAGAAGAACAGTAATAACAAAAACAGTTGCAACAATTTTTTCTTTCTTGTTCACTTGCCCGAGTTTCTTGAGTTCGCTTGCAAAAACTTCCTTACTTTCTTTTAATCCTGGAAACCCTGGCTTGAAGAATACTGATGTGAGCATAAACCAGGTAAAAGGAAGGAAAAGCACAATAAATATCAACCCAAACTTTGTAAAGTCAAGGAAACTCAAAGTAGGTGCATTAGGAAACATCTGCTTTGCCATACTCATGAATATGATGTTTGGAGGAGTACCTATTGGAGTTCCCATTCCTCCAATACTTGCAGCAAATGCAACACCAAGCATAAGCGCCGTTGCAAACTTAAACTCACCTGGAGTTGTATCAACAGCAAGACCTTCTTTATGAATCAGACTTTTATAAAACTCTATAATAGATAAGGCAATAGGCAAAGCCATTACAGTTGCGGTTGTATTTGAAATCCACATCGAAATAAATCCAACAGCAATCATAAAGGCAAGAATAATTTTCTTTGGTGATGTGCCAATTTTATCAATGAGAAACAAAGAAAATCTCGTATGCAATCCTGACTCTTCAAGGGCTTCTGAGATAAAAAAACCACCAACAAAAAGCATTATTTCTTGAGACATATAACTTTTCGCAATGTCTTTTGCACCGATAACCTTAAAAAGAGGTAGAATCACAAGCGGCAAAAGTGAAGTAATTGGAAGGGGAACTGCTTCCGTTGCCCACCATATAGCCATCCAGAGAAGTAGTCCAATGGTAATTTTTGCTCCAACTTGCATCCCTTGAGGGGTCTTCAAAAGCAAGACAAGAAGAAATACAAGAATTCCAGCAAAGAAACCCACCTTTTTTGAGAGTTGGGAATGTGTTTCAACTTTTTTTGAAACTTCAGTTTGTTTTTCCATCGTAAGCCTCCTTTACACCTAATTCATATCCTTTTTCTAATGCTTTGATATTTAACTCACCTTTGTTTTTAAAGCGCTCATTAACAACATTCTTGAGAGCATCTAAGGTCACAACCCCTGTTAATCCGGAAAGTATCCCCAAAAGGACGATATTCGAAGAAATTTTACTGCCTGTAATATCAATTGCAACCTTAGTTATTGGATAATGAAAGTTTTTAATACCATCTTTCAAATGGCGGACATAAAAATCATCAAGGATTACTAAAGAGCCTTCCTTAAGACCATTCGTAAATTCATCATATGCATCCTGGCTAAGTGTAATTACGATATCTGGACTTCGTACTTCTGGAAAATAAATTTCTTCATCAGAAATTATAACATCCGCTTTTGACATTTCTCCCCTGGCTGCTGCACCATAAACCTGCGATTGGACAACATTTTTCCCGTCATAGATACCACTTGCTTCTGCAAGGAGAATGCTTGCAAGAACAATACCTTGACCACCTGAGCCTGCAATGCGTATTTCTTTCCTCATGGTTTCACCTTCTTTAGAAGTTCGTAATATTTCTCCGTGAATTCTTCTTTCTCTTCGTTAACAAATTCTCCTACTACAATTCCGTCTTTTATTGAAAGCGTATTAACCTTTGAGTAAGGCATTGACTTTTCTTTCAACCACTTTATATATGCCGCTGGGTCTTCAAGGTTATTCCTTCTTCCATATTCGGTTACACAAGAAGAAACAGCCTCTATTAATGAAAAGCCTTTATGGATGATTCCGTTCAGGATATATTTTTCAAGCACAAACGGACTTGCTATTGTTTCACGAGCAACATAAGTTGCACCTGATGCAACTGCAAGGTAAGAAATGTCCATCGGTTCTTCAATTTCTCCATAGGGTGTTGTTGTAGTATAAGCACCATCGGGTGTCGTAGGGGATACTTGCCCGCCTGTCATTCCGTAAATGAAGTTATTGAAGACTATAACAGTCATATCAATATTTCTTTTTGCAGTATGAATGAAATGATTTCCTCCAATTGCAGCAAGGTCACCATCACCTGTTGCAACAATCACTTTAAGTTCAGGGTTTGCAAGTTTTATGCCAGTTGCAAATGCAAGGGGACGTCCGTGGAGGGTATGCAGGGTGTTGAAATTTACATAACCTGAAGAGCGACCTGCGCAGCCTATCCCCGAAACAAACACAATTTTATCCTTGTCGATTTTGGAGCGCTCAATTGCCCTCAGAATTGCCCCAAGAACTATCCCATTACCACAACCAGGACACCAGATATGGGGAAGTTTGCTACTTCTTAAGTTTTCTAAAGAGATCTCTGTATACATAATTCCATCTCCTCTGGAGTGATTAGTTCTCCATTTTCTTTTCCAAAAAACTCTACATTGCGCTTAATAATACGCTCCACCTCAAGCACATATTGCCCCATATTCATCTCAAAAACAAAAACCTTCTTACCCTCGGCAATTTCTCTTATAGGTTTCTCAAGCGATGGCCAGATTGTGATCGGTCTTAATAGTCCTGCTTTAATTCCTTTATTTCTTAACTCAATAACTGCATCCTTTGCAGACCTCGCAGTTGCACCATATGCAATAATAAGATAGTCAGCATCATCTGCGTAAAATGTCTCAAATCTTCCAATGTCATCTATGTTTTTGTATATTTTTCTATGCAATCTTTCTATTAAAGCCTCTGCCTTAACCGGGTTAGATGTTGGGAATCCTGTCTCGTCGTGCGTTAAACCTGTTATATGAAATCTGTAACCCTCGCCAAAATTTGCAAAAGGAGGAATATCATAATTGGGATCATAAGGAAGATATTCTTCTTTTGGAACTGTGGGTTTTTGCCTTTCAAAAACTTTCAAATCTTGAGTTAATCTAACTTTTTCTCTCATATGACCTATGACTTCATCAGAAAGAAAAATTACAGGAGTTCTGTATTTTTCAGATAGATTAAATGCCTCTACAATAAGCTCGTAAGATTCCTGAACTGAGTATGGATAAACAACAATAATTGGATGAGACCCATGAGTACCGAAGCGTGCTTGCATTACATCACCTTGGGCAGGATAGGTTGGAATTCCAGTCGAAGGCCCAACCCTTTGCACATCTACCACCACAACAGGTATTTCTGAATAACTTGCAAAACCTATTCCCTCCTGCATAAGGGAGAAACCAGGACCTGAAGTTGCAGTCATTGCCTTTTTCCCTGCTAAGGATGCACCGATTATTGCACTAATGCTACCAAGTTCGTCTTCCATCTGAATGAAAACGCCACCATTTTTAGGCAAAAGGTTTGCCATCCTCTCTGCAATGTCTGTTGAAGGTGTTATCGGATATCCAGCGAAGAACCTACAACCAGCATAAATTGCACCATATGCAACTGCATCATTTCCTGAAATCACAAGTTCTTTCATGCTTTCACTTCCTTTTTAATTACAATTGCAAAGTCGGGACAGTATACCTCGCACATTCCACATCCCATACACTTTTCAGTGTCAGTAACTTCGACCTTAAAATCCTCTCCTATGCGAAGAATCTTTGCAGGGCAAACAGAAACACAAATTCCACAGCCTTTACAAAATTCTTTATTGATAATTACATTATTTTTTGCCATTTCCAAGGATCTCCTTAAGAATTTCTGCAACTTCTACAGGTGTCTTACCAACACGTATACCTTTACTCTCAAGATATGCAACTTTTTCCTCTGCTGTGCGTGTATTTGGTGTAACTATTGCGCCTGCGTGCCCCATTCTTTTGCCTTTTGGGGATGCTCTTCCTGCAATAAAGGAGACAACGGGTTTATTAAATTCTTTCTCTATAAAGTCAGCCGCATCTTCCTCGTCAGACCCTCCAATTTCGCCAACAAGAACTACTGCCTCTGTCTCAGGGTCATTTTTGAACTCCTTCAAAATATCTATAAACTTCATTCCAATGACAGGATCTCCTCCAATACCAACTGCAGTAGTTTCCCCTAAGCCACTATCAGAGATGTGCTTAACTATTTCATATGTAAGTGTGCCAGACCTTGAAACAACACCGACCCGACCTTTCTTGAAAATATTTCCAGGCATTATACCGAGTTTTGCTTTCCCAACGGAGATTATACCAGGGCAGTTTGGTCCTATAAGTCTTGCCCCTTTCATATTAACATATTCAACTGCCTTTATCATGCTGTGCACAGGTATTCCTTCCGTAATAGTAACAATAAGTTTTATGCCTGCGTTTACTGCTTCATATATTGCATCCTCTGCAAACTTTGCCGGGACAAAAATAACAGTTGCGTTTGCGGACGTTTTGTTAACTGCCTCCTCAACAGTATCAAAAACAGGGATACCATAAACATCGCTTCCACCTTTATATGGCGTAACCCCACCGACAACTTTTGTGCCGTAGTCAAGCATTGCTTTTGCATGGAAAGAACCATCTCTTCCGGTTATTCCCTGCACTATTACTTTTGTATTTTCATCAACCAGAATACTCATAGAAAATCCCCCTTTCTCACTTTACAAGTTCCACTACTTTTTTTACGCCATCAACCATTGAATCGGTATAGATAAGAGGTGTATCTTTAAGAATTTCTCGTGCCTTATCCTCGTTTGTGCCAGTAAGCCTAACAACTATTGGAACATTTACCTTGGTCATTTCAAGCGCCTTTAATAACCCATTTGCAACATCATTGCAACGCGTAATTCCACCAAAGATATTTATGAGAATTGCTTTTACATTTTTATCTCTTGTAATCATTTCTATTGCACTTGCTACTTTCTCGGGAGAAGATGAGCCTCCAATATCAAGGAAATTTGCAGGTTCTCCGCCGAAAAGCTTAATAAGGTCCATAGTAGCCATAGCAAGCCCTGCACCGTTAACAAGACAACCGATATTGCCGTTTAGTTTTATATATGTAAAGCCTTTTGATTTTGCTTCAAGTTCAAGCTTTTCTTCCTCAGAAGGCTCATAAAGTCCCTCAAGTTCAGGGTGCCTAAACATTGCATTGTCGTCAACAGAAACTTTTGCATCAAGCGCTAATACTTCATTACCCTCGACTACTGCAAGAGGGTTAATCTCTGCAAGATTTGCATCAAGCGATATGTATACTTTGTACAACTTTTCAATTGTGTCTGCAATCTTCGGTGCAATATTTACATCTTTAGTTAAATGAATTGAAGCTTTTTTCGCTTCATAGGAAAACAAACCCATAATAGGATCAACATAAATTTTAAAGATCTTTTGGGGTGAATTTTTTGCAACTTCTTCTATATCAACTCCACCTGCGTCAGAAACAATCAACACATTTCTTTTGCTTGACCTATCAACTGTAAAACCCACATAAAATTCTTTAAGAATATTTACAGCCTTTGCAACAAGAAGCTTTTTAACCTTTAAACCCTTTATCTCCATCGACAGAAGTTCATTTGCAATTTTTACAACATCGTCCTCTGTCTTTGCAACCTTTACACCACCTGCCTTGCCACGCCCTCCAACAAGGACTTGCACTTTTAATACAACAGGTAGTCCTATTCTCTTTGCAACACTCAACGCCTCCTCGGGTGTGCTTGCAACCTCCCCGGTTACGACAGGAATGCCAAGCTTCTTAAAAAATTCCCTTGATTGATACTCTTGAAGATTCATCCTACACCCCTTTCTCTAATTTTCTTAAGTAGGCATAGACTGTGTAAATTGAAATGCCTAATTTGTTTGCTACAAAACTTACTGAATTTTTGAGTTTAAAAAATCCGCGCCTGTAAAGTTCAGAAACAATAGTAAAATTATCAATTTTGTTAGAAGAGCTTTTTGAAGAAAGAATCGAATAAACCTCATTGAAAGCACGCTCTATTGCTTCATCGTAATCAAGAGAAGTAATTTTACTGAGGACTTCTCTTTTTGATTCCTGGAATGTGAGAAAGAATGATGTAAATTTATTCATCACTTCTATGTTTGAAAGATCCATATTCAGACACAGAAGGCCAATCAAATCGTTATTTCTGTTTCTGATGCCTATCGTAATAGAACGAAGTTTTTTTCTCTTGTAAGAGAGGCTCTCGTAAGGACCAAAGTAATCAAGACCAACTTTTAATTTCTCTATTACATATTTTCCTGCCTCTGTTAACGAATCGCCTATTTTACGCCCTGTAATGTGACCGTTTTCAATTGCAATTATTGTCGATTGGTTATCAAGAAGTGTATGCAATACTATCTCAACATTTTCGCCGAAAAATTCTTTTAGTGCTTTTACAACAACTCTGTAACTTTCAAGTAATTCTTTATCTTTATCCATTTTAAAATTTTTTGTCAAATTATTATACAAAACTTTTTATTTTATACAAGATTTTTAATGATTTTTTTACAAAAATTTTTATCCGATTACGGCCTTTTCGACAATCAACTTTCCTTCTTTAAACCTATCAAGAGTAAGGTTATTTGCCTCTTCAAGGAAAAACATCCCATGCGTAATGTAGTGAGCAAGAAGTTTTCCAACAATTGGACCAAGCATAAAGCCATGCCCGGAATAACCAGTGCCAATGTAAAGATTGGATATGGGCGTTCTGCCAATAATCGGATGCTTATCCGGTGATACCACATAAAAACCTGCCCACTGCCTCATAAGCCTTACAGAAGAAATTTTCGGGAAAACTCTCAAAAGTTCTTCTGTAAATTTTTCAACAAACGCAAATGTCGGAGTTAAGTCATCTTGAGGAGGCTCATTTGTATCAGTACCTCCAATAATCCTTCCTCTGTAAGTTTGAGTAAAGTAAAGTGCACCGTCAACAACCATTGGAGAAAGGAATATCTTTAATGGCTCAGAAACAACTATTTGATGTTTATAATTTTCTAAAGGGATATCAATATCCAATTTATTTACTAATCTCTTTGTATCTGCACCAGTTGCAAGCAAAACTGCATCTACATTATATCTCTCTTTATTCGTGATAACCTCTGTAATTTTCCCCGAGACAACTACAAAATCTTTAACTTCTTCGTAATCAAATATTGAAACACCATTTTCCTTCAAGAAAACTCTTAAAGAATCAAGAACATCCTGGGGATATGCAGAACCATCAGTCGGACACCAGGATGCACCTAAAACACCCTCAAGATTTATATCGGGAACAATTTCCTTTATCTCTTCTCTTCCAATGATTCTACTTGGCACACCAAACAAATTCTGGAGTTTTACATGATTTTTATACTCCTCAAGTGCCTTTTCACTTCTTAAAAGCCACAGATACCCACCCTGCCTGAAGTGGATAGGCAAAGGTAAACTTTCTTCCCAGTATTGCCAGATTTTTACTGACTCTCTCATTAGTACAATATGTTCTCTTGTTGTAAATTGCTGTCTTATGCCTGTGCCACATCGCCCTGTTGAACCTGAGCCAACATAATTTTTCTCAACGATCGCAACATTCTTTACACCGTTTCTTACAAGATAGTATGCAGTTGAAAGCCCAGTTATGCCACCACCGACTATCAAAACATCATAGTTTTTCATTTTTTCTCCTCCTTTAAGAAGATGCCAAATGGGACCGGTGTTTCAGGTGGACGAACAGTAACATTTTGTGGAAATTCTTTGTTGAGTTCAAAGAGAATTCTTTGCAGAAGGGGAATACATGTCTTTCCCTGGCAGGGACCCGTTCCTACTTTAAGATGTCTTCTCAGGGACTCGATATCCCTGTATCCTTCGTTATACGCTTTGATAATATCTTCATATGTTACATCTTCACATCTGCAGATAATTACATTTTTCTTATCCATGGATTACCTCTATATTTCTCACTTCATAAATTAAGTCCTGCTCTTTAAATGAGACGGTTACAATTGAAGATTGGGTATCACGCTCAACCTTAATAACCTTAGTAACGAAACCAACCCCCACTCTTTCTCCAAGTCGATTAAGTAAATACACTTCATCTCCCTTTTTGGGAAGAGGTAACATCTCGTAAGGCAATGTAACTTCGTAATCTGAATCGTTTTTTCTAACAAGAAACAGCGCAAGCCCTGGACATACCATTACACATTTTCCACAACCAATACACGCTTCATAGTTAATTTTTGGCGGGTCTTTTATATCATCCATAGAAATTGCACCGGTTGGGCACGACGAAACGCAGGGATTACAAGGGATTTCCTGCACACATTCGCTTATAGCAACTGCATGCTTAGAGATTTGCTCTATTGTAGGAAAATTAGAAATTATATCTTCCTTTGTAAGATAGCCTGTCTTCAAGAAATCACTCATACATTACCTCCCTTAAACCCTCAACGATCTTTCTGGAGAAAGGACTGCTTCTAAGTCTTTCAAGATCTTCCTGTGTTTCCTTTAAATCAGTATTTACTTCAATGCCTAATTTCTTTAAGATTGATAGACCTGCAATCTTGCCTTCAAGCATCGCAGTTGATGCTTCTTCAATGCCGCTTACATCTCCTGCAACATAGATATTTTTCTTTGTAGTTTCAAATTCATTACTTCTCAACGGAACATACCCACCTAAAGATGGGACATATTTTAATTCACATCCTGCCTGAGCAAGAAGTTGATATGAAGGCTGAAGCCCAACTGATAGAAGCACAGCATCAACATCCATTTCAAACTCTTCAATTTCCTCAAAATTCTCGTTTAATTTTGCAAGAACAACTTTTTCCACTTTCCCGTTACCGATTGCTTTTTTAATGGTAGTTTGCGTATAAATTGGCACACCAAAACGCCTTACTTTTGCAGCGTGCACAAAATATCCACCAATTTTGCTTGTAGCTTCAATTATTGCCTTAACATGCATACCTGCTTGCAATAGTTGATACGAAACAATAAGCCCAACATTACCAGCCCCTACAACAAGGATATTATCCCCAATTTTAATGCCGTAGACATTCATAAGGGTTTGCGCAGCCCCCGCCCCCATAACATTTGGTAGGTCGTTTCCTTCGAACGGAATCATTTTTTCAGAAGCCCCTGTTGCAAAAATCGTAAATTTTGGGTAGATCTTTAAAAGTTTATTGTCTGAAAATGCAAGCACCAGGTTCTCATCAGGATAGTATGCAAAAACTGTAGTATTAGTAAGATATTGCGTGTTGAGCGTTTGTAATTCATTAATGAGTTCGGAAGCAATCTTTATTCCACGAGTTCCGGCACGCTCTTTTTTAGAACCAAAAAACTTATGCGTTTGTTTTATAAGTTGACCACCCAGATTTGGGTTTTGATCCAGAAGTAATACTGAAACATCCCTTTTTCGAAGAGTTATAGCTGCCTCTAATCCTGCAGGACCTGCACCAACAATTAGAACCGTCGGATATAGAGTCTCCGCATTTTTAAATTGATAAGAATCCTTTGGCAATCCACCGAATCCTTTTTGCCTTTTTACAACCATCCCTTCCTGCGCAACAAGGATGCAGGTTCTAACATTTGGAATCCCGTTAACTTCCATAAGACAGGAGGAACACTTCCCTATTGCACAGAACATACCTCTTGGGCGGTGTAATTTGGGGCTTTCTGAAAATACATCAATTCCATTTCGGTAGAGAGCCATCGCAACTGGCTCGTTTTCGTAAGCCTCGATAGTTTTACCTTCAAAAGAAAATTTTACACTGCCTACTCTCCTGAACTGGAGAATAGGATGATTTTCGATCTCCATCACCCACCACCTTTCAATTCATGCCAACTTATTATAAAGTGTTTTTAATAAACTCCAAGCCTTCTTAAGTCGTCTTCGCCCATTCCAAAGTAATGCCCGATCTCATGAAGGGCAACTTTTCTAATCTTCTCCTCTATCGCTATTCCTTCGAGGTTTGCAAAGTAGATTATGGGGTTCATAAAAATATAAATCCTATCAGGCAATACCCAGTTATAATTTACGCCTCTTTTGTCCAGGGGAACACCAACATAAAGCCCCAAAAGGATCTGTCCTTTGAAACCATGACTTTCAACGAAACTTTCAGTTGGAGCTTCTAAAACGATAAACTCTAAATTTTTAATCTGCTCTTTGAGTTCTTGTGGCAAACTTTCTAAAGTTTTATCAATTACTTCTCTAAATAAATCTAAATTTTCATTCACTTTTACATTATAATAGATTGTGCCTGCAACAAAAACTATTAATCATTACACGCTTAGTTTAAATGAAGTTAAAGATTTAAAGATCCACGAAAATTTTGTTCATAAGATTTTTACATCCTTTATCGACTTAGATACCTCTATTCTAAATAAAATAACAAATACATTTGGAAACGATAAATTAATCGAAATAAAATTCAGGTTTGTAGCAAGGCATAAAATGGTTGTAACATTTATTGATAATGAATTTGCTTCTTATTGCTTCTTCTCCGATAGACCCTATAGGTTTAGTCTTTTCAAATTAAAAGAAGACGAGATCTATTTCTATGACTGTTTCACATTCGAAAAATTCAGAGGAAGGTCTTCCATATATAGTGAGGTAAGATATGTTACAGACAAATACAAAGATTTAGGCTATAAAATAGCACATGTCGAGATCGAGGAAAATAATATCGCATCCCAAAAAGCTTTTAACAAATTAGGTTTTAAGAAAACTCAAACATTTTATGTAATAGAATTTTTAGGAACAAGAATTATCTTCTCAAAAAGAGTTTCTTAAGAGGTGAAAACCTCGTAATTCCAGTAAAGAAAAGTACAAACCCAAAAAAGAAACATAAAATCTGAAGAACATCTCGATACCTGAAAATAGTATTGAAAATAAAAGAGCGTGGATAGCCCACGCTCTCGTATCGCATGATAAAATCGTTTATTTTATATCCTGCAATAAAAATTGCAACACCTATTATTGCCCGTATAATACCTTCAACTAAAGAAATATTTTCATCACTCATTTTTGAGGTTTTTGAGGAGCAGTTCTTTCTGGTGCTTTATATGGAAGAGGGACATACTGAACCGATGGTCTCATAGAAGGATTCTGCGGGTAAAGGTCCATAAGTTCATAAATCTCTCTAGGTATATCAGATGAAACATTCAATCCAATTTCCTTTGCCTGTTCAAAAGTTATAGGATAATCATGAGTCCATCTTCCTTCGCTAAGCATAGTTGCAATTCTCTCTGCATCTTCTTCTGACCTTCCGTTTGCAAGTAGAAGTTTTTTTACAAAATCTTTTACCTGCACAAGAGCCTTTCTTGACACATCTGCAAGAATAAGAGTTTCATCATCTATTTTGTCTTTGTTTTTCTCTTCTACAACCTTAAGTATTGATGCTGCAGGATAATTACCAATTTGAGGATCAACAGGTCCAAGGACGGCATTTTCATCCATTACAATCTCGTCTGAAGCAAGGGCAAGCATAGTTCCGCCACTCATTGCGTAATGAGGAACAAAGACAGTTACTTTCCCTTTATGTTTCACAAGTGCCTGCGCTATCTGCTCTGTTGCAAGCACAAGCCCTCCTGGGGTGTGAAGAATAATATCAATGGGCATTTCAGGTGGTGTAAGTCTAATAGCACGAAGTATCGCTTCGGAATCCTCGATACTTATATACCTGGTTATAGGAATACCAAGCAAACTCATCGTTTCCTGTCTGTGAATGAGAAGTATCACCCTCGACTTTCTTTTTTGTTCAAATTTTCTTATAAGGTCTAATCTCTGAAGTTCAAGGTTTTTCTGATGCAACATCGGCGAAAGAATAGAATAAATGATAAAAATCCAGAACAACCAGTTAAGTATGGCGCCTACCGTGTCAACATTGTTATTCATATTAGCCTCCTTTCTTTTTGGTTTCTACATTAAATTATAACAATTAATTTAAAAATTCAATACGATTTCAAGCATTAATGCACAATTTTCACTGTCTTGACACACGAACATATTTTCGTATAATTTAGTGTATGGAAAGGATTATTGCACATATTGATATGGATGCATTCTTTGCATCTGTAGAACAGGTAAAAAGACCCTGGCTTAAAGGAAAGCCAATAGGGGTAACAAACCATCCTGACGGCAGGTCTGTCATTGCAACAGCATCATATGAAGCACGCGCCTACGGTATAAAATCAGGAATGCCTGTAAAAGAAGCACTCAAGTTATTTCCAGGTCTTATCTTAGTTAAGGGAGATGCTTCCTTATACGAAAAAATTTCGGATGACATTTATGAAATTCTCGTACATTATGCGCCAAATGTTGAAAGGTTCTCTATTGATGAAGCGTTTTTAGACCTTACATATGCTGCAAAAGATTATAACTCTGCAAGAGAAATAGGTATAAAAATAAAGAAAGAAATCTTTGAAAAATATTTACTTCCCTCTACTATTGGTATAAGTTATAATAAACTTATTGCAAAAATGGCTTCTAAAGAAGCAAAACCAAACGGCTTGCTTGTTATTACAAAGGAAGAAGTAGATGATTTTTTAAAAAAACTTCCCGTTTCTAAAATCCCTGGTATTGGTAAGAAAATAGAAGAGGCATTAAAAAAGAAATTTAATGTAGAAACAATTGCAGAACTACAAAATATAGAATTAAACGAACTAATCAAGGCATTTCACACATACGGATTATTTATATACAACGCAGCACACGGCATTGATAATTCCGAAGTTATACCAGAATACGAAAGAGATGATGAAAAATACATAGGAAACTCCACAACTCTGGATTTTGATACAGATGACATTGAAATAATAAAAGGAGTTTTAAGGAGGCTTTCCTCAAATGTGTGTTACAGGTTGAGAAATAGAAATCTTCTTACCGAGCGACTTACATTAACAATAAGATACGAGGATTTCTCTACATTCTCCCACAGCAAAAACATAGAAAAAACAAATCTCGATTCTCAAATTTATACAGAAGCGCTTAAATTATTTTTTGAAATATACAACGGACAGAAGGTTCGCCTTCTTGGGGTAACTGCAAGGAATCTGAGTGAGACACCATATACACTTTTCGAGCACAAAGAAGACAAAAATAAAAAGCTGGTAAGTGCCTTAGATAAAGCAAAGAAAAAAATAGGTGACGAAAGTGTTAGTTATGCAAACAGCATAAATCTGCGTTTCAGGCTTGCAAATAAAAAAATAAGCGGAGGAAATTCCTCCGCCCTTTAAGCATCTTGATATATCAATTTAATGCGTAAGAAGTGTTATAAGGATTCCTGCAACAACCGCAGTCCCTATTACTCCTGATACATTCGGACCCATTGCATGCATAAGAAGGAAGTTTCCTGGGTTTTCTTCCTGACCAACTTTCTGAGATACCCTTGCTGCCATAGGGACAGCTGAAACTCCTGCAGAACCAATAAGGGGATTAACCTTTCCGCCTGAAAAGATATAGAAGAGTTTACCAATAAGAAGCCCCCCTACAGTTCCACCGCCAAAAGCAACAACGCCAAGCACTATGATTTCGATAGTTTTTAAATTCAGGAATGTCTCACCTTTCATTGTTGAGCCAACTGTTGTTGCAAGGAAAATTGTTGCAATATTTATTAATTCGTTTGCTGTAGTATGTGCAAGTCTTTCAACAACTCCAGATTCTCTAAAGATGTTTCCAAGCATCAAGGCACCAATAAGAGGAGCAACAGGAGGAAACAAAAGACCTACGAGTATTGTTACAACAATAGGAAAAATTATTTTTTCAAGTCTTGAAACTGGCCTCAACTGAGACATTACGACACTTCTTTCCTTTTTTGTTGTAAGGAGTCTCATTATTGGGGGCTGTATGATGGGAACTAAAGACATATATGTATAAGCTGCAACAGCAATAGGACCTAACAAGTGAGGGGCAAGTTTTACGGTAGTGTAAATTGCAGTAGGACCATCTGCACCACCAATAATTCCGATGGATGCAGCTTCCTTAATGTTAAAGCCAAGCAAAAGCGCAAAAAGCAATGCAATAAAGACACCAAGCTGAGCACCAGCGCCCATAAGGACCGTCCACGGGTTTGCAATAAGTGGTCCGAAATCCGTCATTGCACCAATTCCCATAAAAATGATTATTGGTAGGAGTTCTGTCTCAACAAGCGACTTATACAGAATATAGAAAAAACCGTTTGGTGGTTCAGTTATTCCTGAAAGTGGGAGGTTTGCAAGTAAAACGCCGAAACCAATGGGAAGTAACAAAAGTGGCTCTGCATCTTTAAAAATAGCAATATATATTAGCACAAGTCCAATTATTAGCATTACAACTTCTTTCCAGGTTAAAGCAGTAAATCCAGAAAGAGATAGTATGTTTAAAATACCGCTCATATCTACCTCACTAACTTTATTAATTTCTTATTTGTTTCAACTTTATCCCCTGGTTTCACATAAACATCAGCAACCTTCGCATCAAATCCTGCAAAAATTTCGTTTTCCATTTTCATAGCTTCAATAGTCAAAAGGACATCACCTTTCTTAACACTATCTCCTGGATTAACCATAACTTTAAGAACTTTTCCTGGAAGAGGCGCTAAGATGTACTCGGCATTATTTTCAACAGGTTCAATGGTTTCTTCTTTCTTTTCTTCAACTTTCTCAAGAGGTTGTGTTTGATGTGGGATGCTTTTATCTTTAATGGTTTCTACAACTTTCTTTTCTTCCGGTTTTACTTCTTTTGTTGCCTTATGAACACTTCCTTTTAAGACTTCATCGATCTCAATTTCGTAAACTTCAGAATCTACTCTTATTCGATAAATCTTACCCATTTTTCCACCTCTTCTCCTTTATTGATTTTAAAAATGTATTTGTTGATTGAACTACTTTGGTCTCTCCATGAGACTCTTTCTCTGAAAAATACTTTGCAAGAGCAACCGAGATAGCAACCATTTTCTTATCATTTATTGTAGTAGTTTCCTTATAGCCAGAGCCTTCCAACTCTTCTTCAACTTTCTCTTCTTCTGGACTAAGATTTAAAAATTTGAAAAGATAAATTACAAGACCAAGCAGAAAGAGTATAAAAATTGTAAGGAGCATTCCATATACTCCAAGTAAAAGTCCTTCAACTATTTGGGAGCTCATACACCCTCCTACAAAGGAATGTTCCCGTGTTTCTTTGGGACAGGGTCTTCATGCTTAGATCTAAGGAAATCAAGCATATATGCTAAAACTTTTCTTGTGTCTTTTGGATTAATTACATCATCAACATAACCTCTCTCTGCCGCTAAATAAGGGTTGGAGAATTGTGATCTATATTCTTCAATCTTCTTTTTCCTCATTTCTTCTGGGTTTTCTGCAGACTCGATTTCTTTTGCAAATATGATATTTGCTGCACCTTCTGCCCCCATTACTGCAATTTCTGCCTGCGGGAATGCAAATACTGCATCAGCACCAAGATGCCTGGAACACATAGCAATATATGCACCGCCGTAAGCCTTTCTCATAATCACTGTAACTTTTGGAACAGTTGCCTCTGAATATGCATAAAGAATTTTTGCTCCATGTCTTATTACTCCACCATGTTCTTGTGCAGTTCCTGGCATATAGCCTGGCGTATCAACAAATGTGACAAGAGGAATATTAAAGGCATCGCAGAATCTAACAAAACGAGCAATCTTATCTGAAGAATTAATATCAAGTACACCTGCAAGATAGGCGGGTTGATTTGCAACAATACCTACAGTTCTACCACCGACTCTCGCAAAACCTACGACTGCATTTCTTGCAAAATCCTCATGCACTTCAAAGAAACTTCCTTCATCAACTACCTCTTTTATAACTTCCTTAACATCAAAGGGAACATTTGGTTCTTCAGGAACAATTTGAAGAAGAGAAGGGGTTTCTCTTTCGGTTGAATCAGTCGTTTCGACAACAGGAGGATCCTGCAAGTAGTTATCTGGAAGATACGAAAGAAGCACCTTAACCATATTTATTGCTTCCTCATCGTCCTTTGCAAGGAAGTGAGCAACACCGCTTTTTTCATTGTGAACAATTCCACCACCCAACTGTTCGTGCGTTACTTTCTCGCCTGTTACTGCCTCAACTACATTAGGTCCAGTAATGTACATTGTTGCCTTTTCAGTCATAATAATAAAGTCCATAAGCGCAGGAGAGTAAACCGCTCCTCCTGCTGTCGGTCCTAACTGGACTGAAATCTGCGGAATTACGCCAGACGCCTTAACATTTCTAATAAAAATTTCGCCATACCCTCTTAATGAGTCAACTCCTTCCTGGATTCTTGCACCACCAGAGTCGTTCATTGCAACAAACGGAATTCCAAGTTTCATTGCAAGTTCCTGCATTTTCACGATCTTAAGTGCGTGCATCTCTCCAAGCGAACCGCCCTGAGCAGTAAAGTCCTGTGAGTAAACTGCAACTCTTCTCCCGTTAACCTTGCCAATTCCTGTTACAACACCATCTGCAGGAATAAACTTCTTGTCCAAACCAAAATAAGTAGAACGAGTTTTTACGAATGGGTCGAATTCCTCAAATGTGTGAGGGTCAAGCAGGAGATCAATACGTTCCCTTGCAGTAAGTTTACCTTTTTGATGCTGCTTTTCGACAACCTGAGGGTCTAAATTTTTAATCTTACTTTTCTTTTCCTCAAGCTCCTTTAGTCTGTCATCAATTGACATTATCTACCTCCCATAGATTTTTTAAAAAATACATAAAGATTATAACAAATTCATGAACAAAAATCAATAAGTTTTTGTTAAAAACATAACTATATTTTTAAAGTTTCTTCATAAAAGTTTAGAATAGTTCCACTATATATTTTTGTAACTCCATTATAAGTTTTAAGAAGCAATTCTCCATTTTTTCCTGCGCCTAAAACTACCCCCTTATAAATTCGGTCAGATTCTATTTGAATTTCCTCATTAATAAAAACAAGATTTCTATTGTATTCCTCTACGAAATTCTGGAAACCATTTCTTACAAATTCACCTAAAAGTTGCGTTTCCTCTTCCAGGATTTCATAGAAGAGAGCCGTTTGATTAATATTCGCAAAATCACAAATCCTTACCGCAATATTAGAAATAGAGGATATATCATTACAAACATTTATACCAACTCCTGCATAGGTTAAATTACTCCTTTCAACAAGTATGCCGCCGAGTTTCTTCCTCCCAACAACAATATCATTAGGCCATTTAACCTTTACATGTTTAACATACTTTTTAATTGCTCTTATAATAGGAATTGAAAGAAATGTCGAAAAGCCAAGAATATTCTCCAATAAGAGTGCCTCTGTAAAAAATAAACCACCAAGCATTGAATCCCAACTTCTACCGTATTGACCTCTTCCCTTTGTCTGTGTATAAGAACGAATAACATAGGGAGGTTTAAAAACATCACTTAAGGACTTCGCAAGGTCCATTGTAGAACCACACTCATAAACCGATATTATCGTTTTAAAGTAATCCATACAAAATTATATTTGAATATTGGAAATTTTTGGTATCATTAATATATGAATGACTATAAACTAAAGGTTGCAGTAATCATTGCAAGCGACACAAGAAGCGCAGGCATAAACAAAGATGAAACAATACCGCTTTTGAAAAAGTTCGTCGAGGATGAAGGATGGATTTTAATCGACGCTTCCATTGTCCCCGATGAAAGAGAGCTTCTAAGAGACAAAATGATTTATTATGCAGATGTTCTAAAAGTAGATTTAATTTTAACAAGCGGAGGGACAGGACCTTCAAAGCGAGATGTGACACCTGAAGCAACAAGAGATGTAATACAAAAAGAAATGCCTGGTTTTTCGGAAGCAATGAGAATGGAAAATTTTAAAAGTGTAAAGACATCAATTCTTTCAAGGGGCATTTCTGGAATAAGGAATGATACCCTGATAATAAATTTACCAGGCAATCCAAAAGGAGCGATCGAATCACTTAATGTAATAAAAGAAGCAATACCGCATTGCATTGAAATAATGCAAGGAAGGGGAGGAACAAATGGACAACATACTAAATGAGCTTGCACAAATGGAAGGAGTTAGAGGTGTTGCAGTTGTAAGTACGGATGGCTTAATAGTTGAAGCAAAACTTCCACAGGACCTTGATCCCGATGCAGTTGCAGGAATGTGTGCAACAAGTTTCAGAAATAGTGTAACAACCGCAAAGGTACTTGGCTCAGGGAAAGTAAAACACGTTCTTATTGAAACAGAAACAGATTTTATAATTTTCTCTTCTATTGGCAATGGTTTCCTTGCAGTAGTTTCCACAAGGAAAGTAAACCTTGGATACCTTCGCATAAAGATTGATAAAGCAGTCAAAGAAATTAAAGAAAAGATGCTCGAAGAGTAGCATATTCATAATTTATTCACAATTTATCTGTAAAATCTTTGCGATTAAGCATATAATTTTATTATCGGAGGTGAGAATATGGATGAATTTGAACACCAGGTACACAGAAGTTGGATTGTTTACCTTGTTGTAGGTATCATCATTGGAAGCATTATCGGAGGGATTTTTGGAACTTTCATAGTATTTAAGAATCCAACGCTTTTCCCATGGGTTGCAAATCAATCAATTGGTACTCAAACAGGGTCAAATCAAACAACTGTTCAAGTACCTACAAATCTTGTAGATATACAAAGCCAGGTTGAAGAAATTGCAAATAAAATTTCCCCTGCAGTCGTAAAAATTGTTTCTACTACACAGATTATCGATCCATTCTTTTTCCAGAGTATTCCTCAGCAAGGTTTGGGTTCGGGTGTCATTATTAGAAGTGATGGGCTTATTCTAACTAATAACCATGTAATAGCAGACGCAACAAAGATTGAGGTAACTCTTTCAAATGGAAAAACATATAAAGGGGAGATTTTGGGAACAGACCCAACATCAGACCTTGCACTTGTAAAAATTAATGCAACAGATTTACCTGCAGCAACACTTGGAGACTCTTCAAAAGTCAAGGTTGGTGAATTCGTAATTGCAATCGGAAACCCATATGGATTAGACCATACTGTCACATTGGGCGTGATCTCTGCAGTCGAAAGGAATATAGATACAGGCGATAGCACAATGTATGGAGTCATTCAAACAGACGCTGCAATAAACCCTGGGAATAGCGGTGGGCCTCTTGTAAACCTTAAAGGCGAAGTAATAGGTATAAACACAATGATATATCAAAATGCACAGGGATTGGGATTCGCTGTTTCTTCAAATACGGCAAAAAGAGTTATAGATAGCATCTTAAAAACTGGAAGTGTTAAATGGCCCTACTTAGGAGTTAAAGTTACAACAATGACGCAAGAACTTGCAAATGCGTATAACATAAAATATACAGAAGGCGCATTTGTTGCAGATGTAGTTGTAGGAAGTCCAGCATATATCGCTGGCATTAGAAAATACGATATTATAACTGCAGTTAATGATAAGGCAATTAAGACTTCAGATGACCTTATTTCAACAATAAGAAACTATTCGCCAAACGACAAGGTTAATATTACTGTATCAAGAAACGGTAAGATAATGAACTTTGAAGTTGTGCTTGGATCACGATAAAAAATTATTTGAGGGGGTGGACATACCCCCTCTTTTAGTAAATTAAATTTCAAAAGTCTTTGTAATCTACAATTGATGGCGCAGGATAAACTCTTAAAGATCTAATTCTCTTTTGATTAATCTCGCTTAAACTATTGTAAAATTCTTTTGGCTTTAATTTTGTTCTTATACTAATCTCATAGAACTTTTTGCCATCCTCTATTCTCTCAGCAGGTCCGTAAACTTTTGCATCAGGATCATCAAGTTTTAATAAACCCGTACCAATCCGCTCACTAAATCTAATTTCATATAAATAGGCGAATGGTGGGTAATATAATTCATATCTAAATGATAA
>Ga0081479_108191_pt1 | contig 82472 bp, 81 predicted proteins | sample MamHotmetagenome_FD_70984 | JGI IMG/M metagenome (GOLD analysis project Ga0081479, IMG submission 70984) | Hot spring cone microbial streamer communities from Mammoth Hot Spring (Liberty Cap Streamers), Yellowstone National Park, USA - T=72 v2... | ecosystem: Environmental > Aquatic > Thermal...
CCCACCTGAGAAGAATAATTTGGCTGATGAGTGTGAATGTAGTGAGACACAACGAATATTTTAAAGCACATTTTCAAAGAAAACACACGCAAGGGTTAGTATACAAAAAAGCGATGATGAGTGTAGCACACAAATTGCTAAGGGCGATATTTGCTATGAAGAAAAAGCGAGAGAAATTCAATATTGAGCATACATTTTCGTCTTCTACTCAAAATTTAATTTTACATAGTTGACTCCTTTCCAACGTTTTAGAGCTCTTTTAGTATATCAGCTATCCTTCCATTTACATTTTTAATAACTTCTATATGATTTAGTAAGAGCTCATTTCTATGTCAGCATTATCTACAACTGAAATTACGATTTTTTGTGCGTTGGTATTTTTGATAAAATCAACAAATTTTTGTGCATTTATTTCCTCTTCTTTAAAAAATGGATTTTCTACGTTTTTGACTTTCTTTAACTTACCATTTTCAATTTCTGCAACAGTAAAGTATTCTGATTAAGTAATACTATTTCCCACATCGCTATTTAAGCCTAGATGGTTTTTTGAGGCAAAAGCAATTTATTTTTATATTCGAATATTCAAATACATTGAGCAAAAAATTATTCTCTGGCAAGAAACACATTTTTCACTCCATCGATAATGTTTATAATATTTTCATCTGTTAAAGAATAATAAACCATGGTCCCTTCTCTTTTTGTTTTTACCATGTTATTTGCTCTTAATATCATTAGATGCCTTGATACATGAGATTGGTCTAAACCTAACGCTGCCATCATCTGACACACGCACATTTCTTTTTTGCTTAAAAGCTCTATTATCTTTATTCTTGTAGGATGTGATAATGCTTTAAAGTATTCAGCAGCTTTATTATATACGTCAGCTTTCACTTCTTTTCACCCTCTCATATAAATTATATTCGATCTTTCAAATAAAGTCAAGTTATTTTTTTCACTTTGATTTTTATGCTACTTTAACAAAATACTCTTTAAAAAACTCCTCTTCATAACTTAAAATTTGGTATCGACTTTGGGTATCGACGTTTTCTATAGTATCCGCATTCCAGTGGTAGTTACATAGTCTTCCTTTTTCATCTTTTTCAAGAAACGCTATTACATCAAATCCATCAGCCGTTGCTGGAAGAGCATCTGTCCTCTTTTCCCTGTCTCTTCACTGCCAGTAAATAAAAATATCACATCAACATTTAAATAGTCAATGCTCTTCAAATTACAAGCCACCTCTCAGTAAAACTATTTATTGCGATACCTATATATGTAACCATGTGCAGAATATATGTACAAATTCGAACCAGCCTCCGTAATAGCAATATCATAGATACTGCTTTAAGGTATATCAAAGGCATTTGTTATTTCTTCAAACCAACGGTTAAATACCTGTATGAAGCTTTTAAATTCATCAATTTCGCTTTCTTTAGTTAACTGCATCCATCTTTTTAGTTCTATTTTTGCTTCCTTTGAATTTTTGCATTTTACCCTCTATTACTAAATTCTTCTTTTAAAAAGTGTGCCATTCTTAAGTCAGCACTGTATCAAAACATTATTTCCAGCTTGTCTTTTTGTTCGGACGCTAAGGCACCATATTTTGCAAGAAGCAGCTTACTACCTCTTCTATAATATCTCCTTTTGTCTCTTGCTAGTTCTTTTTGCACTCTTTTCCTTACATTTTCTACCTCCCAACATATGCACCGTGTAAAGTGAAATTTGTCTATCGCTATCTTACCTCTTTTGAAATATGTTTTTACTGTCAACAAAAAAGTTGGTTCTATAATAAATGTTGTGTTGGGGAGAAAGAAATCTATAAAAAAGATAGCACTCATTCTGAATATCTGCTATAATAAAAAGTGCTCAAAACACTCTAACCAAAGGAGGTATCAGAATAACTGTAAAATAATTATATCACAAATTTCTTAAAATCTGAAGATATAATAGAGGATATCAAAAGAATATAGCTACATATATCTGCTTACATACTCCAACAATTGAAAAAACAACAAAGCATGAAAGAATATCTGAAGTTACACGAATATCGTTCACGACAGTGATGGGATTTTTAGACACAGTAGGAGTGGAACCTCATTAGAAGATGTTGCATGAAGTTTTCAGTATAGATGAATTTAAGGGAAACTCTGGAGGTGGGAAATATCATTGTATCGTTGTTGATCCAAAAGGAGGAAAATGCTATGTATTCTAAAAGACAGAGAACAAGAAGATCTAAGTGAAGATCTTAAAAGATTTAAAGACAGGAAGAAAGTGAAGTAGCTTAAATGATGCGCTTGGGTGGCTTGCTTGAGAGCATAAATGTTGGAAACACAATTAAGTACAAATTGTCTGACAACGAATTACTACATGAAATACTGGAAGTAGTTGAAAAATACTCTGGATTGGAGGCCAAAGAACGTGAAAGATGAACTAAAACTATTTACCTTTCTTGTGGCTATTTTCTTAGTCTTCTACTTTGTTTCATTCGATACGCCTGTACTAAGTGAAAGCATCATTAACGGTTTCAAAATGCTGAACGAATACGCGCGCGAACATGTTCTGCTTTGTCTTGTGCCAGCATTCTTTATTGCAGGAACAATCTCTGTCATGCTGAAGAAAGATGCTATTCTAAAACTCCTTGGTCCTGATGCAAAACGATACATTTCCTATCCGATTGCTGCAATCAGTGGCGCCATTCTTGCTGTGTGTTCTTGTACAATTCTTCCACTCTTTGGTGGTATATACAAAAAAGGTGCTGGAATAGGGCCTGCAACGACATTCTTATTTGCTGGACCTGCGATAAATATCGCTGCAACATTCTTGACAGCACGCGTACTCGGTTGGGATTTAGGGATTGCCAGAATGATAGCAACAATTACAGCAGCGATAATAATAGGTCTTATTATGGAACTTTTATTCAAAGAAAAAGGCGTTGGTGGCTTTGTTCAAACAACCTCGGATGGTACAGATAACGTAAAAGCAATTGTTTTCTTCCTAATACAACTACTCTTCATCATTGTCTCAGGACTAAAGATTAATCCAACCGTTAAATATTCAAGTTTGGGTGTTCTTGGACTTAGCACATTAATAATGGCGGTATTTGGATTTGAAAAAGACCAGACAAAGAGCTGGATAGCTGAAACTTGGGACTTTGCAAAAAAATACTTCCATATCTATTTGTTGGTGTATTCCTTGCGGGAGTAATTACAAACCTGTTGCCCCAAGATGTAGTTGTTTACTTGCTTGGAAAGAATAACATATTCTCAACTTTTATAGCTTCCGTTATCGGTGCACTAATGTACTTTGCAACCCTTACAGAAGTCCCCATAGTTCAGGCACTCACACAACTTGGAATGGCGAAAGGTCCAACACTTGCATTGCTTATGTCTGGAAACACTCTTAGCTTGCCAAGCATGATAGTTATAACAAAACTTCTTGGTAAAAAGAAAGCATTTACATATTTCGGGTTGGTTGTGCTCTTCTCAACTTTATTTGGAATGATATACGGGTTAATAGCCTAATATAACAAAACGATACAAGGAGGAGGAAGTTGTATGGCAAGGAAGATAGAAGTTCTCGGTGCAGGTTGTCCAAAGTGTAAACAAACTATCAAAATTATTGAAATAGCAATCCGAGAACTTGGAGTTGACGCAGTTATCGAAAAAGTCCAAGACATCAATGAAATCATTTCCAGAGGAGTAGTCGCAACTCCAGCAGTGGCAATTGATGGAAAATTAGTATTGAGTGGAAAGATACCAACGTTGGACGAGGCAAAAGCATTGCTAAGTAAATAAGACATTGTATAAAAAAGCTGAGCGGGACAATTTTCCGCTCAGCTTTTTTATTGTTCCACATATCATTATACTAAAGACTATCCCAATAACTTTACTGATTGACATGCTGAATTATGTTCTCTTTGCTTTTTCAATTTTTGCTTCCAGTTCACAACAGGCTAAAAATATGGGGAAGCAAAAAGTTTATGAAATGTTATCCTAACCAGGAAAAATAGAAAAGAATAATTACCAGCACACCTTTTTTCCTAATAGCCCAGGCTAATCACATCTCTTGCGTCGGAGGTTCCTGTTTGATAGTAAACAACCCAATCATGCAAAGAATAATTCCAAAAAGTATACCTATCTCTCCTACTCCAAAAACAATCAATAGAATACCGCCCCATTTGAGCAATTTCACCGCTTCGGAGAAAATCTTCATGTTTGTAGCTAAAGCTAATTCTTTACATGCTTTGTAGAGGAAAACGTAATCCAGGATCATTAGTATTACATACACAATCAACGGTTCTGCCAAAATTCGCAACTCCAAAGGTCCATTTCTGAACGACGGACTAACGAAATACTCAATGAATGAATAAAAAAACAGAGTCCACAAAATCTCAGCAACATTAGTAACAACCCTACCTACAAAATAGGATGTTATCTTCTTTCTGCCAGTTGCTTTTGCAAGCATGTTTGCTCTATCAACAAGCATTAATAGTCCTATTAAATGCAAGATTAAAATCAAAATCATAATAGATATCCCGCAGGTAAATTTCAGCAGAGACATCAAACCAGCAACTTGAGAGAACAAGAATAACCACAAGACTCAAGATTCCAAGAAGGGCACTAACAAACTTTTTCTTCATAAACTACGCCACTTCCTAAGCATCTTAAGATACACCAGATTAAGTGTTGTGAAGATTCCAACACCACGCAATTATCTTTCTTTATATTTCTTGTATACTTCAAAAGGTAAATTCCTAACAAAGCACCACTATTCAAAGCTAAAGACGGAATCTATAGTGCAAGTTTCATCCTCGCCAACTCGCCACTACAGTGTATCGGTATTATTTGTTCAATCGGCAAGCTTCTTAGAATTGAGACGACTTTGTCAACCTTTTCCTCAGATGATTTGTAAAGATGAAATCCACCAATAAGGAGTTTGATTTTCTTATCAAACAATTCGAGTGCATCAAGAACTATGTTTATTATCCCTCTGTGTGCGCATCCGGTTATCAACACTATTCCACCGTCTTCATCTATGACAAGGTTTAATTCTTCTTCAAAAAAGTCCCTGACCCTTTCGTTGTTCTTTATAATCTGGAAATTAGAATCTGGCTCTTCGAATTTGCTTCTCATCCGTGCGGGTCCAAAAGCATAAACAGAATCTGCAATTTTGACGACTTTGTCTTTGACAATGACAAATTCGAACCGGTCTTTTATCGCTTCCCAATCTATCCCTGTGAATCTCTCACCACTGTATTTTGGTAAAAATGCGTCCTGTCTAAGATGTACTTTGAATTTCTTGCCAAGGTTAGTTAAATATTTCAAACCTCCGGCGTGGTCGTAGTGACCGTGGCTAATGACAATATACTCTAACTTCGTAAGGTTTTTACCTATGGTACTCGCATTTTTGATGAATAAATCAGATGTACCAATGTCAAATAGCACAGTTGGTTCTCCAGCTTTTTCAACCAGCAAAGAAAAACCATGCTCAGAGTGTAGTGGCGGTTGAAGAGTATCATCGCAAAGGATAGTCAAATTAGTAGACCCAAAAGTAATCGATGAACTGTTGGTTTGCACTTTTAATCCTCCTTGTGGGTAATTCACTACTACAATTATACTACTTAAATTATACTACTTACAGAAATAAAAGTGCCCCGTACGGGGCACCGTTTGTTGATTAGATAATAAACTTGCAGATTTCCTTGTTCTTTTTACTCTTCAGCTTCCTGCTCAGGTTCAACGTGCAGAATCACACTTATTTTTCCGTTGATGATGTCTGAATTGATGTTTTTATCGTAGAGGAGTATACTCTGAATATTGCCTGGTTCGACGTCGTACTCTGAAACGTCAACATGTATAACAACATGAACCGTCCCATCGTTCATGACGACACCTTTTACATCGAAGTTGTTCGGTATGTAATCGATATAGCCATAAGCATTCAAGTCTTCTAAAGTAACCTCTTGTGGTCCTTGGGCACGGACGTAATCAGCACATGCGTTGAGTATTTTGACTATCTCATCCGCTATTTCGTATTCAAGCTCGGAATAGTTGATTTCTTCTGTTGTATCTTCTTTCTCATACCGTTCTTCGCTGTATTCTTCTTCATCTTCTTCCTCATTTTCTTCGTCATATTCTTCATCCCAATCCTCGTCTTCTTCGTATTCCCATTCCTCTTCATATGTTTCTTCAAAATATGGTTTTGCTAATTCTTCGAACTTTTCAAGGAACCAGGCTAAGTTATTAAATTCCCCAGTTATTGACAAGTTGCCGTTGTCTAAAATTTCAGTTTTTATACTAAGCATTGCCGAACTTTCTTCATCGGAGTAGTTTATGGACAGTATAAACGAAGCGTTTTCGGTTATCGACTTTAGCAGAGCTTTGTCTATCTGGCTTGGGTATATGTTTATTTTTTGATTTTCAACAACTACTTGATAGCCCATGTTTGAGAGTTGGTTTTTCAGTAGTGAGGATATAAATCTCGCATCTTGCTCGTTTTCGGGGTTGTATATACCTGAGAATGTGAAGTATCCATCAAAAGTTGTCGAAAGCGCAATTGAGTTAAAGATGTCTGAGAATTCGAAGACTTTTTGTATTTCTTGAGGAATATCCATATCCAAATGTTTACTTAACAAAGAAAGGTCTGCAATGTTGCTTGTGTCTAATGCGACAATGACGTTAGCTCCATTTAGATAGGAAAGTTCTTTCAGGATTCCTCTTCTGGTAAGTACTAGTTTTTTCTCGTAATCAGAAAATGTTTTGTTAACCGTCACGCTTAAGCTATAGTTTTCACCATTCTTGGTGATAATTAGTTCATCGGAAATAGGAATACCAAAATACTCACCGAACGTGTATAAAAATTCGCCTATGAATGATTTTTTGTATGTCTTAAAGTAAGTTATAACATTATCTTGTGTTGAAAGAGATATAGCTGAAATCTTGGCATTTAGCATGTCTTTTGTGAACATAGAAACGTCTTTGTTGAAACACAGATAAATGTTATCTTTTGAGAATACGATGTAGAGTTTTTCGTTATCAATTGTGACTACCGAAAGTTCGTTGATTGTTAGCTTCGGAATTTGGACGTTTGTATCAAACACGTAGCTAAGCAAAAACTCCAGGCTCTTGTCACCAATTTTTCCTGGGAGCACTATACATATTGGCGAACCGAACAAAACCTTAGGTGAAAAGTTTTCGAGTTCGTCAAAAAATGATGGGTTTAATGCACTACCAATTGAAAGCTTTCCATACACCGAAATTATTGGGGTAATACCCGCATCTTGGAGAGCAGTTGCCAGTTCTTGGTCACCGATGTTACTGAGGTTAAGGTACATAACGAAATCAGAGTTTCCAGGAATGGTTATGGTGATAGCGAATAGGTATAATGTCAAAAACAGCATGCCGAAAACAACTGTCAAAATAAACTTTCTTGCCATACCGATACCCCCTTTCTATAAGGTTTGGAACTTGCTTTGTGTTTTTGAACGATATGAAGCTGTCTATCCACTTATGGTCCAAGCTAAAGCAAAACATTTTAATTTAATTAAACCACTATTTTTATATTCTTTACAATTATCCTTTGGGCCTAAAATAACTAAAAATCCTGGGAAAAACCCAGGATTTTTTTATTCTTGCTTGAGAACTTTATTTATCTTGTTTTGCTCCAAATGCATCAAGCGCTTCAAGAACGAGAGTTATGTAAGCTATAGCTGGTCCGCCACCCATAAGTCCAGAAACATCTACTGCTTCAAGAATTTCTTCACGCGTTGCTCCCGCATCAAGCGCATTCTTAGTGTGGATGGCAATACAATAGGAACATCTTTATGCTATACTTCCAATTCTTGTATTCTTTCGCTTTTTTCACTCGAGCGATTACATTTTAATTATATCACAATAAATCACTTAGTCAAGCCTTAGTGACAGAAAAATATAAGAGGTCTGGAACGTACCAGACCTCTGAATTAGGTGTAGTTATTTCCTATTTAGTGTTCAGCACTTTGTGCAGATTTTTACAATGGCATCAAGTGCTGCGGCATTGATTGGGTAAGCAACAGGTGAAGCAGTTACGAGTGGGTGAGTTGCAACTTGCATTGTGCTGAGTTCGTTAGCTGTTAGACCTTTTTGGATTGCAAGACTGAGTATATTAATCATTTCTCCAACACTATCGCCTCCAACTACCTGAGCACCTATAAGAACTCCTGATGTTCTTGAGAAGATGAGTTTAACTTCGATTTTCTTTGCACCTGGTAAAGAACCTGGGTGTCTATCCGTAGACACGGCTTTTCCAATCACGTAGTCAAATCCATCTTCTTTGGCAAATCTTTCGATTATGCCAGCAACTCCGTAAGTTTTATCAAACATCTTTGTGGAGAAGGCGCTTACAGTGCCTCTGTTTTCTCTTATGAAATTGATACCATACAGTTTAGCCGCTGCGATTTTTGCTTCCATAGCTGCAGTTGATGCAAGAAGTGTTGGAACATGCCTGCTGGTGAAGAAGTCTCTTTTAAGTGCACAGTCACCTAAAGCAAAGATGTCTGGAGCACTTGTTCTCATGTATTCATCAACAACTATTGCTCCCTTTCTTGTGAGGTCAAGTCCAAGCTGTTTTGCAAGCTCTGCATTTGGTGCGACACCCACGGAGAGTATGACAGCTTCTGCTTTAACTCTTTCTCCACTTTCAAATTCCACTTCTTCTACCTTGCCATTTCCAAGGATTGCTTTGACTTTCGTTCCCAGTTTGAGTGTAACCCCATGGCTTTCAAGGTCTTGTTCTGCAGTTGCTGCGAATTCATCATCAAATGCTTGCCAGAGTATCTTGTTGGCTATTTCAACAAGTATTACGTGTTTACCAGCAAGCGCGAGTTGCTCGGCAAATTCCACACCGATAAAACCTGCATCAATTATAACAACTTCATTAATCTCTTTGAGCTTATTGAGCATGTTTGAAAGATATTCTTCATCTTTGATAATTGGGAAGACGTTTTCAAGGTCGTGTCCAGGTAGCCATTTTGGAATAACTAGCAGTGAATTAGTTGCAAGAACAAGTTTGTCCCATTTGATTTCTTCACAACTCTTCAAAACCGCTACCTTGCTGTCTTTGTCAATACCAATGACCTCGTCTATAATCAGTTCAACACCTGCACTTTTAACCATCTCATCTGGGATTCTGTTCTTTGAGGTGTCGTAGAGTGTTCCAAAAATGTAAGGAATTTTGCAAGGAACCATAACTGTTTTGTTTTTTCTTACCATGACGATCTTCTTGTCTGGATAGATTCTTTTTGCCGTGGTTGCTGTAAGTATACCTCCTGCTACCACCGATAACTAAAATGTCTGTTTCAATCATAAATAACTTCTCCTTCTAGTAAATGTAATTAACTGTTTATGAGATTAACACTTAACGAAAATTCATGTTATACGTCTCACATCTAGCTATGTGTTAATCGCTCGACCACCGAAGCTACTTGCTGAGACCATAGTTATCAAGTTCATTACTACAACTACATTATATTGTATCACTGAATTTCTTTTTGTCGACAGATATTATCTATTTTTCACAATTAAATACCAAAAAGTTCCTCACATAACGATAAGTAAGTCCCTAATGTTAATGCTCATAGTAGCGAGTAATTGCTTTCGACGCGAATGAAAACGGTTGACTGGTGTTGACCGGTGTCTAGAAGTACTTATCCCATATCGTTCAAAAATAGGATGACTATCCAAAAATGTGTTTTGCAAGAAAGTGGATTAGTATATGCTAATTGTATTTGTTCTACCTAATGTTAAGTTGAATACAACAATTACTTTGTTTAGTAAAGTATATTTGATAGATTAATACGCTTTTGTATTACATAGTGAATTCTTATTCAATATGCAGTGTGCCATATATAATATAAATAGTCTTAAATAAGTTCCTGATATCCGGCTACATCTTTCATATCCATTTTCCATTTGGCGCGACTTGTGTTTGAAAGATGCTGTTAGTTAACACGCTTTCTTGAACGCTAAACCACTTTGATAAAACTTGTCTGCTCTTGCACGCTTTGAAGTTTCAAAGGTTGTTCGGTAGATACATAAGCATGAGCGTTTTCTAATGCTGAATTTTCTCAAAACTTCCTTAATTCTGAGAATTTCGAACGGTCTTCAGAAAAGTCCTCCAAAGCACTCAGACGCACACATTTTGTTTTTGCACTATACGTCAAGTACGCCAAGTCGGTTTACAACATTTAAAGTATTTGATGTGAGTCTGGTCTTGGTTCAAAAAGCCTACTGGTCAACTGAAATAAAGCCAGGCAAGAAGACAAAATATAAGTCTTCTGGATGTGGACATTTATATGTTAGAACAATCATTTATTCATGCGCATCTACGATAAATCAGTATCCGGGTAAAAAATGCAATATAAGGTTTCTTATATTGCATTTTTTCTTCCCAATGTCAGTCTTCATATAAACAATCGATTTAAGATTATTTCAAGCTGATTTAAAACCCCATCCTTTTTATTTGACCTATAAAGTATTTCATGACAGCCGATAGTATTTTAATATATCTTCTCGCTTTTGAATGTGTTATAGGGCATTTTACAAGGATGCCGTTCAAAAACTTTTATTTATACTATTTGTTGTGCGGTATGTTATGTGATTAGCATATAGACAATTGAGAAGTGCGTTGCGAAGGATAGTATTTAAAACCGCGGTAGACAACTGTAAATGCGTACTATGTTTTCTTATTTGTCTGGAATAGAAACACTGACGAAATGTGAATTTAAGAGTGTACCAATAAGGGAAGACCATATTAATTAGGTGTAGCTATGTAATATTTACTATGGTAATTACACAGTTATCACTAAGGAAGTAATAATTAGGAAGTGTTTTTTGTTAGGTATAAATAAGTATCTAAAGTATGTATAGTGTGGTTAACCGTGATTACTTTCTGTTGACATACTAAATTACACCTGGTTATTATGATACATCTACTAAGTAAGTATTTGAGCACTAATGAAATTTATATCTTAAACAGTTGTCAAGTTTTGAAAATGGAATTTCGAAAATTGGCATACCAGTTGAATGAGGGGCAATCTCGTAATCTTGGTAGTATATTTGCAAGGCATCTTTTGTTATCGTAAATGGTCTTTGTGACAGAGTGTCTTTTTGAACATACTCAACGGCATCTTCGAAGTAAATATCTTTCTGCAAATTGATTTGGTTCACTATTTCTTTTCGTATTATCGCTTGATAATTACATGTATTGTCGAAAATGTCGTCTAAGGAGAGTATTTTACCTCGCTTGAGGTCTATATTATAGGTCGAAACTAACGTATTGCCATGAGCACCACCTGTATATGTGTAATAATACATTACTAAACTTACGAAGTCCTTTGAAGTGTACTTTAACTCGGTGGAGATGTGGACTTCATATTTGGTTCGCAAGATTCTATCTTTAAATGCCTCTTGTGCGGATGTTTTAACATCTTGAATGATACCGCTGACTATCTGCTGGATATGGCTGTTAAAGTCGTTTTCAAAGTCTGGATTTGTTGTATTCATAATCTTTGGGATTTGCACGTAGATTCGTGTAGTGTCATTTTCTGAGGTTGTTTCAATCAACTCAACCGTGTGTGATTTCATTGTTAAGACATATGCTACAATAGCAACTATAAATAAAAGTGCTAATATTACTATTCTCTTATCAGAAATTCTTTCCATAAATCTCCCTCCAGGTGAATTTTCGCTGATCTAAAAAAAGACACTTATCTATGTGCTAAAGTAAACCCACCATCTAAAACGATGGTGGGTTGTGAGAAGTTAAAATGAACCTATATCACTGCTTTGTTTTGTCCCTTCTGGATTACTTATTTCTCTTTTGGCTTCGTTGTTGGTTTCCTGTAATGAAGAGGTTTTTCCCGGGAAGAATACTTTCTCAAGTATTTGTTCAGTCGTAGTTGCATCTGCCTTTTTGCTTTCAACATATACTCCGTCCAACATTACCACATTGTTCTCGTCAACACTGAAGACAAATTTCATATCAACGATTGCGTTATTGTAATGTCCCTTTCCTGTTAAGACAACTTTACCCGATTTACTGTCGTATGTCCATTTCGGGTCATATAAATATGTATTAAAAGCCCTTTCGTTGTTAAGAAAACGACTTGCTTGCTGTAATTTAGACTGTTTTACAGCGTTTATTTTCTTTACTGGATCTACAGACCTTTTGGTTTCTTGCGTTATCCCTGCGCTATCTTTTGACGATTCCACACTCTTAGGAGGCAACTGCGTTGTAGCAGTTTCCTGATTCGTTTGTGATGTTGGTGTATTCTTTACATTTTGCTGCTTATCTGTTCCAACACTTTTTGTTTTTTCATCGACTTTTTTCTCTACCATGCCAGATTGACTATTTATATCACCAACTACTTCAGAAATTTTCTTGCCTTTTTCGAGTCCTTCAAGAATATCCAATACCCGAACAGAAAGGTCAGTGTTATTGTAAAAGAGCTGAACAGGTTTAACATCACCATTTTCTTCTACACTGAAAACAACTTTGAGTCCTCCATTATTAAAAACAACCCTGTCAAATGCCTTATCTACGCTCCAGCCTGTTTTTCCAAGAAATTGCGAATAAGTCTTCTCATTGAGTACGCTGTTCTTGACAAGCTCTACGATGGAATTAGAAAGTGCAGGTATATTGAACATCTTTGAAATAAGATAGTCCCGAACCTCATCAACCATCTGAACATTATTTATATAACCCGCATTAAGCATTACATTGTTAGCATCGACAACTTCAAAAACAAATTTAAAATTGCACTTGCGACTTCCATATGTTCCAGTTCCAGTCAGAGTTACAGTATTTTTGCTAAGATCCTCTGTCCAGCTCATATTTGTCAGCAGTGAAGCAAAAGCTCTTTCGTTGTTTGGAACTGAGGAGGCATTGCTTAATTTACTATTCTTAACAATATTCATCAATTGTCCTGCTGACACAGATGCAACTTCAGAGATAGGACCTTTCGATATGATATCTTTTATTTGCGCAACATCCATCGATGAATTGTTTAGACTTATACTTGCCAAATACACCTTTTCACCAGAACATGTAAACACGATTTCAAGTTGCTGAGAATCTTGAGCTAATCCAGAAACTGAATATTTTAGTCCTTCAGGAACTTGTTCATATTTCCACTGAACATCTCTTAAGTACGTTGAGAAGAACTCGCCAAACGTCATCTGTGGTGAAACATATGGTACAACAGAACTAAGAATCTTCTCTTTGTATTTTTCGTCTTCGAGCGCAAGAGCAGGAGTAAAACCGAAAGACTTGTATAACGAATCAACATATTGAGATATTCCCTGAGCATCAACTTGTTGACCATCAATAAACATGTACTGAATACTTAAGAAACCGTCGTCTTCGACTTTGAACCCAATGGTAATAATCTTATCACTCTCACTTATATCCTTTGCATTTAGCTCAACCTCTTTTTCGTCCTCTTTTTTAATCGTCCATTTTGCTTCTTTTAAATTTGAAAAAACATTCTTAATAGGAATATTTGGATATTCTCTCAAACTTGCATTTTGAACGATTGTAACCAGATCCCCACCAATTGCTTTCTTATACATATTGCTTAAATAGAAATTTGCCTGTTCGTTAGATAGCTTTGCGTTATCAACAGTCACTTTCTCTACAGTAATCGTAAACTGTTCTTTGACTCTTGAAATACCATACCAGATCTCAACATTTTGATAATCTTTATCCACCCCTACAATTCTTATATACTCCTTGCCATCGGATTGAATATAATCATAAGTAGCATTTTTGAGATAATTAATTGGAGCTTTTGGATCAGCCCCATCAAAACCTACTGGAGCGTTAAGAAGTATCAAATTGTATAACGCGCGACCATATATGTTGAGTCTGTACATCTCTTCTGGATTACTGTAGAGCTGACCGTTTAGAAAGATCTTCAATCCAGAAGGTGTAACTTCAGCCAAATACCGATTATTCATTTGATCACTTGCAGAAATCTTTACACCAGTTGTAGTATATTGAACCGTTATCGTTCCAAATGCATTTTCAAATGCTTCGCGGATTGTAAGAGTCTTAAATATACCATATGGACTTTCTATAAGCTTCCTTTTTGAGTTAACAAAAAAAACACTGCTAAGAATCAATACGACAATAAATACTACTAAAAGTGTGATTAAAAAACCAAGTTTTCCCCTCTTTTTTCCTGCCACGTAAGACGAAGGAATACGTCTTCGCATACATTCATCCTCCCTTTGCTTTTTCTCAATTTATATACTACATTAATTATACAACAATTCCTAACATATGAAAGTGTGGATTTAAAGCACAGTATCTGACTACTTGAAAAAAACAGAATCGTATGGTAGAATTCATACGGCATAAGGTTATTTAACATGTGGGGCCGTAGCTCAGTTGGGAGAGCGCTACCTTCGCACGGTAGAGGCCGTGGGTTCAAATCCCATCGGCTCCACCAGATTGAACAACATATTGATACAATGGATAGGAGCCTTGATAAATCAAGGCTTTTTTTGTTTTGTAGTGTACATCCACTTAGAGATGATGGGAATAAGACTTAATTTAGCAGCTAAAAAACGACTATTTTGAGTTTTTGAAAAATGATCCCTAAAGCCTATGCGTTTCAAAGGATGAACAAAGATAGGTGAAAATGAAGTGGTTCGACAACAAAGCAAAAGTATTGAAAGGTCTAAAAAGTCGGTTGAATGTAAAGAAGAATGAAAGTATTTGAAATGTTTTTGCGGTAACGATATGATATAATTGTAATAGTATACTAAAGTTGTAACATATCAACAGATAGAATAAATCTATAAGAAAGGGCAACTACCTATGCAAGAATATTAGGTTAATTGGTTAAGCGGAAAATATGGAGTTTCATTTAAAACAAACTTAGCTATTGTGATAGTAGTACTTTATTTTGTTAATCCCATAGATGCCCTACCAGATGTTATTCCTTTTCTTGGTTTAACGGATGATGTAGGTGTATTTACGCTAATAATAAACCAAATTAGAGTTGATTTGGATAGATACAAAGGATGGAAGCAATGAGTTATTCATCTTGCGAGCCTGCCTTTGTCAAGAGATGGTTGTGAGTGTCTCATATTTAAAGGATAATGCGCTTTTTGGAAAGTTTCAATACTTTTAGTAAACATTATAAATTTATTAATTGGAGGGATCGATTTGGCTGGTGACAAGATAACCTTAAGACAGCTCGAAACACATCTTTTCAAAGCAGCTGATATACCCAGAGGTAAGATGGACGCCTCTGAATATAAAGAATATATTTTTGGTATGCTTTTTCTAAAATATGCATCAGATGTTTTTGAAGAAAAGAGGCAGGAATTAAGAGATAAATATATGGGATTTTCTGAAGAGCAAATAAATGAACTTTTAGAAGATCCAACATCTTATGGTAATGCCTTTTTTGTCCTTGAAAAGGCGAGATGGGAAAATATTTTGAAATTAAAAGAGGATGTAGGAAATCAACTAAATAAAGCCCTGAGCGCTTTAGAAGAAGCAAATCCAGAGCTTGATGGAGTTTTAAAGCACATAGATTTTAACGCGGTAAAGGGAAAAACCCGGCTAAAGGATCAGCAGCTTATTGACCTTATAAATGCAGAGAAAAAAGAACTGATAAAGATTTTTGAAAATCTTTGGGATAAGTATCATGTGTCTCTTGAACATCTTTTAAAGGAACGAGAGCAGGAAGTCAGTAGGTTAAATAAGTTTTTGGAGGAACTTGGATACTATGAGAGAGTCTAAACAAGTGGAATTTAAAGCACAGTGGAACGACGAGCATCTTAAAACAATCTGTGCATTTGCTAATTCAGAAGGTGGAATAATATACATAGGTGTAGATGATAAAGGCAATCCTATTGGAATAGCCAATATAGGTAAACTCCTTGAAGACATACCAAATAAAATTTTAAGCAAACTTGGAGTTATTGCAGATGTTGATGTTGAAATCGTAAAAGGGCAGGAGGTAATAAAAATAAAAGTAAAAAAGTCAGAAGTGCCGATCTCATATGACGGTAAGTTTTACATTCGGACAGGTTCGACCATTCAGCAACTTAGCGGAAATGAACTTGTGAGATTTATGTTAAAAAAACAACGAATTTCGTGGGATTCATTACCTTCTGAGGCGGGCGTTGACGAAGTAGACATCGAAACAATAGAAAGGTTTAAAAAGATGGCAAAGAAGAGACTGCCCGAAATATCCGAAGAAGATTCCATCGAAAAGATTCTCAAAAACCTTGAACTTGTAAAAGAGGATAAACTTACAAATGCAGGATTGTTGCTTTTTGGTAAAAAACCTCAAAAGTATATCCACGGTGCAGGTGCCCGTGTTGGAAGATTTAAAACTCCAACCATCATACTTGATACCATTGATGTTAGTGGAAATCTTTTCAAACAGCTTGATGGATTAATGGAAGCTATTAAAAAACATTTGAATGTCCGATTTGAAATAAAAGGGATAGAAAGAGAAGATATATGGGATTATCCTCTTGAAGCTATAAGAGAGGCAGTAATAAATGCATTAATTCATAAGGATTATTTAAGCCTTGCGGACATTCAAATAAAGATTTATGATAATAAAATTTGGTTTTTCAATCCGGGTAAGCTTCCAGAAGAAATAACAATTGAGATGCTAAAACAAGATCATGGATCAATACCACGCAACAGGCATATTGCTTATGTATTTTTCCTTGCAGGATTGATTGAAAAATGGGGAAGCGGTACAAAAAGAATGGTTGAACTTTGCAGGGAAGCAGGACTGCCAGAACCTGAGTTTAAAGAAGAAGGCGGTTTTGTGGTCGAATTTTATAAAGACATATACACAGAAGAGTATTTAGTCAAGCTTGGGTTAAGTGAAAGGCAGATAAAGGCAGTTATGTATGTAAAGGAGAAAGGGAAGATTACCAACAGAGAATATCGGGAACTGACAGGGCTTTCTGATGAGGGTACAAGAAAGGATATAAACGTTTTAGTTGAAAAAGGATTGCTGTTGCCTGTTGGGAAAGGAAGGAATACTCATTACATTCTTAAATAAATTGGCGATTTGCTGGCATTTAGTTGGCGATTGTGGCAATTGTATAATGCTTATGTAGAAAAAATGTTTAATGAAAATGCAAAACCATATCGAGGAGTGGCACTAATGCTTAAACAACAGGAAGAATTAAGAATGGATAAAACAAAATGTATTCCTAAAAATTGGGATGTTGTAAAGTTAGGAGAAATATGTGAAATAACTATGGGACAATCTCCACCAAGTGAATCATACAATATGGAATAGTGTTAACTTGTAGTGATGAAAGAGTGTAAGTGTAAAAGAATGAGATTGATATTACCATTGTGCGTTTTCCAAAGATTCTTCACTACACAAAAACCTTGAATATATTTCGCTAATTTCTCCGTATTCTTCAATCATCGCTTGAGTCGGCAAAAGTCTTTCACTAGTGAAAGTTTAGATTCACACATGTTTTTACCAAATGATACTACTTGAGCAAGAAAGCATTGATTTATTCATCTTGTGGAACCGTCTTTTGTCAGGAGTTGGTTGGGGGTGTCCCCTATTTAAAGGATAATGCGGTTTTTGGAAAGTTTCAATACTTTTATTTAACATTCTCTATTTAAATAGGAGGAGGATATAGTGGTAAATAGAGATGACGTTAAAGATTTAATCAAAGCTGTCAATGATGATTTTAATCGGACCATTGAGGATATGACTCAGTATAATAATATAATCAAAGATAAGTTACAGCAATGTGTAGAAGAGGATAGAATGGATGATATTGATAAATTTAAGGAGAAGTATAAGGATATTAAAAAATTAATAGAGAAAGTTGAAAAGTTAAAAGCAGAATTTATTTCACTTGTTAGTGAAGAAGATGAAAAAAATCAGGAGATTAATTTGAAAGAAGGCTATGATGATTTAACAGATTGGTCATATACGAATCCAGAAGAGATTTTACTATTTGGTAAAAAATTTGAGGTCAAGTGTTGGACAGAAGTATTACTTAAATTAATAGAAGAAATAGGTGAAAAGAATAAAAACTTTATAACAAATATAGATAAAATTAATGAGTTTAGAGGACGAAAAAGAGTATATTTTACATATGACGATTCAAACATTGAGAAAAGGTTTTATAAACAATTACCAAATGGTTTATATGTTTTGGTAAATATCAGTGCTAATGCTATAGTTTCCTTATGCAGAAAGGTTTTAAAGATAGCAGGCTTTTCTGAAAGCGATTTAAAAATAAAAGTAAATCAGAAAAGCAAACCAAGTGTTATTGAAAAAATCAGAGTGGATGTTGATATAAGTAAAAGAACAATACAATTACCTAAAAAATATGGAGGTACTACCCTTGATAAAGAAATATTCAAGAAGATTGTTTATAGCATACTTAATAGAAAAGAGGAATATGGAACAGACTATATAGAACCAAAGGAAATAGCAAAAAAATTTGAAAACGAAATTATTAGTAAAACAAATTATGCAACATCCTACCATGTGATAATTAATATTATAAATTACTTAAAAGATTTTCGCCTTATTGATAATTATGAAGGAACTAAAAGAGGGAAGTACGTAGTTGTAGATAATGAATCTTTAAAAATGTGGATAGAGAATAATATTTTAAATAGATAACATGTCTAAAATTCATTATTAAAGTGGAATAACATTCAACGTAGTATTGTTCTAAAAAAATAACCATCGTTAATTGGTATAGGATAAATAATATGAAAACATGGAATTGTTATATCTAACAATTCTTTATTTTATACACATTTACACTTTGATAGATTTATCTGTTGAGATATTAACAACTGTTTAATAAAATAATGTATGTAATTGTAACCAAGTTAAATTGTGGAGGGTGGTAAAGTGCATGAGATATTTAAAAAATATAAAGAAAGGTTGGTTAATTTAAGCGGCAGAAACAGAAGTTTGGTGATGAAAAAGATATATAAAAAGCATTCATTTGATTTGTATCTATTAAAGAACTTTCAAGATAATATAGATAAAGATATCTTGAGATTTCTTTTCTCTAGAAATAAAGGAAGAATTAAGATTCTACAAGACCCATATATTTGGCAAAATCAACAAATAGCTATTCTTCAAACAAATATAAATAATCAAATTAAGGAAGCAATAGAAAAACTACAAATAACAGATAAGGTGAAGTTAGAAGAAGAAAAACAGAAGATAAAATTTAAATATCAAGAAAAATTCGAAAATGAAAAGCGAAGAATAGAAGCACAAGCAGAAACACTTATAACTTATTCAAATTCATTAAATTACCTAAATAAAGAGATATTGTCTACTGAAAAGGAAACAGGTAGATACGAAATGTATATTGGATATCCTTTTGTTGAAGGATGTTTAAAGGACGAAACATTTGTAAGGGCTCCACTTTTGCTTTTTCCTGTAAAGATATTTAAAATGGGAGATGAATGGTTTCTTGAAAATATTTTAGATGAGAATGTAATGATAAATAAAGTATTGTTAGTGGCATTTTCTAAATTCAATGGTGTACAATTAAATGAAGAAATAGAAAATGAATTTGATGAATTATCAAGTTTAGGGTTTGATGATTTAAACAATATTGTAAGTTATTTAAATAAGATGGGTATAGAGTTAAAAATGTCGGAAAGAACAGAAGTTCAAAGATTTATCGAAATAAAGGCAGATACAGATAGAGTAACTGATTACGCAATAGGGGAATTGGTAATAAAGCCATATTTGATATTAGGACGCTTTCCAATAGCAAATTCAATATATGTTGATTATTTAAGATTAGAAAAAACTGATGAAGAAAATGAGTTGGTTAAAAAGCTATTGACTAATGAAGGTGTAAGAGATAATGGAGATACTGGTTATTTATTTAGTGATGAATCTGAAAAAATAAAAGAAGAGGATTTTTATTTTTTGACAGAATTAGATTTTAGTCAGGAAAAGGCTGTTAAAATGGCTGATTCAACAAAACAGCTTGTAATTTATGGTCCGCCTGGTACAGGTAAATCGCAAACTATCGCAAGTATAATATCTGATGCATTATCTAAAGAAAAAAAGGTGCTGATGGTTTCAGAAAAAAGGGCTGCTCTTGATGTTATATATAACAGATTAGCGAAAATAAATTCAAAGATAGTTCTTCTGCATGATTCTAATAAAGATAAAAAGAATTTTTATGAAAAGGTTAAAAATGCTTTGGAAAATATAGAGGATAACTATATACAAACATCATATGGAAGAAAGATAAATACATTAAGTGAAATAAAGAAATATTCTGAAAGAGTAGATAACAATATTTCGAAATTAGAGGAACTTGCAGATTTCCTTCACAAGGCAAGAGAATTTGGATTATCATTACAAAAGATGTACTCAATGTCTAAAAAGATTGTTTCAAAGGAAGATGATAGATATGAAATATTTAGGAAATTTAAAACGTGTAATTTTGTTGAAGCATATAAGTATGATGATGTAAAATCAAGCGTTGAAAACATACTTAAAGAAGGTGTTTTGGAAGATTTTTTTAAATACAAAAGATACATTTCTAATAATAGTATGATATTGAAAATAAGAGAAGGTTTAGATCGTTTCGATATAGATGATTATATCGATAAATTAAACAGTATAAAAAATGATTATAATAACGCAGAGATTAAATTGGATTTAGATGAAATTTGTAAGGATAGGCTTTTAATTCTTTATAAAGAAAAACAAAATGTGCTGCCAGACGATATAACTGCTTTGAGTGAAGATATAAATAAAGAGACTAATAGTGAACTTTTGGTTAAATTAAACAATGGTAGATGGTGGAGCCTTATTTACTGGTTAAATTATAGTAAAAATAAGAAAATAGAAATGGAAAATAAAAAAGAATACGAAAGAAGGGGACAAGAAATATATAAAAAGCTCTTAAATGATAAAGAAAAGATAGATGCATTTAAAAAGAAATTTGAGTTTATAAAAGATATAGTAGTGGAAGATGAATATGAAGAATTAATAAAAAGCATATATGATTTAAAAGATCTAAGTGTATATATCGATAAATTGATAGACGGCTTGAGTATATACGAAGATTTCATGAAAACAATTGCTAGACTAAATTGGCTTTCAGATAAAGAGAAAAACATCTTAGACTTTGTGTATGAGATAACAAATGATTTAAACCACGCTCGCAAAATAGTAAACGATATTGAGGAGTACTTTATTTTGTACAATATAAATAAGATAGAGAATCAAGAAAAGGATAAAATCACATTGTATGGAAAATATTATGACTTAGTAGGAGACAGCAAAAAATATATGGCTCGTAAAAGGGAATTGATTGCGCAATATATAGTCGAGAAATGGGACAGTATTTTTATAAACACTAGAAACAGGGATTTTAATAGATATAAAGAATTTGAAAGACAAGCACAAAAGAAAAAGATGCTTTGGCCTATTAGACAGTATGCAAACGAATTCAAAGATATGTTATTTAATTTATTTCCATGTTGGCTTTTAACCCCAGAAACTGCGTCCGAAGTTTTACCTTTAGTAAATGGATTATTTGATATTGTCATATTTGATGAGGCTTCTCAAATATTTGTTGAAAATGCAATACCTGCAATATATAGAGGTAAAAGAGTTGTTATAGCAGGAGATGATAAACAATTACGACCTACATCTGTATTTAAAGTAAGATTTGATGATGACGAAGAATATGAAGATTTAGAGGTAGCAGCAGCATTAGAAGAGGAAAGTTTGTTAGACTTAGCTAAGGTTAAATATGATTCTGTTCATTTAATTTACCATTATCGTTCTAAATATCAAGAGTTAATTAATTTTTCAAACTATGCTTTTTACGGCGGAAGATTAAAAATTTCACCTAATGTAGAAAAAACAGATATATCTAAGTTTAAGCCGATAGAGAGAATAAAGGTAAATGGAAGATGGATTAAGAAAACTAATATAGAAGAAGCAGAAAAGGTTGTTGAGTTGGTTAAAGATATACTAAAGAATAGAAAAGAAAACGAAACTATAGGTATAATAACCTTCAATATTACACAAAGGGATTTAATAGATGAAATGCTTGATAATGAAGCATATAAAGATCAGGATTTTGCGCGCCTTCTTTTAAAGGAAAGAGATAGGTTAGAAGACGAAGAAGACAAGAGTTTATTTGTAAAGAATATAGAGAATGTACAAGGTGATGAGAGGGATATAATTATATTCTCCATAGGGTATGCGCCAAATGAAAATGGTAAGATTTTAGCAAATTTTGGTTCTTTATCTGTGGATGGAGGAGAAAATAGATTAAATGTAGCAATAAGTAGAGCAAAGAAAAAAATATATGTTGTTACCTCAATTGAACCTGAAGAATTAAATGTAGATTCAACTAAAAATAACGGACCAAAACTTCTAAAAAAATACCTACAATATGCAAGGGAAGTTTCAAATGGAAATAAAGAGATGGTTGAGACTATTTTAAACAGCATTTTAGATTCCGATTTATCACCAAGCACTCAAAAGACATTTGATAGTGATTTTGAACAGGAGGTGTATGACGCTTTAGTTGAAAGAGGATATCATGTAGACACGTAGGTTGGTGTGGCGGGATATAGGATAGATTTAGCTATTTATGACCCTAATGCATCAAGATATATATTGGGAATAGAGTGTGATGGTGCAACTTATCACAGTTCAAAATCTGCAAGAGAAAGGGATATTCATAGGCAGAGATTTTTAGAGTCAAGAGGATGGAACATAATAAGAATTTGGAGTAGAGATTGGTGGGAAAACCCTCAAAGGGAAATAGATGAAATAGAAGGATTTTTGAAAGATATGATATAGGCATTTGCTTAGAATATCTATACTATGTTTAATATTAAACCTGAATAACCTAAAATAGTAATGCTTTTATTACATCAACATCACATCCCCCAAAGACAAAACTTCTGAGTAGATAATGTACGAAGCCCTGGTTTATTCCAGGGTTTTTTGTTTCGTAGTACGCATCCACTTGGAGGTGATGGGGATAAGAATTAAGTTGCCAGCTAAAAAAAACGACTATTTTGAGTTTTTGAAAAATGATCCCTAAAGCCTACGCGTTTCAAAGGATGAACAAAGATAGGTAAAATGAAGTGGTTCGACAGCAAAGTGAAAGCATTGAAAGGTCTAAAAAGTCGGTTGATGTAAAGAAAAAAAGAAAGTATTTGAAATATTCGGGCGATATGATATATATGATATAATTGTGATGATATACTAAAGTTGTAACATATTAACCTAATAGATGTAATAGCCCTATAAGAAAGGAGAGGTACCTATGCAAGAATATTAGGTTAAAGTGTTACAAAAACGTTTGACCACTGCAAATCATATAGCTGTTTTTATAGATATCTATAATTCAATTTATGCAGGAGGTATTTTTATGAACAATTCTGAATACGAATCTGAATATAAAAAATATAGAAAGAAAGCTGAAGAATATATAAATGATAGAGAGAAAACTAAAAATCTTTTAGATCAAGCTACGAAAAAAGCTAAAAAACAAGGACCTTTAGAAAAAATATGGGATGATGTACAACTTATGTTTGGATTATTAGGCGATTGGTTAAGTGGAACATATAAAGTTTCAATAGGAACAATCTTAGCTATTTTGGGAGCAGTAATTTATTTTGTTACTCCCATTGACGCCATAGCAGATTTTATTCCTGTTCTTGGTTGGATGGATGATGCAGGTGTATTTACGCTAGTAATAAACCAAATTAGAGCTGAGTTGGATAGATATGGAGAATGGAAGCGGCGATAAATATGATGAGATTATTCTTGTGGAAAAAATTGCAAGTGATATAAGAAAGACAAAAAATAACTACTTTAATTAAAGGTGCGTTAGCGATATCGGTAGCTTTTTAGCAATGACTCCTAACATTGTTTTGACATGTTTAGAAAGTAAATGAGAAGTGGAGTTTTAACCTCCACTTCTCATTTTTCTGGTCTTTCAACCTTTAAAGCATTTATGGTTACTTTATATTTTCTCCCCTCAATTTCTACTTCGTATGTGATGCTAAATCTATCTTCCGGAATGCTTTTTAAGTACTCATCATCAACTTGCTTCCAAAACATGTTTTCTGCTATCAACTGCGCTCTTTCCTGCCGGATAGCTTCCTGAAGTGCTTCTCTTTGCGCTGGGACTACCGCTGCGACAATCGTTAAGAAGAGCATCAGTACTATCATTGCCATGATTAGCTCTGTGTAAAGCATACACTCCCCTTAGTTCCCCCATCTAAAATGCGATGATGTTAACTAAAAGTATCTAAACTTTCCAAAAACCACATTATTCTTTAAATAGGAGACACCAACCAACTCTTGATAAAAGCGGGTTCACCAACAGGTTCACCAAAATGAATAACGCAACACTTTATTGTCTAAGTTTATCTTTTGTTGGCATGTGTCAAAATATCGTGATATGGGACAAGTCAAAACTACAAGTTAACACTATCCCCTAAATGATTTTTCAAAACACCAGAACCTGACAAAATGACAGATTATGATAAATTTTAAAAATTACATAGACCGCTTTTTAAATTAAAAATACAGCTGGTGGGTGTGGCAGGAATTGAACCTGCGACCCCTTCCTCGTGAGGGAAGTGCTCTTCCACTGAGCTACACACCCTAAAGAGTCATGAAACCTCATATATTTTAACATACAAATGTACTTTTTCAAGTTACAAATATTATTAGAGGTTTGCTAATGCGATCTTTTCCTCGCTTGTAAGTAAGTTGTCCACTTCAAGTGTTAAGACCATTTCATTTGGTAGTTTAATAACACCTGAGATAAACTTCGCATTTGCCATTCCAGCTACATGTGCCGGTGGTTCGTCTATGACTTCTTCTGTTACTGTTAGAACTTCTCTTACATCATCTACGAGAAAACCTACCTTTTTTCCATTTTCTAACTTGACAACAATTATCTTTGATTTTTCCTTATTTGAAAACTCTTCAAGCATAAACTTCTTTCTAAGGTTTATGATTGGAACTACCTCTCCCATGAGGTTAATTATTCCTTCTACATAATCTGCGATGTTTGGCATCTTTGTGGTCTTTTCATATTCTTTGACACGTTCAACTTTCATTATGTTTATTGCAAATACTTCATTTCCAAGGTGAAACGTCAAGAATTTTAATTCCACAAAATCACCCCCATTATTCGATTCGTTCAACAATTATTTTATCATAGAAATCGGTGATAAGTAAAGTAACAAATCAGAATTTTGACAAAGAGAGGATAACAGATAATACAAACAAAACACCGGCATAGATAAGCCAGCGAAACCCAAGTGAGTTGCTATCTTTTGATTTACGCTCATTTTCATTCCTGTACGCCCTTAAGCCTATTTCGAAGAATATAATTGCCACTACCAGTGCCACTATAAAAGCTACGAATAACACATTTGAAATTATGTATGAGATATGCATTTTAATCACCCTTAAAAATTTTTAACTACTGCAGTCTGATATGTCAAAATGTAAGATTGATCTTTGGTTTGTTGACATCTATTTGGCTTGCAGTACTTCCTGCAAGTTTCATTGCTTCTCTCCATGTTGAGAGTAGATCTTCAAGTAATGTTTTGACATCATCGAGCATTTTCTTATCTTTCTTTACGTTTGCCTCAACTAATGTTCGGTACATATAGTTGTAGAGAGCTCTCAGGTTCTTTGCGATATCTCCACCTTTTTCAATGTCGAGCGATAGATTAAGCTCCATTACTATGTCCTGAGCCCTGACAATCTTTGCGTTTGCATTGTTAAAATCTTTTTCATCTATCAATTGTTTTGCTTCTTCAATAACACTAACAGCCTTTTGTAATAACAACTCTATTAGTTTTGCAGGGCTTGCGGTTAATACCATCTGTTCTGTATAGTCCATATTGAAAAACCTCCTTTTTATATCACTTAAATTAATTCACATGTGCAATTGCTTCAAGGACTTTTGAAAAATAATCTATATAGTAATCAAGGACGACTGGTATTTTGTTTTCAACAAGATCCGAAATTTCAAAGACATCTTTTTTATCAAGTGAGCTGAGAAGTTCTTTAAGTATTTCGGCAACCTCTTTCCTTTCTGTAAAAAGTGCGAGCTCGCTTTCGTTAAGTTTTGTGATTTGATTTGTTGAGTTCCTCAAGTTCTCCATTGCCGAAAGACCTTCTGCCAAATCTTTTATTGCTTTCCAACCAGCCTCGTTACCCGTAATAACATTACTTGCAACCTGTGGAAGTAGCGCCTTAACATTCCCTATATACCCTAATACATCTTTAAGAGTATCTTTGAGAAACGATATTGCATCCTGTGTTTCAATTTCTATCAATATTTCTTCGTCTACCTTTGCACTTCTAAGCTCGTCAACAAACGATACTGGTACTTCTTTACTGTTTATTTTTAGAGCTTTCAGTACCTGACCTTCAAGAACTACAGTCTTGAGTAATGCGTCAAAGTTTTCAAAGTTTTCTGCACTGAATTCTTTTTCAACACCGTTCAAGATCACCTTAACCATTTACTTTTCACCTCTTAATTTAAAGTATGCTCTTAATATACCTGCTATTGTTTTCGCGTCCGTTATTTCTCCATTTATACATTTCTCTACAACAGTGTTGAAATCCTCAATGCGAATTTCAAGAATTTCATCTTCATCTGGGTTTGATTGACCAGGTGTGAGTTCCTGAGCTAAGTAAAGATGAATGATTTCGTTTGAAAAACCAGGAGTGGTGTGGATATATCCAAGGTATGTATAACTTGCTGCTTTGTAACCCGTCTCTTCTTCAAGTTCACGCTTGGCGCATTCGAGAATATCTTCACCAGGCTTGTCAAACTTTCCGGCGGGTATCTCAAGAAGTTTTTGCTTTATAGGGTATCGGTATTGTTCAACAAGAATCACTTTACCGTCGTTTGTAACAGGCACAACAGCTACAGCTCCTGGGTGTAATACGTGCTCTCTCACGCTCATTGCCCCATTTTCAAGTAGGACATCATCTTTGAGAACAGTTAAGAGCATCCCATTAAATATCACCTGTGTACTTATCGTCTTTTCCATACCTTTTTTTACCTCCTATTCTTTGTTTATTTGAGATATTTCAATAAAGTATACTCCTTTACCATCCGTCGTCACTATCTTTCCAAGTGATTTTGAAAGAGCTACAGATAGAACAGCTTGTCTAAAATCACTGTAAGAGTCTATTATTTCGAATTTCTCGCTCCATACCTTAATTAGGTTATCGGTGCCAACTGTTAATAATGTATTCTTATAACAGATAACCTTGAAAATTGTTGAGTTATGAGCTTTAAATTCCCTTTTCAAGTTCAAAGTCCCATCCAAAATGTATACCTTACCATCCCAACCAGCTGTAAAGAGCTCAACAGTGCCATCTTTCTGAACTTTCCCATCAAGTGACCACAGCGTCTGACTTGATAGCTTTCTTTTGTAAATCTTTCCGGATGTAATTCTCACTATATATCCTTCCAAGGTACTCACGTAAATATTGTTAACTGAGCTTGCCCATATATCTGTAACTGAAAGGTTTAATGTGTAGGAATTTCTCTTGTTATATCCGGTTAAATCCCAAACGAAGAGTTTACCTTCCCAATCTCCACTTATTAGTATATCATTAATAACGTAGATGCTCCACACATATCCTTTATGTCCTGTTAAGATGTATGAAAGTTTTCCACTTTTGAGGTCCCAAATTCTTACCGTTCTATCACTTGAAGAAGAGATAATATAATTATTGTACCTTGTAATCTCTCTTATAGAGTCGGTGTGGTCATTAAGTAACATAGTTAAATGGAACTTACCGTCTTTATGATTCCAAATGCTTATATTTCCATCTTCGTGACCGCAAACTACTATTTCGTCAGCACAGATAGTTGAAATCTTGCTTAGAGTACTTGAGAATCTTTTTACTACCCTGTAATTCTCTATTTGTAGCAAAAGGCCATTCGATAAACTTACAAAGATTGTATCAGTACCATTTTTAAGAGAAGAAATGTCAATAACTGGAGCTTCAAATTCCATTATTCTATCGTATATCCTGAGTTTTTCACCACCAAATACCAAACCTTTATTATCTACTAACGCACAGTAAAGTGGAAAGACTTCTGCACTATAATTTTTCCAGCTCTTTCCATCGTATAACGAATATATTCCATTGAAGTATAAGACCAAAATTGAATTTCCCACGTTTGATATCTTCACAACGGTGCTTTTGTATGTAGCAAAGAGCGATAATGAGCTTTTGGATTTGTCGAATCGGTATACCTTCCCTGTATTCGTTCCAACATATATGTGATTTTCCGAGTCATACACCGCTGTAATCCATTCGGTAGCTGTATCAAAGATTTTCTTTAATTCCCATCTTTTTCCGGAGAAACTCAAAGAAAAAAGTTTTCCAAAGCTACCTATATAAAGTGTATTTCCATCCGTAGAAACTGAAAAGCTTATCAATGCATCATTGTTGTAGAATGTGCTTTGAACAACGCCATTCTTAATAATAAGAAGTTTTCCTGTAGATGTTCCCACGATGGCGTTATCTTTGAAATCTACCACAAATCTTATTGCTGATTCCGCCTGATATCCCCACTCTATAAGCCCAGTCTTTATATTATAACTCTCTACGCGTCCATCCTCTCTTCCAACCAACAGGTTGTCCTTTGAAGCATAGATTTTTGATGAAGATTGGAAGTGCCTTGGAGCTTTACCAACGTAACGTCCATCTACGGAATATTTAAGTATGTCGCCTTCCCTATTTGCAGCAAATACAAAGCCTTTCCATACCTTTATTGATGTAATCTCCGAAGCGGAGAGTTCAAAATTTCTGATCGAATTAAGGGATGGTGATAAGACCGATACTTTCCCCTCAGTTGCTATATACAACATTTTTCCATCATTTGCCATCGATTGTACCGAATAGGGAAAAGATAGTGATTTTTTGTGCTTAAATGTTCCGTTTTTATCAATGTCGAATCTATACACATCACCATTCGAAAGTCCAATGTATAATGAACCTTGAAAGACATTTGCTGAAAGAATCTGGGATTTCATTTCAAATACTTTTTTGACTTGAAAATCATCAATTAGCGAAAAGATTACTCTACCGTTTTCATCACCGGAAACAAGGTAATTTTGAAAAACAATGAGTTTTCTGATCCAGCCATCGTGAATTTTGAGTATCTTAAATACTTTGAAGTCTTTCCAAATGATGATGGTATTGTCTGAACCGGCTGAAATTAAAAATGATTTGTAAAATAACATTGTGAAGACAGAGCCTTTGTGTGCGGATAATGTATGTAAAAGTTTCAGTGTTGATTTATCATAGATCTTTATCACATTATCTGGCTTGTATCCTCCGACGGCAACATATTTGTCATTTATGGCTATACATCTTGCCCAGCTGTTGTGAGTTGTTGTAGTGCTTAGTAAAACGAGTTCCTCGCTCCAAATTTTCATTGTACCATCTGCTCCAGCTGAGTACAATACGCCGCCGTCTGTTTCAATTTCCCAAACACCAGAATTGTGACCATATAGGGTAAAATCAAGAGCGCAAACAGTTACGAAGAGTATAGAGAAAAAAGCAAAGAAATAAAAGCGAATTGAAACACCTAACTGTTTACTCATATAAACCACCACATTTTTATTCATATAAAACAATTATACATCAGTTTTTTCACAAAAGGTTCGATTAAGGTTCGATTTTTGTATTTGTAGAATTTACAAGAATATGCTTTAATTATAAAAAACTAAAATCACAGGTGAATGGTATGAGTAAAACCCTTAGGATATGGACAAAGTTTAATCCGTTTGTTTATGTATTTTCAGTTGGGATAATTATTCTAAATATTTTCGTATATAACAAATACGTCTGGACGCTTGATTTATTTGCAGGATGGTTTTTTTTACATTATATGTCATTATTAAATACGGCTAAGAATCTACGCATAGATATCTCTGGAAAGACAAGGGTATTTACCGATGAGAAATTTAATATAATGTTTGAAGTATCTTCGCATAACAAACGTCCTTTAACAATCGAGATTATTCCGCCTATCACAGTTAAGAAGCATCCGGTCAAAGTAAGTATTAACTCTGGTGAGAGTTGTAGAGTTTCATTTGATACATTTTTCGTTCCGCGCGGAACGAAAAAGCTTGGATACTATACCCTAAGGATAGAAAGTTTTACGAGACTTTTTAGCATCATGATTACAGGAGAAATACCATTCACCGTCAAGGTTTTTCCTTCTTTGGAGCAATCAGATGTCAGTACTGAACGGATACTGGAGATGCTTCCAGTTGTAAAAAGCAAATACAAACTTGTTGAAGATATTTCGTACATACGGAATATCAGAGAGTATGAAAAAGAACCACTTAATAGAGTACACTGGAAACAGAGTGCAAAGATGGGAACCCTAATGGTAAAAGAATACGAATACGCAGGCACGACAAAGAACTATATACTACTTGATTTGAACCTGCCAGGGAAGATATACTCAAAGAGTGCCTGGGAATTTATACACAAGAAATATCAAGAAGAATCAATTAGAGCCGTTGTTGGTATGCTTAAATTTCTTAGCGAACGTCACGAAAAAACGGGTTTGTTGATTTCACATTCGCGGGGAACTTTTAATCTTTCATTTGCTGATTACGTTCTTTACTTTGATTATTTAGCTGAAGTTGAGGGCACTCTGGAAAACGAAAAGGATACGTCAGAACTGCTTGAGCAAATTATTGAGACAGTACAACCCACAGATAATGTCTTTATTGTAAGCATGTTTCTTACAAAGGATGAAGTTGAAAAATTGTTAAGATTGAGGACAAGATGCGGTAGAGTTGTGGTTCTCTTAATGCCTTACGGTTATAGAGAGGCAACGAGTAAGAAATTCAAATCTTACTTTGATGTTCCTATGGAAGTTCGGGAGCTATACAACTATGCGAGAGTTCTCGAAGAGGAGAATATACTCATTGGAATTTGGCATGAGAATACAAGTTTTATGGAAGGATTATTGAAAATATCAGAGTCTGAAAATGTTTAGTTTAGAGGTGAATTTGTGTTGTATAATTTTTTTCGGATGTTCGTTGTGCTATTTTCATTGATTTTTCCCACTTTTGAACTGTTAACCAATCTATATTTCTGGATCTTTTCTTTATTACTCTTTTTATCCGTCTTAGTTAGTAATTCAATTCTACCTAAGGTCTTCATTCTGTTTTCGATCTTGTATTCAATGTCATTCTTAAAGCAGGATGTTATTCCATATTTACTCGTCATACTTCTTGGAATTTTTATTCGTAGGAATGGAGTAACGAATAAATGGATATCGTATATTCTATACATTTTTTGTGTTGCACTCTTTAACCATGCACTTACCCCTGTATTTTTTATAATCTTCACAGTACTCAATTTTCCAGAATTTGTGTCGATGTTTAAAGACAAAAAGCTTGATAAAAGACTTGGACTTATGCTTGTTTTCATTTTAATATTCATTTCCATTCCATTTCCAGATTTTAGGTTGGATATCATTAGAATAATTCAGTCTAAAGAAGGACCTTCTAATAAACTTAGCATTGAAAAGAGATATTCTAAAGAATTGTCTATTAGTAATTCAACTTCTAATGGTTCTGTAATTCAACCATCTGAAAAACCTGGTGCTACCAATACAAGTGTTTTAGAGCAAAAAGTAAATGAAATTAGTAAAATAGCAAGGACTAAAATGTTTAAAATCTTGCAAACGATACTTATGCTTAGTATTGTGGTAAGCCTATTCTATGTATTAACTGTTGCTGCAAAAGCTCCAAAAGAAACTCGTGGTTCTTTACTCACAAGTTTTGGAGTTACCATTGTTGTTCTTCTGTTCTTTCTTTTTGTACTTGCACCAACGATTTTTGAAATGATTAATCATGTAAGAAATGGTCAAATGTTAAGTGAGAGTGTTGAGAATAGTAAATCTAATATCGAGCAAGATTCTCAAAGCATAACAAAGCATCTTTCAAATAATGTTGGTTCAGGTTCAACAACTGGTTCAAGAAATAATTCAATGGATTTTATGATATTCTTATTCCAGTTAGCTTCGAGTATCTCAGGTATTATTGCTATTCTCTTCCTTGGAAAAATGTATTATAAGCTACTCACAAAAAGGCAAGAGCAACAAGATGAAAAACAAGTAGAGACTGTATCTGATAGCACTGTTTATAAAGCAAACTATTCTTACGATGAAATCATGGAGTTGTCCGGAACTGACTGTGTTTACCACGCGTATCACTACATTAGGCAGAATATCTTTAAAGATTTCGACTCACTTACACCACATGAACTATTAGAAAAGTTTAATATACCTGAGCTTTACGGATTATCTGAAAAGTATGTTGAAGTTACTTATGCATTTAAAAAAGACATCCGAGACAGTGAAGTCAAGTATCTAAAAGAAGAATTTGTGAAGTTGATTGAAAAAAGGTATGATATTTTTGAATATCTGAAGACGTAAATTATGATAATTCAATAACAAAAAGTAAGAGCCATATAAAGAGCTCTTACTTTTTGAATAATGAGAAACAAATTGAGTGTTAATCGACCTTTAAAACCGGTACGCTTTCAAGTATAGACTTCAATATTTCTTCTTTTGACTCTCTGAGTATTTTAGACTCCGTGCTTTGTATAATTCTATGAATTAAGACAAAAGGAGCAATCTTTTTTACATCATCTGGAAGTACAAAATCTCTTCCGTTTATGTAAGCCCAAGCCATGCTTACATGCATCAATGCAAGGCTTCCCCTTGGACTGGAGCCGTATTTGAGCGATTCGTGATGCCTTGTAGCATCTACAATACCGACTATGTACTCCTTGACCTCTTGACTAACCTTAACATCCCTAACGTTTCGTTTTTCCTGTGAAAATTCTTCAGGTGTACCAACTGATGTAAGACTTTCTATAGGATGAGTCTTTTTTTGAGATTCGAGTACCTCGATTTCGCTTTGTTTGTCAGGATATCCAAGACTTATTCTGACTGTAAATCTGTCAAGTTGCGCTTCTGGTAATGGGAATGTTCCTTCATATTCGATTGGGTTCTGTGTTGCGATCACAAAAAAGTTATTTGATAATTTGTGAGTTACACCATCAACTGTAACTTGTCTTTCAGCCATGGCTTCAAGAAGTGCTGACTGTGTCCTTGGGGTTGCACGATTGATTTCATCGGCTAAGAGTATATCAGTAAATATTGGACCTTCTCTAAAGATGAACGATTCGGTCTTTCTGTCGAAGATGGCGAGACCTGTAAGGTCTGTTGGCAGTAAGTCCGGTGTAAATTGTACACGTTTAAAATCAAGTCCAAGAGATATTGCAAGTGCCCTTGCAAGAATTGTCTTACCAACACCTGGGACGTCTTCGAGTAAGACATGACCGCCTGCATACATTGCTGCAATAACTATTCTTATTTCTTCATTTTTACCTTTGATGACTTTCTGAACATTCTCAAGAACTCTTTGATGTAAAGGTCTTTTCTCCATTATTTTCTACCTCTGTCTTTTATAAAATTTTCAATCGATCTATCCCAAGTACGCTCGCCTTCCTTTGTGAAGAAACACCCTGGGATTTCTCCAAGACTTCTATGGTACGCTACACATTCACAACACTTTCCACGCTTGTCACAAGAAGTGTATGTACATGTACAATTCTTTAGGTTCCTTTCAAGTGACGGACACCCTGATGGCATATTCTCACTCCTTTGTATACATATTTTGTAGGTAAATTAACCGCTACTGTTAATATTATACTTAGCGATTCTAAAAATTCCAGATCTTTTTAATACGCAATTCCTTATCGAGCAAAACAAGTCTTGCAGGAAAACCTTCCTTTATCCTTCCACCATTGAGATTTAAATCCTTACATGCATTATATGAGCTAACCATTGCAAGTTCTTTCAAAGAACATCCGGTAAATCTCCAAAAATTCTTAATAGCTTCTGAAAACCTAAGGGTGCTTCCTGCTAAGGTGCCATCACTCAATTTTGCAATTCCATCTTCTACGTATACGCGCAAATCACCAAGCATGTAATTCCCATCTTCCAAACCTGTAGCACTAATGCTATCTGTAACAAGAATAATCCTATGTGGACCCTTAGTTTTGTAAACCAATTTTACAAACTCGGGTGCGCAGTGAATCCCATCAGAGATTATCTCCAGTGTAAAATCGAGTAATAAGCCTGCGCCGGTCACGCCAAGCTCTCTGTGGTGCAACGGACTAATTGCATTTGGAAAGTGCGTAATTCTTCTGAAACCTTCGTCGAAGGCTAACTTAGCTTGCAAGAATGTAGCATCTGTGTGGCCGATAGATATTCTAATACCTTTTGCTTCACTGCTTTTTGAGAATTCAACAAATGAATCGTATTCTGGAGAAACAGTTATCATACCGATAAAAGAAATCGGGAAGTATCTTTCAAGTTCATATACACTTTTTGGTGGTTTTTGTATGTAAGACTCATTATGTGCACCTTTCCTTTTTGGAGATATGAATGGTCCTTCAACATGAAGTTTAAGACCTGTTGGAAGTTTTAACTTACTCAACTCTTCCAGTTGACAAGTAACGGTTGTGGGTTGAAAATACCAAACACCTTCAAGAGCTTGGTATTCCTTGAAAAGATCAAACTCAATTTGAGAAGCCGTCATAGTGTCGATGCCTCTTATTCCGTGTATATGTGGATCAACAAATGCTGGCATGAGAATATTTTCGTAGTTGGTTTTATCTGTTTTTTTGACTTTCAAGATAGTATCCTCAAATTCAACAGTCCCCACGTACTCGCCATCTATAGGGTCAACTATTAGAACATTTTCCAGAATCATAAAGTCACTCCTTATTTGATATGTCGATGTGTCTTACAACCTTTCAAAGAGACACATATAGAGTACCTTTAGAGTACCTTTTCAATCTTTCCGAATCTGTCACTTTTATTTCTGAGCGCTTTAAATATTTTGCTTCACTATCTTCTTTGTTTTAAAAGCTTTCGTTTTATATATGAAACATAATATATCTTATCGCACCTTTGTTGATTCTCCAAGTATTATATTTTGCTATTAGTTAATCACGAAATTAACTTTATCCTCTTGAAATATCATCAGATAATTTTAAGATACTTTCTTATAGGAAAAGCGGTAATAAGAAGATTTTTAGGGTGTGCGAACAAGTTGGAAGTTCAGGTATCGTGAGGGTTACTCCAAATTTTGATTTTAACATTGCATACTTAACAAATCTTATTGAGAACAAACGCGTTGATATTTTGAGAGAAAATAAATCTGTATCTTTCGAATATAAGCCTTTTAAGATATACACTATAGTTGTTGAATAAATAAATGGATAGAAGAAAGATAAAGCCGCACCTTTATGTGCGGCTTTATTCGTAGGATTTAAAACAGTGAATTTAGTTCGTTATAAATTTCTGTTGTTATTTTTTCCTTTACTTCGATAGCTTTTATGTTTTCTTTCAGCTGATCAATTGAACTAACACCAAGTATTACGCTGCTTACATTATGATTCTTAAGACACCAAGCAATCGCAAGTTGAGACATTGTAACGCCTAAATCATTTGCGATTTCTTTCATTCGCTTCAGTTTGTTAATTGTCTCTTCTTCAAAAATACCTCTTTCTTCCATTGTTTTTCTCAACCATGGCCATTTATCAAGACGAGAACCTTGTGGAATACCATCTAAGTATTTTCCACTTAGGACTCCCGATGCAAGAGGACTCCAAATTGTTAGTCCCATGCCGTATTTTTCGTAGATTGGAAGATATTCTTTCTCAACTCTTGACTTGAAAATCAAGTTATATTGTGGTTGCTCTACAACTGGTGGTATACAATTGAGTTCCTTGGCAACTTGATGAGCCTTTTCTATCTCTTCAGCACTCCACTCACTCGTACCCCAATAGAATGCGAGACCGCTTCGCAAAATCTGGTCCATTGTCCAAACTACTTCCTCCATAGGTACTTCTGGATCAGGTCTGTGACAGTAGAGAATATCAACATAGCCCAGTTGCAATCTTTTTAAAGAATTCCACGTGCCTTCTAATAAATGCTTTCTTGAAAGTCCTTTATCGTTTGGACCTTCTCCGCCCCAGAATATCTTAGTAGAAATAACAAGGTCTTCTCTGCGATATTCCTTAAGTATAACTCCAAGCATTGATTCTGCTATTCCGTTTGCATAAGCTTCCGCAGTGTCGATGAAGTTAATTCCATTTTCAACTGCATATCTTACAACATCCTTCGTTGCTTTTAGGTCAAGTTGATTACCAAATGTTAGCCAAGAACCAAGTGATACTTCACTGATTCTAACACCCCACTTGCCTAACTTTCTGTACTTCATATTGTTTACCTCCTCCGTTGGGGTATAAAATTCGTAGTACGAACTTTTATATTTGTATTATATCACAAAAACAAAAGGAGATGCAATAGCATCTCCCATAAAATTAAAATTTTTAGATTATTGAAGGCCTGTGAAATTTTGTTACTCTTCCTTTGTTAATTCGTTTATTAACCTTTCTTCTATCACCCTACTTGTACCGAAGTCATCGAGCTGCAAATACCATGAGAACGTTTCTACAATTGCTTGGAGTGGTACCATACCGATGATTTCGCTTCCAACAACTGTAACTCCATATCTTTCGGCTTCTCTTTTGATAGTTTCAAAAACTCTGAAGATAGGAGACTTTTTATAATTCGTCAAATTCATAGAGACTTGGACAATACCTTTCTCTTTAAGTTCAACCCCCATAGCCTTTACATATCTATATCCACCACTTATATGTCTAACCGCCTTGGCTATCTTGTCAGCAATTTCTATATTATTTGTTCCAAGATTTACATTGAAAGCGATTAAAAATTCCCTTGCTCCGACCGCTGTAACGCCAGCTGTTTCATGTACAACTGCTGGTCCAAAATCTGGTTTCCACCTTGGGTCTTTTATCTTTTCGAAAAATCCTTCGAATTCACCTTTTCTAATCTCTGAGAGATTTTCTCTCTCCGGAAATGTTGCGCTTCTTTCGTATAGATATACGGGGATGTTCAATTCTTCACCTATTCTTTTTCCAAGCTTTTTCGACCACTCTACACATTCTTGCATAGTTGTACCTATTAAAGGTACAAGTGGGATAACATCCGTTGCCCCCATTCGAGGATGTTCACCATTATGATATCGTAAGTCTATTAATTGCGACGCCTTTCTTGTCATATCGAATAGAGCGTCAAGAACTTGCTCTGGTTCACCAACAAGTGTTACCACGGAGCGGTTGTGGTCTTTATCCATTGACCAATCAAGAACTCTTACTTTCGGATACTTGCCAGCCTCATCGATGATCTGCCTTACAATTTCTTCTCTTCTACCCTCACTGAAATTTGGCACACTTTCTATAAGCTTCATTTTGCTCCCCCTTTCATTATTTGATTATTTATCCACTGTCTTTTTTATCATATACCACAGGTATAGGTCAAACTTCCCTAAGTGTTCTCCAAAGTCATTAGCGACCTTTCTGAGCCTTTCTTCATAATCTAAGTATCTTTTTTTCGTCCATCCTTTTGGTATCTCGTCAATCAAACCGTATTGGTGCATAATCCTCAGTACATGCTTATCGAGAATTGCGTAATTTGTGTAAGCGACATTTCTCAAAAAGTGTGAGCTTTCTTTCCACCCAAGACCTTTTACGTTCATTACTATGAACTCGCGCGGATTGTCCTCTTTCAGCAAATCATTGAGTCTATTAATAATCCACCGGTTAGAGATTATATACTCTGCTCTTGCTTCTGGATATCTGTGTCCGACTTCTCTCAGTTTTTGAGATAATTCTTCCTTTGTAAGGTGTACAAAGCCGTTATTAATAAACTTTTGTGCTTTGATACCACCTTGTGCACTCCAATTTGCAGTTAATACACAAAAACAAAGTTCTGAGAACAACTCTTCTTCCGTACCTTCTTTTCTTAACTTTTCAAATTCACGCCATCTGTCTTCAACAAGAGGTTTAGCCACTTCTCGGATTTCTTCAAGTCTATCTAAAAGTTCTTTCAAATCTTTCATAAATATGCTCCCTTGATTATTTATATGAAAACATTACTTAATTACTTAAGCTTAGAATGTTTGGCCAAATGTGGAATAGAAGTTTGGTGATGTTGAGAAAGTTGGAAGTGTTTGTATGCCCCAACCAACTCTAATTAACCCAAAAAACGGTACTACCAAACCAATTTCAATACCAGCTGAGCTCATTATTTTGTCGAATGAGTATGTATTTCCGATGGTTCCCAAATCATAGAAGAGAGAGAAATAAAACATCTGGTCAGGTTCTTTGAATCGGATTTCATTGTTGTTTAAAACCATTACCGTTCCCTTTTCATCAGTTTTTACGCCCCTTACTTGATACGGTCCGGTGAGGCTGAAGTTAATTGGTACACCAGCAGTTTGGATAACGTATGCATTATAAAGCCTCGTTGCAATTGAAGAATTTTGACTAAGCGGAATATGATAGGTTAAGTCGACAAAATAGCTTAGTGCATCAGAGCCATTTGTAGAGAATGGAATGTATTTCGTACCGCTTAAGGTAATAGAATAACCCTTCATCGGAACGAAAAGGTTATCGAGCGTTTCATAGATATATGTTCCAGTTAGGTTTATTGTCTTTGCATTTAAGGTCGTTTGTGAGGATGTTGTAGTATCTGTATAACCTGTACTAAGAGATAACTGTCCTAAGGGTGTCTTAAGTGTGCTGACGTTCCCTGAAAGTGCAGATTTCGTCGTTGTTGTTCCTTCCTTGGTTTCTTCAACAAAAGAGATGGAATTATTAATTGTAATTGGCAATTCAAAAGGTTTTCTAATTCCAAAAGTAAAAGAAAGATTTGTATTGAAGAGTGCTTTTTGCAAAGAAATAGAGAAGTTTTCGCCATAGCCAAATGGATTCGTTGATGAGATTGATAGTAGTCCTGCAAATCCTTCATACCAAGGTTTGTCCTTTACTGGTCCCCAAGTTACAGCACCTTGAAAGTCGAATTTTTTGTCCTTTTCTTTTACAGTAATAACTAAATCAACATTGCCATTATCCTTAGGTTCCACATTTACGTTGACATCTTTAAAAAAGTTGAGTTTTTTAAGTTCTGTATAAGTGTTCATAAGTTCATTTCTGTTGAAATAATCACCAGGTTTTACCGTTATGAGATCGTTAAAAACATAAGACTTAGTTAGATCATTTCCAGCTATCTTGACGTTCTCTACTTTTGTTTCCGAAACTTTAATGTATAAAAAGCCATCTTCTCCTGGTTCTAATCCAAGGTTTATGTAATATCCGTTCTTATAATATTTATCTTTTACGTTTTGTATCTTTTTAAGTATAGAAAAGTTTGTATACGTACCTTCGGCTGTTTCTCCGATAAGCTCTTTTTCACTAAAAATAGTGTTTCCCTTAACTTTTATACCCTTAAGCGTAACTGGCTGGTTTATTATATTATTGTCTGTAAGAGTAACAATCATCTTCTTTGATGGTAACTGACTTTCTTGTTCGACAACCGATATGTCTAATATTTTAAAGTAGACGTACTTGGAAATATTTTGGAAAAATTCCTGAAGTTTTTGGCTCGTTGGGACATAATTCTTTGGAGTATCAAATATTTTTAAAATCGGATTCTTTGACTCGAAATTAGAATATTTTGGTAAATTAAATTGCTTTTTTAGTTTTTCAAATTCGGATTTGAATTCTTCATCATCACTTTGAAAGTTGAATTCGACATCTCCAAGTACGTATTCCGTAACTTTGAAGGTTACTTCGGAGTTATCTATCTTTCCAAGAATGTAAACAAATGCGAAGCTTTTATCCTGAACTCTCGGTGTTGCTACAGTATATCCGGCATCCGAATATATCTTTGCCAAGTTATCAATACTTTCCCAAAATTTGTTAAAACTGAACGGTTTTCCTTCTTTAAGAGTAATAGAGCTTTGGAGAGTTTCCTTAGCAATTAAACCTGGACCATAGACTTCAAAGTTTACTTTTGAGACTGGTTCGTTTTCTTTGACACTAAGTATGAGAATTTTTTCATTCTCCTTACCTTCAACATCTTTAAGGTTATATTCAATCTTCTCAAAATAGCCCGTACCGTCCAAAGCAACTATAATATCTTCAATGGCATAATTGTTTACATCTTTGTCCAAATACTGGACGTAAGAGAACTTTAGTTCGCTCTCTTGAACAGATTTTAAACCTTCGAATTTAACATCCTTCAAAATAAATCCAAATGCGAATGTTGAAAAAACAGATAAAAACAAAACCAATATCTTGAATGTCTTTTTACCTATCATGCTGCCTACCTCCTTATAATGTTCCTTATAATGTGTGAATGATATTATTTTCAAGCTCTTTTAAAAGCTCAGATAATATTTGAATCTTTTCAGGATTGTCGAGTTTACCGATATACTTTTCTATACTTTCAGAGTTTATTTCATAACAACTATCATTATAGCATCTACTAATATTCCATGATATGTTTTGATTCAGTAATAGTACCAAAAATGAATCTACAAGATTGCCAATTGGTTGGCAGTCTATGTGACTTTTGTAAAAAAGAGCTTCTGTCTTTGTTCCCTTACCCAACTCACTTAGGATTTTCACATACCCTCCTGTTGTTTCAGCGGCCTGCTTTAAAAATGGCAATCCAAGACCAAATCTCCTGATTTCTTTCTTTCGAGTAGTTACAAATGGATCGAAAATACGTTCTAAAATATCAGGTCTTATACCGCCTGCATCATCTTCAACAAGAAAATAAAATGTATCATCCGTTTCCCTAACTTGCAGCGTAACATTTTTTGCACCGGCATTTATGGAGTTTTCAGCTATATCATGAATATGATCGGCAATTTTTATAAGTCCCAAATCGTCCTGAACCTCCCTTTCTTTATTATTTCAATGACATCCTGTGCATTTTCAACTCTTTCTTCCATGTAGATTTTCCTTGAGCCGATTTCATCTGGCATGTGTGCATCTGAAGATGTTAGAACGATGTAATCCTCATTTCTTAGACGCACCCAGTTTTCGTTTCTTCTTACTTCAACGTGGTTTGTACCAGTTGGTATAAAACCAAGTTGCTGAATGACTCCAAATTTCCGATCTACATGTGCAAAGACGGCGATTCCGTTGTTATACTCAATCAATCTCAATGTATCATCAATACTTAGATTCGTTGGAAAACCAAGATAATAATCAATAGTCTCAACAAAGTTTTCATTACTGTCAATAACAATTTGATAACCATACTTCTCCGGGTCGTAAGATATCTTTGTAGTATTTTCTTCTACAACATTTGACACTTTTAGAACATCTTCAACGTTTGAAAAATACCCGAGTATATGTACATCTTCCATAGTATGAATCTCAATACCTGGAACAACTATTTTGTCCGTACACATCAAAACAAAAGCCGCAACGTTCCGTGCGGTATTATGGTCAGTTATTGCAATAACTTCTAACTCGCTTTCGCATACTACCGAAGGAACCATTGTTAAATCGCCACAAGGTGACAAAATTGAGTGAATATGTAAATCTGCCCTTATCATTATCTAATTCCAAGCTCGTATACTCTTCCAGCCGCTATATATGAACTTTCTTCAGTTATGTAAAGATTTATATTTTCTTCTCTTGCTTTTTCAATTGTTTCTTCGTTAAACTCCAAACCTTCACATAGCACAATTGCCCTTACTCCAGTAAGTGCAGCAACGGCAACGATGTTGACATGACTTTGAACTGTAAACCAGATAGACTCAGGCTTTGCTGACCTCATAACAATACTTAACAGATCACCAACATAGCCGTGAATTATATCATAGTCATTACAGAACAAAACTTGCTTTAACCCTATCCTGTTGGCTAATACAGAAATTTTCACAACTTCCCCTCCCCTTAAGTACTGGATAATGTTAACTAAAAGTATTGAAACTTTCCAAAAACAGCGTTATTATTTAAATTTCGTCTCTTTCGCATTCTTTTACACTTACACTCTTTCATCACTACAAGTAACAAGATCTAAGTACTTGCATAATTTGCATAAAATGATTTTAGACTGCTGTATTCAGAAGCATACCTATAAGAAACTCTGGCATTTTCATGCCAAATGAAAGAGCATTAATAGCCATTGTAAGCATCAGGATTTGCTGAGAAAGTTTCTCGCGCTCGATTGGATCGTTTGTCATCTGTAATTTTCTGTATAGTTCGTCGATCTTTCTTTCTATCTCACCTTTTCTAATATCATCTGGTTCGTTATGACTTTTTGTGCCATGTTCATCAGGTTGATTTGGTAAAGGTCGTTCATATCCCTTACCAGGGATATATATCAATACTTTTGTCTTACCTGCAACAGCTGCCAAAAATGAACCACGTTTTTGCAAATCAAGAGATATGTTGCCAGAAATTATAAACCCACGTTGTTCGGCAGCTTGCTTTTTGAAATCAATGTAATTTGCAAATTCTTGATTCATTACCCTCGCAATACTCTGGCTTGCAGGTGCCACAAATGCTACCCCAGGTTCTCCGGGATCTAATTTATATCCAAGAGTAGGGTTTACCAAGCTTGGTGAACTGCTCATTCCAATTCCACCAACAGGGCCTACCCCATAAGATACCCTCTTTCCTTGAAATGTTTGTTTAATAACCTACATCTTAGCAAGTATTTTAAGTGCTTCCTTTATAACTTTTGAAATATTACTTTCTTGGGTTTCTTTACGTACTTGCTTAACAGCATTTTGTGCTTGGGATCTTGCATATCCAAGTGACACAAGTGCTTCGATTGCTTCGAGTGAAATATTATCAATTTCCATAGGTTCAAATTCATCTTTTAACTCGGCAACTATGCGTTCTGCCGTCTTTCTGCCTATACCTGGTATTGAAGATAGCCTTTCGATATCTCCATTAGCTATAGCTGTTGACAGATACTCAATAGTTGTCGAAGACAATATCTTAATTGCACTTCTTGGTCCAAGTTTGGAAACCTTTATGAGTTTTTCAAAGACATCACGTTTTTGTTTTGAATCGAATCCGTAAATACTTATATCCTCTTGTGTTACGATTAATTTTGAATAAACGATTATTTCACTACCTTCTAAGCTTTCTGAAAAGCTTTCAGCGTCGCAAATAATTCCAAGCACTACGCTTCCTAAATCAACGAGTACCCTTCCTTCATTACGACCGAAATACTTACCACGAATAATCTCTAACATTCTTTATCGACCCCACCGTTCATTTCTTTTTCAGCTCTCTTTCGGCTCTCTTTCAGCATAGAATCGATTTTAAAAAGCTCTCTGACGTTTTTCCAAATGTCCTCTGAAATGTCTATGCCCAAGATATTTCTAAGTTCTTCGTATACATAAGAAACATAAATTGGTTCGTTTCGCTTTCCTCTGTATGGTTGAGGAGGAAGATATGGACAATCCGTTTCGGTTACTATGTTTTCTCTTCCAATTACTTTGACCACGTTTCTCAACGTTTCGTTCTTAGGATATGTTATAGGACCTCCTATTCCTATTTTAAAGCCAAGCTTTACGAATTTCTTTGCCCAATTTTCGTCAGAACTGAATGAATGAACTATCCCTCTCAAATTACCGTGATTAAGCGTCTTTAATATTTCATATGTATCTTCATATGCTTCCCTAATATGTAAGATAACTGGTAAGTCAAGGTCTTGTGCTAACAAGAGTTGGTCAGCAAAGACCTTCTTTTGAATTTCCTGTGGTGAAATGTTTCGATAGTAATCCAGACCAATCTCACCTATTGCAACAACCTTATTTAGAGTACTTGCTCTGCTTTCCAAATAATTGAGATACTGACTTTCCCTCTCTATTGTTTCTTTTGCATCGTGTGGATGAATGCCTATTGCTGCGTATATGTTTGGAAGTCTTTTTGCAATCTGAATAGTCTGTTCTATGTCATCAAGATTAGTTGATACGTTCAGAATGAAGAGCATTTGTGAACTTCTCTTGATTACCTCCTCAAAATCTTGTTTAAATCGATTCATGTGTAAGTGAGCATGCGTATCGATCATTTCAAAATTATTTTTTTTAAATTTCATAGTGACATAGCCTCCTGTTTTTGATATAATTATAACAGATTTTTCAGCACATTGTGCATAGTAATTTTTTTGAAAGAATCTTTTCTAACAAGCTTTGGGGGTGTAGATGTGGGGAGTATTGGTAAGCTAACAGTAATAACAGGACCCATGTATTCGGGAAAAACGACCGAACTTTTAAATTTTGCAGAGATATATGAACTTGGTAGGAAAAAAACGCTCATTTTTAAGCCTGCAATAGATGTACGCTATAGCAAGGATGATGTAGTAACTCACAAACTTTTTAAAATGCCTGCAAGAGTTGTTAAAGTGTCCCAGGAAATTTTGGAATATTGTCAATCATTAAGTGAAAAGCCAGATGCAGTGTTTGTTGATGAGGTTCACTTTTTTGATAGCAGTTTACCACATGTGCTTAAAACCGTTACTTTTGATGGGGTTGATGTTTATTGTGCAGGACTTGACATGAGTTATCTATGGGAACCTTTTGAGATAACTTCACAGTTGCTGGCGCTTGCAGACGAAGTTATTAAAAAGAAAGCAGTTTGTGAAGTCTGCGGTGAGTACAATGCAACTCTGTCCTACAAAAAGAAAGCAAATGGCGGAGTTATTGATGTTGGAGGTAAAGAAAAATACATAGCAGTTTGTAAAGAATGTTATAAGAATTTGTTGAAAGAGGAGGGAGAGGAATGAAGAAAACTTTAAAACCTTTTGTATTAGTAATCTTACTTTGTGGGGTCCTGACGGTTGTTTTCGCTCAAAGCGCAAGTGCTGCAAACGTAACCATAGTTCATACTTCAAATGTTTATGGAAATGTACTTCCGTACAATTACTTTAGTAATAGTTATGAGTCCAAGGGCTTGGTGCAAATTGCAACTTACGTAAAAGAACTTAAATCGTCAAATGGAAATGTACTTTTAGTAGATACAGGAAATCTCACCTTTGGAAGCCCATTTGGAGACTACTTTATCGATAAAGAGCCATCAGAAAACCCGGTTTTAACGCTGTTTAATCAAATAGGATATGATGTTTTTGTTCCAGGGACTTTCGAACTCAGTTTAGGCAAAGAAAAGCTATCTGAGTTATGCTCAAATTTAAAAGCGCAGCCATTGGCGGCTAATTTGTCTGGGGACCTCAAGTTGATGAAAACATACTATCTTAAAGTCTTCGATAATGGAGTTAAGGTCGCAATTGTTGGTGTTGTTCCAGAATACGGTAATTTAGTTTATTCGGAATATGTAAAAACACTACGGAAAACAATTGATACAGTTAAGAAAGAATTATTTCCAGATATTATTGTTCTTGCAACAAGCGGTGGGATAACCTTTGACCAAGTGACTGGAAAGCAAAAGGCTTTAAAAAGTGAGTTGAATATTGGAGACAATTTGGTAAAGGACTTCTCCAAAGACGTAAATGTTTTTCTTTTTGGTAATCAAGCGTTGGTTTATACAGGAAAAAAAGAGAATAAAGTCTTTTCACTCCCCGGCGCTGGTGGAGCTTCTCTAAATAGGATTGACATAACATTGAAATACTCCGGAAAGAGATGGGATATAACTAACATTGTAATCAAGAATATCCTAATGTCGGAGGTAAAACCATCTCAAAGTATTTTAAGCTGGGCGCAACAATATGAACCACAGGTTCAAAAATGGTTGTCTGAAACGGTTGCAAAGACTCCTGTTACTGTTGGATTCAACAAGTATATGACGATTCTTGATGATTCACCTATCACGGAATTAATAAACAAGACGTTGATAAAGTACTCAAAGGCAGATATAGGAATATGGAATGTCTTTAATCCGAATTTTGAAGGCATTATTGAGGGTGATATTACAAGGCAGCAAATATATTCTATGATTGGTAAAACAACAACTTTCAAAGTTGTTCAACTTTCTGGAAAACAGGTTAAAGACATATTCAAAAACAATTTGCAGATGTTATCTTTTGATGGCGGTAAAGTGCTTTTTTCAAAAGTACTCTTACAAAGCCCATGGTTGTACGACCTTTTTGAGAACTTAGAATACGAAGTTGTATTAAATGGTGGATTTATAAGAAAGATCGCGTATTCTGGTAAAGTAGTTGATGACGGTATGATGTTTTTGGTTTCTGTACCATCGTTCAGAACATACGGTCAAAATCCAATATTGTCAGGTAACGTCGTTAAGGAATATGAAATCCCTATCCAAAGTGTGCTTTTTGCCGAAGTTCAAAGAAATGGTATATTAGATATGTCTGAAGATAGAAACAGAACATCTTCTGTATTGCTTAAATATACCGTCCAACCCGGTGACACGTTCAGAAAAGTTGCTTACAGGTTAGGAGTTCCAGAAGAAGAATTACTTGCGCTTAACCCTATAATTGCAGACCCAAATTTGTTAAGACCCGGTTGGAATATTGTGTACTATAGAAAGTATCTTGATTTAATTCCACCACTAAAGGAACTCTTCCAGGTAAAATAGCCTTTTGTAATTTGCTGATATATGTAAAACATTTCGTAATTCAGAAGCGAGGTGAGCATCTTCACCTCGCTTTGTATTATTTGTATTATCTATATACTGAAGTAAATATTTTTCACAACTTTCACACATACATTCGTTTAGTATGGTATAATTGTTAAAGAATAACTAAAACAAGAATTTGGAGGTGCTATTGTGAAGAAGTTTTATATTACTACACCGATTTATTATGTAAATGCCGAACCCCACATTGGTAGTTCGTATACCACCATCGTTGGAGACATTTTCGCACGCTATAAGAGAATGATGGGCTATGATGTATTTTATCTAACTGGAACCGATGAACATGGTCAAAAAATTGCCCAAGCAGCTAGAGAAAAGGGAATGGAGCCACAGCAATTATGTGATGAATTGGCTGGAAAATTCAAGGAATTGTGGAAAGATCTTGGAATTACTAATGATTATTTCATTCGAACTACTGACGAATCCCACATAAAAACTGTACAATTCTTTGTTTCTAAAATGATGGAGAATGGAGACATTTATAAGGGGACATACGAAGGTTGGTACTGTGTACCGTGTGAAACGTACTGGAACGAAGAAGAACTTGAACATTCCAAAGACGGAAAACATATGTGTCCTTCTTGTAAACGAGAGGTACAACTCATAAAGGAAGACAATTATTTCTTCAGACTTTCAAAGTATAACGATGCGCTTCTGGAACTTTTCAAAGAAAATCCAGAGTTTGTTGAACCTGATTTTCGAAGAAATGAAATGTTAAGAATCCTTGAATCTGGTTTAAAAGACCTTTCCATTACAAGAACTACGCTAAAATGGGGTATACCTATGCCGAACGATCCAGAGCATGTTATATATGTTTGGGTAGACGCACTCATAAACTATGTTTCAGCAATAGGTTATCCAGAAGATATGGAGAAGTTCAATAAGTGGTGGCCAGCAGATGTGCATTTGATAGGAAAAGAAATTAACAGATTTCATAGTTTGATATGGCCTGCAATGCTCATGTCTGTTGGTTTGCCTCTTCCAAGAAAAATACTTGCTCATGGCTGGCTTACTGTAAATGGTCAAAAGATAAGTAAGTCTCTTGGTAATGCTATTGATCCGAGAGAATATGTTAAAAAATATGGGAATGATGTTGTAAGGTATTACCTTGTAAGAGATATAATGTTTGGAAAAGACGGGGACTTTTCAGAAGAAAACCTTGTGAAAAGATTAAATTCCGACTTAGCAAATGATTATGGAAATCTACTTCACAGAACCTTAGCTATGGTTGTTAAACATTTCGATTCAACAATACCCGGAATTGGCAAACTTGATGGTATTGATAATGCGGTTTTGAATGAATACGAAAAGACAAAAAATGAATTCATTAGGCTGATGGATAGCTACAAAATAACGGATGCACTCGATATGCTGTGGCAGTTCATTGCCACATTAAACAAGTACTTTGATGAAACAAAGCCATGGATATTAGCTAAAGAAGGTAATAAAGAGAGACTCGGAACAGTACTTAGTCTTGTAACTGAAAGTATACTTAAAGTAGCAACTCTGGTTTCGTGCGTGATGCCAGAGTCGTCAAAGGAAGTCTACAGCAGGCTTTCTATTGAATTGAGTTTTTCAGATGCATTTTTAGAGGGTTGGGGAATTCTTAAAGGTAGAAAAATAGTTCATGGTGAACCGTTATTCAAGAAGATGGAAAAAGAAGAGAAGACAGCTGCAAAACAACAAAATGGGGAGGCAAAAAATATGGAGAATAAATCAAAAAATGAACAAATTAACCAAAAGACTGAAGATGTTAATGTAGTAACTACAGAAGATTTAATAGATATAGACTATTTCAAAAAAGTTGATTTGAGAGTAGCACGAATTGTCGAAGCAAAGAGAGTTGAAAAATCAGAAAAGCTTGTTAAATTGCAATTAGACCTTGGAGAACTTGGCAAACGACAGATAGTTGCCGGTATTGCAAAATACTATACACCAGAGGAATTAGTTGGAAGGTTGATCGTAGTTGTGGCAAATCTTAAACCTGCTAAGCTTATGGGAATTGAGTCAAGAGGAATGCTCCTTGCTGCCAAGATAAGTGATAAGCTAACACTTTTAACAGTTTCAAGTGATATAGAACCTGGTGCGAAGATTTCTTAGTGCTTCCACTAAAAAAACGAAAAGGTTTAATCATGATTAATAGCCTAATTTATCGCCAATTAATAGGGGAGGTAATTCTCTGTGGATGAAAAAGAAATGAATATTGATAATGAGAAAAATGAGATAAATGTTGAGAACTTTTCATCGCAAGTTCAGGATTCTGGTAACAATGGGAACGTGATTGAGCGAATACTTGAAGAAGAACTTGTAAAGTCTTATTTAAGCTATTCGATGAGTGTTATTATAGGTCGTGCTATTCCTGATGTAAGAGATGGTCTAAAACCTGTTCAAAGAAGAATACTGTATGCTATGTATGAATTGGGAGTTACACACAATAAGCCATTCAAAAAATCAGCGCGTATCGTCGGAGAAGTTATGGGTAAGTATCACCCGCATGGTGATGCTGCAATATATGAAGCACTCGTAAGAATGGCCCAACCTTGGTCAATGCGATATCCTTTAATTGAAGGGCAAGGAAATTTTGGTTCTATTGACCGAGATCCGCCGGCTGCGATGAGGTATACTGAAGCTAGGTTACATAGAACTGCTGAAGAGATGCTTGAGGATATAGATAAGTCAACTGTTAGGATGCTTGATAATTTCGACGGTTCACTTCAAGAGCCTGAGGTACTACCATCAAAACTTCCGAATCTGCTTTTGAATGGTGCAAGCGGTATTGCAGTTGGAATGGCAACAAGCATACCAACGCACAATCTCAGAAACGTTGTTGATGCAACGATAGCGGTTATAAAGAATCCTGATATATCGATTGAAGATTTGATAAATATCATTGAAGGTCCAGATTTTCCAACTGGTGGTATGATTATTGGTAAAGCTGGTATCAGAGAGATGTACATCACCGGAAAAGGAAGTTTCACTGTTCGTGGTAGAGTTGAAATAAAAAGTGAAAAGAAGAAAACAAGTATAATCATTACAGAAATACCATATGGAGTTAGCAAAGTTGATTTAATAAACCAAATTGCAAATTACCTTCAAGAAGATGAAATCCCGGTTAAAGACCTTAGAGATGAGAGTGATAAAGAAGGATTAAGGGTTGTTATTGAACTTCCTGAAGATGTAAATGAAGAAGTTATACTAAACAATTTATACCAAAGGACCAGTCTCCAAATCAGATTTAATGCAACGTTCTTGGTTATTGATGCTGATAAACAACCTAAACTGATGAATTTAAAGCAACTACTTGAAGCCTATATAAAGCATAGATTTGAGATTATACGAAAACGCACTCAGTATGCTTATAAACAAGATTCACGAAGAGCACATATTCTTGAAGGGTTAATAAAGGCATCAAGAGTAATCGATACAGTTGTAAGTATAATAAGAAGTACTAAGGACTCAACAGATGCTTCTTCTCAGTTGATGGAAATTCTCCAAATGACTGAAGAACAGGCGAAGGCGGTTCTTGACATGAAGCTTGGCAGATTGACAAACTTGGAAACGCAGAATTTACAGGATGAATATAGAGATGTATTGGCAAGATTGGAAAAAGAAAAAGAGTTACTTATGAGTGATGAAAAGGTCTACGAAGTAATAATACAGGAGCTCACAGAAGTAAAGGAAAGATATGGTGATAATCGCCGAACAGAAATAACAGAATACGAAGAAACAGTAACAAAATTCGATAAGAAGGATTTGATTCCAAACAAAGATGTTGTAATGACGTTAACTCGAAAGGGATTCCTCAAATTGATGGATTTGAACTCCTTCAGAACGCAAAAAAGGAACGGAAAAGGTGTTACTGGTGCTAATCTAATGGAGGACGACATAATATCTCAAATCATATACACAAAGCTCCACAACAAAACTTTATTCTTTACTTCGCATGGAAAAGTCTACGAAATTGAGAATATAGATATTGAAGAAAGTGGTAGGAGTACAAAGGGAAAACCGATTACTAAGTATATAAAGCTTGAGCAGAATGAAAGAGTGCTTGCTATGATGGATATAACAGATTATAGTGGCGATCTGCTCTTTGTTACTAAAAATGGTGTGGTTAAGAGAACAAGCCTCGAAGATTTCAAGAATATCACTTCAAAAGGTATAAGGGCAATAACTTTTAAAGATGGAGATGAACTCGTTTCTGTTTTGAAAGTGGATTCAGAAGAAAGTACTTTACTTATATCTACCAAGCTTGGAATGAGCATAAGATTTTCAGTAGGTGAAGTTAGAACAATGGGAAGAAACGCAGCAGGTGTTCGTGGTATGAGACTTAGAGAGGGAGATCAGGTAGTATCTTCTACCACACTTGAAGAAGATAATGGATATATACTAACAATTACTGAAAACGGATACGGCAAACTTACCGAGGCAAGTGAATACAGAAAACAGTCAAGGGACGGCATTGGAATTAAAAATATTGGTGAAATAGAAAAGACGGGTCCAATTGTGGGGGTTTCTTATGTTAAGGGTGATGAAGAAGTTGTTGTATTTACTAAAGATGGAGCCACTATTAAATTCAAAGTATCTGAAGTACCATCAAGAGGAAGAGTAGCTCAGGGTGTCAGAACAATCAACTTAGCTGATGGTGATTTTGTTGCAGATTTTGCAGTCATAGGCGGTGAAGAATAACTTGTTTAAAGAGATAGATCACAAGGCAGATATTGCATACGAAGTCAAGGCTAAGGATTTAGATGAATTGGTGAAGGATGTTATAAGTATCCTACTGGAAAATTCAGAAGAATCTAATCAAGAAGAATCCACAGAAAGTGTTTCATTTAGATTTCCAAGTTGTCTTGAAGATTTGCAAAAAACAACAAAAAAATGTTATAATATTGATACATCAGAACCTGGAAAGTTTATTGATGATTTTTTTGATATGGTAAATGATATAATATTAAAAATGGACAGTGGGTATTTTCCATTGAATAATGAAGGAATATGTGTTTATTTTTCCAGAAAACGTGTAACACTTAGAATTAAAGCATTGACTTACCACGGCTTGAAAGTGGAGATTGATGAGGATATTTCTTTGAGGATGGTGTTTGACGTATGAAAAATCTGACTGAAAGGCAGCAGCAGATTTTTGAGTTTATTAAAGACTACATAACGATGAAAGGATATTCACCGTCTGTACGAGATGTTGCAAGGCATTTCAAAATGACCCCGAGAGGAGCGCAACAACATCTCATTGCTCTGGAAAAAAAGGGCTATATCACACGAACACGTGGTGCAAGAACGATAACTCTCGCTGAACGAAAAGAGAGTGTTGTCGTTCCTGTTAAAGGTAAGATTGCTGCTGGTCAAGCAATAGAAATGTTTGAAGAAGTGGACGAAGAGATTGAAGTGCCTCTTGTCATGCTTCGAGGATACGGAGAATACTTTGCTTTAAAAGTTCAAGGAGACAGCATGATAAATGTACATATTGTTGATGGCGACTATGTAATACTTAAACGACAATATACAGCTGAGAATAATTCTATTGTTGCGGCTGTTGTCGATGATAAAATTACGTTAAAAAGATTTTTTTTAAAGGATAACATCGTTGAATTAGCACCGGAAAATGATTCGTATCCAATCATAAGGTGCGACCCAAAGAAAGTGAGAATAGTCGGAAAAATGGTCGGCTTAATTAGGATAATTAAGTAGTAGTGTATAAAGGAGTGTGGAAAATGCAAAAAAAGATAATTGGTGACGTTATCAAATTTTCTATTCCAGAGGAACTTGAATTAACTAACGCTCAGGAGATAAAAAGAAATATTTATGAGGAAGCTTTTGAAAAGGGATACAAGAAGGTTTTACTCGATTTTTCAAATACAAAATATATTGACAGTACGGGGCTTGGTATAATGGTTGCTATGCACAAACAAGCACTTTTAAATGCAGGTGCTGTTGTCTTTTTACATTTAGATGATAATATAAAGAATTTACTTAAGATGACGGCACTGGATAGGATATTAAATATTTTCGATGATGAAAATGAGGCGGTTGATTTTCTTAACAAATGAAATATCCAGTACAGAACTAATGATGAAGAGGGAGGTATGATTATGTACACGTTTACCGAACAGTTTGGTGTGGCTATAGTCTCTCTTGAAGGTGATATTACCATGCAAAATGCTATGACGTTGAGAAACTGGGTTGTAGATAATCTCATAAAAAATGGAAAAGCGAAGATTGTCTTCGATTTTACGAGAGTTAACTCGGTGGACAGTTTTGGCCTTGGTACGTTTGTGAGCATGCATAAAACTACTCTTTCTTCTAACGGTGCAATCGCATTTGCAAATGCAAATGAGAACGTAAAGAAACTTCTCAGTGTGACAGCACTTGATAAGGTTATAAAAGTGCTTCCTTCAGTTATGGAAGCTGTAAATTCAATCAAATAAATAGTAGATAATTATTTTAATTGTGAGAGTGATTGCAATGAAAATTGCTATAGGTAGTGACCATGCAGCTTACGATTTAAAGGAAAAGCTCAAGGAATACCTTCAAAAGAGTGGTATAGAAGTAATTGATTGTGGAACATACTCTATCGAAAGTGTAGATTATCCAGATTATGCGAAAAAGGTATCGGAGAAGGTTGTTAAAAAAGAATGCAATTTTGGGATACTAATGTGTGGGACTGGAATTGGAATGTCCATCGCCGCAAACAAAGTTAAAGGTGTTCGTGCTGCACTTTGCTTGTTTCCGGACATGGCAGCTTACGCTCGAAAACATAACGATGCGAACATTCTCGTTTTACCCGGAAGGCTTATGGGAATCGAACTTGCAAAATGGACTGTTGACGCATTCCTTAACTCCTCTTTTGAAGGTGGAAGACACGAGAAAAGAGTCAAAAAAATAGAGGAATTAGAAGAATAGATGGTAAATAAGTTATATTTTTGCGCTGATTTAAATGAGTTTTTCCAACCAAAAAGAGAAATTGATAATGGAAGGTTTATTAAGAATCCTGAAAAGCCGAAAAGACTTTCAGGAGTTTTTCATTACCTTAAAGAACATTTTGATGAAATACCAGTATTAAGTTTTTCAGAAGAGCATATCCTAAAAGTTCATACGGAAAGGTACTACAATTACGTACTGAAAAAATCACAAGAAGTCTTAGATGAGTATATTCCAGAGGTCTTTTTTGTAGACCAGATTTTTGATACTGGGACTCCTATAAATAGATATACCATAGAGGCAGCAAAAAGAGCTGTGAATGTAGTTCTAAGCGCTACACAGTATGCTTTTGAAAAGAAAAGTGTAGTATACGCGTTAACTCGCCCACCAGGGCATCACGCGATGAGAAACTACGGCGGTGGATATTGTTACTTTAACAATGTTGCCGTGGCAGCAAGGTACTTAGAAGAAAAAGGTATGAAAATAGCCATTTTTGATATAGATTTTCATCACGGGAACGGTACACAAGATATTTTCTATGATGATCCAAATGTCTTGTACGTTTCTATCCATGGCGATCCAAAAGAATTCTATCCGTGGTACAGTGGTTTTGAAACAGAGACTGGTAAAGATTCGGCAGTAGGAACGAATCTAAACATACCACTTCCAAGAAATGCGGATTTAAAGAGTTACCTCGAAGCGTTGAATAAAGCACTAGAAAAGATTAGAAGATTCAGACCGGATGCATTATTCTTATCATTCGGCACCGATACGCATATTAACGATCCTGTTGGAAAGTTTGCGTTGCTTTCGAATGATTATAAGACAATTGGTTCAATTATATCTGATAAGGTATCTTTTGTTGATAATATAGTTATAGTCCATGAAGGTGGTTACAACTCTCAGGCAAATTTAGCAGCCGTGAAGAATTTCATATCTGGATTTTTCAGCTAATTGAAAAATTGAAAATAATCGAAAAAGGGAGGATTTGTATGAGTCTAAAAGAAAAAATATTGAATGATATGAAGGAAGCAATGAGAAATAAGGATGAAGTACGGTTGCGAGTGGTTAGAGCAATCAAGACTGCTATAGGTTATTTTGAAGTAGAAGGTGAAAAAAGAGAAGCTACTGATGAAGATATTCAGAAAATAATATTAAAGGAAATGAAAAAGAGACAAGAATCCGTTGAAGCTTATAGACAAGCTGGTCGAGAAGACCTTGCAAGAGCTGAAGAAGAAGAATTAAAAATACTCGAAGAATATGCTCCAAAGATGCTTTCGCGTGATGAAATAGCAAAAATAGTCCAAGAAGTTATAAACGAATTGAACGCCACTCAAAAAGATTTTGGAAGAGTAATGAAAGAAGTTATGAACAGAGTCAAAGGTTCTGCTGATGGAAAGCTCGTAAATGAAGTTGCGAGGGAACTTTTAAGGTGAATACTTCAGTAGCTTCAAAAGGGAAACTGAAAATATATCCTGTTTTCCTTCCAAATCTTGGTTGTAAAATACGGTGCGTTTATTGTAATCAATATATAATGACGGGAGAAGATATTCCGAATTTAAGTATTCTCGGCGAACAACTGGCTGATTTACACGATGTTGATGAAATAGCGTTTTATGGTGGTACGTTTACAGGGTTAAAAGCTGAAATAATGACCGCTCTTCTTTCTTTAAGACCCGACATACCAAAGCGTATTTCTACACGTCCAGATGAGATAGACGAAAAGATTATTGAGACGCTTCTGAGTTTTAATGTAAAAACAGTGGAACTTGGAGTGGAGAGTTTAGACGAAGAAGTCTTGCTGCATTCTAAAAGAAATTACAAGGCTGAAGATGTTTTGCAAGCAATTAGACTTTTGAAGGAAAATTTTCAGATAATTGCGCATCTCATGGTAGGATTACCATATGATTCTGAGAAGAAGTCAATTGAATCGACAAGGATACTGATTGATGAGGGGATAAAGCTTTTTAGAATTCATCCGGTCATTGTTTTCAAAAATACCGAACTTTATTTACTTTACAAAGAAGAACTGTATACACCCTTAAGTTTAGATGAGGCACTTTCAATTTGTGCTAAACAGACTATGCTTATTGAAGCACATGATGGGAATGTAATAAGGATTGGCTACCATGTTCCACAATCTCAATTGGAATATGTGGCAGCGGGTCCTTATCATCCATCTTTTGGTGATATGGTGAGAAGTTATATAGTAAAGGAAGTTGTGAAGAGTTTGCATATAAGAAGAATAGAATATAATTCACGTTTCAAATCATGGATCACTGCTTACGAGAACAATAAATTGCCAGTGGAAACTCTTGAAACTGAACAGCAAGGAATTTTTTTCGATGGCGTGGATTACAAAGGTGCTCTCAAGATGTATTTAGCTCAGAAACAGATAATTTAATGTGATAATTTACAGAATACTTATTGTGCTTTTCTTATTGGGGTGGTTAGATGCAAGAACTGGTATTTTGGATTATCTTTTCTATAGTTGCAAGTGTGTTATTGGTATCACAATTCTTTGTAACTTTACCTACTGTACCCCAAGTGCAACCTGAAAAAGAGGAGTTGCTACCAGATGTTTCCAAGACTGAGAGGGAAGCAAAGCTTGTTTACGAAAACTATGTGTTTTCAGAAAAGCTAAGCAAAATTCCCGAAGGAAAGAAGATAATTTACGCACTTGGTGAATTCTCAGGTCCTTCTTTTGATGAAAGGATTGTAAAGGACGGAGCACGGCAGACCGCTTATCAAAAACTGATGACTGAGCTTGATGGCGTCAAAGATAGTATATCGTCGAAACTGCTGCAAAAAGCAGGTGTAGATTTTAGTAATTATTTAGACGAGCTCTTTAAGAATATTTATCAAAGATTGTTATTTGATGAATCTCTTGCTGTTGTCTATAAGATTTGGAAAAAGACTGCAGGAGAGGTTATCACGTATTACTATCTTGTAGTGTTTGACGACAATTACAGTTTAACGATTATCGAGGCAATAGGATCTGAACTAATAAAAGAACTCTACGAGAAGGGTATATCATTTGAAGATATTTGGAAGGCAGAGTTTGAAGCAAACAAAAAACTCTAAAAATAGAAAAAGGGAATCAAACCAATTAGCTTAAATTAAAGAATGGCGGAGGCGGTGGGACTCGAACCCACAAGGACCGCGAGGTCCACCGATTTTCGAGACCGGCTCCTTAGCCATTCGGACACGCCTCCGTCCAGCAGTAAATAGTATAACATAGTTCATTATTTTTTCAATAGGAGATGCAATTTATGGCAAAACAACCGAATGAGAAAAGTCCAAAGATAATGATAGTTGAGGATGACAAAAAAATAAGGCGATTGCTTGAAATCGAGCTTGAACATGCTGGATATGAAGTCCTCGGATTTGAGAGTGGAATAGATGCACTTGATGAATTCAAGAATTTCAATCCAGATCTTGTTATACTCGATATAATGCTACCTGATATGGATGGATACGAAATTGCTCAGAATCTAAGAAAACTAAGTTCTGATGTTTTGATTTTGATGCTTACTGCTCTGGGGATGAAAAAAGACAAAATCACTGGTTTTGAGTCTGGAGCAGATGATTATCTAACCAAGCCTTTTGACAATGAAGAACTGCTTGCACGCATTAAGGCGCTCCTTAGAAGGAAACATATAGAGCTATCCAAACCTTTTAAAATGGGACCACTTGAAATATTTGAGGAGCGGCGTATCGTTTACTACAATGGGAAGGAAGTCGATTTAAGTAAGACCGAGTATGAATTACTATTATATCTTGTAAAAAATCACAAACGTGCAGTAAGTAAAGAAGAAATACTTAATGCCGTCTGGGGAATAGATTACTATGGTTCTGACAACACAGTTGAAGTATATATAAACTATCTTAGAAAGAAGCTTTCGCCTGAAATGATTAAGACTGTAAGAGGTATAGGATATAGGTTGGTTGGTGAGCAAGTTGAGACTGACAACTAAGCTATCGTTGGTAAGCACTCTTGCTACTCTATTTGTCGTAGCTCTATCGTTGGTATTAATCTACAGATACTTCTTTTTCCTTGCGACAAGAAGTGTTTTGGCAGATTTCTCTAACCCTGGAAGATTTGTAAACGTTTTAGAGACTCCTTTTGGAAAACAATATATTGTTCTTCGGTGGGATATATACGTTGCAGACCTGGAAAGTAAAGAAATAATAAACGACCCATATGGGATAGGATTTACAGATAAGGAAGGTTTTGTAAAGTTGGGAGAAGGATATTACTATCTTTCTAAAAGTGAAAATATTATTTTTGGAAAAGATGTAACACCAACGATGAGCTTTCTCGAAAGAATAAAGAAATTGTTTACCACAACTGTATTTTTAATTGCATTTGGAGTATTTTTGTTGAGTTACTTCTTGACGAAACGTAGTACCAGTGAGTTGAAAGAATTCGTTTCTCACATAGAATTACTCGGTGGCTCTGACGTATCACAACGTGTAAGTATAAAGCCTAAGAGTTTTGAGGTAAAAGAGTTAGTTGATAAATTCAATGGCCTGATGGATAGAATAGAACGTTCTTATAAAGCTCAAGAGTCTTTTGTTTCTGCTGTCTCTCATGAACTCCGAACTCCTGTTGCTACACTTCTTGGGTATGTTAACATGCTTAAGCGGTGGGGACTTAAAAACGAAGAAGTATTGAATGAATCTTTTCAAGCAATTGAAGAGAGTAGCAAGGAGATTAAACAGATTATTGAAAACATGTTGCTTATTGCTCGTGTTGAAACGTTAACAGAAGAAGAGATAGACCTGTATCTTTTTGTAGAAGACGTTTTGTCTCAGAAATTTAAGAATCATAGTATTGAGATCTTAGGTAATGGAAAGATGAGAACAAATAAAGAGGGATTAGGAATTATTCTTACAATACTTTTAGACAATGCAGCTGTACATGGTTCTCCACCATTCATCATGGATATACGTGACGACGAGATATCCGTTATAAATCATGGTGAAAAGATACCTGAAGAGATGATTGAAAAGATTTTTGAAAGATTCTTTAAAGGTGAAAAATCAAATGGAACAGGGTTGGGACTTTATATTGCAAATGAGATAGCAAAAAAATTGGGATTGCGAATTGAGGTTGAAAGTAATGATCGGCAGACAACATTTAAGATTAAGAAATAATATAGAGTAAAAAAATGTTCTCAAGAGTCGATAAGGCATATGAAGATGTGAGGTGATGCCCATGACGATTTCAAGTATAGGAAGTACAAACAGCTTAGCATTTCCAAGAATAACACCATCTACAGCATCAAACTCTGCAGCTGAAGTACAGGCACAAATGAATCAAGCAAAGGAGCTTATGTTAAGAACCTTGGGGTTTGCTTTTTACAAGCAGCAGGATATGAACTTAAAACTTGTAAGAGTTGTAGGTGCACTATATCAAGGTCAAAAGCTGGATACGACCGCTTGATATGGCGTTTATTAAGACAACAAAAACGGGTGCGCTCGTAATACGCACCCGTTCTATTTTAATTAATAATATTATTTCAAAAGACCTTTGCTTTTAAGAAAGTTTGTGAGAACCTCTTCCAACGTAGGCTCACCTATTTCTTGAAGCTCATATCTTACCCTAACAGCAGGCTTGTTTATGTGCATAACTCTTCTCAAATCAATTGGTGTACCGATAATAACAACATCTGCATCAGATTTGTTAATTGTCTCTTCAAGTTCTCTTATTTGTTTCTCTCCGTATCCCATTGCAGGAAGAATTGAGTCTAAATGGTTATACTTTTCATACGTGCTTACAATTGAACCAACAGCAAATGGCCTTGGATCGATGATTTCTTTTGCGCCAAATCGCTTAGCTGCAACGTATCCTGCACCATATCGCATTTCACCGTGTGTTAGAGTTGGACCATCTTCAACAACGAGCACCTTCTTACCTCTGATCAATGTTGGATCATCAACAAATATTGGGGATGCGGCATCGATAACAATTGCGTTCGGATTCCACTTTGCGATGTTCTTCCTAACCGTTTCAATATCTTCTCTATTTGCTGTTTCTTCTTTATTAATGACGATAACATCTGCCATAAGTAAGTTTGTCATGCCTGGATAGTAGGAAACTTCATGTCCAGGTCTGTGTGGATCAACAACGACAATTTGGAGATCTGACTTATAGAATGGGAAGTCGTTATTTCCACCGTCCCATAGAATTACATCTGGATTTTCGGCTTCGGCAGATCTCAAAATTGCTTCGTAATCAACACCTGCATATATCACACTCTTTCTGTCAATGTGTGGTTCGTACTCTTCCCTTTCTTCTATAGTACAATTGTGTTTATCAAGATCGGAATAATCCGCAAATCTCTGGACTTTCTGTGCAACCAAGTCACCATATGGCATTGGATGTCTGATTGAAATTACCTTCATACCTTTGCTTCTCAATATGTCAAGAACTCTTCTTGTTGTTTGGCTCTTTCCACATCCTGTTCTAATTGCACATACGGATACAACTGGTTTTGATGACTCTACTGTTGTTGCTTTTGGACCCATTAGTTTAAAATCTGCACCTGTTGCAAGAGCTATAGCTGCTCTTTCCATAACGTATTGATGTGGTAAATCACTGTAAGCAAGTATCACTTCATCTACATCATATTTTTTTACAAGTTCTGGAAGTTTTGCTTCATCCTCAATAGGAATACCATTTGGATAAAGTGGACCTGCCAATTCTGCGGGATAAATTCTACCTGCAATGTCCGGTATCTGAGTTGCAGTAAAAGCAACTACTTCATAGTCAAGGTTGTTTCTAAAAAACGTGTTAAAGTTGTGAAAATCTCTACCTGCTGCACCAAGAATAATAACGCGCCTTCTTCTTTTCTCCACGTTCTTCACCTCCAAAGTCATGTGATAAAATAATGCTATATGCACTTAAATAAACACATGTGAGCGCAAGAATTATACACTGCAAAACGTCAATTTTCAACAACGAGTATTGTTGATTACAATTAACAAATTGTATCCATCATCAGTTTGCTTTGGTATGCTCATTTATGCAAAAGTATATTCAACTTATGTGTCACAATATTGTGTTAAACAAGTTCTTTAAAGTATTTTGGCTATCTATGGAAACTTTTCCAAATTATTGTTCACTTTTCAAAGGGTTGTAGTATAATATAAGTGGTTTCCATATTATCCTGAAAGGGGAGGTAGAACGTATGAGAAAGTGGTTAACAGTTGTTTTGGCAGTTCTTTTTGTTTTCTTGGTATTTGCTGAAGCCAAGAAGATTACTATTTGGACATCAGAAGCACAGGTTCCTATTCTGAAAAAGCTTGCAGACCAGTACAAAGCAAAGTACGGTGTACAGGTTGACGTTATTCAAGTTAACTTTGGAGATATCAAATCAAAATTCTTAACAGCAGCTCCAGCTGGTGAAGGTCCGGATATAATTGTTGGAGCACACGACTGGGTTGGAGAACTTGTTGTTAACGGATTGATTGAACCAATTAACCTCCCAGAAAAAGACAAATACTTCCCTGCGCCACTTCAAGGATTTACCTACAACAGAAAACTCTACGGTGTTCCATATGCATTCGATGGTCCAGCTCTCATTTACAACAAAGATTATGTACAGAATCCGCCTGATACATTTGATGAGCTCATCACGCTTGCAAAGAAGATAGAAAAAGATTACGGTGGGGAAGTTAGAGGATTCATTTACGATTACAAGAATTTCTACTTTAGCTCTTTTGCATTCTTTGGAATGGGTGGTTATGTATTCGGTAAAGATAAATCAGGAAAGATCAATGTAAAAGACGTTGGACTTGCAAACACAGGTGCGATTGAAGGTCTCAAACTTATTAAAAAGCTCGTTGATGAAAAGATACTCACATCTGGTGACAACTACAATACAATGGATGGTCTTTTCAAAGATGGTCAGGCAGCGATGATTATCAATGGACCTTGGGCGGTCCCGGGATACAAACAGGCTGGTGTAAAATTTGATGTTGCTCCAATTCCAACACTTCCTGGCGGAAAGAGCCCAAAACCATTCTTTGGTGCACAAGGTTTCATGGTTAGCGCAAAGAGCAAGAACAAACTCTACGCTCTCGACTTCCTCACAAAATTCATTGCAACGAAAGATATAATGTTCCAAATTTGGCAATCTGACCCAAGATGTCCATCAAGAAGCGATGTTAATGAACTCGTTATGGCAAAAGACCCACTCACAAAGAAATTTGCTGACTTCCTTGGAAAATACGGTCTCCCAATGCCGAACGTTCCAGAAATGGCAGCAGTTTGGGGAGCAATGGGTGACGCACTTGCAAAGACACTTGACCAGGGTGTTCCAGCTGAAAAGGCACTTGCTGACGCAGTAGCTCAAATAAAAGCACAGATTAAATAACAAAACGTAATATTCAGGGCACGGGGGAATGCCCCCGTGCTTTTTCTTAAATACACTTTTTAAGCTATGCAGAATTCTTTGAACCAAGTTTCCAACCACCCGATCGCACGATAAACACAATTCAAGGAGGAGAAATAAATGAGACTTTGGAAAGTTATAGGAACGTTTCTGCTGATTGCTTTTACTATTTTTGGAATTCTTGGAGGAATATTCCTTTTTGGACGAGGGTTTTACGAATTGTCCGTGACACTTTTCGTACTTGTATTTGTTATAGATTTAATAATACTTAATAGAAATGCTTATCCTTATCGTTATATGATTCCAGCACTTATATTGTTATTCATATTGGTTTTGTACCCAATATCATTCACAATTAGAACCGCTTTCACAAATTATGGAACCGGTCACATAGCAACTCGGCAAGAGGTTGTTGAAAGATTACTTGTTGACCCGATATACACTTATGTAGTCTCAGAGAGTTCGCCTCTGACATATGCTGTTTATGTGCGATTTGATGGAACACAACCAACAAATAACTTTAGGACTGTGATCTCTGATGGAACTAATATTTTTATTGCAAAGGATTACAGAACGCTCAAGAGTGAGGCTGGAGAGCTTATACTTGGAGAAGCAAATATTATGAAGTTAAATGAGAGCGGAGTAAGCATAGAAAGGCAAGACGGAAAGATAGAACTTATAAAAGATTCTGGAGTTATTTACAGATACTTCTACAGCCCAGACGATTCTGCTACAAATATAAATGAAGACTACTTTAAATACTCAATCCTTTTCCCAATTATGAGTAAAATAGAATTTGTTGATAATAATGGTAATAGATTTGCCGTTAGACAAAATGAAGAAGGGAAGTTAGTCATGTATCAAATAAAACATATGTATAAGCTTGGACTTGCTGAGACTATTGAAAATGGAAAAAGCATAGTTAAGACAGTTCTCATAAACACGGTGACTAATAGACCTTTGCTCGAAGAAAATGGAACTATTTATGATTTTAACGAAAAGGGTGAAAAGATAGCTGTAGGTGGGTATATTTCAAATTATGGAATTAAGAACTTCACGAGGATATTCACTGATCCAACAGTTTCAGGACCGTTTGCAAAGATATTTGTGTGGAATTTTACATGGGCAGCTCTCAGTGTTTTATTTACTTTTGTAGTAGGTCTTATCTTTGCACTCGTTCTTAACAACCCAAATCTTAGAGGAAGAGCTATTTACCGTTCATTGCTGATCATACCCTGGGCAATTCCAGCATTTATATCAGTGCTTGTTTGGAAAAACGGATTCTTTAACGAAACTTACGGTATATTTAACAAATTTATCGTTACCGGTTTACTTGGCAGGGAACCAATTAAATGGTTCAACGATCCATTCTGGGCAAAGGTAGCTGTCTTGACTGTTAATACCTGGCTGGGTTTTCCGTATATGATGGTGGTATCCCTTGGTGCTTTGCAAAGCATACCTGAAGAATACTACGAAGCAGCTTCAATCGACGGTGCTAACAAATGGCAAAGGTTTGGGAAAATTACATTTCCACTTTTAATGACTACAGTAGCACCATTACTTGTTGGTAGTTTTGCATTTAACTTCAACAATTTTGTTAATATATACCTCCTAACTGGTGGTGGACCGGCAATGCCAAATACAACAACACCTGCAGGTGCTACCGATATTCTCATTTCTTACACATACAAACTTGCATTTGAAGGTGGACGTGGTCAAGACTTTGGATTTGCTTCCGCAATATCAATCATAATATTCCTCATCGTAGGAACCCTGAGTTTTGTCAACTTCCGCTTGTCCGGTTCATTCGAGGAGGTGAATAGATAATGGTTAAAAGAGAGCGAAAAGTACTTACACACATTGTACTAATAATAATATCGATAGCGGTACTATTTCCAATAGTTTGGGTTGTATCAACATCGCTAAGACGAGATAACGCGGCTTTTTCAACTAAGCTATTCAGTAGCAGAATGACACTTCAAAATTATATTGATTTACTTGCACCAGAAAAGAATGGTCCAAGACTCGTATCCGAGATGGATGCATTGATTCTAATGGCACCACCTCACGATAAAATAACGCTTGATAAAGCATCGCTTCTTTTCAAAGAAGATGTAAAAAGGTTTAAGAAATATATCTCTGAAACGGAAAATCTTAAGAAAGAAATAGATACTTCAGTAGACTATGTAAAAAAGTATTTTGAAACAAACACAGATTCTCTTATTAAGTCTTACATTTCGGACATCGAGAACATAATAAAGGAATTGCAATTCACAAAACCATCCCAGTATGTTGATGTAGCTGCTTATGAGCTCTATGCTAACGGTGAGGATCTCAGTTTACTTCCTGAAATTGATCCACTTGGTGGACAGAAAAAATGGGAAGATTTAATTGGAATAAAGAAAGCAAAGCTTGAAGAACTTACTCAGGTTAAAGAATCTTTAAGTACTGAACTTGAGCCACTTGAAAAGTCTTACAGATTATACCAAGGACAGTTCATAAACTTTTCAAGAACTATTCGTTCATACCTTGTTCCACAACTAAGAGAATACTCGCTCGTTTTATCATCGGCAGCTGAACTTCTTGACGTCGCAAAGTCTTCAAACGTTCCTGCAAGCTCACTGCCAGATGAAATTGCTGTTCTTGAGAAATTCAAATCCACTATTGACCAAATAAATAATGTTAAATTGAACGTTCAAAAGTTCCAAGATTTACAGGACATTTACAGTGCTCTTAGCGAATTCCAGAATAACTACAATAAGGTAATGAACAAATGGCAATCATTGGAAAATAAAAACAATGCTCCATTTGCTGATTTCTTGAATACTATAGACGTATTTACCGCAAGAACAGCCAGCACAATGAGTGAAACAGTTAATCTAATAAACAAACTCAATGGAACTACGGAAAAGATGATGCAACTCCAAGACAAGATTTCTGAATACAAATCAAAACAGGCAGGTATTGAAAAAGAGATTCAAACTCTTAATGCTGAGATAAACAAAGCTTACGAACTTATACATGAAGCTCTTGTGTATGTTAAATCTCAATTGGCAATAAGACAGTTGGAAGAAATAAAGAACAAAGTATCTAAGATAAAACTTTCGCAGCAACTTCAAATGTTGAACTTGCACTCTAAAAGAATATTTGGAATAACTACTGACTTAGCTAATGTGATTTCTGATACAAAGAAACAATCCAAGATACGAAAACTTTCTTCAAATTTAGATTGGCCAGGGATAGCTAAGGATATGTTTACAAACTATGAGGTATTTGTTGAGAATTATGAGTCATTCATGAACAATCTAAAATTGTATTTGAATGACATAGCAGTTCAGGGTCCAAAATTTATGCCAGTTTCAAAGACAGGAGTCAAGGTTAGACCGTTTGCGATGCAGCAATTAACTGATACTGTACTCTCCGAATACAGAAACAATGTTGTGCCTAATATGAATGTTATGTCAAGAAAGTCGTCTGAACTTTCCGACAAATTGGGCTTGAAAGACCTAAATAGTGTTCTAAAAAGACTTGACGGAGCAGCGTTTAGAATTGATCAAATCTGGCAAAGGAAACCGGATCACTATATGTTGAAATGGATAATGAATAGTGTTATTGTTTCACTTAGTGTCGCAATAATAATTGCTGCTGTTACCGCACTTGCCGCTTATCCATTCAGTAGAATGAGATTTAAGGGTAGAAAATATGGTATAATGGGGCTGTTACTCATCCAAATGTTTCCGGCAATCATGTACATGATTGCGATATATACATTCTTAGCATTCGCCGGTAAGTATATTCCAGGTTTTGGTCTTAGTAAAATTTCTGGTCTTATATTTGCATATCTTGGTGGCATAGCATATAATATGTATTTGATAAAAGGATATTACGATACTATTCCAGATTCGCTTGAAGAAGCTGCACTTATTGACGGAGCAACGAGATGGCAAACATTCGTCAAGATTGTTCTTCCATTAGCGTCTCCCATACTTGCCGTTATAGTTATTCTAACATTCATGGGAACATTCAATGAGTTTGTCCTCGCAAGGATAATATTACAAGATGTCAAACAGTATACTTATGCAATAGGTCTTTATACATTCTCAACAGGTCCATTTGAAACACAATGGGGATTGTTTACCGCAGCGGCGATGATTGGTATGATACCTATGGTGATACTGTTCTTATTAATGCAGAAATATATAGTTGGTGGACTTGTGCAAGGAGCGGTAAAGGGTTAATGATTGAAGAGCATGGTTTGATTCAGCCAGATTACGAAAGGTCTATCGTAAATCTTGCTTCTCGATTCCTAAAGCATTTCGGGATTAAAAGTCAACATTCTGAATTTCCCCTCGAAGGTAACTTCGAGGGTTTTTTCCATGGAGTAAAGAAAATAATTGTCTTTTTGATAGATGGAATGGGATACAAAAAATTCGCTCAAATCAACAATAAAATAGGTTTTGAAAATGTTTTGAAAGTCTCAAGTGTTTTTCCAACCACTACTGTTGCCGCTGTGACAAGTTGGTTTACAGCCAAGATGCCAAAAGAGCACGGATTTCTTGGATATATATTGTACCTAAGAGAAATTGGTTCGATTACAAATATGATAGAATTCACATATCCCGGCATTGAAGGCGGAATATTTGCAAGTATCGTAAAGAAGCGCATTCACAGATTGAATAACGTCTTTGATTTGCTTAAAGACAAGGATTTGTATGGTGGTGTTCTAACTCATACATCAATAGCAAACTCCGGATTATCTTACATGATTCACAAGAATGCACATATCATGGGATATTACTATATGGGAGATTTGTTATCAACACTAAAAAAAAGACTTTTGGAAGAATGGGAAGGTATGTTATACGTTTACTGGGGGCATCTTGATGGACTTGGGCACAAGAAAGGACCCGATAGTGAAGCATATGAAATGGAGTTGCTTAGGATACTCACTGAGATAAAGAGATTTGTCGAAGATTTTCTTCCAAAAGATGCTCTGTTTGTTATTACATCCGACCATGGAATGATTCAGATACCAAATACAAATAATTATTTCTTAAAATCAACGGATCCATTCAACAAGTTCCTGTCTTCACCACCTGGTGGTGAAATGAGAATGATGTATTATTACCTCTCGAGGAGAAGTAATTACGAACTTCTAAAAGAGTATTTTGAACAGAATTATGGTTCCAGTTGCGTGTTCCTAACGAATAGAGATGTGCTCGACATAGAGCTATTTGGTCCAGGGAGAATGCATCCTGAGTTGTATAATAGAATTGGCGATGTTATAATGTTAACGAAGTATAATACCGCTTTCACTTATCTTTACAGTGGAGGCGAGGAAAAGCTTGCAGGTATGCATGGAAGTTTGACTGAGGAAGAATTGTTCGTTCCCGCAATATTTATCAGAAGGTAAATCCAGTAAATTCAATACATAGGAGGAATGACGATGCAAGTTAACTCAAAAGAAGTGAGAGTACGCTTTGCACCAAGTCCAACTGGATATTTGCACGTTGGAGGGGCAAGAACTGCCTTGTTTAATTGGTTATACGCGCGGAAAAATGGTGGAAAATTTGTGCTCAGAATTGAAGATACCGATACGGAAAGGTCAACCCGTGAATCTGAAGAAATGATTATGCGTGACATGAAATGGTTAGGACTTTACTGGGACGAAGGACCAGATGTTGGAGGAGATTTTGGACCATATAGGCAGAGTGAAAGATTGCATTTGTATCGAGAATATGCGTATAGGCTTATAGAAACCGGACATGCATATTTTACAGTATACGATAAGGAAGACCCAAAAAAAGTTCTTTATACAACTACAAGACAACCGGAAGACGGTAATCCGTATACAATAGTATTCAAAGTGCCTGAGAATAAAACTGTATTCTTTGATGATTTGCTAAAAGGACGTATCGAGTTTTCAACAGAACATATGGAGGATTTTATTATTGTTAAATCAAATGGTTATCCAGTTTATAATTATGCTGTTGTTATCGATGACCATTTGATGGAAATTACACATGTGCTGCGAGGTGAAGATCACATCTCAAATACCCCAAAACAACTACTCATATACGAAGCACTTGGTTGGCAACCTCCGGAGTTTATGCATATTCCTTTGATTCTTGGTGCTGATAAGACACCGCTAAGCAAAAGACACGGCGCAACTGCTGTTGAACATTTTAAAAGAGAAGGTTATCTTCCAAAAGCTCTCGTTAACTACCTTGCTATTCTTGGATGGAGTGTTGACGAAGAAATATTCGATTATACTCAAAAAATAAACTCGTTTTCACCTGAGCAGATTTCCAATAAGAACGTCGTATTCGATTATCAAAAACTTGAGTGGGTTAGCGGAAAACATATGAGACTTCTAAGTACAGAAGAGCTTTATAAACATTTTGAGGAATGGAGAGAATTTGTGAAAATAGATAAATCTGTACCAATGGAAGTAATAAGTATTTGCAGAGAAAAAGTAAATACACTGAAGCAACTCTATGAATTTTCAGAACCGTTCGTAATTGATGATTATGAATACTCTCCAGAATACATTGATAAGTTTGCAAAAAAGCCTGAAGCTGAGAATATTATTAAAACCGCTCTTGAGAAATTTGAACAGCTACAAGACTATACAATTCAAAATGTCGAAACAACTCTCAGAGATATTGCATCTACATTAAATCTTGGTACAAACAGAGTGTTTCAAACTATTCGTGGTGCACTACTTGGAAGACTCATAACACCTGGACTTTTTGAAAGTGTTGTTGTGCTTGGAAAAGAGAAAACGTTAAAAAGACTAGATAAAACACTTACATTCATAACGGAAAATAAGTGAAGGAGTTGGTGGTATTGAAAATACCAATTCAGTACAAAGAAAGCAGAATAGAAATTAAGAGTGTTGGTGAGAATGGAGGGAAGTACTTAGCGTACACTGGTCGGAGCCCTTTCTATCCTGAAGGGAAAGGTGGTCAACTTGGAGATAAAGGGAAAATAGGCAGTGCAGAGGTTTTAAATGTCAAAGAACATGAAGAAGGATATATAATTGAGCTTTCGAATAAAATCGAGCCTGGGGTTTATGAGATCTCTATCGACCAACTTAGAAGGAAAGACATTGCACAACAACATACCGGTCAACACATACTTTCCGCAGCCTTCGTTGAAGTTGCGGATATTGAAACTGTTAGTTTCCACATGGGTGAGGAATATTCAACAATAGATCTTGACATACCCTTCATTGAACAAGATGTAATTTCCGAAGCAGAGGATATAGCTAACAGAATTGTACAATCTTGCTTGGCTGTTGAGGAGATTATGACGGACTATGAAGGTGCAAGGACATATAATTTGAGAAAACCTGTAAGTGACAAAGTAAAAGGCGAGGTAAGACTTATAAAAATTGGCGATTTTGATATCTCGGCTTGCGGAGGATTTCATACTGAAAATACAGGTGAAGTAGGATTAATAAAGATTATCGATATAGAAAAAGTAAAAGGCAATCTTACACGTATTTATGCAATAGCAGGTCAGAGGGCTCTCAGATATTTCAGAAAGTACAACGTAGTTTTAAAAGAACTCTCAAGACAGTTAACTTCGTCGATAGACGAATTGAATCTACGTACAGAAAAGTTAATAAATCAGTTAAGGGAACAATCCTCAGTGCTTTCTAAGATTTCTCAGGATTATGCGCAGTTACTTTCCGATAGCTTAGGCGAAAATGCGTTTATCTACATGGAAGGATACACAGAGGTTGGAAATTTCCTTGCCAAGAAGATTAAAGATACCTTTCTGGTGTATTTCGATGGCAGTAAGTATATAATAGCTTCAAAAATGTACGATGTTAGAGTATTTGTTAATAAATTAATTGAGACATATGGTGGCAAAGGGGGAGGTAAACCAGAATTTGCAAATTATCAGGTAAACAAAAAATTAACGTCAAAGGAACTTGAATTGCTATTCAGAGAAACTTATAATTAAAGTGTTACAAAGATTAGTTCTAAATATTATATGTGGAGGTGTTATAGATGAATTTGAGAGTAAGAAAACAGGTGTTAGTTTTATTCTTACTTTCGCTATTTTCTGTATTTGTGTTGTCTGATGCGTTTAAGTTTTTACCAAAAGATTATTCAACAATATTGTACATCCCAGATTTACCCAAAGCCTATGATTCGTTTAAAGCACTCCCGTTAGGTCAAACGCTCCTATCAGATAGTGGAATAGGAATTGAATCGCTTGTTACGGGTGTTCTCGAACAACAACTATTGTCGATGAAATACACAAGGAACGACTTTGATCTATTTATGAAAGAAATGCTTTTGGCTGTTGACGAGAATGGAAAAACTACAATTGTCCTTGGTCCAGTAAAGAACCCAACAAAGGTAAAAAAAGTCCTTGAAAGCTTTCTTGAACAAGAAACGTTAAATAAGGTCAAGTTTACGGAAAATTACTTCATATATTCCGATTCTCAAGTTGGCGGTGGAAAAGCTCCTGCAAATCTTCAGACATATCTAAAAGGAAACCTTGGAGTAATTTATTCAAATGTTGCAGATGGAAAGATGGTCTTTGAGGGGTATGGATATATAAAAATCGGAAACAACGCTTTGACAATTTATCAGAAGGTTGATGCAAAAACACCTGAAGCCAAGAATGCTATAAAAGCCATTCAGAGTGCGAAACCCATTGACGTGCTCGCGGATAAAAATGTAGGCGGTGATTTTCTTATATTTATAAATAGAGAGATTCCAGAAGCTCTTGAGAAGAGTTTTATTAACGTCCTTACTACTAACTTCAACATTACTAATTCAAATCTTAGTGGTGTTATGTATGCTTCAGCTGATATAAGTTCTGCGGTAAGTAGTTTACTTAGCAGTGATACACAATCCCAGTCTCAATCAGGGAAAGCAACTCAGAGCTCACAGCCAATATCAATTTCAGCTTACTCCGTCGTTTTTGGTTCAGGATTTAAAATGCCTTCTGAAGTGAAGAGGTACGTAACGGTGGGTTCTGATAAGTATGGAGTACTGACCACCGATAACGGTATGGAGAGTTATATACTTATAAAGAATGACAGGATGATATCATACTCAGTCTTACCGAGCAAATACAAAGCAAGAGACAGAACATTCTTTACATCTCTTTATGATCCAAAATACTTTATGGGTGTATTCATAAATTTTGAACCTCTAATAAATAATATGCTGGGAAAAAAGGTCAAATCTTCTGCTGTATTTGTATCATATGTTGAAGGTGATTCAATAATACAAAAAGGTACGGTGAAATGATTTATATGGGGCAACAAAAAAAATCCAGCAAGTGTGTTTATTGGATGTTTAATCATATTCATAATGTCAATTGTATTTTTATCTACCGTATGGACGATGCTCCAAGGATTATTTTACCTTGAAGTAGTTCCTTACATTTTTAAGGGCATAGGAATTCTTATCATGATATTTTTTGGGTTTGTAGCCTTGTTAACGGTTGTTTCCATTCTCTTTGGGAAAAAATCAAATCTAAAAACACAGAAAGATTCAAAAGATTCAAAAGAGAATAATCTCGAGGAATCATGGGAATTACTTTCCGATAGCAGGAAGATGGAAGTAGAAGAAGCCTTTAGGATATTAAGACTAACACCTAACGTTTCCTATACAAAAGTTAGTGAGCAATATTATGAATTGACCAAGAAGATTAACACTTCAAGAATGAACGAAGAACTTAGAAAGAAATTATTAGAAGAACTTAACAGAGCATACGACGTTCTAACGGAATATTACTCCAAGAATGCTTAGTAATCTTAAACTTACAAGATTGATTATTATTCAAAAATTGTAACTACAAAAAAGGAGGCTAATAGCACAGCCTCCTTTTTTAATGTGTTAATTTTTATTCAATAACCATTTGCAAAGTTTTACAGCTTCTTGCGCATCTTTTGCATAATAAGTTTCAAATCTTTTTTCAAGTTCTTCGTTCATCGATGCACCACCTGATATAACGGGAACATTTATGTCATTTTCTCTAAGTGTTTTTACAACATAACCAACCTGCACGATCGTTGTTGTCATCATTGCTGAAAGTCCAACAATGTCTGGATTTAGTTCCTTTGCCTTCTCAAGAATGACGTCAGCGAGAACATCCTTTCCTATATCAATTACCTCAAAACCTGCACTTTCAAGAATTGTTCCTACAATCTTTTTTCCAATATCATGTATGTCTCCCTCAACTGTCGCCAAAATAATTCGTCCCAATTTCGTACTTTATTTGTCAGAAACCATTGAAAGTAATTTAGAAAAGATAGGTTTGGCTGTTTCAGATGCAAGTATTAGATGTGGTAGATATATCTTTGTTTCAGAGTACAAATTCCCTATCTCTTCCATTGCCCTTGAGAGAACAGATTGTATAATTTCAACCGGTGTTAGCGTGTCCAAAAATGAAAGGACATAACTCAAAGCCGCCGTAGAATTACCGCTTAGTAATAACCTTACAAGTTCGTTTCCACTTGCTTCTTCCGAAATGCCAATATGCTCTTTTTCAGTATTCTCTTCATACCACGCAGTATGCTCATAGTTGTTTGTTCTGAAGTATTCAAAATCGCTGCAGACAGGCCAAAATGCATAGCCAAAGAAAGCAGAGAAGCATTTAGTTCTTCGCGATTAGGCATACCAAAACTAAAATTCGAAAGCCCTATAATTGTTCTTATACCTTCCTTTGAGAGCATACTTATGGTTTCAAGTGTAACGTTATAATCTTGATTCGCACCAACAGGCAGTACAATAGGATCAACGAACACCCGAGAACGGTTTATTCCACTATGCTCGAGGTACTCAACTGCTTCTTTTGCTAATTCGAACCTCTTCTTCGCTGTCGTAGGAATTTCTTTTCCCATAGCAAGGACGACAAGTAAACCACCGTATCGTTTCAAAAGGTGTATTTTTTTATCAAGCTCGTCTTTAAGTGCTTTCGAAGAATTGATTAATGGTCTTCCCGGATATTCGAAGAGAGCGGTCTCTAAAAATTCGTTAAATTGAATATCGAGTGAAAGCGGAATGCTTACATTTCTGTCCAGTTCCACAACGACATTTCTAAAATGTTCATCTGTAAGTACAGATTCGATACCAAAATTTATATCGAGAACTTGTGCACCTTCTTGTTCCTGTTCCTTTGCAAGCTTTATGACGCTTTCATACCTACCTTCTTTGATTTGACCATGCAACTTTTTCTTAGCAGAGGCGTTTATTCGCTCACCAACAACGAAAAATGGTTTGATACCAACCATATGCACTCTACTACTTAACACATCCATCTCTTCGATCTTTCTCTGCTTTGGCTTCTTGACACCTATATGTTTTACCATATATTCTATATGTTCAGGTCCTGTACCACAACAACCACCAACGATATTTGCTCCAAGTTCTACGTAATCTTCGATATATACAGCAAATTCCTCTGGTTTTGTTCTATATGTCAACTTTCCATCATCTGATAGAGTAGGTTTCCCTGCGTTGGGCTCAACGACAATGGGTTTATTCGAAAAAATCGAGAGCTTTTTAACGAGATTCAACATTTTCTCCGGTGTTAAAGTACAGTTAATTCCAATTGCATCAACATCCAGATCATTAAAAAGAGACACATATATTTCAAGGTTTGTTCCAGTAACTGCGACCCCATTTTCCTCAAATGTCATGCTTACGATTAATGGGATCTCTTTGGAGACATCTCGAGCAGCAAGGTAAGCAAGTTTTAGTTCCTTAAGATCACTCATGGTTTCTATAATAATACCATCCACACCGCTTTCAACCAATAAAGTTATTTGCTCTCTGAAAATGTTGTAAACATACTTTGATTTGAGTTCCCCAAGAGGTTCGACCATATCTCCAACGGAAGAAACATCTCCAAGAATATATACTTGCTTAGGCGATTCTACTGTTGCTTCTTTTGCAATTCTTACTGCACTTCTGTTAATTTCTTCGAAATACTCTTCGTAACCCAATTTCATTAATTTGTGTCTGTTTGCACTAAATGTATTTGTTAAAAGAAAATCAACACCTGCATTTACGTAATCTCTATGCAACTCCAATACTACACCAGGTTTCTTCACATTTAATAGTTCAATAGGTTCCCCACCCTTAATATAACCTCTTTTGAAGAGCTCCGTTCCATACGCTCCATCTAAGAACATGCCTCTTTCGCTTAATAGATTTGCAAAGTTTCCACGGGTTAGTTTAAACAATTTTACATTCCTCCACATTCTTTCTTTTGGTTATTTTCATTATATGATATATTATCATAAATTAGATTATTTTGTATTATGTTCTTTCAAAACAAAAAACAGGGGGCTTTTGCGAAGTCGCCCCCTGTTGATATTTTACTATATTGTAGTACTATCTCCCAATGACCTTAAACATAAGCATCCCAAGTGTGAAAATAGGTTTTATGTTGAAAGTATTTGATATATCGTAAACAATCAAACCGTTGTCAGTTGAAGCAAATAGATATCTACCGTCTGTACTTGTTAAGTTGAATGCATAGGTAGGCCCTGAAAATTTAACTTCTGCAACCATTTTCTTCTGATAAACGTCAATTATCTTATATCCAAACCCACTGCCTGCAACAAACAGTTTGTCACTGTACCAGGAAATATTCCTCGCCGGTGCGCCCTCAAAAAGAGGCAACGAAGACAGTTTATCATCATCCGAACCAATAAGGTTAACACCATTTTTGTTCAGTAACCAAACACCGTTGAATTCTCCATCTGCTGCATAAATTCTATCGAAGCATTTATCAGCTATTATTTTTTGATCAAAACCAGCATTGTATTTCTTCAACGTATATGTGTCTTGTTCTCTCACAATAAAATAATATCTTGTTAATATATTTTGCGCGTTTGATAGGTCCGACGTAAGTCTAATACTTTTTGCAGAACCGAGAGCAACAATCACAGCCAATGTATCCTTATTCTTGGAAAGATTGTCAACAACAACTTCTATATTTTTTGGTTCGACAGGCTCTACAGGAGAAGTTACATAAGGAGGAAGTGATTGAGAAATCGTTGTTGGCAAATCGTAACTAGCTGCTACTGTCCAGCTCCCGTAGTTAAACTTAATAACTTTATTAGTACCTCCCTCATTTACGAGAGCATAAATATCATTCTGGCTATCAACAGCACAATCATACACTGCAGAGTATGCGCTCAAATCTAAAGTAGTGGGATTTTCGAATTTTCGTGTACTTGTACTGAAGTCATACAAAATTATACTTTTATCAGATTTGTAAACACATATCTTAGGATAAGTGCCATAAGGATTAACTTTTATGGAAACAAAATTATCGTTTAATATTTTATCTCTGACGATGTAGTTTTTGGGATCTCTTGAATCAACAGCGTAAAGACAACTTTTAACTTCACCGTTGTCAAAGCCATCCCCTATTAAGAAAACAAAGCTCCCTACCTGTACGTGATCCTTAGAGTTACATATCTTATTAGGCTCGTATAACTTGTAACCTGTGACAATTTTCTTGAACCTCCACAATCCCTCAACTTCATCAAATATCAAAAGATTTTCCGCACCATATGAATCATTTACAAAGTAGAAGTCATGTAAACTGCTCCCTGGGAAATCGTATATTAAAGAAAGATAGATTTGAAGAACCGTCCTAAATATACAGTCTATCCATGGTCATTATGTAGATATTACCATCACGGACTTTTACTCTTCTAACATTGACATCGAACTCTTGTGTCCATGTTATATCTGCAGATTTCACAGGATAAGAGCTTATAGGAAGTGATATGTATCCAACTTTGTTATCCGAACCAAATACCATTACTTGACCTGCGGCTAAACTTCCTATATCAATTGTGCTGAAATCACCAGAGATAGCTATTTTTATATTTTTCGTTGTAATATTTGGAATGTTCTGGAGATCAAGTTCCCATATTCCTGCCAAGTCTGCTGCTATGTATGCTTTATCACCGTAAAGAATATAACGTTTATAAAACCTTGTGTTATGTTAATTGAATCTTTTTTTATGCTTGAAGAGAAAGGCAGTTTAGTTTTACTTTGGTTATACGATTTTGGTATTGTGAAAGAGAAAATCTTTGATCCAAATGTTCTATAAATACTTGGTGAAGAAGGATCTGTAACATCAACAACTTCGATCTTGTCGTGGCCAACACCAAGAATCGCATACTTCTTGTACATTCTTACAGCAGATAAAGTAGAATCGAAACTAAGTGAACCTTTTACAGTTGGTGGTGATTTATCTTTTGCATCGATGGCAAGCAACTTATTCCCACTTACTGTGTAAATATAGTCTTCAACGACATCAAAATCTAAAATCTCTTGCATTGATATACAAATAATTCGTTTTGTCTGAGACCGTAAAGCTGACCCTATCTTCTGCATTTGCTCCCGCAACGTCAAATACTTTTACAATTGCCGTGTATTTACCGCTCAATAGATTTGGCAAAACAATTTCGGTAGATTGCGTTTTCAAGATACTTAAGATAGTTGTTCCAGCTTCATTAGTAACAGTAACATCGTAGAAGAGATTGTCACCTACATCAGGATCGGTTCCGATATACTTTAAAACTACACTCAGTGGAGTAATTTCACCATCAAATGGTTGTGTTATTCTAACACTTGATGGAGTATTTCCAGTGGAAACTTGTTGAACTTCAAAACTGTAGTTTTGTTGCGAAGATGCATTATACATATCTATGGCTGTAACAGTTAATAAGTAATTGCCAGCAGGATAGTTTGTAATGTCGTTATCCCCTTCGGTTACAGGAGTTATTTCTTTGCCATCTCTGAAAAGTTTAACAGTCTTTTCCCTAAAATCATCGCCATCTGGATCCGTAATGTTTAGAATAAGTTCCGTGGAATTTGTTTTCTTTAACGTATAAACACTAATTACAGAGTTTTAGTTGTTAATCTTCAATGGTATCTTCAATCCTTCCGTCCTACTACCAGAGGTAATAATTTTCTCAAGTGTGTGTTGTGTATTGAAGAAGTCTTCTGAGAGGTTTAGTTTGGAATTGTAGTTCTTAAGTGTCATCGAATTATCTGTGGTACTTGATTCAAGCACTACATCGTCAAGCTTGTACGAATAGTAGTACTTCCTACTCGTATCTCTTACATTTACACTTATTGCATTTACACTTATCGCTTTTGACCTAACAACGGTTATTGGTGCTGTAAAACTTGTGTAAGTATTGCCGTCGTAAGAAACATTGTTAATGATACTTCTTATTTGAAATTCGTAATCTTTTGTGGTACCAGCTTCAAATTTATCCTTCGCTTCAACAACAATTTTATACTTACCTGGAGAATAGATACGAGTATCATTTGACCCTTTGCTGATTTTTATATCCTCAACTTCGTTTCCATCTTTGTAGAGTGTTATGTTCTTTTCTATTATCTCATCATCAGGGTCTTTTGTTAGTATTGTAAGATCCGTATCATTTTGAGTGATAGTAATTTCCGGAGATTGGTTTAGTATTTTTATTGGTACATCAAGTTTTTCGCTCCTTCCTGACGCATCTACGATAATTCTTAATGTATGGATTCCATCGAAAAAGCCTTTTTCTAAGTTCAGTTTACTGTTGTGATCCTTTAAAGTTATTGTGTTCTGTGTACCACTAACTAAAGCTATACCATCTAAGTTAAAAGCGTATTTATAATCTCCTGTAGTTTTCATGTTAACTATAATGGGTTTTGACCTAACAACAACTATAGGTGTATCAAAGGTTGTATAAACCTTTCCATCATATCTAATACTTTCAAACTCAGGTTTTGGTGTATAAGGTACACACGAAGTAAGCAAAAGTATTATTAAAAGAGCTCTTGTTAACCAGGAAATCCCTACAAAATGTTTTGTTCCCGTTATCTTTATTTCCACAAGAATCCCACCCTAATCAAGTTTGCACTATGATTCGATTTTTGATATAATTACCTTGACAAAACCGAAAGGAGATATGTTATGACCTTAGAAGTTTTTTTGGATGTTTTTAAACAAGGAATACAGTTACTTCTTACCCTTATAACTCCTCCACTACTTGTTAGTCTTGCAGTGGGTATAATTATCAGTATTTTTCAGGCTGCCACACAGATACACGAACAGACATTGACCTTTGCCCCACGCATTCTCGTTGTTTTTCTAACTCTTATGCTCCTTCTTGGATGGATGATAGAAAGTGTGATCGATTTTGTAACAAATATCATTGAGAAGTATATGACAATGATTTAATAATTCACTTTTCACAAAAACGTTTTTCAAAAATAGATATAATTTTACTGTGTATTTCTTCAACATTCATTATACCATCAATTACTACAAAACTCTCATCCTTTTTTGAGATTTCAATATAGCAATTTCTAATTTTCTCAAAAAACTCCCTTCCTTCTTTTTCTATTCTATCCTTATTTTGATTACTAATTCTCTTCAGAGCAATTTCAACAGGAACATCGATAAAAAAGACTAAATCTGGATATGTTCTGTCAGTTGCAAAGTCATTGAGAAAATTCACAATATCCATCCCCAGACTTCTCCCGCAGCCTTGGTATGCAACACTGGAATGAGCAAATCTATCGGCTATAACAACTTTTTTTGTCATCAAAGCGGGTTTTATAACTTCTTCAACAAGTTGTGCCCTTGAAGCTAAGAAAAGAAGTAGTTCAGCTTTCGGAATCATGTGTTCAGTTACAAGTAAGTTTCTTACTTTTTCACCAATGCTTGTTCCACCAGGTTCTCTAACCTTAATAAAATCAATACCTTTCTTTTGTAAGTACTCCGTAAACAACTCTATCTGTGTGCTTTTTCCACATCCATCAATCCCTTCGAATGATATGAACATCAGCTGTTCCTCCCCATATATTATAAAAAATTTCTTTCACGAATTATTCTAACATATGATACAATATTAATGAATACATTATTACGATTTTCAGGAGGGAAAAGAATGAGGGTAGCAGTTGTAGGAACAGGTGTAGTAGGTGCATTAATAGCAAGAGAACTATCACGTTTTGATGCTGATGTGATGATATTCGAAAAAAACACTGATGTTGGAATAGGAGTTACAAAAGCGAATTCTGCAATTGTTCATGCAGGATACGATGATGAACCAGGAACGGTACGTTCCAAGTTTTGTGTGCCCGGCAATGCTTTGTATACTGAGTTGGCGAAAGATCTGCAATTTGATTTAAAGAGAATAGGTTCCTTGGTACTTGCATTTCGAGATGAAGATGTGCGAATCCTGGAAGAACTCTACGAAAGAGGCGAAATTAATAACGTGCCAGGACTTGAAATATGGGATAGGGATAAAATTCTTTCGTATGAACCAAATATCAACCCAGAAGTAATTGCAGGATTGTGGGCACCAACAGCTGGCATTACTGAGCCTTGGATGGTCGCCATGGCTGCTGTCGAGAATGCTATTGATAACGGGGCACACCTGTACCTTGAAACTGAGGTATATGACATAGAAACAGTTGAAGGAAGAGTTAAGAAGATAATTACTAACAAAGGTGAATTTGAAGTCGACATTGTAATCAACGCAGCTGGCATGTATGCCGATGAAATTGCTAAAATGGCAGGTGCTGATTATGTTCCACTTCATCCAAGAAAAGGTGAATATATATTACTCGATAAGCAAGAGTTCAACGGCTTTGTAAAGAGCATTTTATTCCCAACACCATCAGTTCTCGGAAAAGGTACATTGGTTACTCCTACTGTTGATGGTGGAATACTCGTAGGTCCAACAGCTGTTGATATGCCTCCTGAAAGAGAGTTTAGAGAAGACACTTCGACAACTTTTGAAGGATTCGAAGCACTTATGTCGAAAGCTCTAAAAATGACTCCACTTATTGATTTTAGAGCTTCCATTAAGACATTTGCAGGATTGAGACCAGAAAGTCCTCAAAAAGATTTTCTTGTTGGTAGAACTAATATATTTGGATTCTTTAATGCAATGGCAATGAGATCACCTGGACTGACAGCTGCGCCAGCAATAGCAAAATTCATGGTTGAAGAGATACAGGAAGCTATGGGAGAAACTTTATCACCAAAGTCCGATTTTAAACCTACAAGGGAAAGAATCAAGAAATACGCAGATTTACCACCATCGATTTGGGATGAAGAAATTAAAAAAGATCCATTGGCTGGCAAGATGATATGCTTCTGTAATAAAGTAACAGAACGTGAGATTCTTGAGGCAATAAGAAGAGGTGCAAGGACAATAGATGGAGTAAAATTCAGAACAAGAGCAATGTTTGGAAGTTGCCAAGGTGGGTTCTGCACACATAGAATTATGAAAATATTGGCAAGAGAGCTTGGTGTGGATATAGCCGATATAAAACTTAGAAGTGATAAAAGCTTTGTACTTATGGGGCAGGTGAGAAAATAATGGTGGAAAAGAGCGTAGATGTCCTTGTTATAGGTGCCGGTGCTGCTGGACTTGGAGCAGCGATTGGAGCAGCTCGCGAAGGCGTTAATGAGGTTATTATCGTTGAGAGAGATGAACGCAGTGGTGGAATATTGAATCAGTGTATTCATAATGGTTTTGGTTTACATTATTTTAGAGAAGAACTTTCTGGTCCAGAGTATGCGGAAAGAGTGAAGAAGATAGTCCATCAATATCCCAATATAAACGTCAAAGTAGAACAATATGTACATCAGATAGATTACAAAAGAAAGGAAGTTGTTGTTGCCTCGACTGAAGGTATAACCGTTTACAAACCTAAATCTTTGGTAGTTGCTACTGGTGCTCGCGAGAGGCCGATGGGTGGAATACTTGTTCCTGGTACACGACCTGCAGGTGTTTTTACAGCAGGCGTAGCTCAAAGATTTGTTAACTTGGAAAACAGGTTACCTGGTAAAAGAGCTATAATCGTCGGTTCAGGAGATATTGGATTAATAATGGCAAGAAGATTAACTCTTGAAGGAGTTGAAGTAGTTGCCGTTGTTGAGCGTATGCCGTATCCCGGAGGGTTGGAAAGGAATATAAGACAATGTTTGAAAGATTTTAATATACCACTCTACCTTTGCCATACAGTTGTAGGTATATACGGTAAGGAGCGTTTGGAAGAAGTTGTCATAGCTCAGTTAGATGAGAATTACAAGCCTATCCCAGGTACGGAGAAAAAATTCAAAGTCGATACCCTTGTACTTTCCGTTGGTTTAATACCACAGTCAACTCTATTCAAAGATTTTCTAAAGATTGACCCGTGGACCAAAGGTATTGTAACATCAAGTTCTGGACGGTCTTCTTTGAATTGGATATTTGCTGCAGGCAATTGTACTGTAATATACGATCTCGTGGACTGGGTAACCGAAGAGGGTAGCGTTGCAGGAAAATTCGCTGCTATGTATGTTAAAAGTAATTGGGAACCAGCAAAATTTTTCATCGAAAAGGGTCAAAATGTAGGGATTTTATTCCCTGCGTGGTACGAAGAAGGTACAAACTTGAACTTGTATTTGAGGGTGAAAAAACCAATACCAGAAGGAACGATAAGAGTTAAGCAAAGAAATAATCTACTTTACAGTAAGAAGCACCTCAACATGTCACCAAGTGAAATGCTTAGTATAAAAATACCAGAGTCGAAGATTGGGAGCGGTGATATTACTGTGGAGGTGTTAGAATGAGAACGGAAGAGATGGTTTGTATAATGTGTCCACTTGGTTGTCACTTAACTGTACGTGAAGAAAATGGAGAAATAACAGTCACTGGTAATAGATGTCCGCGTGGTGTTGAATATGGAAGGCAAGAGTTAACTGAACCGCTTAGAATATTAACATCCAGCGTTTTAGTGGAGCACGGTGAATTGCCACTTGTTTCTGTAAAAACAAATAAGCCGATCCCAAGAAAATTAATTATGCAAGTTATGGAGATTTTGAAGAATAAGAGAATTGAAGCACCAGTAAGAGTTGGGGACGTCATAATTAACAATATTCTTAACACGGGGACTGATATAATTGCAACAAGAAATGTTGAAAGAATCGATGTTGCTTGATATATTTCCGGTTCCACAAGTCAATCCAATAGAGATGTCAATCGACTCACTAGCTTACCTTGGTGATGCGGTATTTAATCTTTATGTGAAATTGCATGTACTAAAGGATTTGAAAGTGCGTGATTTACATAAGATGTCAAATAAGTACGTTTCAAGAGAAGGGCAAAGTAAAATACTAAATAGTATTAAGGACCTTCTAACCGAAGAAGAGAGTGATATAGTGCGAAGAGGTATTAATAGTAAGGGAGCGCGAAAACATGGTAATGACCGCCTATATATGGAAAGTACAGGTTTCGAAGCATTAATTGGATATCTCTATTTAACTAATAGAAAGCGCCTTTCATTTTTGTTAAAGGAGTCAACTATGTAAAATTAAATTTTGAGTAGAAAACGAAAATGTATGCTCAATATTGAATTTCTCTCGCTTTTTCTTCATAGCAAATATCGTCCTTAGCAATTTGTGTGCTACACTCATCATCGCTTTTTTGT
>Ga0081479_112597_pt1 | contig 77650 bp, 76 predicted proteins | sample MamHotmetagenome_FD_70984 | JGI IMG/M metagenome (GOLD analysis project Ga0081479, IMG submission 70984) | Hot spring cone microbial streamer communities from Mammoth Hot Spring (Liberty Cap Streamers), Yellowstone National Park, USA - T=72 v2... | ecosystem: Environmental > Aquatic > Thermal...
ATTATTACTTGGAGAATGCAATAATTAAATCTTTTTAATTCAAATGATTAATAAAAAATTTCATTAAAATAAATAAGGCCTCTCTAAAACCCTTTTTAAACTGGGTGAGAGGCCTTATATTATATTTATAGCAGATTTTCTTATCTTGTCAAGACCTAAAATTTCACAGATTTTATCTTTTCAATTATCCCACCTTCGCTAGGTAATTCTATCTTTAAAGATTTTACTTTCTCTATTACCGCACCCTTAAACGGCGTTGCTATCTCACTATACTTTCCATCACCCTGCACATAATATATTGCTTTCTGGCGAGTATCTTTAAACTTTGTATGTATTGTCCATTTCAATTGTACCTGCATCGATGCTATCGGATCTTCATGTGTCCCTACATTCGCTATAGTTGAATCCGGTATCTCAGCACTTAAACTAACACTATATCCTGCTACTGTCTCTACACTTATTGGCTCTATCGTTACTCCCGTTAAAAATTTACCTTTCCCTCGATAATTCCCATTATACCTAAATTCTAACTGATAAGTAACTTTTACAACTTTTATACCGAAGAAATTCCTTGCTATAAATCTATATGTCTCTGTTTTCGGTTTGCTCCACCCTTGTAATTGTGTCCAGTGTTGAATACCATATGGCACAGCATTTGCATAATTTACATTTATATTTACTACCGGCTGATTCTTCTCTATTATCTCAAATACCTTCTGCGCTAAGTTTACTATCTTATCTATCGTATCAATAACTGCATTAACATTGTTTATTGTCCCTTGAGAATCTCCTCCTATATTACCATTATCTGATGGTGGTGTCGGTAACTCAGGTGGCTCCGGCAATTCCTCTGGCGTTGTTGGTGTAGGTAAAGGCGGCTTTGGTAATTCATCTGGTGATGGCACATCTATACCTTTCTTAAACACCTCATCCTCACTAACCTTCTCTATTTCCACTTCCGCTATAGTAAAATACTTCTCATCATATTTAACCACATCTTCACCATACAATATTACACTTACCCCTATCACCACTCCTATCATCATTATTAACTTCTTCATATCATACCTCCTTTATTATTCTATCTTTTTAAATGGACTTACTTTACTTTCTCAAAATATCCATCACCCTGGATATAATATACATCTGTCCCGTATACCTCTTTTAAAATACTTGATGCTGACCAACTCACATTCAATTGTAATGCTGCAATAGGATTTTCACTTGTTCCTACATTTACTACCGTTGCATCAGGTACCTGTGCCCGCATCTTAAAACTAAACCCCCAAAAAACATCTACACTCTCAGGTATTGCATATACCGCTGCAAGATACTTCCCTCTCCATTGATAACTACCTCCATATACATATGTCACTCGATAACGAACCCTTATCACATCTATACCAAATAAGTTCTCAAAATAAAATGACATAACATAACTCTTAGGCCTTGACCACCCACTTAACTCAGAAGCGCGCTTTACTCCCATAGGTAATGCAACTGCAGGATTGTTTTTTACTTCCAATACAGGCTTGTTTGCTACCACCATATTCCATACCTTCGACCCTATGTTTACTATCTGATCTATCGCTACTAACCTATTAAATATCCCCTTTACTTCACCATTTAAAGCCAACATCTTTTCACTATCTTGAGCTACATTCGAAATATCTAATATTCCCTCTTCACCATTAGCAACTAAATTAAAATCATCCTTTTCTATCTTTACCTTTACTTCTTCCTTTAATGTGTAAAATTCTGGATTCTTCTTCGCTGCTTCTATCATCAATTCATCAAACTCAGAATCCCTTGACTCCTTTAGTGTATCCTCTACTATGTTTGAGGGAATATGTCCATACACTCTCATCACTAACACCATTATCATTACTAAAACACTTATCTTTTTCATATGCCCTCCACTTATGTTTTAACAGACATAATTACTTTAATCAAGACCTTAAATCATAAAAAATAATAGGGCTTAAGTCCTATTCTTTCTAATTTTAATATATTCAAGAACTCCTGGAAGGATAGAAATAATAATTATAAGAATTATCACAAGTGAAAAATTTTTTTTAATAAATGGTATATTTCCAAAAACATATCCCGCACCAAAGATAGTTAAACACCAAAGAAATGCCCCAAAAACATTATAAAAAACAAACTTTTTATACCCCATATAACCAACACCTGCAATAAAAGGGGCAAATGTTCTAACAATAGGAACAAATCTGGCAATAACAATAGTTTTAGAACCATATCTTTCATAAAAAGAATGTGTTTTTTCAATATATTCTTTTCTAATAATACGAGGATATTTTAGAGAAAGTTTAATACCAGCCATCTCACCTATATGATAATTAACCATATCGCCTAAAACCGCTGCTATAAAAATTATAAAAACAGTTTTTGAAGCAGAAAGAATTCCTGCTGCAGCAAAACTTCCACATGCAAAAAGTAATGAATCACCAGGGAGAAAGGGAGTTATAACAAACCCTGTCTCAGCAAAAATAACTGCAAAAAGCATAAGATAAAACCATTTATCATATGTTTTTATTATGATATCAAGATATTTATCCAGATGAAGAATAACTTCAATTAAATTATCCATACTTTATCTCCATTTGCCTAAAAAAGTAAATTATAACACCTACAAAAATAAGATATGGAATAAAAAATATCATTGATGGATTTATTATCCCTATATCTGATGTTCTTTTTACCATCACTATAACAAACCACATAATAAAAGAAATAACCATTGTAAATGAAATCGCACTAGCCCTTTGCTTTATAATCTCTGTTTGAGAGATAATATATGAAATAAAAACAAAAATGACATTTAGAAACATAAGAGAAATTTTAAAATAAAAAAGAGAAAGTTCTCTTTGTCTATCCATCTTAAGCTCTAAAAGTTTTTTTATTCTTTTAATTATAAAAAACATATCATAATAATCATCAGAAATAAATTTTTCTACAATTATCTTTTCAAAGGATGGAAGAAACTCAATATTATAATCATTATAAAAAGAAACAGATAAACTATTTTTATCAATAATCTTTGCATTTAGAGCAATCCAAAGGTTATCTTGATAACACAATTTTTTAGAAATAATTATCTTTTCATTATTTTCAATATAAACATCAAAAAGATTTTTATTTTCTATTTTTTTTGCCCCAAGATAAATATCACCAAAATGTACATAATAATCTTTTATTAAGAAAACATTTTTTTTTGCTTCTTGCGTTTTTTTATGCATTTTTATAGCAAAACTATCAAAAATTGTTATTGAAAAAACAAAAATTAAAAAAGAAGCAATAAAAAGAGGTCTTAAAAAAATTGAACCAGAGTATCCACCAGCATATATTGCTTTATATTCATTAGTTGTTACAAAATAATTAAAAGATAAAATTGATGCAAAAAATGTTACAATAGGTATAACCAAAAGAACAAAATATGGGGTTTCGTTAAATGAATTTTTAAGAGCAAAAAAAAGATCATAACCTTTTTTTGATGCATTATTAATATTTTCAAAAAAATTTATAAGAAATATAAAAAATGATATTGTTAAAAAAGAAGCAATAAAATAAAGAATAAATTTTTTCAAAAAATATTTCGAGATAATTTTCATTTAAACCTCAATTTGAAAAAGTAAAAATAAAAAGAAAAAAAACTCATAAAAATAACTGGAAGAAAATCAATATAAAAAAGCGAAGTATTTTTTCTAAAAATCACATCTGAAATTGTTGAAAGAGAATAATATAAAAACAAAACTCCAAGGCTTGAAATAAAACTAAAATATCTGCTTTCTTTTTCATAGTAAAATGAAAGAGTAATAGAAACAAGAAAAAAAAGTATTACTGAAAAACTCTTTGCAATCCTTTCATATATTTCCTTTTTTATCATTGATTTTTTTAGAGTATTTTTCTCAATAAAAAAGATTTTTTTCAATTCATTGGTAGTCATATGTTTATATGGAATACTATATGTCGTCTCTTTAAATTCAAAAGGAATAAATACATAATAATCACTAAAACTTCCTTTATTTACAACAGAAAGATTATCCTTGGGAATATGTGTTATTTTCCCATCTGAAAGAAATATCTCAATTCCTTTTTCATTTATAAACTTAAACTCTCCTCTACTTGCTTCAACTTTTAAAATATGATTATCATTTCCTTCATAGTTAAAATCTCTAAACATTACTATATCTCTCATAAAATTCCCATCAACATATCTTGGGTTTATAACAAATGATGAAACACCATTAAAAACATTTTCTTTTATACTTATATTTGTAATCCTATTTATCATCATTCTAAGATATTCTCTTGATTTATATGAATAAATCGGCTCAATATATGATGCAAGAATATAATAAAAAATTGAAAGAAATATAACAAAAATAAACATTAACCTGGTTATCTCTTTATATGAAAACCCACCAACTCTTATAGCAATAAACTCACCACGAATTGAGATCTCACCTATACAAAAAAATATTGAAAAAACAAGAGAAAAAGGTATAGAAATTAGAAAAATATTAGGTAAAAGATAAAGAACGCTTCTTATAAAATAATATGATGATATCCCATTTGTAATCCCAGATGAGTTTATAATTCTAAAAAAATAAAACATAAAAAAAATGGAAGAAAACATAAAAAGTGAAATAAAGAAATACTTTAAAAAAACCCTCATAAGGAAAAGTTCTATTTCAAGTATTTTTAACATAAACTTAATAACTATTATATATAATTTATTTATGCTGTCTATTTATGCAGCAATTATATTCGTTTTATTTCTAAAAACTGATATACATGCATTTGATTTTAATGATTTTTTGAAAAATATATCTTCATACGAAGAATTTTCAACTCAAAAAAAAGAATATATCCAAATAGATAGTTCAACACAAACAAAAACAGAAGAAGAAACTATCCAAGATTATGATGAGATTTTTAAATGGAAAGAAGAATCGTGGAATAAATTCATAAAGAAAATGGAAAAGGGAGAAATAGAAGAAGAAAAAAAAGATTTACCTAAAAGCGAAATTGTTATCTCAAGCCAACCAACTGCACCACCTCCTCAAGTAGAGTTTTTAGATAGCGGCACTTCTCTTCATGTTACAGGTAGAAAAGTTATATCAATAAACTATTCAGGTAAAAAATATATAAATGAACAAACAACAAGCATAAGAAGCAGATCAACAAGTTTATTTGATATAAACCAACAGCTTCAGATAAGAATGCAAGGAAAGGTTGGTGAAAAAATTAATGTCAATGTTGATTATGATGATACAAAACCAGATAAGCAAGATATATCAATAACATATCAAGGTGATCCACAAGAAGTTGTTCAGAATATATCATTTGGAGACATAGATTTATCACTTCCAGCAACTGAGTTTGTTTCTTATAATAAGCAATTATTTGGAATAAGAGCAGATATAAAGTCAAATAAACTAAAAGCAACGTTTATAGGATCAAGAACAAAAGGACAAACAAAAACAAAGCAGTTTAAAGGCTCAAATTATTTTCAAAGCATTGATATCTATGACTCATCTTATATAAGAAGGAAATACTATGATATAACCTTTGGAAACTCTAGTATTCTCCCAATAAAAAATGCAAGCGAAGTAATATATATTGATAGACAAACAAATGAAAATGTTGATGGAATTATTATTTCATCGATAACTGCTGATGATTTTAATATTCCAACAGTAACATATACTGGAAGATTTAAAAAACTTATACGAGGTGTTGATTATTCTATTGATTATAACAAGGGAATTGTTATTTTTGAAAGAAGCCTAAACCCACAAGATGTTGTAATAATAGATTATCAAGACAAAAACAATAATTATCTAAGTTCAAACACAGGCAGACCAAAGATTCTAAAAGCAAAAGATGATATATATATATCCAATCCAAATGAAAGAGGTTGGAGAAATGAAATAAAAACGTATTATTTTATAGGTCAGACAAATATAATAAGAGATGATGGAACTGGGAATTTTATACTTAAGGTTCAAAACCTAAACAGACAAGAAATAGGATCATCCCTAAATCCTCCACAAAAATATCCTGATACGATAGAAGTAAATTTTGAAGAAGGAATAATACATCTTCTAAATCCATTTGTTGATGAAAATGGTAATCCTGATCCATTAACATACTCACCATCACCTCTGCCTAAAAGAATAATACATGTTGAGTTTTACTCAAAGGTAAAAACATTTTTTCTTGAGCCAAATATAGTTTTAAATTCTGAAGTAATAATTCTTGATGGGAAAAAACTTACAAAAAATGTTGATTATTATCTTGATTATGATTCTGGATTTTTAACATTTTATAATACTGAAAAAATAACAAACTCAAGTGTCATAGATGTAACATATGAGGTTTCACCTTTTGGAGGATCAAATCAAACACTTGCTGGTGGAAGAGTATCATATGATATCTCATCAAAGATGAGTATTGGCGGAACAATGATATACCAGGGATCATCTAAATCAAGTAAAGCACCTTCTATAACAGACATTGCAAATACTCTTAGTGTTTATGACTCAGATATTCAGTTAAAAAATATAAACATTTTAGGAATACAATCAAATCTCTCTGCAGAAATAGCATTATCAAAATTAAACCCAAACATAAATGATTATGCAATAATTGAAAATATGGAATCAAGCAAGCAAGAAGATACTGCTTCAATGGATAAAAATTTTTGGCAGATAGCATCAAATCTAACATCAGGTTCAGCAGATCCATATGCAATTGATTGGAACACAGTTGAAATAAACTCAAGAGACATAAACCCAAATAATCCGGAAAACTCAAAACAACAAGTTTTGGTTGTTGATTATGATTTTAGTATATCAAGTGAAGTTTCTATAGTATATGTATTTTCAAAAACTGGGCTTGATTTTTCCCAAAAAAATTCATTTGAAATAACACTTTCTGGTGATAATGATAGTGCTGGCCCGCTTTTAAACCTAACTTTTGGTGAAATAAATGAAGATAGCGATGGAAGTGGTGGAGTGACCCTTGTCTGTTCAAATGGAAAAATAATTTATAATGCTCCAAAAACAGAAGATATAAACTGTGATGGAATCCTTTCTCCTGATGAAGATAAAGGATGGCTTTACAGTCCAAGTGGACTTTCATCAAAAAGATTTGGAGCAAACAATGGAAAAATTGATACACAAGATTTAGATGGGAACGGAAGACTTGACCCAGGGAATCCAGCAATAGGTGGCTCATTTGGTTATGTTACAAGGTCATATTTTACAGATATAACAGATTCAAACAATCAAAAAAATGAAGTAAATTTTTCTAATTGGCATACATGGGTCTATCCTATTGTTATATCATCAACTGAAGCCTACAAATGGTCAAATATAAAACAAGTAAGGTTGAGTTTAAAAAAAGGTATAAACACACCTACAAAAGGAAAAATTAAAATTGCAAAAATATCAGCAGTTGGAAATAATTGGAATATTCAAAAATCAACATATAGCTCAGAAAATATAAAAGTTATAAGTATAAATAATACAGACAATCCCAGTTATATTCCAATATATAATGCTGGCGGAAAAGTAAGTGATGCATATAACAAGCTCTATGGATCAGTATCATCACAAAAATCATCAACAGGATATAAAACAATTCAAGAACAAGCAATACTTATAACGATTTCAACACTTTCTTCAACATCAAGCTCATATGTATATAGAAAATTCTCAACACCAATAGATATATCACAACATGAAAAACTTTCATTTATTTTATACAATACTGAGATAACAAATGATATAAACTTTTATCTAAAATTGGGGACAGAAAATAATTATTTTAAAGCATCAGTACCACTTAATTTTACAGGATGGAGACTTTTTGAAATAGAACAAATAGATTCAAATAACGATGGAATTGCTGAATCATGGAAAGCAACCGATCTAGATATAACAATATCTACAAATGGTAATGTTTCTCTCCAGCAAATTCCCCAAATAATTGCAGGATTTGAAACAAACTCAACATCCACATTTACTCACACTGTATATCTTAATGATATATTTCTATCCAAACCTCTTAAAAGAACTGGGAATGCAAGAAAGATAAGTGCTGATTTTGAAATTCCATCTTTTGCAAGATTTGGTGGAAAGCATAGGTTTGTTGATAGAGCATTTCAAACACCAGTAACAGCAATAACAAATCAAGACAATGAACAAAATAATGCATATCTAAATCTTTTAAAACCGAGATTTTTCCCAACAAGTTATACATATTCAAGACAAAACACAAATACTCCAAACATATATAATACAGGCAACAACAATCTTGTAAATATGCTTCAAATGGGAAAAGTAAAAAAAGAGAATATCACAGCATCAGGACTTCTAGATATTCCTATTATACCACAAACAAATTTGAATTACACTAAAAACAATACAAAATACGAACTAATAGATAGAGAAGATGATAAAAACACATACTCTGCATCTACCAACTTTAAATTTCCATTAGATCTATTTTTCCTTCCCAAAAATATCTCCTTAAACTATACATATATTACAAACAAAATAAACTATAATCTACTAATCTCAACTCAAAATTACTCTACAGATGAAAGAACAAACTCATACTCAATAAAACTATTATTTATTCCAATTAAAGATTTTACAATAAATCCATCATATTCACTCTCAACAGTAAGGGAAAAAAGATTTGATAATTTCTCAAGTTTTTCATATCCAAAATCTATGCAGCAAAATATAGATCTAAACTCAAATATAAGGATTTTTAAATGGTTAAATCCATATATGAGTTACTCACTTATAACAACAGAAAACAACAATATAACACCAACTACTGTAACACTTGCAAATCAAACTACATATTATTTAACAGGCCAGATAAAAACAATAAAAAGAAATGCAAATGGAAATATTAATCTCACTATAAATATGAGCGATATATTCCCAAAAGTAAAACCAATAAGATCCATAATTTTAAATATGAATTACCAACTTCAAGATGGTGATACCTGGTCAAATATAGAAAAAGAATTTGAAAGTAAAAAGAAATTATGGATAAGAGATTCACTTAAACCTAAAAATCCATTTGCTCAAAGAAATACAGCAACCTATAGAGATTCATACAACTCTTCACTTAGATGGCAACCATTTGAAGCATACACATTTGAAAGCGAAAAATTAAAACCACTTTCAACTCTATCAATCACAAATAATTTTAATTACTCAAAACAAGATAGTTACTCAAATAATGTTCTTACCCAAACGCAAAATAAAACACTTCCAGATTTAATAGTATCGTTATCTCAAATTGAAAAAATATTCTCAATAACTAAATGGATGAGTGCTTCTACTCTTAATATAAAATACAATAAAAATATAAACACAGTTATAAATACTTCAAGAGACACATCAAACTCATATGGAGCAGATCTTAGATTTAATCTTTTAAACTCAATGAATACATCAATAAGTTACAATTCAAAAGAAACAGAAAAATATGATATTAAACTAAAAAGTAAATTATCATATACAAAACATAAAGATTTCTCAATTCAAACATCATTTGATGTAAAATCATATAGATTTACACCAAAAATAGATTACTCAAATGATTATTCAGAGTCCACCTTAAAAACTGTAACAGCAAACACAACCTCCATTACCCCATCAGTTTTAATTAGAACAGATGTAAAAATACCACGAACAATAAAACTTCCATTTATAAACGAAACAACTTTTGAAAACAGAATAATATGGACGACAAATATAAGCTACACTATTAAAAAATCACCTATATCAATAAATGATAACAACCGACTTTTTTCACTCAACTCAAATTCAGATATAGAAATTAGTAAAAATCTTCGCATAGGATTTAACCTAATTCTTCAAAGATTTTGGCATAAATATCTAAAACAAGAAGATTACTTTTCCTACCAGTTTGGTTCAAACATAATACTTCAGTTCTAAAACAATTAGTAAATTTTTTTAAAACTATTTTTTCCCTATCAACTCTAATATTTTATAAGCCCATTTTTCTGCCGCAAGTGGTCCATTACCTGTAACTATACCCTTATCCAAAACGACTGGTCCTTCATCATATATTGCTTCATTTTTAATAAGTTCATCCTTACCATCAGGCCAAACAGTTGCTCTAACCCCCTTAAGAAGCCCAGCATGAGCAAGAATAACCGGTGAGATGCATATTGCAGCAATTCTTCCTTTTAATGAATAAAAATCTTTCATAATTTCATAAACCTTTTTATTATCAAGATCATTAAGTGCCATAGGTCCCCCAACAAGAGCAATTATTTCATAATCCTCTTTTTTAACCTCATCAAGTGTAAGATCCACATCAGCAGTAATTTTTATTTTCCCTTTTGCTTTTCCTTTCTTTATTGATATAGTATCAACATTAAAACCATTTTCTAAGAATATTCTTTTTGGTTCTGCATACTCTTCATCTCTAAATCCATTGAAAGAAATAACAAGACCTATTTTCTTCATAAACCCTCCTCTACTCATTTTACTAATTAAAATTATACAATTTTATTTGTATGGATATTACGGATTTATATAACAACATCTATAAAAAATATAAACTAATAAACTCCATTCTTAGTTTAAATCTTGATAAATGGTGGAGAAAAAAACTTGTATTAGAACTTAAAAAATTAAATCCATCACCAAAAACAATATGTGATATAGGAACAGGAACAGGAGATTTGATTGAAATCCTTGCAAAAAATTTCCCTAACTCAAAAATAAAAGGAATTGATGCAAACATAAAAATGCTTGAAATAGCATTAGAAAATATAAAATTAAAAAACGTAGAATTTATAAAATCCGATCTTACTAATATTCCGTTTAATGATTGCAGTTTTGATTGTATAACAATATCTTTTGCAACAAGAAATGTATACTTCTCAAAGAATTTCGAAAAAATAATAAAAGAAATAAATCGTGTTCTTAAAAAAGATGGAATATTTATAGGTGTTGAGATAATAAATCATAATAATAAATTTTTAAATTTCTTTTCAAAATTATATATAAACACAGTAATTTTTTTGATAAATTTAATAGATCCTTCATCTAAGTTAGCATATAATTTTTTAAAAAACTCAATATTTAATTTTGATTTAGAATGCTTTAAAAAAATTATGATCAAAAATTTTGGAAATATTAAAATAAAAAGAATTTTTCCTGGCAATATTATAATTCATATATCAAAAAAATCATTTGATGACTAATTCTTGTGGTTTTGTAAACTCGCTTTCAAACCCAAGTAAATCTATATAAGAAATTCTAAAATAATAACTCCCTGGTGAAAGATAATTTCTAAGATTTAAATTTTTAAAAATATCAATTTTTACTTCAGATTCTGAAACAAGATTCTTATTGGACTCTTTTTTAATCTCAGAAACTTTATTATTAGGTGAAACATTCACCGGCTTGAATTTTATAACATTGTTATATATCTCATAGTTAATCTTTATATTTGAAAGATTAGATAATGCAAGTTCAGGTAATTTTTTTGGAATTAAAGGTTCTGAATTTAATCTTACTTCTGTAGTGAAACATTCTTTAACAAGAACCTTTTTTCCCTTACCTTCAACTTCAGCCTCTCCTTTATAAACCTCAACTTTTGTTGAAAGATCCTCGTTAACTTTAGCAGAATACTCTGTATTTTTCACTTTTGGAACAATCTTTGCTGAAACAGTTATTACCTGTGTATCTTTTGCTTTAATCTGCCCTGAAATTAATTTCAAATCTTCACTTACCTTAGGCGGTTTTACAACAACCATAGAATTTGCAAAAAGATTTAGAACCTGACCTGTATAAAATCTTATATCAGCATAAGACGATGCTCCAGTTCTAACAGTATCCCCTTTAAAAACATCTTTTATTTTTGAAGCATCAACCCATTCAGCCCTGCTTACCCCTCTAACTCTTACATCACCAATAATTTTCTCAAAATGAGCAGCAATATACTCTTCTTTAAGCAAATTTATTGGAATTTTTAATTTTTTACCTCTAAGTATCTGATTTGGATCTGGACTTAAGTTATTATATTTAACAACAATATCCCATTTTTTTGGATCTTTTAAATACTTATTTGCAACATCCCAAAGAGTATAATTTTGATTTATCTCAACTATTTGAAAATCCTCACAATACAAAAAAAGTTACCAAAAAGAAAGATTATAAAATAAAAAAACTTCATAAAAATATTTTAAATAAATAATCAATTTTTATCCCACTACAATACGGCCAAATTCATCTTTTTTAAGATTTAGTGGAAACTCAAATATAAACTTTGCACCACTTCCAGGTTTTGACTCTGCCCATATTTTTCCAAGATGAGCTTCGGCAATATATTTTGATATAGTAAGCCCAAGCCCTGTTCCACCTGCTTTCTGTCCTTTGACTTGTTCAAACTTTGCAAATATTTTATCTATATACTCAGGAGGAATACCTTCACCAGTATCCTCAACCCATGATCTAAATTTTCCATCCACAATAGCAAATCCTATTGTTATTTTTCCATCTTGAGGGGTAAATTTTATTGCATTTCCGATAAGATTTATATAAACCCTCTCAATAAGATTTGCATCAGCAACTATCTCAATATTTTTATCCCCATCTATTACAAAAGTTATATTTTTTTTAACAGCAAGTGATGACATAAGATCTACACAGTTCTTAACAAGATTATAAACATTAAACTTTGTAAGGTTAAGTTCCATCTTACCTGCTTCCATTTTAGCTATATCAAGAATATTATTGACCATCTGCAATAATCTAAATGCAGCTCTACCTATTGAAACTACCATATTCTTTTGGTTTGGGTTTAGAGGACCTGCAATTTCTTTTAACAAAAACTCTGAAAATCCTTTTATTTCTAGTTTATTATTTACCATAATTAAAACTGACTTTTCTCCTATCTTTGAAATATCAAGTCCATTAATAAATTTTTTGTAATCAAGTCCAAAATAAATATAATAACCTCCCTTGTTGTATATAAGAGCTATATAATTTTTATCAATAATTGTAGCCCTAGTAGGAGTTTTTTTAAAAATAATTTTAGAAAACACATTTTTTTCTGAAACCCTTAAAATTTCATCCCCATATAGATTTAATATTCCTATAAGTTTGATCTCAGGCATAAAAGAAATTATAGATGAGAGAAATGTTGCTCTTACATCCCATTGCAAATTTCTCTTAAAAAAGGTATCAATAAGATTTGAAAGATCATCAAATTTTTCAATCTTTAAATAAAACGATTTTTTATCTTTTCAACAAGATTTATATGAAGCTCAGATATTGGAGTTTTTATGCTAAACTCAGCTTTATCAGTAAGATTTATCCAAAGCCATAGAAGCGGAAGCATTGCAAAAAAAAGTATCAAAAAAAGAAATTTATAAAAAATTTTAAATTTCATAATGTTGAAAGATTCTGAGATATACCTTTAAGATATACGTTCATTCTAAAAAGATAATACTCAATCTTATATATATTTTCTCTTAAATAAGATCTTTTTTGAAAATTTTTTTTCAAGTTACTTATGATTTTTTTTGTTTCCTCAATCTCAAATCTTATTTGATAAAACTGTGATTTTATAACAGGGTTATCAGAATATTTTGGATAAATCTCATCAACTATAGAATTAGTTTTTTCAAGCAAGGACTCAATTTCTTTTAAATCGCTTAATTTTAAATTATGAATTCTGTTTTTTTCTATTAGATCTTCTATTTTCTTTTTATATTTCTCATACTCCGTTGAAAGTTTAAAAAACCTTATGTAATCTTTTTGATCAAGAATACTCTCATATTGAGAAGCAAAAAGAGATGGAAAACTAAACATAAAAACACTCATAAAAATAAATGTTTTAAAAACTTCCATATTTTACAACCTTATCTATTATAGGTTTTATAATCTCAATTGCTTTTGCCCTATGACTTATTTTATTTTTAAGTTCAAGTGGCATTTCCGCAAATGTCATATGATAAGATGGAACATAAAACAGGGGATCATATCCAAAGCCATTCTTCCCTCTTGGTTTTAATGCTATAATACCTTCTATTTCACCAACACAAGTTACAAATCTTTTATCTGGAAATGCAATAGTTATAGCACATCTAAAAAAAGCCCTTCTATCTCTACCTTTAAATCCTTTCATCTCTTCTAAAAGTTTCTTACAATTATCTTCATATGTTGCATTCTCTCCTGCATATCTTGATGAATAGACACCAGGTCTAAAATTAAGTGCTTCAACAAACAACCCTGTATCATCAGCTATACTTACAAGCGAAGTAAATCTTGCAATCTCAATTGCTTTTTTTTGAGAATTTTCTTCTATTGTTAAACCATCTTCTATAACATCAGGTAAATTCTTAAAATCATTAAATGTTTTTATTTTAATATTAGGTGGCAAAATTTTTATAATCTCTTTTACTTTATCAGGATTTTTTGTTGCAAGCATTATAGTATCTACCATTTGCAAGCTCCAAATTAAAAATATAAAATTAAAGTAATGGAAAATAAATATTTCATAAATCAAATTTTAAATAATTTTGATGAGGTTTCAAAATTATATCTTGAACTTTTGGAAATAAAAATAAATGATTTTACTTTCTACAAATCAAAAAATGTCTTAAAACTAAGTAAACCAGAAAACTTTTATTTTGAATATGATCCCATAAAAACACTTCTTCTTATGGCAGATTCCTATGATAAAATAAAAATTCAACTAAACGAAAAAGAATACGAAATATCAAAATATGAAACTATCTTAATTGCTGGTTTTCTTGCAAAAAAGATTGTTTCTTTTAAAAACATTGAAGACGCAATAAAATCATATCACTATCATCAAGCACTTTATTTGTCCTTAAATCAAAAAATTGATATAGATAAGTTATTTATAATATATTCAAATCTTAACCTTGATGAAGAGCTTATAAAAATGATTCAACCAAATGATGAAAAAAATATACTTATTTATGCAAAAATAGCAAGAAAACACTTCGATATAAAAAAATCTCTTGAATATCTCTCAATGATAAAATCAAAAGAATATGAGATTGAGAAAAATATGGAGTACTCATGGCTTCATTACATAAATAAAAATTATCAAAATTCTGCAAAGATATTTAATTATTATGCTCAAAATTTAAATGATGATAAAAAAATAGAAGCTCTTTATGGGCTTTCTTTATCCCTATTAAAACTTGATGAAAATAACATAATAAAAGTAAAAGATATGCTTGAACAGATAGTAAATCAACCATCTTATATAAAATTAAATATTCTTCATAGCCTTTGTGATATATACTTTGAACTCAAGGACTACCTTAAAGTAATAGAAATATCAGATAAAATAATAGACATATTACCCGATATAAAAACTCTTCAAAAAAAATGCATCTCACTTTTTCTAATCTCAGATTATGAAAAAGCAAATGATCTACTATATGAAATCTTTGTTTTTAATTCTAAATATGGTGAAGAATTACTTAAAAATATCTCACAATCAAATATTAGAAAAAATCCTCCATCTTCATTTACTATAAAACTTGAAAATCAAACTAACAATGATGAAAATAAAGACAGAAAATCAATTCTTGAAGCAGTTTTAAAACCAGAAGATATCTCAAAAACAAAAATAGAATTTTCATCATTTCCTACAACCGATGAAAAAAAAGAAGAAACAATAGACAAACAAACAAACAAGGACGAAATTGAAATACTTGCATTTGAATTTGCTAAAAATCTTGAAGAAGAATTTCAAACAAAGGTTCTCTTTAACCTTGAAGGGCTTAATGTTGTAGAAAGAAAACTTAGAATAACATTTATGAGTGAAATTCCTACACAAGAAAAAAACAATGTTATAAATGGAGCATCAGCATTTTTAACATTTCTTTTAAAAGAAAGATTTAAGGCAGAGATAATAAAATATAATGATTTAGATCCATGGACAAATGAAGCAATAATAAAGAATAAGAATTCACTCCAACTACTTACATATCCAGTTGCAAGAGTATGGTTAATTAACTGGAATGAAAAGCTTCCAGAACAAGGATGGCTTGGAAATTATCTTAAATATCTAACATCTTTTATGAGCCAGAAAGAAGAAAATGAATATGGAAGGAGAGCAGTTATATCAAAAATTCCATCCCATCCTGAAAAAATTTTTGATGCAATAATTGAACATAAAAAAATTCTTACAATTGCATCTGAAATAGAAGAGACATCATATATACCACTAAATCCTTCATCAATTATTAAAATAGAGTCCGAAATAAGAAAACGATTTAAACCTAAAATACCACCAACAAGAGATGGATGGAAAATTTTAAGGTGCTATGCTCATATATTTCTTGAAATCATCTTAAAAGATATAAAACCACAATGGTACAACGTTGAGAAAAATGATGGTTTTTGGTCATTTAAAATAAAAAAAAATAAATTTATTTTTCCAATTGGAAAAGTATATAAAACCGCCCTTCTTGGTGAAAGTCTTGTTAACTATTATGACGAAATAAGCGAGATTTCAAAACTCCGGGACTAGGACTCGAACCTAGACCAAGTGGTCCAGAGCCACTTGTGCTACCATTACACCATCCCGGAATGATATAAATTTATTATAACTTTTTATCTTACCACTTTCAATAAATTACTTATTTATCACTAAATTTTATTGTTATTTTATCATCACCAATTTCAACTGAATGTTGTTTGTTTTTAAATTTTTCATTTAGTTTTATGTATTTTATATATTTTTCTGAGGTATAAATACTTTTTTTGTAATTATCTTTCTCAAGATCATTTTTTTGCGTAATATCATATGAAATCTTTACATAATCATTCCCTACATTTATAGAAACATTCTTCCTTTTTACATCTGGAATATTTATCTCTATTCTATCATTAAGCTCATTAACTTTTATATCATCAAGTTTTATCCTCTTATCAAACCATTCACTAAAATCATTCTCAAAAATTTTCCTATTATCCCCACCAAATATTTTCATCATTCTTTTCTTAAACCTTTCTATTTCAATGAAAGGATCATATTTTCTATCAAAAAAATCCTCACCAAAAATCTCATCAAAAAATTCCTTTTCTATCTTTCTATTTTTTTCAATCATCTTTTTTATAATATCAGATACATCATCATATCCAAAAGGAGAAGATTCTTCTATAGTTACAGTATCTTTTTTAACATCTTTATCTAGGGCAGCAACTTTTATTCCAAAAAGAAGAGTAATAAATATAACTCCACCCAGCAAAATATATTTCAAATATCTTTTATTCATATCCCCCCTCCTTTTTAATTATATATTAAAAATGGCTGCCAGAATTGTCTGGCAGCCACTTAACTTAAACTATTTATTTACTCTATTCTATGTTAATTTTTGATGGTTTTGCTTCCTCTTTTTTTGGAAGAATTATCTCAAGAATGGAATTTTTATAGCTTGCTTTTATCTTTGATGTATCTATCTCATAGTCTATCTTAAAACTTCTTGAAAAATTACCAACGGGAATCTCATCACTTATCACTTCTTCTTTATCTGAAATATTAAACGAAGATTTACCTTCTATTCTAAGAACACTTTCTTTTATATCAACATTTATATTCTCCTTTTCTACAAAAGGAATTAGGACATATATCTTTACCTCATTCTCTCCTTCAACAACTTTTACAGGTGGGACAAAAAAGTTTGCAGAAGGTTCATCAATAGTATTTTTTTCCCTTCCTAAAAACTCATCCATTATTTTATCTATTCTTTTTTCCATTTCATTGATTTCATTTGAAAACCTTACAAGTTCTCTCATAGACACCTCCTTTTAAATAATTTTTAAATTAATCTATTTTTATTTTATTTGATCTTGAATCTTTTTCTTTTGGGAGAACTATTTTTAAAACACCATCTTTATATGTTGCTTTTGCCTCATTAGATTTAACAATACAAGGAAGTGTTATAGTTCTTGAAAATTTACCATAACTTCTTTCAATAATTCTCCATCCCTCATCTTTTTCATCTTTCTCTTGTTTTCTTTCAAAAGAAATAGTAAGAATATTTTCATTAAGATCAATATTTATGTCTTTCTTATCAACACCAGGAATTTCTGCATTTATAATTATCTCTTTATCTGTTTCTTTCATATCAATCTTTGGATATCTATCAAAAGAAGCAAACTCCATAATATCTCTATCAAATATATCATCAAACCACTTATCTAACATTGTTTTTCTTATGGCCGGGAAAAGATCTTTTCTCATAGATACCTCCTTTAAGATAGTTTTTTAGCAGTCGGAACAATAGACTGCTAATTATATTATAGCAGATTAGCACTCTTTTGTCAAGAGTGCTAATTATAAAATTTTGCTTTTAACATTGCTAATTTTAAAAACAATTGTTAATTTGTTGTATAATTTAAATAATGGTTCAAAAAAAAATAAAAAGATACAAACCTAAAAAAAGATTTAAAACAAATGTAATAAAGGCAATAAGAAGAAAGAATTTTTTAATTCCTATTTCCTTTATGGCTTTTGCAGCATTTACTTTCTTTATTGTAAACACAAAAACTCCTATATTATCAAAAAAAATTAAAAATCTTTCTGTTTTTTCAAGTACAATACAAAAAATCTCAATAAACTCTGATAGTTTAAAAGTAAAAAGAGAAGCAATGTTTTTATTTTCTAAATATCTAGGAAAGGAATTTGATAAAAGAATTGAAGATGAAATAAAAGAAACTTTAAAAAATAACTTTCCATATGTCTCAGATATAAAAACAAATTTTAATTTTGTTCTCTCAAAACTTAACATAAATATAGAGACTGAAAAAGCCATAGCATATCTTACCCCTATAAACAAATATCTTCTTGAAAGTGGAAGATTTTCAGAAAAATCAGAAAATGATGATTTTATAACGATAGAGTGCAATGAGTGTATCATCGATAAAAAAAATTTAAAAATCATTAACAAATTTAGAGAGACAAAAGAATTTCCACTTCCAGATTGTAAAATAATTATTGAAAAACAAACATTTAATTTGGTTTGTGGAAATATTGTTATAGAATGGGGAGATGAAAAATACTTTGAAAACAAACTTGAAAAACTAAAATATGTTATTGAGGATGCAAGAAACAAGTTTGGAGACTATTTTAAAATTGATCTAAAGTTTTTTTCAAATGGCAAAATAATAGTTTCAAAAATAAAAGCAAATGAATCAAAATAATTTTTTATTTAAAAATTTAAAAATTTAGTAAAATAAATAATAACCAAAAATTTCCTGGAGAAATTTTTTATGGAAAAAGATCATCTCATAACTGCAATAGATATTGGAAGCAATCAAGTGGTATGTGCTACAGGAAAAATACTTGAAAATGGTTCCGTAGAATTACTTTTTGCATCATCAAAAAGTTTAAAAAATGGACTTAAAGGTGGTATTGTTACAAGTATACAATTTCTTTCTAAAGCAATAAAAGATTGTATTGAAGAAAATGAAAAAGAACTTGAAATCCAAATTTCAGAAATCTATGCAGGAATAAGAGGAGCTCATATAGAATCTCTTAATAACCATGGAGTTAAAACCATATCTCGCTCCGATAAAGAGATATCAGAAGATGATGTTTATGATGTTATAGACAACGCAAAAGCTGTTCACCTACAAAATGATAGAGAAATAATTCATATAATACCACAAGATTTTTCAGTTGATAAAGAAAAAGGATTTGAAAACCCTGTTGGTATGGAAGGAAACATTCTTGAAACAACAGTTCATATAATTACAGCAAATATATCCCATTTAAACAATATATCTAAGACAATATCGCATGCTGGATTTTCAGTAAAAGAATTTGTTTATCATTCTTATCCACTTGCAGAAGTTGTTTTAAGCGATGAGGAAAAAAATATTGGTGCTGCTGTAGTAGATATTGGAGATATGGTAACATCAGTTGTTATATTTCAAGATGGTAAAATAAAGTTTTCAAAAGATAGAGAAATAGGAAGTTATCTTATAACAAAAGATATTGCCTATCTACTTCACACTTCCTATGAAGAGGCAAAAAAAATAAAGGAAAATCATCTTTATGCAATGCATTCAGTTATGGAAAATGATGAAGAAATTATGGTTACTGTAAATAATGAAAAAAAGAAAATAATGCTTTCAGAAATAATAACTTATTCAAAACCAAGAGTTGAGGAGATAATACTTACAATAAGAAATATCATAAAGTCAGCAAAAATAGATATAAATAACATTGTATTATGTGGTGGTGGATCAATGCTTAAGGGATTTGATAAAGCTTTTCAAAAAATTTTTAAAGATATAAATGTAAGATATGGATATATTCCAGATGATATAGTTAAAATAAAGGATAAAAAATACACTAATCAGAAATATATAACAGCAATATCACTTCTTGCATATCCAACAATAATAAAACCAAGGATAGAGATGTTTTCAGAAATTGAAACTAAATCAAACTTTTTTGATTTTAGTAAAAAAATTCTTGATTTTATAAAAAATATTTTTTCTTAAGAAATATGGAAATTTTAGGAAACAATACAAATAACGAAAAAGATCAGTTTATGAATGATAAATCAAATTTTAATCCTAAAGAAGCAAAAATAAAAATAATAGGGGTTGGTGGAGCAGGTGGAAATATTGTAAAAACTGCAACCTATCATTTTAATAATCACTTAACACTAAAATATCAACATATTGATATAATTGCAGCAAACACTGATGCACAAGCATTAAAATATAATCCTACAAACTATAAAATCAAGATTGGTGGAGAAAGAAATAGAGGGCTTGGGGCAGGTGGAAATCCGGAAGAAGGGAAAAAAGCAGCCCTTGAATCATGGGATGAGATAGAAAAATACTTACTTCCATCTGATCTTGTTATTATAACAGGTGGCATGGGTGGTGGTACAGGAACAGGAGCAATACCTGTTATAGCAGAAAAACTTAAACAAGTCAAGCCAAAACCACCTATAACACTCGCAGTTGTTACAAAACCTTTTACTTCAGAAGGCGAAGAAAAAGCAAGAATTGCTGAAGAAGGTATAAAAGAAATAAAAAAACATATAGATGCAATAATAACAATTCCAAATGATAGAATTCTTAAATTAGATCCAAGCATAACATCAAGGGAAGCATACAAAAAAGTTGATGAGGTTCTTGTTGATGTAATAACTGGCATAACTGATGTAATAGCAACACCATCAGATATAAATGTTGATTTTGCCGATATAGAGTCAATTCTTACACGATCTGGAACAGCACTTGTCGGAATTGGAAGAGGAAAAGGAGAAAACAAACACATAAAAGCAATTAAAAGTGCAATTGAAGCTCCATTAATAGAAAATGTGAATATACAAAACTCAAAAGGAATAATAGTATATTTTAAATGCAATCCAAATATAAAAGCAATTGAAGAAAATGAAGTTAAAGATTATATCCAGAAAAAAGTTGCAAACCCAAGAGTTAAATTCAAATATGGTACATATTATACGGATCAAATTCCAGAAGATGAAATAACAATAGTTTTAATAGCAACTGGTTTTGGATTTGAAAATGATGAATTAATATTTAAGATTAAGGGGAATTCAACAATCCTTGATGAAAAAATAAATATAGAAGAGACTGAAGAAATAGGACTAATTGATGAAAAAATTGATATTTCAAAACCAGCATATTTAAGAAAAAAAGGAAAAGTAAGTTATCTTGATTAATTATGATAGACATAAATGTCTTTCTTAAAATAATGGTTCAAAATTCTGCAAGTGATCTTCATATAAGAGGGAATTCTCTTGTTTATTTAAGAATAAATGGCGAACTTTTCCCAATAAAGGATTCTTATTTAAAACCGGAAGATGTTATAAATCTAATAAATCCTCTTTTAAGTGACCGTTTAAAAAAAATATTTTTAGAAAATCATGAGGTTGATTTTTCATATGAGATAGAAAATATTGGAAGATTTAGGTTTAATTATTATCTTCAAAAAGGAAAACCAGCAGTAGCAATCAGATATATACCTTTTAAAATTCCTACACTTGAAGAACTAAAACTTCCAGTCGACCCAATAAAAAAATTATTAGCAAATGATAGAGGATTAATACTTGTTACTGGTGTCACTGGATCAGGAAAATCCTCAACACTTGCAAGTATGATAGAATATTTAAATAACACTTGGAACGCACATATAATTACTATAGAAGATCCAATTGAATTTGTGTTCACAGATAAAAAATCTATAATTAGTCAGAGAGAAATTGGCTCTGATACAAATAGCTTTGTTGATGCACTTAGAGTTGCATTAAGGCAGGATCCAGATGTTATAATGGTTGGTGAGATGAGGGACCTTGAAACAACAAAAGCAGCTATAACAGCGGCAGAGACAGGGCACCTGGTTATGTCAACAATGCATACACTTAATGCTGTTCAAACCATATCAAGAATAATAGATCTCTATCCACCCCATCAACAAACTCAAGTAAGGCTTCAATTATCTGAAACTCTTAAAGGTATAATCTCGCAAAGGCTCATACCATCAACAAAAGGAAATAGGATTGTTGCTGTAGAAATAATGATAAATACACCGCATATAAAGAAATTAATCGCAGAAAACAATCTTGAACAAATACAACATGCTATTGCAAAGGGATCATATTATGGAATGCAGACATTCAATCAATCCTTAGTTAATATTTACAAAAACAATCTTGCTACCCTTGAGGATGTTGTAAGTGCTGCATCAAATCCAGATGATGTACTTCTTGCAATAAAAGGTATAGAGCAAGAAGCAGGAAGGCCACAAATAGAACCATAAAAAAGGAGGAGTTATGTTTGCAGAAGGATATATCGGAATTGCAGGAATAATAGGTGTTGGTAAATCAACACTTACTGTTCAGTTAGCAAAAGCGCTTAATTTTGAACCTGTTATGGAAGAAGTAGATGGCAATCCATATCTTGAAAAATTTTATAAAGATATGAAAAAATATGGAACAATAATGCAGATATGGCTTTTAAATCATAGATTTAGACAGCATAGAGAATTTATTGCAAGAATAAGTCTAGGGAAAATAAAAGGTGTTGTTCAGGATAGAACAATATGGGAAGATACTATCTTTGCAAGAATGCTTAATCAACATCCTGAAAAAATTATAAGCGATCTTGATTATAACACATATCTCGATCTATTTGATAATATGGTTTTGAGGGAGTTAGTATTTCCACAATTACTAATATTTCTTGATTGCAGCGTTGATACCGCAATGGAAAGAATAAAAATGAGAGGAAGAGAAATGGAGAAAACTATAACTAAGGATTATCTTAAATCTCTTCAGGAAAATTATTATCAGTTTATAGAAGAAATGGAAGATGCCGGGGTGAGAATACTAAGACTTGACTGGGAGACATTTAAACCCATAAATGAAGTGGTGAGACTTGTTCATGAGTACTCCTTAAAACCCTCTAGTTTCACAAAATGGGTGAGACCCTTAAGAAAACTTTCCGAAGAAACAAAAGAGATTGAAAAACAAACTGTATGAGAAAAAACGGAATTATAATAGCAATTGATGGACCTGCTGGAAGTGGAAAATCAACCGTTGGAAGAGAAGTTGCAAAAGAAATTAATTACAAATTTATATCAACAGGGAAAATGTATAGAGCAATTGCATGGCTTTGTTTAAATAAAGGGATTGATATCACAAACGAAAACGAAGTTTTAAAGACAGCAATAGAAAATGAGATAAAATTTATAGATGAAATCCCCCCAGAGCCATCATTATATATTGCTGGAGTAAAACTTGAAAAAGAATTATATGATGAAGAGATTGCAAAAAAAACAAGCGATATAGCAAGAATGCTAGAAATAAGGAAATTTCTCGTAAAAAAACAACAAGAAATAGGAAAAGATGGCGGGATTGTAATGGAAGGAAGAGATATAACTACTAATGTTTTTCCCGATGCTGAATTAAAAATTTATCTTGATGCATCAGCTGAAGAGCGAGCAAGAAGAAGAATAAAACAACTCAAAGAAAAAGGAATAGAAACAGATTACAACGAAATTTTAAAAATGGTAAAAACAAGAGATGAACAAGATGCAAAAAGAAAATACAATCCATTAAAACGAACTTTTGATAGCTATTATATAGATACAACTGGACTTAAACAAGACGAAGTAAAAAAATTAATCCTTGAACTATACATCAAAACCATTTCAGGATGATAAAAGAATTTATTCTACTTTTAACAAGAATATTTTATAAGATTTTCTTTAAAATTGAAATAAAAGGAATTGAAAATATTCCAGAAAAAGGCGCTCTTATAATTGCTTCAAATCATATATCAAATTATGACCCACCAGCAATAATTTCTTTTGCATCTCTTAAAAGAAAAGATATATATGTAATTGCAAAAGAGGAACTCTTTAAAAATAAATTATTTGGATACTTTCTAAAAAAAATGGGAGCAATACCAATTGATAGAAAAAATCCACAAATATCATCAATTAAAAAATCAATAGAAATATTAAATTCTAAAAAATCTCTTCTTATCTTTCCTGAAGGAACAAGGAAAAAAGGTCAACAAGAAATAAAGGCAAAGGATGGCATAGCATTTATAGCATATAAATCTGATGCCAAAATACTTCCTGTAAAAATAAATATTGCAAAAAACAACTCAAAATTAGGTAAAATAATTATTGTGTTCGATAAACCATTCGTCGTTGAGAGGTATGATTTTTGTGACAAACAAACTCTCAAAAAAATTTCAAAGGAAATAATGACAAAAATTTATTCCATAAATATATAAATCCAAGGAGAGGTTTATGATATCACAAGAAAACCAAAAAAACAATGAAATTGAATCTAAAAACGAGAACAAGAAAATTGAAAGTCAAAACCAACAAGATCTACAAGATGATAATGAAATAACAATGGAGGAACTTCTAAATTTAGAAACTTCTAATATTTTAGAAAAATTATATACAAAAGAACCTGTTTATGTAAAGGTAGTTGCAATAAGTGATGGGAATATATATGTTGATATAGGAGAAAAAACAGAAGCGATAATCCCAACAAAAGACTTTGAAGGTTTTAAACTTCCAAACATAGGCACAAGAATTGTAGCAGTGTTTGAGAGAAAGGATAAGGAAGGAAATGTATATCTTTCATACAGAAAAGCAAAAGAAGAAATGACACTTAAATGGCTTGAAAAAGTTTTTTCGCAAAAACTAAGGATAAAAGGAAGAATAGCTGAACAAGTTAAAGGTGGATATATTGTTACTATAAATGGAATAAAGGCATTTATGCCACTCTCACTTTCTGAAATAGGTGGAGCACAAAGACATTATCTTCCAGTAAATGCAAAAGTTAAGTTTTATGTTGTTGAGTTTAATCCAAAGACAAGAAAAGTAATAATATCAAGAAGAGATGTTCTTGAAGAAGATGAAAAGGCAAGAAAAAAGAAAGTTCTTGCTCAAACAAAAGAAAATGAAATTGTAAGAGCAGTAGTTTCAAAGGTCATAGATAAAGGAATTTTTGTAAGATACCAGGGAATAGAAGGATTTGTAAACCTTGATGATGTTGATTGGAAAGATCCGGCAAAATCACTTTCAACTTACAAAAGAGGACAAAGAATAAAAGTAAAAGTTCTATCAATAGATAGAGAAAATCAAAAAATAACATTTGGAATAAAACAAACAAAGCCAAACCCACTTGATCTTTTAAAAAGAAGATTCCCACAAAGAAGTTTTGTTAAAGGAAAGGTTGTTGAAATTGGTGATAATTTCGTAAAACTTCATATCGTTGATGATGTTTATGGAATAGTTGAAGAAAACGATTACAGCTTTGATGGAGCACCAGAAAAAGATTCTATTGTTGATGCTGTTGTTGTTGGTGTAAAACCTGAGACATTTGAACTAAAACTCTCTATAAAGAAATATGAGATAATAGAAAATAGAAAAAGAATTGAGCAGTATGCAAAACAAACTCCCAAAATAACACTTGGACAATTATTAAAAGACAATACGGAGGATCAAAACAAATAATTAAATGTGAAAATAATATTTTATACTTTTTTCATTACTTTGATGTTGCCAATAAATATTTTGTGTTCAACCTCAAAAACTTCAACTTTATGGGATGAAATATTAAAAGAGCAAGCAGAGATAAATTTAATAAGAGGACTTAGATATTTTTCACAAGAAGATTACTCAAAAGCATCAATAGAATTTCTAAAAGCAATAGAAAAAAATCCATCAGTTACTGCATATTCATTTTATGGAGCAAGCCTTTATTGGCTTGGCGATATTGATGGTTCAATTGAAAATTATGAAAAAGCGATACAGATAGACAGCAATAATGAACTTCCATGGCATTTAAAAGGAATATCACTTGCAAAAAAAGGTGAGATAGCAAAAGCACTTGATTGTTTTAAAAAAGCAGAGAAAATAAATCCACAAAGAAGCGATCTTTTAATGAATATTGGATCTATTTATTTTTCTATGGAAAGAATTGAAGATGCAATACTTTATTTAAAAAAAGCAATAGAAAATGATGAAGCAAATCCACTTTACTATTTTCAATTAGGGCTTATTTATTTCTATAGCGAAGATTTTAAAAAAGCAGAAGAAAAGTTTCAAAAATCTATATCATTAAAAAATGACTATGAAGAAGCAATTTTATGGCTTGCAATTTCATTAGAAAAACAAAATGATATTAAAAATGCAATTAAGTATTACAAAAAAGCAATTTCCATAAAAGAAAAAGATTTCTTTGCAAGATATATGCTTTCAAGGATTGATAAAAAAGAAAATCTAAGAAAAAATCTATCAGAGTGTTTTGAACTTGTGCCTGATAATAATACTAAAACAATTGCTCTATCAATTGCCTATACCAAAAACTCAAACACATCACCATCAAACTCTATAAAAGATACTCTTCTAAACATTGGTAAAAATGAAACTGCCCTAATAACTGTTGATATAATTGAGATTGAAAACCTTACAATGAACGTAGAAGGAGAACTTGCAAAAAAACTTTCACAAAAATACAAACCTCTTACTTATAAAACAATAACAAAAACATATAAATTAGATGGGAATTCACAAAACAAAGAAAAAGAAATTGATAAAATTTTAAATGATATAGAAAATCTCACCAAAAACAAAAATTATAGAATGAATATCTCTACAAAAATTGAAAAAAAATCTATAGAAAAAGAAGACAATGATCTTAAATACATTCCAAGAAATATTGGTAATGATATGGGGTTATGGGTAATAGGAAATCCATGGATAGAAATAATTCAAGAAAATCTTGAATCAGAAAAAAATCTTTCACCAGAAATAAATGCTGTTGGAAATCTTTTAATAGGAAATATAGAAGAAGCAAAAAATTTATTTTTAAAAGCAAACGACATTGTAATATCAAATCTTGGTCTTGGAGTAATCTCATATTTGAAAGGTGCAAAAAACGATTCTATAAAATATTTTAAAGAGGTTTTAAAAATTGATCCTAAAAATCAAACAGCATTAAAAAATATAAGGTGGATTGATGGAAATAAATAAACTTGCAATAGTATTTGAATCATATAAACAAAAAAATCATATCTTAACCAATATTATCCTTCCATATAAAAGCTTTATGGAAGGTTTTTTTTCTGTTGAGATAAGAGAAAAGAATAAACTTAAAGGATACAATATAGAATTTATTAATGGGCAAGTATTTGATTTTGCATCAAAAGAGTTTGTTAGTGAATTATACTATAACAAATACGCAATTAAAAAAGATACTCTAGTAGAGATATCAAAATCTATTTCATATTATACTGAAATTAAAAATAAAATAATAATACTTGAAGTTGGAAGTATATTTATATCAGATCCTGTTTATTCATCAAATTTTATAAAACTTCTTTCAAGCGATAAAAAAATAATAATATTTACTCCAAAACAAAAAGAAATAATCTCCACTATAAGAAAGCTTGATGATCTTTTTTTATGCGAACTTTCAAAAAAAACATTAGAAGTTGTTAAAAAAGTTGTAGATAAATGGATTGGTGAAACGATCTCAAAAATAGAAATCATATAAATATGAAAAAAATATATTTTATAGGAATCGGTGGCATAGGAATGAGTGGACTTGCAATAGTTGCAAAGAAAAAAGGGTATTATGTAAGTGGATCTGATATATCTGAAAACTATATCACTGAAAAACTAAAAAAAGAAGGAATAAAAGTTTTTAATAAGCATTCTGCTAAAAATATAACAAAAGATATAGATCTTGTAGTAATTAGCTCAGCAATTAAAGATGATAATCCTGAACTTATAGAGGCATTTAAAAATAATATAAAAGTTGTTAAAAGAGCAAAATTTCTTGCAATACTTTCGGAAAATTCAAAGGTAATTGCTGTTTCAGGAACACATGGGAAAACAACAACAACTGGAATGATTGCTTCAATATTTGAAAGTTCTTCTCTAAATTATACAGCAATAATTGGAGGAATATCAAAACATATAGGTACAAATGCAAAGTTTGAAAGCGGAGAGTATTTTGTAATTGAGGCTGATGAATCAGATGGAAGTTTTCTATATTACTCCCCCCTTGTTTCGGTTATAACAAACATAGATACCGATCATCTTGATTTTTATAAAAATATTGAAAATTTAAAAAACATATTTGTTGATTTTATAAATAAAATCCCATTCTATGGAAGAACCATATTATGTGGTGATGATAAAAATATTTTATCGATACTTGATAAAATTAAAAAGCCATATTATCTCTATGGACTTATGCCAACAAACCACTGGCAGACAAAAAATATAAAAAATTCCAAAAATGGTATATATTTTGATATATACTATAAAAACAAAAAAGAAGACAATGTTTATCTAAATGTTTTTGGAACACATAACGCTATAAATGCAACAGCAGCATATATAGCAGCAAGATACATAGGTATTGATAGAAAAAAAATAATAGAAGGGCTTTTTAATTTCAAAGGAATGAAAAGAAGGCTTGATCTAATAGGAAGCGTTGGAAATGTTCTTTTTTATGATGACTATGCTCACCATCCAAAAGAGATAGAAACAACTCTAAAAGCACTAAGAGAAAGATATCCCTTAAGATCAATAAAAGCAATATTTCAACCTCATAGATATACAAGAACAGCACTTCTCTACAAAGATTTTGCAAATTCTTTTGATTTTGCAGATGAAGCATATATAACGGATATATATCCTGCTTGCGAAAAACCAATAAAAAATGTAAGTTCAAAATTAATAATAGATTGGGCTCAAAAAAAAGGCAAAAAAATATATTCTTTCACAAATACTTTTGATTTTGCGAAAAAAATAAAAGAAAACGATATAATAATAGGACTTGGAGCAGGTGATATATACAAAATAACAAACGAAATAAAATTAAAATACGAAACACTTATAAAATGAGAAAATACAGTCAGGTCTTTCTAAAAAACCAGGATATAGCAAAAAGAATTGTTGATAGATTTCTCTTATTAAAACCAGATAGAAAAATATGTGAAATAGGTCCTGGAAAAGGGATTTTAACTGAATTTCTTTATAAAATCTTTGGAGATGGTCTAATTGTTGTTGAGATAGACCCTTTAATGATAAAAGAAATTAATACAAAATTTCCTTTATTAAAAACATTAAATTTTGATTTTCTAAAACTAAATCTTTATGAACTTGGAATCTCATATTTTATAGGGAATCTCCCATATCATATATCAACTGCGATAATAGAAAAACTAATAAAATATGAAAACTTTAAAGCTGGTGTTTTTATGTTTCAAAAAGAAGTTGCTAAAAAACTTGTAAGTTCATATAATGATAGTGAATATGGTTATCTTTCTGCTTTTGTAAATATTATATGCAAAACTACTTATCTTTTTGATGTAAGAAAAGAAAACTTTTATCCAGTTCCAAAAGTTGATTCTGCAGTTGTAATGATAGAAAAAACAAAAGAAATTTCATCAGATGAATTTGAAAAATATACAAAATTTATCGGATATGCTTTCAGACATAAGAGAAAAACTTTATTAAACTCAATAAATCTCTCAACAGGATTAGAAAAAGAAAAAATAATAAAAATCTTAGAAGAAAAATCAATAAATCCTAATGCAAGAGCAGAAGAAATCCCCCCTGAAAAATTATTTGAATTATCAAAAGCTATTATATAGGTGGTAGTTCCAAAAAATATTCTTTAAATCTATACATAAAAACTCTTCTCCATTTTAATATTTTCTTTTACTCTCATAAGTTTTTCTATAAATTTTTTGCAGATAAAATAAAAACAAATTAAAATCCCCCTAAATTCCCCTTTTATAAACTGGGGACTAGAAGGGAATTTTTATTTGTAGGGCTCCGACGTTACGTCGGAGCTTTTAAAATCCCTCCCTTTTTATTTTTCCACTTTGAAAATAAGGAAATTAAATAGGGATTTAGTATTTTAAATAATTTAAATATTTTTGGTACATAATTTTGATTTATCCATCTTTTGTTCAGGGACAAAATTTATTATCTAATTCGAGCAGATTTAATTATTTTTTAAAAATGATATAATTCTAAAAGGAGGCAACTTGATAGATAAAAATATGTTTCATAGGAGGGAGGTTTTATGAATATACATCAAATAAGAACACAAGAACTTCAAAAAAAACTAAAAGAAACTAAAACAGAAGCATTAATAATAACATCTCTTAAAGATCTTTTTTTTATAACAGGTTTTCATCAGGATAGAACAATTCTCTTACTAACAAAAGATAAACTTTACTCATTTATTCCAAAGATGTTTTATGATCATTTCAAAGAAACAACACCATGGGCAGAGATAATTGTCTATGAAAATATATATTCAGAAATTGAAAATAAAATAAAAGAACTTAAACTAAAAGAAATTATATTTGATCCAACAGTAACCTTTTATGATGAAGCAAAAAAATTTATAGACATGGGAGCAAAACCAGTTCAAGGATTTATAAAAGAGTTTAGAATGATAAAAAAACTTGAAGAATTTGAAAATATTAAAAAGTCCTGTCAAATTGCAGCAAAAGCATTTAAAATTGTAAAACCAAAGATAAAAGTAGGAGTAAAAGAAATAGAAATTGCAAGAGAACTTGAATATACTATGCAAAAACTTGGAGCACAAACAAGATCTTTTGAAACAATAATTGCTTTTGGACCAAATTCTGCACTCCCACATCATGAAACATCTGAAAGAAAACTCAAAAAAAATGAAGTAGTTCTTATGGATTTTGGATGCATTTATAAAAGATACTGTTCTGATATTACAAGAACATTTTTTTATGGGAAACCAACAGACGAGTTTTTAAAAGTTTACTCTATAGTTGAAAAAGCACAAAAAGAGGCAGTAAATTTTGCAAAAGAAGGCGTTCTTTCAAATGAAGTTGATAAAATTGCAAGAGATATAATATCAGAAAATGGATATGGTCAGTATTTCACACATGGAACTGGACATGGGGTTGGACTTGATATACATGAAGAACCTTATATAAATACAAGATCATCGGTAAAACTCCAAAAAGGAATGACCATAACAGTTGAACCTGGAATATATCTTTACGGAAAATTCGGAGTTAGGATAGAAGACACAATTTACATCACAAAAAATAAACCATTAATTCTAACAACTGATTAAAACTATATCATTTTTTATTGATCTGTGATATATCAAGACTGACAACACGATTATTAAGAATTGCTTTCACCATATTTTTTCCATACTCTAAAATTTCATCATACTGTGGTTTAACTATCTCATTTCCATTAAGGTCAACTAACCCCCATTTTCCATTTAATTTGATTGGAGCAACTCCGTCATTAAATACATTTGTAAAAAGGCAGTGATCAACTTTCTTTTTACCAAGTCCTATATAATTTTGATAATAATTACAGTCACCTATATCATCATATTTTGGTTTTATAACTTCTTTTCCATTGACATCTATTAGCCCATATTTTCCATCTATTCTTACTATTGCAAATCCATTAGAAAAATTACCTATATAATCATATTTTGGCTCAACAATAATATTTCCATTCCACCCTGCAATTCCATATTTATTATCTTTTTTAATAATTATCAAATCGTTTAGAAAAATTAGGTCATAATCAAAAGGAATAACCGTTTTGCCTTCTTTTGAAATAACCCCCCATTTTTTATTAAGTTTTACAGCAAAAAGATCTTTTTTTGGACCAAAAACATTTTCATATTTTACTTCTATAATCTCTTTACCACTTCCATCTATAAAACCTGATTTCATATTAATACGAACAAGAGCAAATCCATCGCTAAAATCAAAAGCCTCATCATATTTTATTTGGGTAATCTCATTCCCATATCTATCAATAAAACCATATTTTCTATCTAACTCAACTCTTGCATAACCTTCAGAAAAATCAAAGCATCTTGTGTATTTCTCTTTAATCATATAACTACCATCATAATAGCAAAAACCCATTTTTTTACTACCACAAGGATGAGGAAGATAACTATTTGCATCATAAAAAAACTTATTTTTACCTACATCCCATCCATAAAGATCAAAGAATTTAAAAACGCAGAGTGTTTTATCTTTTATTTTTGTTTTCTTATTATCAATTATCTTTTTAAGTGTTTCATAATCATCTGAAATCGATTTACCATTTAAATTGCTGCATAAATTTTCTAAATTTGAAACTTGAGCAAATGAAAATAGGGAGTTAAGTAAAAAGAAAGATAAAATAAATTTGCTCATAAATAGATTATACAAATTTTCAATTTTTTTGTATAATTTTGGATAGGAGGTTAATATGACAATATTTTTGATAATAATTGCAATTTTGATTATATGGGTGATAATATCATTTAACAGACTTGTTACACTTAGAAACCAAGTTAAAAACGCTTTCACACAAATAGACATTCAATTAAAAAGAAGGCATGATTTAATTCCAAACCTTGTTGAGTCAGTAAAAGGAGCAATGAAATTCGAACAAGAAACATTAACAAAGGTTATGGAAGCAAGGGCAAAAGCAATAAATGCATTTCAAAGCGGAAATATCAAAGAAGGATTTCAAAATGAAAACATAATAACTCAAGCACTTGGAAGACTTTTTGCATTAAGAGAATCATATCCTGAGTTAAAATCAAACCAGCAGGTTTCTCAATTAATGGAAGAACTTACAGCAACTGAAAATAAGATCTCATTTGCAAGACAATTTTATAACGATATAACAACTAAATACAACACTGCAATTGAAGTTTTTCCAACAAACATAATTGCAAAAATGATGAATTTTACTCCATTTGATCTTTTTGAACTCCCAAAAGATTCACAAGAAAGAGAAGTTCCAAAGGTAAACTTGAGTATTTAATTGTGAATGAATATATACGAACAGCAGAAAAAAAATAAACGCCTAACAATTATAATTCTTATTGTATTTATACTTTTTTTCCTTGCTATTGGTTTAGGTTTTGATTATTTTTATTTAAATAGTTTTTTAATGGCATCGTATGATCCTTACAGTGGATCTCCACAACCTAAATTTGTACCAATAGGAACAGTAGCATCGCTTATTATATCTTTGATTTTTGTGCTTATAGCATTTACAAATGGTATAAAAATGCTAATAAGTTCAACCGGTGCAAGAATGCCAGATCCAAACAACTTAAAAGAAAGGCAATTATTAAATGTTGTAGAAGAGATGGCACTTGCTGCAGGAATCCCAAGGCCAATTACATATATTGTTCCAGATAATGATCTAAATGCTTTTGCAACTGGTTTTTCACCTGAAAAATCATATATATTTGTCACACAGGGACTTATTGATAATCTTACAAGAGAAGAACTTCAAGCAGTAATAGGACATGAGATAAGTCATATTAGATTTTATGATATAAGATTAATGACAGTAATAACTGTTTTAATAAATGCTATTGGAATTATATCAGATTTTATGTCAAGAAGCATGAGAAGAGGTTATAGTGGATACCGTTCTTCATCATCAAGAAGAAATAATGCAAGCGGCATAATTTTTTTAATATGGATAATTTTTGTAATACTTGCACCAATAATTTCAAGGATTCTTGCAATGGCAATATCAAGACAAAGAGAATATTTAGCAGATGCAGGTAGCGCAGAACTTACAAGAAATCCTAAAGCATTAATTTCAGCACTTGAGAAAATAAGAATGGCTATTCAGCCAACAAAATCAATGAAGGACTCTGTTGCCCATCTATGTATAACAGATCCAAGAGGAAGTCTTATAGAAGAAAGAACAGATTTTTTTTCAAATCTGTTTGCAACACACCCACCTATGGAAAAAAGAATACTTGCCTTAAAACTAATGGCATACGAATATGAAAAAAATAAACAAACTTAAAATTCTTCATATAAGTGAAGCGTATGGTTGGTCAGGTGGAGCAAACCAGGCATTAAGTCTTGCAAAAAAACTAAATGAAAAAGGACATATAAACTATATAGCATCACCAGAAAATGGAGATCTATTTATAAAATCTAAGCAAAATTCAATAGAAACAATAAATTTCAATCCCAAATCAAAATCAGCCATAATAGATGGTTTTAAACTTGCAAAAATAATAGACGAAATTGGCTTTGATATAATACATGCTCATCATCCAAAAGCACACAATGCAGCAGTAGTTGCAAAAATTTTTTCAAAATCAAAACCACTTTTATTTGTTTCAAGAAGAGTAACGCATCAACTTCCTTCAAATATATTTGCAAAATTTAAATACAAAACAAAAAATGTTAATGCCTATATTGCTGTTTGCAAATATGTGGCAAATATGCTTATAGATTATGGGATAGAAAAAGAAAGAGTATTTGTTGTATATAGCGGAGTTGATAAAACAAAGTTTTTTAAAAGAGAAAAGGATATAGAATTTAAAAAATCTCTCGGAGTTGAAGAAAACGAAACTGTAATAACACTTATTGGAAATTTTAGTTATGATAAAGGTCAGCATATTTTAATAGAAGCACTAAGTATTCTTGAAAAAAAAGGATATAGGTTTAGTGTTATTTTTGCAGGAAGAAATACAGACACTTTTCAAATCAAAGGAATGTTTTTTAGTAAAATATCAAAAAATAAAGGTATTTTTTTAGGACTAAGAAATGATGTTGATAAAATTCTAAACATCACTGATATAAGCATAAATGCTGCAATAAAAGGAGAGGCACTTAGTGGAAGCATAAGGGAATCCCTTGCAATGGGTGTTCCTTCCATTGCTTCAAATATCGGTGGAAACTCAGAAATAATAAAAGATAGCGAAAATGGATTTCTATTTACACCAGGCAATTTTATTGAACTTTCTCAAAAAATTGAAAAAATATTAAATGATAAAGAACTTAGAGAAAAATTTTCAGAAAATGCAATAAAAACAATAGATGAAAATTTTACTATAGATACAATGGCACAAAAAACGTTTGAGATATATATGAAATTTTTAAATATTGACAGGTCAAGTTAAATAAGTCCTAAAAGTCAATAAATCAAAAATACTTGCAATTATTAAATATTAAAACAAAAATATAGATGTATGAGAAAAATTAGTTTTTTAATTTTATTTTTTTTAAGCACATCTCTCAGTGCTCAATTTGAGGAATTTAACAAAATAAAAGAAAGCGTTGAGATTCCAAAAGTTCCACAAATAAAAAAATGGACTGTTGCAATATATATCAATGGAAGAAATAATGTTGATATGTTTGCATATAAGGATTTTAATCGTATAGAAACTATTGGATCAAGCAATGATGTAAACATTGTTGCTGAACTTGGAAGGGCTCAAGGATTTGCAGATGGAGAAAGCACTCCGGAGATTTGGAGTGGAGTAAAAAGGTTTTATGTTATAAAAGATAGCGATACAAACAAAATAAATTCACCTGTAGTTGAAGATAGAAAAAACGCTGATATGGGAAGTTGGCAGGAAGCAGCAGATTTCTTGAGATGGGCAAAGAAAAATTATCCCGCAAGAAATTATATTTTTATAATTTGGGATCATGGCTGGGGATGGATTGATCCAGTAAAAGAATCAAAAATAACAAAATCAATCTCACATGATTTTACTACAGGAAATTATATTAAAACAACTGAACTTAAAAAAATATTTCAAAAAGCAGGTCCAGTTGATATCTATATATCTATGGCATGCTTTATGCAGATGGCAGAAATTGTAACCGAAATAAAAGATTATTCAAAAATAATAATTGGCTCAGAAGAAGTAATTCAGTTGCCAAGCTTTAATTGGGAAGATTTTTTTGATTTTCTTGCAAAAAATCCAGACACAGATATAAGAAAATTATCGATATTTTTTGTGGAAAGTTTTAAAGAAATGTATCAAAGACCTGAGTATTTCGAGTTGCTTGTTGAAAATAAATACGGAACACAATTATCAGCAATAGATACAAGATATATGAATGAATTTTTATCGATAATGAAGAAAATGAGTGATGCAATAGTTCTTCTTAATGATAAAAAAGCAATATCAATGGCAAAAAAAGATGTACTTAGATTTGAAGTAGGAGAAGTGGATACAGATCCTGATAAGTTAATCTCGTTTTATGCAGATCCATATCATTTCTTTGAACTGATAGATAAATACTACACAAAAAAAGAGGAAAATTATTATCAATTTAAAAACATCTTTGAATCATTTAAAAATATTATAGATAAAAAACTAATAATAAAAAATGTTTATCTTAATAAAGATAGAACTGGAAAAGATTTTTCAAATACTCATGGGATATCTATGCATATTCCTGGAAAAGAAGGAAATCTTATAAATTACTATCCTACCTATAACGAACTTGATTTTGATAAGATAACTAATTGGTCTAAAGCAATAAATTTTATAAAATCTATAGAGTAAGTTTTATATAAATTAAAACATTTTTAAACGCTGCAAAAGAGCGAAGTTTTTGATTTAATTGGTTTAAATGGATTTAAATAATAATACATATCGTAAATCAAATTTTTCAACAGCATTTTTTTTCCTTGAAAAAAAAAGAAGAAAAGCGCTTTCCATTTATTATAATTTTGCAAGATATGTTGATGATATTGCAGACTCAAATATACCAAAAGAGATAAAAATAAAAAAACTTTTAGAAATAAAAAATGAATTTGAAAAAAACTATTTAGGAGAAAGCAAAAAAATAGAAATAAACGAGGTTTATGAGATTATAAATTATTATCAAATTCCATCAAAATGTTTTCTTGAGTTAATAGATGGGATGTTATTTGATTGTGGTGATGTTGATATTAAAACAGAAAAAGAACTTGAAAATTACATGTATAAGGTTGCAGGTGTTGTTGGAATTGCAGTTTTAAAAATATGTGGGTATAATGATAAAAATATAGAAGAGATTGCGACTTATACTGGTTATGCAGTACAGTTAACAAACATAATAAGGGATTTTTATCAAGATTACGAAATTAAAAGAATTTATATTCCCCAGACTCATAGAGTTAAGATACTTGGATCTGAAAAAATAGATATAAATAATCACTTAAAAATAAAAGAACTTCTTGAGTATGAAAGAAATATAAATAGAAACTATTACAAAATTTCATCTGAAATTATTAAAAAAAATAGAAGCAATATACTTTTTGTAACTTCTATTATGAAAAATATATATTATGAAATCCTTGAAAATCTTAATTTTGAAAGCATTAAAAAAAATCATAAAATATCTAATTGGAAAAAAATAAAGAGTTTTATTAATTCTGTTAAAGAAATTTATTTTTAGGAGGATAAATGATTAAATCTGATAAATGGATAAGAGAAATGTCTCTTAAGCATAAAATGATAACACCATTTGTTGAAAATCTAATAACAAAAAATACCATTTCATATGGTCTTTCATCGTATGGATATGATATAAGAGTTGCTGATGAGTATAAAATATTTACTGATGTATATAATACAGTTGTAGATCCAAAGGATTTTTCTACGAAATCCTTTGTAGACATAAAAGCACCTTATTGTATAATTCCACCTAATTCATTTGCACTTGCAAGATCCATTGAGTATTTTAGAATACCAAGAAATGTTCTTGGACTCTGCATTGGCAAAAGTACATATGCAAGATGTGGAATAGTTGTAAATATTACACCTCTTGAACCTGAATGGGAAGGACACTTAACAATTGAAATTTCAAATACAACACCTATACCAGCAAAGATATACTCAAATGAAGGAATAGCACAGTTAATATTTCTTGAATCAGATGAAATATGTGAGATATCATATAAAGATAGAAAAGGAAAATATCAGGCACAAAAAGGAGTTACTCTACCAAAGGTCATAAAAAAATAAATTGATAAGATTTTTTATATGGGACATTTTCTTTTATTGATACTTATTAAACTTACAAACTCTTTTTATGGATGTATTACACCTCAAAGTAATGCAAATGATGTTATTGGATGTATAAATCTAATAACATCACCAAAAGATATCAAAGAAACAGATATATCAATATGTTCTCAAATGGTAAAAGAAGAAAAATGGTATGGATATTTATGTCTCTGTAGAATAAATGGAGTTAAAGGAAACTTTGAACTTGCAAGAAAGACATGTCTTAAAGCAAAAGAAAAAAATCCTTTTTCTGAGGATGTTGCATATGAAATAGCATATCTTTATATGAAAAGCAACAAAATTGATGAAGCACTTATTGAAGCAAATTTTGCATATAGTATATCAACTCAAAATGTAAAAACAAATCTATTGCTTGCAGAAATATATGAAAAAAAAGAAATTTTTGACAAAGCATATACTCATTATGAAAACTCATTAAAACTATTGCAAAAAGATCCTCTAAATCTTATGGGCAAAAAAACTTTTATAGAATATAAACTTAAAGAACTTAAAAACAAAATAGAAAAAAATAAAAAAACAAAAATTGAGAAAGATTACAAAAAATGTATAAAAGAATATAGAAGTATTAAAGAAAATGATAAAGCACTTGAAAAACTTGAATCTTGTTTTAAGATAAAAAAAGAAAGTGATCTAAAATTAAACATTGAATACATAAATCTACTTTATGTAAATTCAAGATATGATGATTTTATAGAAAAAGCATATCCCCTCTTAAACAAAATAAAAGATGAAAAAGAAAAAAACAAAATATATTTAAAAATTGCAAAAAGTTACAGAAATATTCATAATAATAAAAAAGCATTAGAGCATTACAAAAAAATATCAAATACGCTTGATATAAATGAACTTGAAGATTATGCAACATTACTTGAAGAAGAAAATGATAAAATAAGCGCTCTTGATATATACAAAAATCTATATTCCAAAACAGGCAATAAAAAATATGAAGAAAAGATAGATGAACTTGAAACACTTTCAAAACCAAGTACTGATATTTTAAAAGAAATGAAAGATAGAGGATTTATAGAAAAAAATAAAATGGTTCTTTCCCCAGAGGATAGAAAAAAGTTTTTTGCAGTAAAACTAATTGAAAAAAAAGGAGCAGTTGATTGGGTTAAAACAAATTATTCTGGATATGCAAATCTTATAGGAACATTAAATGGAAAGGATGTTCTTTTACTCAATGGATATACTTTATTTCTAAGGAAAATATCACAAGAGATGATAAGAATCCTTGAAAAAAATAAAGTGTCACCGCATTATATATTTAAAATGCTTGATGAAAATGGAAATCCTATTTTTGATGAAAAAGGATATTTAACATATGAAGGGATAATTGCATATTACAACCATAAAGAAACTGGTAAAAAAACTTGGTTTTATAAAACAGAAATAGATTCATTTAAAAAAGATGATAAAAAAGATTTAGATCCAAATATAGAGGAAACTATAAAAAAATTAATAAGAAATGGTTACGATGAAATTACTGAAGATGAGTATTCATTCCTTCAAAGAAAAACAACCTGTCCTGATGATATTCTTCTCTCTTATCCCTGTAATATCAAAAAAATCAAATATCAAAACAAATACAGATATTTTATATGTTCTTCATTAAAATGTGTTGAGGATGCATTCCATACTCCAATAAAACTATTTTCATATATAGTTTCATATAGAGAGGGAAGTTTAAAAGATGATGATGCAATGAGTAATTTTTTTGGAAAAGGAGCAAGAAAGAAAAGATTTTGTGAAAATGGAAAGATATGGAGGGGACCTGAAGTTTTCAGATGAAGATAAAAGAAACAAAGAACTTCAAAAAGAACTTGAAATGATACGAAAACATAAAGAAAAAATGATGGAAACAATCCAAAGTTATTCACCAAAAATAGGAAAAACTAATAAATAATTAAAGATTTTACTATCCTTCTGGAGAAATAAGACCTTTTTCTATTGCTTTTATCACCGCTTCAGTTCTATTTGTGACACCTAATTTGTTATATATACTATTTAAATGATTTTTTATAGTTTTTACACTACATTTTAGTTCAGCAGCAATTTCTTTATTGGATTTACCTTTACCAAGGAGTGCCATAACTTTTATCTCTGTCTGTGTAAGAGATTCAGGAGAATCAGTTTTATTTACTCCTTGTCTAAGTCCACTTATTAGTTTATTCATTATCGGTTGTGGGATCATAACAGATTCAGATGTAAATGTCCTTAAAGCATTTACAAGTTCACTTGCAGGAAGCATTTTTGATAGATACCCATTCGCACCAGCACTTATCGCCTCGGTTACATGTGCCTCATCTTCATAACTTGAAAGTATTATAACATTTGTCTGTGGAAACTTCTCTCTTATAATCTTTGTAGCAGTTATTCCATCCATCTCAGGAATTTTTATATCCATAAGAACAACATCCGGCTTAAGTTTTCTTACCATCTCAATTGTTTCAGGTCCTGTTTTTGCCTCACCAACAACCTTTATTCCCTTTTCATCCTCAAGAAGATCTTTTAAACCTTCTCTAAAAAGCGTTTGATCATCTGCTATTAAAACAGTTACAACTTTTGCCATAAATTCCCTCCTTATTGTTGTTGTCCATCTTTTGCAAACGGTATTATAAATTTAAATGCAGAGCCTTTTCCAACACCTTCAGACTCTACCCATATTCTTCCATTATGAGCTTGTACTATTTCTTTTGATATTGAAAGTCCAAGTCCAAGCCTTCCATGCCCTGCTTTAGATCCTGGTGGTTGATAAAAACTCTGGAAAAGATTAGAAAGAACATCTGGAGCAATACCCTCACCAGTATCAATAACACTAACACAAACTCCATCTTCGTCCTTTGCTTTTTCTACTCTAACTGTTATTTTTCCACCTCGTGGTGTATGTCTTATAGCATTTTCTAATAGGTTAAGTATAACCTGAGTTATTCTTCTTTTATCAGCCAAAACCATCTTAAGTCCTTCTTTTATTATCTCTGTTTTTATTTCTATATTTTTTTGAAGGGCTCTTGCTTTTGGACCATCTATTATTTCTTCAATAAGTTTATCCATTTCAAAGTAATTCTTTTCAAGTCTAAACTTACCTTGTTCTATTGATGCCCAATCAACAAGATCACCAACAAGTCTTCCTATCTGCTGAATTGATGTTGTAATAAAACTTATCTTTTTCTTTTGATCTTCTGTTGGTTCTTTTATAGATGAAACAAGCATCTCAAAACTAATCTGAAGCGTCATAAGAGCATTTGACAAGTCATGGCTTGCCATAGATAAAAACTTGGATTTCATATTGTTTAATCTATCAAGTTCTTTATTTTGCTCTTGAAGAACATTTAAAAGTCTTTGATTTTCCTGTTCAAGTCTTAATTTATCCTCAGCCCTTCTTATTGCATTCTTAAGATAGTTGAAATCAACAGGTTTTATTAGAAAATCATAAACCGATTCCTGAATTGCTTTAACAGCAGTATCAAGTGACGCATGAGCTGTCATCATTAAAATTTGACTATCTTTATTAAGTTTTCTTATATCTTTTATTACTTCAATTCCAGTTTTATCTGTGAGATTAAAATCCATAAGAATTATATGATAAAAATCAGAAGCAACCATATTCATTGCTTCCATTCCACTTGAAGCCTCATAAACTTCATAACCTTCCATTTCAAGAAGATCATGAAGAGTTTCTCTTAAATGAGCATCATCATCAACAATAAGTACTTTTGAAGCCATAGTTATATTCTATTAAAAATCCTTATAAATAGGAAACTTTAAAGTAAGTTCTTTAACTTTCTCTGAAATTGATTTAAGATAAGAATCATTATCTTTGTTTTTCAAAGCATCATCAATATACTGCGCTATAATTTCCATCTCCTTTTCTTTCATTCCTCTTGTTGTTATTGCTGGTGTTCCTATTCTTATACCACTAGTTACAAGTGGTGGCGCTGGATCATATGGTATAGTGTTCTTGTTAACTGTTATTCCAGCTTTATCTAAAGCAATCTCTGCATCCTTTCCTGTGATATTCTTTGATCTAAGATCAACAGAAAACAAATGGCAATCAGTTCCACCTGCAACAATTCTATATCCTCTAAGTTCCATCTCTTTTGCAAGTTTTTGAGCATTTTTTACAACTTGTTTTTGATACTCAACAAAATCATTTTTTAGTGCCTCTCCAAAACATACTGCTTTTGCAGCAATTACATGCATAAGTGGACCACCTTGATTTCCAGGAAAATTTGTCCTATCTATTGTTTTTGCATAAACCTTCTTTGACAAAATAAGCCCTCCTCTTGGTCCTCTTAACGTTTTATGTGTAGTTGTTGTCACCACATCAGCATACTCAACGGGGGAAGGATAAACTCCGGCAGCAATAAGCCCTGCATAATGAGCAATATCACAAACAAGATAACACTTCCAATTATCAGCTATCTGCTTTATTCTCTTCCAGTCCCAAATTCTTGAATAATTTGATGCACCAGCGATAATCAATTTTGGTCTCTCTTTTTCAACAATTTTTTCCATTTCATCATAATCAATTAATTCTGTATCCTTATTAACATTGATATTTACTATTTTAAAATATCTTCCAGAAAAATTCAAAGGATGTCCATGAGAAAGATGTCCACCATGAGAAAGATTTAATCCCATAACAGTATCGCCTGGCTCTATAAGTGAAAGATATGCAGTCATATTTGCTTGAGTTCCACTATGCGGTTGAACATTTGCATGTTCTGCTTTAAAAAGTTCTTTTGCCCTTTTTATTGCAATATTTTCAACTACATCAACCCACTCGCAACCACCATAATATCTCTTACCAGGATATCCCTCAGCATATTTATTTGTAAGAACACTTCCAAGTGCTTCAAGAACTGCTTTTGAGGTATAGTTTTCTGAGGCAATTAACTCAAGTTTATTTTGCTGTCTTTGAAGTTCACCTCTTATAGCTTCATAAATCTCAGGATCAAATTTTTTAATCTCTTCATACATCATAAAAACCTCCAAAAAAATTTCTAATAAATCTATCTAAAACTATTTTAACTATTTTTTAATAACAACTCAACAAATAGTACTGGATAATTAAAAATGTCGATGAAAAACCTCTTAATATAAACTAATATTAAAAGATATTTATGAGTGAGTTATGTGAGGTGCAATTATTATCTAATGCTTATACTGGTCTTAAACCTCTCTCTTTTGCCCAGTTTCTTATAAATGTAAATTCATCTTTTTTTAAAATAGATAGTGGTGTTATTTTTTTAATCTCAGAGATTATTACATCTTCTGTTATTTTCATTGAAGATGCGTAAATAGAGTTTATTAAGACTTGCTCTACTCTGAACCAGAAAATCCTTCTGTATTTAAAGCAAATTTTTTAATATTAAAAGAAGTATAATCTATATTTCTTTTTCTCATATGAATCTTAAATATCTCTTCTCTTTGATTTAGATCAGGAAGATCTGCAAAAAATACCTCATCAAATCTTCCTTTTGTTTGCGACCAGAAATATATTTTGTAATTTGATGAAAGTGCCTCAAGAAATATTTTTTACAGTATAATCCTCATCAATTGTTTCAATCCATACAAAAGAGTATCTTGATTTTACAAGAAGAAGAATTTCTTCCCCAAATGTCATGATTATCTTAGTTTTACTGAAAATTTTTTCTCAAGTACCACAAAAATTTCTTCTATCTTTTTATTTAGTTCTTCATCTGTAAATGTTTTCTCATATGAGGAGAAATAAAACCTGAAAGTAAAACTCTTTTTATCTTTTCCTATTTTTTCATCCTCATAAACATCTATTAATCTTATCTCAACAATATCATCAAAATTTTTAATAACATCATATATCTCTTGATAGGTATATTTTTTATCAACGATAAATGAAAGATCCCTTATTCCAAATGGAAATGGAGATAACATTTTTGGCTTCTTTATGCTTGAAATAAAATCCGTCTTATAAACTGATGAAAGTATATCCATATCAATGTTAAAATAAAAAAGATTATCAATCTTTGATATATCATAAATTTTTAAAAGATCAGGATTTACCATTCCAAAAAATCCAACATCTCTCCCATAAACTGATATCCTCATAAAAAGATCATCAACCATATAAATCTTAGAAGAGTTAGATTTTATAAAAACTGGATTTAAAAAACCAAGTATGTAGTTAATAAACGACTTAACATAAAAGAAATCTATCTTTTCCTCTTTTATATTCCAGTTTAAGATCTCTTCCTTTAAACCACACATTACCCCTGCAAGTTTTCTTTTTTCAATCGGTTTTGATTGTGATTTTATAAATTCAGTTCCAAACTCAATAATTTTTAAGCTTTTAACACCTCTATTTACATTATGCCTTACATTCTTTAAAAGCGATATAATTATATCAGGTCTTAAATACTCAAACTCTTTTGAAAGAGGATTTCCAAGTTTTATGCAATCAGAAATATTATAACCAGTTAAATTCAAATCATTTTCCGAAACTAAATCATAATTTATAACCTCATTTACACCAAAAACCTTTAAGTTTGAAATTATTCTTCCTTTTAAAACTGAGTAAGGATCTATATTTGAATTCATTATCTCTTTAACTGGTTTTGATTGGATAACATCATATCCAAGATATCTTGCAACCTCTTCTGAGATGTCCCATATATTTTCAATATCTCTTCTATATGATGGAACGGTAAAAATTTTTCCATCATAAGAGGAATCTATTTTCTTTAAAACCTCATCAATCTTTTCTTTTAGAAGTGATGTTCCAAGTATAAGATTTATTCTATCATAATCAACTTTTATGCTCTTTTTTGAGTGATCAGCATTCCAGATATCCTTAAAAATTGAAACCTCAATATCAGGATTATTTATTTTTATTAAATCTATCATTCTTTTTGCTGCAAAATCGCAAAGTTCTATATCCACACCTCTTTCAAATCTATATGATGAATCAGTTTTTATATTAAGATATTTTGATGATTTTCTAATAGCTTGGGGTTTAAAATTTGCAACTTCAATAAAAATATCTCTTGTATCTGGATTTATAGAGCTCCACCAACCACCAATAACCCCTGCAATTGCAACTGGCTTTTCAAAATCACTTATAACCATTATATCCTTGGAAAGTTTGTAATCATTTCCATCAAGCGCTTTTATTGCCTCTCCATCAAAAGCCATTCTTATACGAACACCACCTGTTAAATTCTTCAAATCAAAACAATGTGTTGGCTGTCCTATTTCAAACATAACATAATTTGAAACATCTATTAAAATGTTATCCTTTGGATTTAATCCAACCTTTTTTAATCTCTCATAGATAAAAGAAGGAGTCTTTAGATTTTTTATTCCCTTTACAATAACACCAGTGTATCTATAGCAGTTTTCAGTTTCAACTTTTATTGGAAAATCAGATATATTTCTTAAAGTTACTTCCGAAACCTTTATTTCATTTAAACCATAACCATAAAAAATTGATAATTCTCTTGCAAGTGCATAATGAGAAAGGCAATACCCAAGATTTGGTGTTATCTCAAGTTCAAAGACATAATCCAAGGGAAAAATTTGTTTTATATCAATACCAATGGGGGTATCTTGTGGAAGCACTAAAATGCCATCAGATTTTTCCTCAATACCTATTTCACTTCCAGAACATATCATTCCATTTGACTCAACGCCTCTTATCTTTGCTTTTTTAAGTGTTATATTCTTTAATCTTGAACCAACCCTTGCAAAGCAAACAACCTGCCCTTCGCCAACATTAGGTGCACCACAGACCACTGTATAATTTGTTTTTCCATCAAAAACCTCACAAACCGATAACCTATCAGCATTTGGATGTTTTTCTTTTTTTAAAACTTTTGCAGTAACAACATTATCTGTATCTGCCCCAACTACTGATATATCATCAATAGAAAATCCAATTCTTGAAAGATCAGAAACAAGTTTATTAAAATCTGGTTTTTCTTTTAGATATTCACAAAGCCATTTATAACTTATCTTCACAATCTCACCTCATTAATAAATCTGCCTTAAAATTCTTAAATCATTCTCATAAAGTATTCTCATATCATCTATTCCAAAAATAAGCATTGCAAATCTCTCTATTCCTGCACCAAAAGCAAACCCGCTCCACTTATCTGGATCATAATTACAATTTTTAAGAACATTTGGATGTATGACCCCAGCACCAAGCATTTCAATCCAACCGCTTCCATGACAAACTTTACAATTTTTATTCTTTCCACCACAAAACACACAACTTACCTCTACTTGAGCGCCTGGTTCAACAAATGGGAAATATGATGGAGAGAATCTTATTGAAGCAGAATTCCCAAATATATCTTTTATAAAAAATTCAAGAGCCCATTTTAATTCAGCCATAGAAACATTTTTATCAACATAAAATCCTTCTAATTGATGAAAAACAAAAGAATGAGTTGCATCAACAGCCTCAGATCTAAATACCTTTCCAAAAGAAATAACTCTAAGTGGTGGTTTGTATTTAAGCATTGTTCTTATCTGAACACTTGAAGTATGTGTTCTTAAAAGATAATTTTTACCTTTATCATCTTTTAATTCCGTATAAAAAGTATCTTGCATATCCCTTGCAGGATGATATGGTGGAAAATTAAGAGCCTCAAAGTTATAAAAATCCTCTTCAACTAATGGTCCCCACTCAATTGAAAAACCAAGTTTTATAAAACTTTCTGCAATTTTATTCATTGTGATTGTTATAGGATGAAGAAGTGATTGATTAAGAAGTTGAGGAGGAAGAGTAGTATCAATATCAAAAGAATATTTTTTAAGTGAAAAAGAAGAACTCTTTTTTGATTCTAAAAATGATAATATCTTTTCTTTTAGAAGATTTCCTTTTTTGCCAAGTTCTTTTCTCTCATCAACAGAAAAGTTTCCAAGTTCTCTTAACAAAATAGTGAGTTTCCCTTTTTTTGACAGGAAAATTTCTTGTATCTGAGCACAATCTGATTTTTCTTTTAAACTTTCAAACTCTTTTTCTATCTCTAAGAGCTTTGAAAGCCATTCTAATTGAGTCATTTTAATTGGCTGGCATATTTTTCTTTGCAAGATTTATAAGTTCTTTAAAAGATGCAGGATCATTTACAGCAATCTCTGAAAGCATCTTCCTATTAAGTTCAACATTTGCTTTTTTAAGAGCACCTATAAACTTGCTATAACTAAGCCCATATTCTTTTACTGCAGCATTAAGTCTTACAATCCAGAGAGATCTCATATCTCTTTTTTTCTTTCTTCTATCAATATATGCTCTTGTTAAAGATTTCTTTACTTGCTGGGTTGCCATCCTTAATCTTCTGGATTTATCTCCATAATACCCTTTGGCAAGTTTAAATATTCTCTTTTTTCTTCTATTTCTTGCTACTGAATATTTTATTCTCATAACAACTCCTTAAAAGTTTATTTAGTTTTATTTATTCGTAAGGTAAATATCTTTTTAAAGTTTTAGCATTCGTAGAACTTGCTTCAACTATTTTTGGTTTTCTTAAATTTCTTCCTCTTTTTGCTGACATTGGAGTTAAAAGATGCATAAGACCTGATTTTTTCCATTTGAGTTTCCCGTTCTTTGTTATCTTAAATCTTTTCTTTGCTCCGCTATGCGTTTTCATCTTAGGCATAAAATCTCCTTCTAATTAAAAATGAAAACTATAGTATATTATACATAATTTAAAGTTTTTTTAGAACTTTACGGATTACATCATAAGTTTTGTCCCTGAACAAAAGATGGATAGATCAAAATTATGTCCCTAAAAATATTTCAATTATTAAAATACTAAATCTCCATTTAATTTTCCTATTTTCAAAGTGGAAAAATAAAAAGAAAGGGATTTTAGAAGCAAGGATAAATCCTTGCTATACAAAAAACTAATTGTATGGCTCCGACGTAGCGTCGGAACATGAATTTGCAAGGCTAAAGCCTTACCCTACAAAAAATCCCTTTTCTCCCCGATGTTACGTCGGGAGTAAGATAGAGGGATTTTGATTTATTTCTATTTTATTTTCAAGAAAAAGCTATGGGAGTAAAAGAAAATATTAAAATTGATAAGAGTTTATGCATAGATTTTGGGGACATTTTTTTGATCTAACGGGATATTATCTTTAGGGACATATATTTTTGCTCTAACACCACAATTTTTAACTAATAAAATGATAGAATAATTTTATGAGTGAAAATATTGAATTTAAAGATGCGGAAAATAAAATAAAGGAAATTGAAAGAATATATTCTGAAATTGAATCCATATATAATATTGAAGAAAACAAAAAGAAAATGAAAGAAATTGAGAAATTAAGTAACTCACAGAATTTTTGGAATGACCAAAAAACAGCACAAAAACTTGTTCGTGAAATGAATGATATAAAAAACAAAGTTGAAATAATAGAAAAAGCAAAAAAAGAAATTGAAGATTATAAAATCCATTTTGATCTTACAAAGGAAGCAAATGATATAGAAGAACTAAAACTTTTATTTTCAGAATTAAAAGATCTTGAAAAGAAGTTGAAAGCTCTTGATTTTGAATTAAAACTTTCCGATCCTCTTGACAAAAACAATGCAATAATATCAATCCATGCAGGAGCTGGAGGGACAGAAGCATGCGATTGGGCATCAATGCTTATGAGAATGTATATGAAATGGGCTTCATCAAAAGGATTTGAGTTTATTATAACTGATATGCTTAGTGGAGATGAGGCAGGAATAAAAAGTGTAACAGCATTCGTAAAAGGAAATTATGCTTACGGTTATCTTAAAAGTGAAATAGGAGTTCATAGACTTGTGAGAATCTCTCCCTTTGATGCAAATAAAAGAAGACATACATCATTTGCAAGTGTTGATGTTCTTGCAGATATTGAAGATGACATAGAAATAAAAATTGAAGAAAAAGATATAGAAATAGAAACATATCGTTCTGGTGGACATGGCGGACAGAATGTAAATAAGGTTGAAACAGCAGTTAGAATAAGACACATACCAACGGGAATTGTAGTTAGTTGTCAATCAGAGAGGTCTCAGTTTCAAAATAGGGTTAATGCAATGAAAATGCTTAAAGCAAAACTTTATGAAATGGAACTTGATAAAAAAAGATCGCAAATGGAAAAAAGATATGATGAAAAAGGTGATATAGGTTGGGGATATCAGATAAGATCCTATGTCTTTATGCCATATCAACTTGTAAAAGATTTAAGAACTGGTTATGAAACATCACAAGTTGAAGATGTTCTTAACGGAAAACTTGATGATTTTATGCATTCATACCTTAGTTGGATAGCTAAACAAAAAAAATGATAGATTCACACCTTCACCTCTCAGATGAAAAATTTGATAATGATAGGGACAATATAATAAAAATTTCGATAGAAAATAAAATTAATACTTTCTTTGAAATTTTATGTATGCCAAGTGAATGGGAGAGAATTAAATATTTTGAAAAATATAGTAAAAATTTTTATTTTTCACTTGGAATTCATCCCCACTATTTTAAAAATTACTCAGATGATGATATTAAAAACCTTGAAGAATTAATACAAAAAAATAAACAAATAATTGGGGTTGGAGAAACTGGAATAGATTTATGGTATTACCCACAAAATATCTCAGAGCAAATTGAATTAATGCTAAAACAAATAGATATTGCAAATAAACACAAAAAAATACTTGTCTTTCATATAAGAAACTCAAAAGAAAACTCAAAAGCATATGAAGAGTTTTTTAATGTAACAAAAAATAAAATAAAAACAAAAAGCATAATACACTCATTTTCTGGCAATTATGAAAATGCAAAAAAAGCAATAGATAGTGGTTTTTATATTGGAATAAATGCAACTATAACATATCCAAAAAATATAAATCTAAGAGAAATAATAAAAAAAATAGATCTCACTAATATCCTTACAGAAACAGATTCCCCTTATCTCCCACCCCAAAGAATAAGAGGAAAAAGGAATGATCCATTAAGCATAAAAGATATAATTGAATCTATTTCAGAAATTACAAACACAAATCCCACAGAAGTTGAAGAAAAGATTGAAGAAAATTTTCAAAATATAATTATGGATTTAAATAAAAACTAATTAGAAGTGAAAGAGTATTTGAAGGTCCAAGATCAAAATTTTTTCCATTTATATTAAAAAGATGATTAAATTCAAGACAACCACCATAAAAAATTTTTCTATACTCTTTTTTAAAACCAACACCAACTCTAAAACCACCTTCATCACCTGATGTTGAAGAATAAGTTGATGTTTTTGGTTGTGTACAATGATATAATCCAGGACCAAAATAAAAATATTTTGTTCTTTGATTATCTATCCATCCGAGAATTGATGGAGTAAAAGAAAAAATCTTAAACTTTATATCAACTTTTCTATTTTTATAATATGAACTTTGGGATGCTATAAAACCATATGAAACAAGATCATCATAATTTTTAAAAACTCCAATATTAAAACCATAACTTTCTTTAAAACCGCTATCTCCATCGCCAAAATCTCCAAAAACGGGAAAATTTAATCCAGTTGAAAAAACATAACTCATATTTTTATTAGAAGCATTAATATTTAAAGCAAAAGATAAAACTAACAATATAAATCTCATATACTTTTATCCTCAATTTTTTTCCTTGCTGAAAGCATTATCAAAACAAGCATTACAAAAATTAAAATGGCTTCAAAAAATGAAAAAAAACTATCAACCAAAAAATCCTTTGTCACTATTCTGATAGCAATTATACCAAGTATTGTATTAAGTATAACCACAAAAAAAACTGCATTTCTAACTGAAAATCCTATATCAATTAAACGATGATGAAGATGATCTTTTCCAGTGTATTCAACCCATTCTTTTAAATTTTTTACACGCTCATTTTTAATTCTTGAAACCGTAATGTATATCATATCAAATATAAGAATTCCACATATTATAACTGGAGCAAAAAATGATACAAACGGATTGTTATAAGCCCAACTAACATAAATTCCAACTACTGCTATTATAAAACCAAGAAAATTTGATCCACCATCACCCATAAATATTTTTGCAGGATGAAAATTATAAATTAAAAATCCAAAAACACTTCCACATACATGATGTTATAAACATCACATTATATTGAGAAGTATTTACAACTACGAAAAGATATATCAAACTTATAATTAATGGAATAGATGCAGCAAGTCCATCTATTCCATCAAGAAAATTAAAAGCATTCGTAATTCCAACAATCCAAAAAATTGTAACAATTGATGATAAGATTTCTTTTAAGAAAACATTTTCTAGTGGTAGTGTTACTTTTACATCAAAAACTATACAAATAAGAGCTGCAAGTATTTGAAATAATAAGCGTTTTGATGCACTTATAGTTTTTATATCATCAATAAAGCCAGACATAAAAATAAGTGTTGATGATATAAGAATTCCAATAATTTCTTTTGGAAATTGAAAATTTCTTATCACTGTAAAAACAAATGAAATATATATTGCAAGCCCACCTATTCTTGGAATTGGTTTTGTGTGCATTTTTCTTTGATTTGGTATATCAAAAGCATTTATTTTATATGCGAGTTTTATTATCAATGGATATAAAAGATTAAACATCAAAAATGAAACTATAAAAAGATAAAACCAGCGAAGCCCACTTTCAAAACTCCAAGATGAAAAACCACCTGGTGGAATTATGTAAAGAAATATAATTAAAGCAATAAATATTGCTATCCTTTTAAACATAAAATGTTTAGTAACAATCTTTCGCTATCAAATCCTTCGGCATATTTTACTCGTGCTTGATAACCTCTAAATATTACAGTACTTTTAGCGCTTTCGGTAATCAAAAGATTCTTTACTCTTGTTTTGTTTAATTGTGAAGAATGTGTTTTCAAAAGAATAAGTTTTTTATCCATAACATCGCCAATATCTACAAAAATTTTAGGATAAAAATTTCTTGATGTTGGAGTTTCATAAAAAAGAAGATTATTTATATATCTTGCTGCTGTTATTGTCGCCTTTGAAAGTGAAACGTGATCTTGATGTGTATCATCATAAAAATTTACAAATATAAAATCTGGAACAACTTTTTTTATAACATTTTCTATTTCATCTATTAATTCTTTAGTATTTAAAAGTTTTGTATCAAAAAAACTTCCCCATAAAAGCTTTGCTCCTATAATTTCTGCCGATTTTTGTTGCTCTTTTACTCTAATGTTTGGATCCCCACCAACATCACCTTTTGTTGCAATATACATTGTTATCAAAAACTTTCTCTTTGCAAGTTCAAGCAATGTACCCCCACATCCAAACTCAATATCATCAGGATGCGATCCTATAACAAGGATTTTTTTCAAACCTCCCCCTTTGTAGTTGAGTATGCTTCTTTTATTACATCAGAATTTATTGTTAAAAGATTTTTTGTAAACGCTGTTAAAAGTGAAACCAAACATATATTATTTATCCATCTTGCAATACCACCGCTTAACTCATATAAGACATCAAAGCAACTTTCCTCAAAAACCTTCTCATTACCTGCAACCTTTAATCTATGAATAACATATTCTCTGGTCTCATCTCTATTAAATGGCTTTAATTCATAACTGAGAAATACTCTTTGTAAAAACTGCTTATTTGATGAAATTTTATTTGAAATCTCACTTTGTCCTGCCATAATCATAGTTATTACAGGTTTTGAGTTTATCTCAAAATTTAAAAGCATTCTAAGTTCCTCAAAAACTTTTTCACTTTCAATATTTTGTGCCTCATCAATTATAACTACACAATGCTTTCCGTCCCTGTAAGTATCTTTCAAAAATTTTTCAAGAGATATCAAAATATCAGCCTTATTATCAGGCATCTTAAAGTTAACAAAATTATATGTTATCATTTTCAAAATTCCGGTTTCATCAAGTGAAGGATTTGTTAAATATGAAAATATATAATTCTTTTTTGAATAATCATTTTCAATTATTTTTAAAATAAATGTTTTGCCTGTTCCATAAGGTCCACATAAAACACAAAGAGGCTTTTTTGATTCGATTACAAATGATATTATTGAGTATGCTTCTCTGTGATTTTCTGATTCAAAAAAAACTCTTTTTCACAAAGATTTTCAAAAGGCATCTTTTTAAATCCAAAATGTTCAAAATACATATTAACTATTATACAATAATTGAAAGAAATTGGGGTTAATGCATTGGATAATAAAAAATGTTGCCGAAATAATTCTTGTTAGATAAAAAAGAAGCTCTCTGAAACACCTCTTAGTATAAACTAATATTAGAAGATATTTATTAGGGAGTTATTTTAAAGGGAATTTTTATTCTCCACTGCTCATCTTCAACTTATTTATTTTTTAATCCATAAAACATTATACCAAAGACAAAAATCGATCTACCAAATTTTATAGAATATTATAATGAAAATACTTGAGATAATTTTAATGGCCATTAGTTTATCAATTGATTGTTTTGTTGTAAGCATATCAAGTGGTGGGACAATGAAATTTTTAAACATTCCAAATATGATAAAGATGGCTTTTATGTTTGTTTTTTTTCAAAGGAATAATACCTTTGATAGGATATTTTGCCGGAGTAAAAACAATAAGATATATTGAAAGCTTTGACCACTGGATTGCATTCTTAATTTTTTTAATACTTGGCATAAAAATGATATATGAAAGTTATAAACTTGATGAACTAAACTACGATACTAATAGAACCTGCCCTTTCGGTTTTAAAACACTTATAATCTTATCAGTTGCAACAAGTATAGATGCTTTAATCATTGGCTTTACATTTTCAATAATAAAAACACCGCTTATTATTTCTGTAACACTTATTGCTTTAATATCCTTTTTGATGAGCATTATTGGGATAAACATAGGTTATAAAGGAAAGCATTTTTTTTGAAAACAAAATGGAGAAAATAGCTGGATTTATTTTAATACTTCTTGGATTAAAAATACTTGTAAGTCATACATAGAAAATGAGAAAAAAAGTTAAAGGTGAGAAGTAAGAAGTAAAAAGAAATTATAAATTAGAAAATAATGTTGGAACTAAAAAATATATCTTTTTCATATAAAACGATTATACCCTTTAAAAAATAAAGTTATTGATAATCTAAGTTTAAAATTTGATAAAGGTCTATATTCTATAATTGCTCAAAATGGCTGGGGAAAGACAACACTTCTAAAAATAATAAAAGGATTTTTAATACCTGATTGTGGAGAGATAATTATAAATGGAGCTAAAACCAAGTTTAAAAATTACCCATCAGATTATTTTTCATTATTTTCAAATTCTTTTAAAAATTTTTATCCTCAACTTACTGTAATTGAAAATATAAAACTTTTTTTAACTCTCGAAGATTTAAAAATAGATTTAGAAAAGATAAATCAATTCTCAAAAATGCTTGGAATAGAAAATTACTTAAATAAAAAAATTCAAGAACTATCTACAGGAAGTATAGCAAAGGCAATTTTCTTAAAAATATTAATTGAAGATAAAAACGTCATTCTTTTTGACGAACCATTTTCAAATATTGATGAAAAATCAATAGAAATAATAAAAAGTTATCTAACAAAAATATCTGCACAAAAAACTATAATAATTGCAACATCAAAGAAAAATGAAATAAAAGGTCTTGTAAATGAAAAAAATATTATATCTTATTAGAAAAAATTTTCTAATTGAAATTCATTATAAATTTTCCCTTTTTTCATTATTTTTCTCTACACTTTTTACACTTCTCATATTTTTTATGATAGATAAGTATTTTAAATCAAAAATCTCACCATTTCTAAGTGTCGATTATTTTTCATATATATTTTCATTATTTATGATATTTAATTACTCTTCAAATCAAACTATAACAAACTCAATTACATCTGATATAAATATGCAGATATTTGAAAATCTGGTTGAAAATAAATTTATCAACTATTACCTATGGTCCCTAATAATATACTCATTTATAATCTCTACAATAGAACTTTTTTTGTTTTTGATATTTGCTAAACTTACAGGAATACTTAATTTTAATATAAACTACACTTCACTTATTATCTTAATCATAATCTCATCACTATCTTTTTCAGCATTATCAATAATTACAGCATCATTTACAGTTTTATTTAAGCGTAGAAATATAATTGGTTTTTTACTATCAGTAATTGAGTCATTTTTCTCTGGAGTATATTTTCCAGTAGAAGTAATACCAAATTCTTTAAGACCTATCTCAAAAATCATTCCAATGACATACTCAATAAAAGCATCACAAAAAATTTTTTATTCAAATATCAAATTCTGCGATATTTCAGAAATAAAAATGCTAATCATATTTTGTTTTTTTCTTCCAGTTTCTTTCTTATTATTTAAAAAAGCGGTATATATCTCCAAAAAATTAGGAAATTTAAATCAATACTAAAATTAATAAATGACTATTCCCTTTGATTTAATAAACTTTTTAAAATATTTTAACCCTTTTTTGTATTTTTTAATTATGTATGATGGCTCTTTTCCACTTTTAAGAATATAGTAAAAATCTTTATCACCAACCATTTTTGAAATCTCATCTTCTTTAATTATAAGTTTATCAGAATGATATTTATTTATAAGATAAATTGCATTTACAAAAATATCAAATGCCCTCACCTTTTTTTTATCATAGACATCAATACAAACACCTTTTACCCTCTCGCCTGCATACAAATCTAAAGAAGGTATTTTCTCACATGAACTAAATCTTACACCTTTTAACTTTTTCTTATTCATCTCATCTGATATTTTAATATTATCCATCCAAGGAGCACCAAAAAACTCAAAAGGAATATCAGTACCTCTTCCAACAGATATATTTGTTGCTTCAAAACATCCAATTCCGCTATATAAAACCGCTGCATTTATATTTCTTATATTAGGTGATGGATTTATCCACTTAAGTCCGGTTTCATCATAAAACATGCCTTTTTTGTAATTTTTCATCTTTATTATTTTCAGTTTTAGATCAAGGTTCATTTTTATCTTATGAAAAATAGCCATTTCACCTGCTGTAAGTGAGTGCCTTGTTGGAACTTTAAAATAGGCAGTAAATGCTGATATATCATCACGAAGAACAGCTCCCTCAATTATATCCCCAACAGGATTTGGTCTATCAAGAACAATAAATTCAATATTTCTTTTTGCTGCCTCTTCCATTGAATATCCCATCGTTGTTAAATATGTATAAAACCTTGCACCAACATCCTGTATATCAAAAACAAGAACATCAATATTTTTTAGCATCTCATCAGTAGGTCTTTTTGTCTTTCCATAAAGACTATATATTGGAATTGTGTTATATGTTGAATTTTCAATATAATACCCACCCTCAATATTTCCAAAAAAACCATGCTCTGGACTAAATATTGCAACAAGATTAATACCATTTTTTATAAAAATATCAACAAGATTATTGCCATTTCTATCAACTGAGGTATGATTTACAATAACCCCAACTCTTTTATTTCTTATCTCAGAAAAATTATTTTCTATAAGAACATCAAGCCCAGTTAAAACTTCAGAATATATATTTACTGAGAAAAACAAAAAAACAAAAATGAGATATCTCACCTATCTTCCTTTATAACAAAGATATAAAGATTTCCTTTATCCCAAACAGAATATGCAAATTTTTTTGCTATATCACCGGTTCCAGCAAAATAATCAATTCTTGCCCCTTTAATTGCACCTCCAGTATCATGAGCAAATACAAACCTTTCTTTATTTGAAAAAACTTTTACATTAAGATTTTCATCAACATCAGGAAGTTTTAAATTTATATAACCTATAATTCCAAGTGGAATTATTGAATTATCAACCGCAACAGATCTCTGTGCAACTAGATTTAAACCATATGTCCCTATAGGTCCTTCATTAACTGATTTAACTTCATCAAGCATAAAAAAAGTATATCTCTTATTTGAACCAAAAACCTCCTCCCAAAGTTCCGGTCTTGAATTTATAAAACTAACTGCTCTATCATAAAATGTCTTACCCTTTGCAACATTACCCTCCCTTTTAATATAACCCTTCTCAAGAAGATAACTCATCCATCCCTTAAACTTAAGCGAATTTGTTGCAGCAAATTTTGCCCTTACATATTTTCCATTATCTAATCTTAAAATACCAGAGCCCTGTGTATGAAGATCTAAAACATCAGTCATAGTTTTTAAATAAGCAAGTTCATACCCCTTATTTTTCAAAACCCCATCAAAGTCAATCTCCTTTCTTGAGTAATATAAAACAAATCTTTTATCAACAATTCTTCCTGTAAGTTTTTGACCTTTATATTTATCTGGATCAAAATCTTCAAGATTTATCTCATACAAATCATCGGGTTTTTTATATATAGGAAATTTGTAAATATCATTTTTAGAAAGAGATGCATCAAAAATTGGCTCATAATAAGAACTGAAAAGAACTGGTTCTGTTCCTCTTCTAAGTTCATAAATATCAAAATTCTCACGAAGTTTTTTGTTAAAATCCTCATCATCTTTTGAGTTCTCAAGTATTTCCTTAAGTTTTAAAACAGTATTTTTCACTGTCTTTATATCAACTTTTCTTGATCCAAAATCATATGAAATATTTTTATCAAGGTTTTTATCCAGATACTCAATTGTAAGATTATATGCTCTTTTAAATGAGTTATCAAAATCCCTTTTAAAAAATGGAATTTCTTTTTCATTAAGTTTATAAAGTTCAGCTTTCATTTCAACTTTCTTACATACCAAAACCTCATCAGGAGCGCATTTAATAGTTGGCTTGCAAATATTACTAGGAATGCAATCAGATTTTACATCTTGCACTTTGCTTACATTAAAAAAACATCCACTCAAAAAAACAATAAATCCAATTAAAAATCTTCTCATAAAACCTCCATTAAATAGTATGCGTTACCTTAGTAAGTCCTTTGGGATTATCTGGATTTAGTCCTCTGATAACAGCAAATTTAAGCGCAACAAGTTTTAAAAGAATATCTATCTCAAGAGAATTAAATGGATAGTTATTAGAAAAAGGAGTTATAATCTTATAATCTACATTTCTTTCCTTCAATTTATTTTCAACAAGAACAAGATCTGGCGTAAGTTTTTTTGATGGAGATAATATGAATACAAAATCCCCTTTTTTATATGCTCCAACAGGTCCATGAAGAAACTCAGCAGCTGAATATCCAAGAGAATGCATCATTGCCATTTCTCTAAATTTAAGAGCAGCATCCTCACTTATAGCGTTATATGGCCCTCTTCCAACAAAACCGACAACAGTAGAATTTATCGCATCCTCAAAACTATAATCTTTATAAATTTTCTCAAAATTCTCTATTATATAATTTAAATTTTTGATTGTCTCATTAAATTTCCTTTCACTAAAACCTGCACCAAATATATTTGCAATTCTTAAAACAAACCACATCTGAAGATGAAAACTTTTAGTCGCTGCAACAGGAATTTCCTTCGAATTAGATAAAAGTATATGAATATTTGAAATCTTTGCAAGTTTATTTTTTCTTAAATCACTCTCATTTGTAACACCAACAAGAAAAACTCCCATTGATTTTATAATCTTAGAACACTTAACTATATCAGGGCTTTGGCCTGATTGTGAAAAAGATATAAGAACCTTTCTTTTAAAATCAAGTTTCTTTTTACAATTAAATATTGAAAATGGATGAACAATATTGCTTATAACCCCGCAATACATCTCCCAGATATATTTAGCAAAAAGTGTAGCATTTCCAGAACTACCTCTCCCAAGAAGAAAAACCTCCTTAAATTTACTAAGTACTCTTGCATCATTTGGAAGTTTAAAATTCAAGAGAAGTTTTGGAATCTCAGATATATCAGAATATGTTAAAAAATTCTTATAATCCATAATCACCTTCAAGTTGTTGATTTTAGTTTTGGAATGGCAAAATAAAATCTGCTTCCCTTTCCCTTTTGTGATTCAAACCAGATCTTTCCATTATGTTTTTCTATTATTGTTTTTGCAATACTTAAACCAAGTCCGGAACCTTCTGTATTTAGCATCGTGTTTTTTGCTCTAAAAAATTTCTCAAATATGTATTTTTTATCTTCCTCATCTATCCCATATCCAAAATCCTCCACCATACAAACTACTACACTTTCCCTATCAAAAACCTTTACATTAACAACTGATGAATTTGGTGAGTATTTTATAGCATTGTCTATTAGATTATTTAAGGCCTGAAGAAGATAATGTTTGTCCCCAAGAACATAGATCTCATTATAATTTTTTTCAAAATTTATTGTTATTGATTTGGTATATGCTTTTATTTTCATTAGTATAACTGCATTCTCAACAATTTCAATAAGATTTATCTTCTCAAATTCAAGAGAAGACTCATTATTTAATTTTGATATATCAAGAAGATTCGTAATTATATTTATTAAACGATTTGTTGCTTGATTTATGATATTTAAAAAGGAAATCTGCTGATCATTTAAAGATCCACTTTCTTCACTTAAAAGAAGAGATACAAAACCTTTAATGGTTGTAAGTGGAGTTTTTATCTCATGATTTAATGTCATTAAAAAGTCATCTTTTATTCTATTTAGATTTGCAAGTGTCTTTGCATCCTCACTCACCTTTTTATATAGTTCAAAAAGATATATCATCATTCCTATTTCTTTAGAAATTATATCAATAAGCGAAAGGTCATCCTTGGTGAAGAAATCTTTTTTTCCTCCTCCTATTACCAATACACCATGTCTTTCTTTAAGATATCCAACAGGAATTATTATAAGAGAACTTACTTGCGAAAAAAATTTATCTTTTATATCACCATCTTCAAGGTATATAATTCTATTGTCAACAAAAGATTTTACTATATAATCATTATGTTCAGATAAATTTATACTAATTGGAAAATTTTTTTTCTCCCCAAGATTTATAGAAAGAACGAGCGAATTTGAAAAATGAGCAAAAGAATAGTAAACAAGATATGATGGTTCAACAAAATTATATAAAAGTTCTGTAAGCTTTTTGACAGGATTTTCATTTTCAAGATTAAAATTTGATATTCCATCATAAACAATCTTTGCCTGCTTATGTTTTTTTATAAGTTTGGATTCTTGATTCTCTATTTCCCTAACAACACTTTCAAGTTCAAGTTTTAATTTTTTGTTTTCAACATTTAAATGCTCAAATACTTCGTAATAATTTTTAAAGAATTTTAGAAAATTACTTACAAATCTAATGTAATTGAGTATAACCTCTTTTTCTATATCATCAATCAAAGTAAGAATATAGATGTTTTTTGAAGATACTTTATATGGCAACAATATAAACCTTTCCCTTTCACCATCAAAAATCTCACCATCCTCAACAAATATTATTTCATCATTATCAGATTTTATAAATTTCTTTAAATTCGAAAAATCCATAAGTGTATTTGAATTATTTACTCCACCAAGATATAGAAAGGTATCTCCTGCCTCTTCAAGAATATATATACGAGTTTGAGGGAAAACTAAATTCAACTTTGAAAAAATCATATTTAAAAGATTTACATAATTATCTTTATGAAAATTAATTGCAATATTTAAAACAGAATGAACAAACTCATCAAATTTTACATAGAATTTTTCCAGATGATCTACTTTATTTAATACAGGGAGAAAATACTTAAACTTCATATACCAATAAACAAAGAAAACAAAAACTATTATGATGGTTAAATATATCAGATGAATCATATAAGTTCTAATATTGTATTTAGATAAGACGAATCACCTTTAAGTTTTGTAAAACTAATATAGCCAAACTTTATATTCATACTCTCTGCTATTTTTTCAGTTAGATGAGAAAACTCAATTTCTTTAGCACTTAAAGGAGAAGTTGAAGGCGGTCCTATTAATATAAGACCATTTACATTTTTTTCAAGAAGATAATTCCCTATCCTAAAAGGAAGCCCAAATGTTTCATCTGTATCATACTCTTCAACAAAAACAGAACTCCAACCAATATCTGTTGAAAGATATTTCTTAGATACCTCATCAAGTTTTAAAAAAACATAATTTACATAATCCTTCATTCCTTTTGGATAGAAAAATCCCCATTTATAAATACTTTTATTTTCTTTAAAAGATGGAGTATAATTTGAAGCATTTCTAAGATCAGAATCATTTACCATTGATATATCATCCTTTTCTCCAAGCAAAATTGATAACATATCCTGATGAAGCATTGAGTTAGAAGATGCAATTAAATACTTTTCAAATTTTTTCATTCTAAAAAGATATTTATTTACATTTTTAAAATCCATTAATTTTGCAACAAAAAACTTATTTATATCTCCTTCCGAGAGTTTTATATCCATATTTGTGAGTATTTGATTTAATATCATTCTATACGTCTGCAGTGATGGCTGTTTAATATCAACCATCCACCCTTGAGAAAGATTTATTTCAAGAAGATTTTCAAGAGGTTCAAGTTCTGATGGTGAAAAAAGCGATGAGAAAACAACCTGTTTATTTGCTTTCATTGATGAATCAATAATTCTTGATATGAACTGTTTGTTATCTTTGTTTATAAGCATTAGATGAAGATCATCTATTATTATAACTTTACATTCATTTATTATTTTTTCAAGTTTGTCTATAAAATTTTCTTTTATTGCAAGATTTACTCCTATTGAAAACTTAACACCATTTGTAACAAATATATTTTTCTGACCTATACTTGAAGAAAGTCCATATGACATAGAGTGTATAAAATGTGATTTACCAACCCCAATTCCACCATATATAAGTATTGGATTATACATTACCCCTGGATTTTCAACAACACTCATACTTGCTGCATGAGCAAATCTATTATGAGAAGCAGTTATAAGCGTCTGAAAACTCATCATCGGATTTAAAGGTAACTCTATGGACCATTTAAGCCTCATCTTATCATATTCTTTTTCATCCTTTGGTTGTTTAACAGTTTTTCTATCTTCAAGAATGCTGTTTTCTTTTTTTTCCGTAAGTTTAATATCTTTTTTCTCTACCTCAGTTTTTTGGGAGTGTGTTTTTGTGTGCAATTCTTCTTTTATTGGTGAAGAAGATGGTTTTGGAGGAGGTGGCGGAGGAGGTGGTGGAGGAGGTGGTGGAGGAGGTTCTATTATCGCTTTTTCTTCTTTTTTAATTTTAACATCTTCAATCTTTGGTGGAATAATTTCTTCTTTTATTTCAATATCTGGAATTGGAATTTCAATTTCTGAAGTCTTAGATTTTTCTTCCTCAACTTTTTTGGAAGCCTGACTAATGTTTTTAGAAATTATTTTTTCTATTTCTTTTTTAACTTTTTCCTCTATCTCTTTATTATACTCAAGAAGATATATAATAAAATTATAATCGCTTGATATAATTCTTTCTGGCCTTGAACAAATAGCACCTAAATTTTTTACAAGAGAAAGTATATCTTTAAGTTCACATTTTAAAAGAAGTTTATGTTTTTTTGTCTTTTCATCTGGTTCAAGAATTTTCCACTTCTCTATCATATCACCTTATTATTAACTCCATTATAAAATCTATAACAGAACTTTTTGTAAGATTTGCTTTGTTAAAATTTATAAAATAAATTCCCTCTTGCGAAAGTGAATTTTCAAACTCATATTTTTTATCTGGCGGGATCTGCCCAATAAAAACAACTGCAATTACTTTTTCATTCTTAGCATTCAAGATAATTACATCGCTACTAATTGTATCATCATAATTTAAAACAAAACTTCTCCTTACAAACATTGGTTTTTCTTTTGATGAAAGGCATATTTCATCAATCATCTTTAAAAGTTCAACAAATGTTTCCTCCTCAGATAGATAAACAAAACCAACATTTTTAATTCTTTCAGACGGTATATTTTGTGGTGGTGTTCTCTCTATAATTTCTTTAAGATTTTCTTCAAATTCATTTTTTTTGATAAATGTTTCCTTTTTTTCTTCTTTTGTTTCATCTTTTAAAACCTCAAATGATGGAAATTTTTCAATCTCAATACCTTCTTCTTTTTTTATATCTTGTGTCTCTACTTTTAAATCTCTGTCCAATGAAAAATCAGAAATAATATTTTCATCTATTTTAAGTTCATTTTTATCTTCTGATTTATCAATTTCAAATGATATCTCATCAAGTTTCTCTTCTTCATCTAAAACTTTATCAGCATTAACTTCTAAAGATATTTCGTTAAAATTATTTAAAGATATCTCATTAGATAATTCTATTTCCTCATTTTTACTTTCAATTTCTTTTTCATTTTCTAATATTTTTAAATCTTCTTGAGGCTCAATTATATAAACCTCATCTTCTTTTTCTTTTTCACTGTCGGTATCTGACAAATCTTTTTTTTCTTCTACATTGTTATCAAGTATCTTAATATCCTCTATTAAATCCTCTATTCTTTTTTGATCCTCTGATAAATTTATATCTTCTCTTTGTAAGTCTTCTTTTGATATCTCATTTTTATATATAGCATTTGGTTGTAATTCAACTTTACTTTCCCCAATATTTATATTAACATTTTCATTTCCATTTTCAGATAAATTTATATTCTCTGTAATATCTTTGGTATTAGAATTTAAAGGTTGGGCTTCAGATTCAATCTTATCACTTCTTACATTAGCATCTATATTACTTTTATTTTCCTCAAATTTGTTTTCCTTATTTATATTTTTTATTTCCTCTATATTAGAAATTTCTTCTTTTTTTTCTTTAGTATTTTCAGTCTCATTTCCTAAAATATTTTTTTCTTTTTCAATTATGGAAGGCATACTTTGAAGAATTGAGTTAAGTTCATTTAATATCTCCTCAAAACTTTTTTTTCTATCTTTTTCTTCCATCAAAACTCCTTAAATTTATCCTATATAAATTATACAATTTTTAAACCTTTTAAAACCTAAATTTTTATTATATAATTGTTTTATGATCAAACTTCAAGATATAAACCCAAATTTACTTAATACCAACTATGCTGTGCGAGGTAAAATTGTTCGCAGGGCATATGAACTTGAACAAGAAGGCAAAAAAATAATATACACTAACATAGGAAATCCTCAAGCCTTAAAACAAAAACCTATTACCTATGTAAGACAACTTCTTGCTTTAACAGAATACCCATATCTTATGGAAGATGAAACAATTGCTTCAAAGTTTCCAAAAGATGTTATAGAAAAAGCCAAATATATTCTTTCTGAAAACCCACATGGACTTGGAGCATATACTCAAAGCGAAGGAATGAGTTTTATAAGAAAAGCAGTTGCAAAATTTATATCAAAAAGGGATGGGATAGAGGCAGATCCATCAAAGATAATGCTTACTGATGGAGCTTCTAAAGGAATTCAATCAATATTTACACTTTTAATGAAAAACTCAAACTCTGGATTTATGATCCCAATTCCACAGTACCCTTTATATAGCGCAACAATAGCATTATATGGCGCAAAGCAAATAAATTACTATCTTGATGAAGAAAAACATTGGGAATTAAATAAGGATGAACTTGAAGAAAGTATAAAAGAAGCAAAAAGAAATGGCATAGAGCCAGTTGCAATAGTTGTCATAAATCCAGGAAATCCTACAGGCTCTGTTCTTTCAAAAGAAAATATAAAAATGATAATAAATTTTGCAAGAAAACATAATCTTTCTATCCTTGCAGATGAAGTATATCAGGAAAATATATACACAACAACGCATAAATTTTATTCTTTTGCAAAGGTTATGGAAGAAATGAATATAAAAGATGTTCCACTTTTTAGTTTCCACTCAACATCAAAGGGATTTTTAGGAGAATGCGGGCATAGAGGTGGATATCTTGAAGCAAGAAACATAAGTGGTGAAGTTTACAATGAACTAGTTAAACTTCAATCAATAGGTCTTTGCGCAAATACAGCTGGACAAATTGTAACTTATGCAATGGTAGAACCACCACAAGAAAATGATGAGAGTTATGAACTTTACAATAAAGAAAAAACAAAGATACTCTCGGATCTAAAGAAAAAAGCAGAGATACTTGACGAAGAGATAAATAAAATAAAAGGTATGAGTTTAAAAGCACCTTATGGTGCAATGTATGCCTTTGTAAAGATAGATCTTCCCCCAGATAAAAACATGAAAAATATGAGTCAAAAAGAGCTCATAGAATACGAAACAAAAAGGGAATTCAATTACTGTCTTGAGCTTCTTGAAGAAACAGGTATATGCGTTGTTCCTGGTTCAGGATTCGGGCAGAAACCACATACTTACCATTTTAGAATGACAATACTTCCACCAGTTGATGAAATAAAAGAACTTGTAAAAAAACTAAAAGATTTTCATTTAAACTACTTAAAAAGGTTTAAGTAGAAAAAAAATTAAATTTTGGATAAAAATCAAATTATTATAAAATATATTGATAACTGGGCTGGTGGCGGAAATGGTAGACGCGACGGACTTAAAATCCGTTGGCTTCTAAAAAAGCCGTGCGGGTTCGAGTCCCGCCCTGCCCATTTTTAAATCCATTAAGTTTCTTATTTTTTAGTAGATTATTAAGGTTTTATTTTCTTTTTTTGTATAATTTAGTTATGAAGATAGTTAAAGAAGGTATTTATATTCTTATTTTTTCCCTTGCTGCAATTATAATATCATTGTACTGGGCAAGGTTTTATAAAGTTCTCTATATATTAACTTTTATTTCTGGAATACTTTTTTTATTCTCACTTTATTTTTTTAGAGATCCACAAAGAAACAAGCAATTTAGTGAAAATGAGATAGCATCACCTGCTGATGGAACAGTTTTGTCAGTAAAAACTGAAAACGGGTTTACAGTAATAAGAATTTTTTTATCAGTTTTTAATGTCCATCTTCAAAGATCCCCAATAGATGGTAAGATTATTGAAACAAAATTTACATATGGAAAATTTCATATAGCATATAAGCCACAAGCAAAAGACAACCAAAGAAATATGATAAAAATTGAAGGAAAGGACGGAAAATGGGCATTTGTTGAACAGATAACAGGAGCAATTGCAAGACGAATAGCTTGCTATGTTAAAGAAGGAGATACTGTTAAAATTGGTCAAAAGATTGGAATGATATATTTTGGTTCTCAAGTTGCTTTATACCTTCCACAAAATGCCGTAATTACTGTTAAGGAAGGAGATAAGGTCTTTGCTGGTGAAACTATAATAGGATTATGGAAAACCAATTAACTAAGATAGATTTAATAAAAACAAAAACAAAAAATACAATCCCATCCCTTTTTACACTTACAAATATGGCATTTGGAATTATGGCGATTTTAAGTGTTAGTGAAGAACAATTTGTAAAAGCATGCTATTTTATAATTGGGTCATATATAATGGATATTCTTGATGGAAGAGTTGCAAGAATGATAAAAGCAGAGACAGAGATGGGAGTTGAGCTTGATTCATTTTCTGATCTAATCTCATTTGGAATTGCTCCAGCATATATGATTTATGAGTTTGCATTAAAAGGTTATGGTGTTACTGCCTATCCTGTAGTTCTTATATATGTAATATGTGGCGCATTAAGACTTGCAAGGTTTAATTTAAAATCACTCTCAGGAGAAAGTTCAAAAAAATTTTTTCAAGGGCTTCCAATCCCTGCTGCATCAGGTGTTATAGTATTTTTTATATTATCATACTCCTTAATTGAGGATGATACACCTGCAAAATCAATACAAATACTTTCAAAACAAATGCCTTTTTTATATGGAATATTTCCGTTTATAATAATAGGAATATCACTTCTTATGGTCTCATCTGTTCCATATGTAGCAATGAAATCAGGGAATATATTTAAGATAAGGTCTCCTATTTCTTTGATAGTGGCTATATCAATAATATTTCTAATTATTTTTTATCCCCAAAACTCGTTGTTTATATTTTTTGTCCTTTATGCACTTTCTGGAATAATATACTTTTTATACCGCCTGTTTTTCAAAAAATCAGAAGAAAACTAATCTCACATTAAGAAAGTGAGAAGTGAAAAAGTGAGAGGGTGAGAGGTGAGAATCGTTAGAAATTATGGATTTGGGATTATAAATTGTAAATTTAAACTTTTAAAATTGAATAGAAACAAAAAAATTAATCTTTTTTAGGAAATAACGGTGATGGTTTTGTTGCCTCAACACCCTTTGTATGTGATTTTCCAATAGCAAGATACATATTCATTTTTGCTGATGTGTCTGGCATAAAAGGATAAATCCATCTTGCAATCAATCTTAAACACCAAACCATCTCGTTTAAAAATTTTTTAAGTTTTTCTATATCTGTTTTTGCAAGTTCCCATGGTTTTTTATCACCTATTTCCTTATTCAAATATGCTATTGCATCCCATATCTCATCAAGAGCAAGATTAAATGAAAGATTTTCTATATGTCTATAAATTTCATTTTGTTTTGATAAAAGATAATTAAACATTGGAGAGTCTTTTGGTTCATTTGGCATTTCATTATCAAGATATTTTATTATCATATTTATAACCCTTGAAAAAAGGTTTCCAAGTCCATTTGCAAGATCGCTATTATATCTTACCTTAAACATCTCTGTTGAAAAATCACCATCCTGACCAAAAGGAACCTCACGAAATATAAAATATCTAAAAGCATCAAGCCCATATTCCTGAATTATATCGGAAGGATCTATAATATTGCCTCTTGATTTCGACATCTTCTCACCATTTACAGTCCACCAGCCATGAGCATAAATTTTTTTGGGAAGCGGAAGTTTTAAAGCCATAAGTATACTAGGCCATATAACTGCATGAAATCTAAATATTTCCTTCCCAATAAGATGAACATCACAAGGCCAGATACTTTTGAATTTTTCATTATCTGGGTTATCAACATCGTAACCTGCACCCGTTATATAATTTAAGAGAGCATCAAACCAAACATATATTGTGTGTTTTGGATCTGAAAGAACAGGTATTCCCCACTTAACCCTTGTTCTTGAAACTGAAATATCCTTTAACCCCATCTCAACAAATCTTATTATCTCATTTGCTCTATATGATGGGGATAGAAAATCAGGGTTGTTTTTATAATGATCCAAAAGAGCTTTTTCATATTTTGATAACCTAAAAAAATATGTCTCTTCACTAACTTTTTCTACATCTTTTTTGTGAACAGGACACTTCCCATCTATAAGTTCAGATTCATCATAGAAGTTCTCACAAGAAGGACAGTAAAGCCCTTCGTAATTTCCTTTGTATATATCACCACTCTCTATAAGTTTCTCAAAAACCTTTTGAACCTGTTTCTCATGATACTCATCTGTTGTTCTTATAAAATAATCATAATCTATATGAAGTATATTCCACATCTCTTTAAATTTAACAACAATCTCATCAGCCCATTCTTTTGGTGTCTTACCATTTTCCTTTGCAGTTCTCTCAATATTTATACCGTGTTCATCAGTTCCTGTTTGAAAATAAACTTCTTTATCATTTGCTCTTAAATGCCTTGCAAGGATATCTGCTGCAAGTGTTGTGTAAGCGTGTCCTATGTGTGGAGTGTAGTTTACATAATAAAGTGGGGTTGTTATGTAATACTTTTTCATACATATACTCCTTTTTTAAAATAATTAAAAACTCTTAAAAATTTATGAAGCGAAAGTTCAAGTATCAATTTGTAATTTACATTATGTCTAAGATAAGTTGCATATTTTTTATTTTCTTTTATTAACAAAAAACCATCTTCAACATTTAAGATTCCCTTTTTTATACCAAAATAAACATATGAATTCATAAAATTTAAAAACATCTCTACATAATCCTTAAAATCTTTTCTTTTTAAAATTCTTGATGTTATTATAAAAGGAGCAACCGCTCCATATTTTATATCTGAACTTATCATATCAATTAACTCAAGATATTTTATAGCAAGAGATATAGATCCACCAGATATATTTGATAATATCTCTGCTTTTTTAAAATCAAAGCCTTTTTCAACGAGTATATTCATAACATCATTTGGTAAAAGCTTTGAAAATTTTATACGCATGCATCTTGAAATAATCGTTGGAAGAAGAAGATTTTCTTTTGAGGTTACAAGAATTATTATAGTTGATGAAGGTGGTTCTTCAAGTGTTTTTAATAAAGAATTTTGAGCATCAATAGTCATTGTATCTGCATCATCTATTATTATAACCTTCCTATTAGAATAAGATGGAGCAAGAGATGCAAATTTTATAATGGATCTTATTGTATCTATCTTTATGCTTTTTTGTTCTTCCTCTTTTTCATCAAGCAAAACTGCTTGATATGCAAAATCAACAAGAAGAAAATCTGGATGAACATTTTTTTCAAACATTCTTAAACTTTCCTCATTTATGCCATCTCCATAGAGACCATTTTTCGTGTATGAAAGTATGTATTTTGCAAACTCTTTTGCAACCATTGCTTTGCCGATACCTTGGGGACCATAAAAAATAAAAGATGATGGAATTTTCTTTTCTCCAACAATATCTTTTAAAAATTCAATTATTTTTTTATGTCCTTTTATATTTTCAAAAAACATTTATAAGTTTTAAAACCTCTTTTTTTATAATCTCGTGTATCTCATTAATTGAAAGCGATCCATCTACAACAAAAATATCATTTCTTGATAAATATATTTTTTCATATGCGTTAAAAACTATCTCACCAAAAGCATCATCCTGCTCTATCCTATCTGCAGTTTTTCTTTTTCTTTTGATATAGTCCTCTTTTTTAATTTTAAAGCCAATTATAAGATCAGGTTTAATTCCATCAGTTGCTATATCATTTAAGGTTTCAACTGTTTTAATATCAATTCCCCTTCCATAACCTTGATATGCCTCAGTTGCAAGAGTAAATCTATCACAAAGGATGATTTTCCCTTCGCTAAGTGATGGTTTGATTTTTTGGTTTATATGTTGTGCTCTTGATGCTTCGTATAAAAAAAGTTCACAAAGAGGAGAAATTTTATTTGATGGATCAAGTATTATTTCTCTTATTTTTTCACCAACATCTGTTCCACCTGGTTCTCTTGTAAGTATTACATCAAAACCTTTTTTTTTAAGAAAATCAAAAAGAAGATTTATCTGTGTTGTTTTCCCACTTCTATCTGGACCTTCAAACACAATAAAAAATCCTCTTCTTTTACTCATACATAATATTTTATAAAATTTAATTATAAACATTTTTTAAGGAGAAAATTATGGCTATTGAAAAAACACTTATCCTTATAAAACCTGATGCAGCAAAAAGAAAGCTCACAGGTCTAATAATAGACAGGCTTGAAAACTCTGGTTTTGAGCTTGTTGGAGCAAAACTCGTAAGAGTTACAAGGGAACTTGCAGAAAAACATTATGAAGCATTGAGAAACCAACCATTTTTTGAAAACTTAATAAAATATATCACCGGAGAACTTCATCAAATCCCAAATAATAAAATCCTTGCTCTTGTATATAAAGGTGAAAATGTTATTTCTGAGATGCGAAAACTTGTTGGTGCAACAAATCCGGAAGAAGCCCAACCAAATACTATAAGAGGCTCTTTTGGAAGAATAACGACAAAAGGCCAATTTGAAAATGTAATTCATGCAAGTGGGAATAAAGAGGATGCTGAGAGAGAAATTAAACTCTGGTTTAGAGATGATGAAATAATAGAATAAAATGTTTAAAAGCTTTATAGTTAAATTTTCTATCTTTATTATTTTTGCTTCGTTCCTTTATTCTCAGCAAAGCATTTATGTTGAAACTGATGATGGTTGGAAGATACATTCTAAATATGTAAAACCAAAAAAAGATAACCTTCCTGTTTTACTCTTGATACACTCATCAAAGTCAAATCATCTTGAGTTTAAAAATTGGTTTCATGAAATTGAAATATATGGTTATGGATGGCTTGCCCCTGATCTTAGAGGACATGGTGCATCAATATATTATCTTGATGGGACATCAGAAACATATAAAACTTTTAGCGTATCTGGTATAAACAATGATTATAATAAAATGATAAGAGATATTGATGCTTGTGTTATTTATCTTTCTTCAACTGGAGTTGATGAATCAAGAATTTTTCTTGTAGGAATAAATCTTGGAGCAAATGTAGCAATAAAATATGCTGCTATAAATCAAAAAATTAAAGGAATTGTTGCTATAAATCCTGCTTCAAACATAAACGATATAACAACTATAAACCCGCTGATGCTTTATAAAGAAAAGCCAATTCTTTTTATAACAGGCGCAAATTTTCAAAAAAGAATGAGAGAGGTTTTTGTTCTTTATAATCTAACGAAAAGAAAAAACGGAACAAACTACACTTTCATAATAACGGAATACTCTATAACATCAGCAGATGCTTTTAAAAAATATCAAATATACAAAATACTCAATTGGATAAAATATCCTGTAATGCCAAAGGTAATTGAACCTGATAAATACAAAACTCAAATCTCAAGTGATACAATCTTTATCTCAACAGCATCATCAAAACCGGAGGTGATAGTAATAGATGAAGATGAAAAATAACTTGAATGATTTTTTAAAATACTCAAACCTTCCAACAGAAAAAATAAACCAATATACATTTGACATAGATAGAATTCCCTTAAGAAAAGTTCTTGAAAAACTAAATGATGAGGATCACAAAATTCCTCCCGCTGTAAGAAAAGAAATAAAACATATTGAAAAAGCAGCAAGAATTGTATCTGAAGCATTTTTGAATGGAAAAACAACATATTTTATTGGAGCTGGGACAAGTGGAAGACTTGGAATACTTGAAGCAGTTGAACTTGTCCCAACCTATGGTGTAGACCCAAAGCAGTTTGTTGCAATAATTGCTGGTGGAAAGGATGCTGTATTTAGAGCAAAAGAAGGTGCTGAAGATAGATATAATGATGGATTTAAAATAATTGAAAAGAAGGCAAAAAATGGAGATGTTTTAATTGGAATTGCTGCAAGTGGAATAACACCTTATGTAAGAGGAGCAATAGATAGTTCAAAAAAAATTGGTATGAAAACTATATTTGTTACTTGTAATAAAAATGAAAAAGTTAAAAATTGTGATGTAATAATTGCTGTTGATGTTGGGCCTGAGCCGATAAATGGATCTACAAGAATGAAAAGTGGAACTGCAACAAAACTTGTTCTTAATATGATAACAACTGCAGCAATGATAATTTCAGGAAAAGTTTATCATAATTGGATGGTTGATTTAAAGCCGACAAACTACAAACTTATAATGAGAGCAGAAAGAGTTTTTTCACAAATTACAGGACTTCCACCATCTGAGGCAAAAAAATATCTTAAACAAACAAATTACAATCTAAAGATCGCTGTTGTTATGGCTGTAAAAAATGTAGATAAAAAAACAGCAGAAAAACTTATCACAAAACATAAAGGTTTCTTAAAAGAAATCCTTGGTTAAAAAATTAAATTGACTTTATAATTTTTGTTAAATAACCTTTTGAAACAAAACTCAGATTAAGTATAAAATCTATTTCAGTAAAAGCTTTTCTTAACTGATTTTGTTGTTTATCCCATCCTTTTCCTTCAGTAATCCATATAAAATAAAAGCCGTTATTCTTTAAATCTTTTTGCCTGTTTATATAAGAATCCACAATCTCTTGAGGTTTTGAACCACTACCCTCATAAAAATTGATTTCTATGTTTATGATTTTCTTATTTTCTTTAATAATTATTACATCTGCTTTTCTATTTTTTATTCCATCAGAAACTTTTATTCTATAATTATCTAAATAATCAAATCTTTTTTGAAATAAAACTTTATAACTATTATCCAACTCGTTTAAAAAAGGTTTTATGGCTTTTTCCATAATACCACCGCTTCTATTCTTTCTTGCATGAGTATCAAGTCCAACTTCCACACCCATTATATAATCATATATTGACTTTTCAACCATATTAACAAAAAAATCCTTTAAACCAGTTTTCTTAAAAAATTTTAAAAACTTTTCTATATCTTTTTCCGTTGGTTTATTTAAAGAAAAATCATATTTTTCAGCAAGTGATTTGCTCAAATCAATTACTTCAAGTTCAACATCTCTTATAGCTAAGAGAATTGGAAAAACTTTTATAACTGATGGAAACTTTCTTACTATCTCTCTAAATGTATTATCAAAATTTCTATCTCTTATTAAAGCATTTAAAGTATTCAACTCAATTTTATATTTCTCAACATTTTCTTTAACTTTCTTCCAATTAACAAAAAAGTCATATGTTCTATTGGTATAAACAAGCGTATCTAAAAAATCTTTTATTACTTCATCTAAGGATTTATATCCCAAATTTTTATAAAAATCAAAATTCATTTTTTTTAAAAAGTAAATTTTCTTTTTTCTTTATTGCATCTTCTAATCTTTTTTTAGATATCTCAAGGTATTCAATATTATTATCAATACCTACATATTTTCTATTATTTAAAACTGCTGCAACCCCAGTTGTTGAACTTCCACAAAAAGGATCAAGAATTAAATCATTTTCTTTTGTTGAAGCCTTTATTATTCTATCAAGCAAAGCTAAAGGTTTTTGAGTAGGATGCTTACCAAACTTTTTTTCTTCTGTTGAAGGTGGAAGTATTTCCCATAAGTTTTTCATTTGCCTTCCATAATTTAATTTTTTCATAAGTTCATAGTTAAAATAATGTTTTGATTTAGAATCTTTTTTAGCCCATAGAATAATTTCTGTTGAATGAGTAAAATATCTACAAGAAATATTTGGTGGTGGATTTTTTTTATACCATACTATATCGTTAAGTATTTTAAATCCAAGTTCCTGCATAGCAAACCCAACTATATATATTATATGCATTGTTCCACTTACCCATATTGTTGCATTATTTTTCATAACTTTTCTACACAAAGAAAGCCATTCTTTTGTAAACTTATAGTTTTCATAAAAACCCTTACTTCTATCCCAATCACCTTTATTTACCGATGATACTTTTCCATTTTTGCATGTTATTCCATCATTTGAGAGAAAATATGGTGGATCAGCAAAAATCATATCAAAACTCTCTTCATCTAATCTTTTTAATATTTCAAGAGAGTCTCCATGTATCAATTTCAAATTATAATCTTCATTTTGATAAAAATATTTAATTTCTCTTTTTTTATCAACAACATTATCATTTTTGATTGTATCAACCATAACGATATTCTACAAAATTTAAATCAAAATTTTTTAAAAATGTTAAAATTTTATATATGGGAAAAAATGAGAAATTTAAACTTGTATCTGATTTTAAACCAAAAGGGGATCAGCCAAAGGCAATTAAAAAAATAGTTGAAAATTTGAAAAAAGGCGTTAGAAATACTGTTCTTCTTGGGGTTACAGGAAGTGGAAAAACATTTACAATGGCAAATATTATAGCCGAATTAAATAGACCTGCACTTATAATCTCTCCAAATAAAGTTCTTGCAGCACAACTATACTCTGAGTTTAAGACGTTTTTCCCTCATAATCATATTGAATACTTTATATCATACTATGATTACTATCAGCCAGAAGCATATATACCACAAACAGACACCTATATAGAAAAAGATGCTTCAATAAACGAACATATAGACAAACTTAGATTAAAAGCAACATCATCTGTTTTAAATTTTCGAGATACAATTGTTGTTGCATCTGTTTCATGCATTTACAACATTGGCTCACCAGCAAATTTTAAAAAATTTTCTTTTTTAATTACAAAAGGAATGAAATTTTCAAGAGTTGATTTTACAAGAAGACTTGTCTCAATGGGATATACAAGAGATGACCTTGAATTTAAAAGATCTACTTTTAGATTAAGGGGAAGCATAATAGATATCTTTCCATCAGATTCAGACACATTTATAAGAATTGAAACATCAAATAAAATAGAAAAAATTCTTGAAGTTGAACCAATAAATTTTAACCCAATAAGAGAATTAAAAGAATATATTATATCGCCAACATCCCATTTTATAACTGATATATATGATATAGAAAAAGCTATAGAAACAATAAAACGAGAACTCGAAGAAAGATACAATGAATTAAAAACTCAAGGAAAAGACCTCTATGCTGAAAGATTAAAACAAAGAACGCTTTATGATATAGAACTTTTAAAAGCAACTGGTTTTTGTCGTGGAATAGAAAACTACTCAAGGCACTTATCACAAAGACCACCTGGTTCAAGACCAATATGCCTTCTTGATTATTTTCCAGATGATTATATTTTGTTTATAGATGAATCACATATATCTATTCCTCAAATAAGAGGAATGTATGAAGGAGATAGATCAAGAAAACAAACACTCATAGATTACGGCTTTAGATTGCCATCAGCACTTGATAACAGACCATTAAAATTTGAAGAGTTTGAAGAACTTAGACCAAACACAGTTTTTGTTTCAGCAACACCAGGACCTTATGAACTCTCAATATCAAAAGATGTTGTTGAGCAGATAATAAGGCCAACTGGACTTGTGGATCCTGAAATAGAGGTTCATTCATATAAAGATCAGATAAATTATCTAATTGATGAGATTAAAAAAAGAATAGAGAAAAAAGAAAGAACGCTTGTTTTAACTTTAACAAAAAAAATGAGTGAGGACCTTTCTTCTTTTTTAAACCAAAAACAAATCAAATCAAGATACATACATTCATCAATGGATACACTTGAAAGGCTTGATACAATAGAAAAATTTAGAAAAGGCGATTTTGATGTTCTTGTTGGAATAAACCTCTTAAGAGAAGGAATAGATATACCTGAGGTATCACTTGTAGCTATTTTAAATAGTGATGTAAGCGGTTTTTTAAGAAACAAAACAACATTAATCCAGATTGCAGGAAGAGCAGCAAGAAATGCTTGTGGAAAAGTAATCCTTTTTGCAGATGAGATAACAGATGCAATGAAAGAAGCAATTGAAGAGACAAATCGAAGAAGAAAAATTCAAATAGAGTATAACCAAAAAAACAAAATCACACCCCAAACAATTAAGAAAAACTTTGTCGTATATGAGGAGTTAAGAAAGCAAAAAAATAAGAATGCTGTAAAAGTTATAGAAGAAATTGAAAAAAATATTAACCCCCAAAATTTAGACAATGTAATAGAAGAACTTGAAAGAGAAATGAGAAATGCAGCTGATAATCTTAATTTTGAACTTGCAATTGAACTTAGAGACAGAATAAAAATGCTAAAAGAAATGAAAGCAAAAAAAATTTAATAATAAGAAAATAAGTCAAAAGGAGAAACCTATGATAAAAAATCTAAGACTTAAAAAATAGAAATTTCAAAAATAATTATTTTCTTTATAATTTCCTTTTCTTTTTCCTGCGCCTCAGTTAATTCAGTCATAGATAAAAATTATGATTGGAAAAATTTAAAAAGAATTGCAGTTCTCCCTTTGTCACAAAACCCAAAAAATATGGAAGGAATAGATTCAATTTTTGCAAAATATCTAATAAAAAATGGATTTTCAGTAATAGAAAGAGAAAAAATTGAATCGATACTTGCTGAGCAAAAAATGACTCTTTCAGGTTTTATTAAAGGAAAAGAAAAAATAGATCCTGGAGTACTTGGAGTAGATGCTATTATGATAGTTCAAATTCTCTACCTTAATCCAAATAAAAAGGAAACAGGATATTTCCTTAAAACAAATAGGATAGAAGAACCTAATTTTCAAAAAACAACAGTTAAAACTTCTGATGGTAAAACAATTCAAAAAATAGAAGAAAAAGGAGTTAAAGTTAAATATAATAATAAATGGGAAAAAGAAGTTATAGGAGAATACTCAGAGGTTTCAATTACACTACGTCTTATAGATGTAAAAACAGGAGAAATAATATGGGTTGCATCTGATAATGAAACTGACAAAACAGTTCTAAATGCTGTAGAAAAAACAGCAGACTCACTAATCTCATCTTTTTATAAAGATTTTAAAAAAACGCTAAAAGATTAAAAAATTAATTAGAAATCAATAAGGAGAAGTGCATTTTATTTCCTTTTTATCTATCTTTTGTTTTTTAATACAAGGATCGCTATCTATACAAGAGGCATTAAGTTCTGGACCAAAATATCACTTACAATGTGCCCATGCTACACATTCCTCACTCCCATTTACTTCCCTTGTATACTAAGAACTACATTTTCCACCTTCCT
>Ga0081479_113834_pt1 | contig 76493 bp, 74 predicted proteins | sample MamHotmetagenome_FD_70984 | JGI IMG/M metagenome (GOLD analysis project Ga0081479, IMG submission 70984) | Hot spring cone microbial streamer communities from Mammoth Hot Spring (Liberty Cap Streamers), Yellowstone National Park, USA - T=72 v2... | ecosystem: Environmental > Aquatic > Thermal...
GCTCGGCTTCAAAGATTTTAAAAGGGTTTGATTTTTCTTTAAGAAAATCTTCAATACCACCCGGACCCTCTTCTTTTACATTTTTGATTATGGCAACCATAGCAATCTTCCCTTTTTAGATTGCAGATTCACCTTTTTCCCGAGTTCTTATTCTGATGGCCTCCTCAACAGGAATGATAAAGATTTTCCCATCCCCGATAGAACCAGTATAAGCGCTCTTTAAAATAGTTTCTACCACCTTATCAACTAAGTGGTCAGGAACGACAACCTCGACCTTGACCTTTGGGACGAAAAGGACCTCAACCTCAGTCCCACGGTATACCTCCACCTGCCCTTTTTGTCTACCAAAGCCCTTAACTTCGGTTTCAGTCATCCCCTGGATGCCTATGGCTACGAGGGCTTCTTTTACCTCGTCAACCTTAAAAGGTTTAATGATGGCTTCAATCTTTTTCATGGTAATCTCTCCTATCAATTAGTTTAAATATTGTAGCCCTTTTTACCGTGTTGAGTAATATCAAGCCCAGCAATTTCTTCCTCTTCGCTTACTCTGAGTCTGGTTAAAAGCTTTGTGACATACAATATTCCAGCGGTAAGGACTCCTGTATAGATGATGGTGATGACAACGGAAAGGAGTTGGATGAGGACTTGCTTAGGATTGCCGAAGAAAAGCCCAGTTCCTGAGGGATTGATAGACGGGTCTGCAAAAAACCCGGTTAAAAGAGCCCCAAGAATCCCAGCCACGCCATGGATTCCAAAGACATCTAAGGCATCATCGTAGCCAAACTTTGGTTTTAAAGACGAGACGGAATAGTAGCAGATTATACCTGCTAAAACCCCGATGATGATGGCTCCAACTATGTTGACAAAGCCGGCAGCTGGGGTTATGGCTACTAAACCAGCGACTATACCTGAGCAAATCCCAAGGATGGTTGTTTTTTTAGTGATAAGCCACTCGGTAAACAACCAGGTTAGACCTCCGAGTGCAGCTGCAGTGTTGGTGTTTAGAAAGGCTTGAGCAGAAAGTCCGCTTGCTGCAACTGCACTTCCGGCATTAAAACCAAACCAACCGAACCAAAGAAGACCAGTTCCTATAACTACTAAGGTCATATTGTTAGGGATAAGTAAAGGTTGCTTTCTTTTACCAAGGATGAGTGCTCCAACCATGGCTGCAATACCGGCGTTAATATGGACTACTGTTCCTCCTGCGAAGTCAAGAGCGCCCAATTTGGCGAGAAACCCATTACCCCATACCCAGTGAGCTACTGGGAAATAAACCAGGCTCATCCAAAGGATTGTAAAAATGGTCCAGGCTGAAAAGCTTATCCTTTCAATGTAGGCTCCACATATCAAAGCCACAGTGATTGCCGCAAAGGTAAGCTGGAAAGTCAAGAGAAGAGGTTCAGGTATGGTGCCTTGAAGAGAGCTAACTCTCACACAAGAAAGGAAAGCTTTGTCCAGGTAGCAAGTAATTCCTGCAATATCACCGGAGAAGGCTAAGCTATATCCATAAACAACCCATAAGAAGCTTACAAGACAGTAAGTAATCAAACTCATAGCTATCGTGTTTAAGACATCCTTTTTCTTCGCAAGCCCACCATAAAAAATAGCAAGACCAGGGACGGTCATGAGCATTACTAAGGCTGTAGAGACAAGCAGCCAGGCCGTATCTCCAGTGTCAAGCTTTGGCGGAGGAGAACCTTCTTGAGCTAAAACTTGTAAAGGTAATGCTAAAATCATGGTAAAGAAAAGAGGAACGAAACCAATTAACTTGAAGACAAACCTTCTCAACATAGCTTATCCACCTCCTGTATAGATTTGATGTTTTCTACCAGCTTAATGTAAAGTTTACTCCAGCTACAAATGTATTATCTAAATGTCCGTTAGGGTTGTAGGAGTTTCCATCTATAGTCCTTCTTGCCTTAGAAGAAAGCGGGAACCAATACTGAATGGTTGGTTGAAGGGTGATGTTCTTTTGGATAGGATAGGTTAACCCAACTTGAAGTTTCCCATCATGGAAGCCGTTATACTTTTTTCCAGTATAATCGCCCGTGCTTCTTTCGTATGTTTTCCAATACTTATCATCTCCCTTAAAATAACCGAAGGATGCAGAAAGGTCGGCAGTAATTTTATCGTATACGGGAATGGAATGAGAAAAGCTAAGATTAACATAGGTGCCAGGATAGGTTGAAATGTCTCTGTAAACTGTCAAGGTAGGTTTTGAAATGATGTCATAGGATAGACTTAAGAAGACCTCTTCTGTTTCATCAGCGTATTTAGTTCCATAATAGATGTATCCACCGGTTAATGAAAGCTTATTCAGAGTATAGGTATAACTAAGAGTAAGGTCTATTTCATTAAAACTTTTCTTTCCGGGTCTATCAGGTGTAAAACTTTGAGTAGGATGTTCGCTGGTATCAATGTTTCCCCAAAGATTAACTGAAAAATTCTTAAAGTTTAAGGTTAAAGATGGTTGAATGACCAAGCTCTTATCGCTCATTTCATAACCACGGAAGACATATTTATTATAAAGTCCTGTAGAGAATGAACCGCTGATGTTGTTAGCAGAAGCCTGATCTTCTGCTTTAGCTGACAAGGTAAGAAAGGATAATCCTAAAGTGGCGAGAGCAAAAATTTTTTTTCTCATTCTATCCCTCCTTAGTCTAAACTGTATGTTCAGTATCAGTTAGCAATTTGTATGCCAAATTTTTTCTTTAAAAGCCCTAAGCCTTAGCCGTTGTTTAAATCTTTGAATTTGCCTTAAATAAAGGGCTAAAAACCTATCTGTTATTTACTTTTATTTCGAATTTTTGGGGCCACTCACTACCACATTAATGTTATTTTTTAACAAAATTGTAAAGAAGAATGATTTGTAACAAATTTTAGAATTTAAATTAATAGATAAGAGAACCTATTTGAAATTATTAAACAAAATTGTGCAACAATTAATTTTAGGTGGTACTCATTTAATTCAATCAAGCAGATTATTCATGTCAAACGTCGATTACCCTTTAAAAAGTCAATCGTAGGGCAACTAGTAGGTAGCCCAGTGTCTTTGCATGGCAAGCATCCGCTCGTCCTATAGATCCTCTTTGTTTTATTAACCTGGTAGGATCTACTGAGCAATAACCTTGCTTTTTAATTGTAAGAAGAAAGAGGCTTTTTCACAAGTGAGGGAGAAATATAGATGATAACAAGATAAAAAAGTAGAACAAAAGAGATTTTTAAAAAAATTGCTGGGGAGGCCGACGGGACTCGAACCCGCAACACCCGGGGCCACAGCCCGGTGCTCTACCATTGAGCTACGGCCTCCATCTTCTCAAAATTAAAAATATACCAATTGCTTAAAATTTCAAGAAGATTACATTATTGAGGTGTGAGTTGGCTCTACCTCAAAGAAAAGGACCTCCCTTTTTATCCAAACTGGCAGGAAATCTTCGAAAACTCAAACCCCATCTATGTTGAAGTTGGGGTTGGCAAGGGGGATTTTATCCTTGAGATGGCAAAGAACAATCCACAGGTCAACTTCGTAGGTGTTGATTACTCTCGAGAAGTTTTAAGAAGCGCCGTAAAAAAAATAGAGGGAGCTCAACTTAAAAATGTTAGGCTCATCCCGATGGAGGGGGCAAAGTTCCTTTGCAAAGCCTTCACCTCTGAGGCAATCTCTGGGCTCTATTTAAACTTCCCAGACCCTTGGATAAAAAGAAAGAAGTCTAAAAATCGCTTAGTAAATGAAACCTTTCCATGGTTATTAGCTGATAGGTTAATACAATCTGGCTTCTTCCGCATGGCAACGGATTACAAGCCCTACATTGAACAAACTGTTGAGTTCTTCTTGAAAACAGGAGCCTTTGCCCCTCTCTGGGAGGAAGTTATAAGAACCGAAGTAGAAGACTTCTATCCTACAAAGTATGCAAAAAAATGGCTTTTTTTAGGTGGGACATTATACTTTACAGGTTTTAAAAAAATAAAAAGAGTTGAGCTTCCAAACTGGGTAAAAGATTATTATCCTTTATTAAAAATCTCGGGGGATGAGCTCTTGCCCATCGTTAACATCCTAAAGCTAAATCAACATCCGGATTTCAAGAAACTCTATGAAACCCTACCAAGGGGGATTATCTACCAAAAAGAGGAAAACTTGGTTAAAATTCTTGATGTCTACTTTAAAGATGAGGGCGTGCTTGTTGACCTATTAGTCAAAGAAGGCTCCCTTAAGGAACGGTTTTTTATTCTTATTTCACCTTATCAGAAGGACGGAGTTATTCTAACTTCTCATGAGGCAACGCCCCCTGAGCCAACGGACCTTGTTCACTTAGCCTTTGTGTTGCTTTGTAAAGAGGTTTTAAAGGTTTATCCGTCTGCCCACATTCTTAAAACAACCTGCAAGGAAAAGTTATTAAAGAGGTACTTGAACTTAGCATGTTAAAAAAGGTTCTGCCAGTCCTAATAGTTTTAGTGCTCTTTGCAGGATTAAGCCTTTATTTTTTCAAGAAACAAGAGAGTGCAAAAGGGTTATTAATCCTTCATGGTCGGGTTGAGGGGAAGGAAATGAACATAGGCTCTAAGGTTCAGGGGCGGATAATCCGTCTTTATAAAAGAGAGTCAGACCCTGTGAAGAAGGGGGAGCTTCTTGCTGAGCTTCGTCAGGACGAATACCTAGCCATGTTATCCTCAGCTCAAAAGGAGGCCCAGGCTGCGGAAGAGACAGTCCTTATGGCTCAAAGCTATTTGCTTAAGTCTCAAGCTAAGCTTGAGCAGGCAAAAAGAGACCTTGAAAGGTATAGAGCCCTTTTTCAGGAAGGCTTAGTCTCAAAAAGGGACATTGAGATCGCGGAGCTTAACTACACATCTGCCCTATCTGAGTTAAAAGTTAACGAAAAGTATGTAGCCCAAGCCAAGGCTAAGCAATCTTCGGCTTTACAAAGGCTAAAAGAAGTAGAAGTTTCCTACAGGGAGACAAAGATTTACACCCCGGCAGACGGAGTAATTCTCTCAAGAGTTGCAGAAGAGGGTGAGGTCGTAAATCCTGGGCAGGTTATCTATACTATGGTCGACCTAAACAAGCTTTACATCAAGGTATACATCCCTGAACCGGAGCTCGGAAAAGTTAAGCTTGGGCAACAAGCAAGGATATATGTTGATGCCTACCTTGATAGATACTTCAACGGGACGTTAACCCGGGTGTATGAGCAAGCAGAGTTTACTCCTAAGAATGTAGAAACTAAGGACGAAAGGGTTAAGCTTGTCTTTGGAGCTGAGGTCTCCGTTGACAACCCTGAAGGGTTACTTAAGCCTGGGATGCCAGCAGATGTGGTTCTAAAGATAGACCCTAAGGCAGAATGGATAAAGCCTTAGATAAAGGAGTTGATAGCCCTGTTATCAGGGTAGAAGGGCTTACCAAGTATTACAACAAAAAGGTTTTAGCGGTAGATAATGTCTCGTTTGAAGTAAGAAGGGGAGAGGTTTTTGGGTTAATCGGACCTGATGGAGCGGGCAAAACAACCGTTCTTCAAGTGCTCGCAGGTGTTCTAAAACCCTCATCAGGAAATGTATTTGTTTCCGGGATTGAGGGGACAAAAGACCCAGAAAGTATAAAACCCCTAATAGGCTACATGCCCCAGGGGCTTGGATTAAACCTTTACGATAATCTGACAGTGGAAGAAAACATAAACTTCTTTTGCAGCCTAAGGGAAATTCCGGATGAGGTCTTTCGCCAAAACAAGGAGCTACTTTTAGAGATAACGGGGCTTAAGCCCTTTCTGTCAAGACAGGCAAAGGCGCTTTCAGGCGGGATGAGGCAAAAGCTCGCCTTGGTCTGCACCCTTCTTCATCTCCCTAAGATAATCTTTCTTGATGAGCCAACGACCGGTGTTGACCCCCTCTCTCGACAAGAATTCTGGAAGATAATCCACACCTTGGTTCAGGAAAAGGGTCTTACAGGCATTATAACCACCTCTTACATGGACGAGGCTGAGCGTTGCCATAGGATAGCCCTTATGTTCCAAGGAAAGATCATTCTTCAGGGAAGTCCCGAAGACTATCCAAACCTTGAGGAGGCTTTTATACAGGGCATATCAAGCAGGACTAAATCAAGTTGGGCGGAAAAGCCGATAAACTTAGAAAAACCTCCGTTAACAACGGGTTCCACGGAAAAGCTTATTGTTTGTAAAGGTGTGAGCAAGCTCTTCGGAGATTTTCGAGCCGTTGAGAGAGTTAGCCTTGAGGTAGAGAAGGGAGAGGTCTTGGGGCTTCTTGGTCCAAATGGGGCTGGTAAAACCACCTTAATAAAGATGATGTGCGGGCTTTTAGAACCAACTGAAGGAGAAATTTTCATCGCAGGACATAACGTAAAGAGAGAAAAGGCTAAGCTCTGGCAAACCATAGGCTACATGTCTCAAAGGTTTTCCTTGTATAAGGACCTCACAGTGGCGGAAAATGTTAGTCTTTATGCGGGGTTGTATGGAGTAAGGAGAAAGGACTTTGCCAGTTTGCTCGAGAAGCTTGGGCTATTTCCGTGGAAGGATAGGCTTGTCAGGGATATCCCTTTTGGCATCAGGCAAAGAGTAGCCCTACTATGTGCTGTCCTTCATGAGCCGGTTGTTGTTTTTTTGGATGAGCCAACTTCAGGGGTTGATCCCTTAGCAAGGAGAACCTTTTGGGAGGTCATTTACCGCCTTTCCAGAGAAGAAGGAATAACGGTGATCCTGTCCACCCACTATATGGATGAGGCAGAAAACTGCGATAGAATTGGGCTCATGAACAGAGGAAGGCTTATTGCCCTTGGAACGCCTGAGGAAATAAAGAAGGGAGCTGAGGCTATCTCAGGGAAGCTCTTACAGATTAAGTCTCCACTTTTTAGAAAGGTTTTTAGTCTTCTTAGAGATAGGTTTGCAAACCTTTCCTTATGCGGAAGCAAGATTTACTTAAGAACTTTCACACCTAATGAAGACCGCGAAAGAATAATCAAGCTTTTTGAGGAAGCCGGGATAAAGGAATATCAGATTGAGCTTTCTATTCCGCCCCTACAGGAAGCCTTCGTAGATTTTATTATTAACGACATGAAAAGGGGGCAAACTTAAGCAATGCTAACCAGATTTTCGGGCATGGTAAAAAAAGAATTTTCTGAGCTGATAAAGGATAGGCTTTATCTTACCTTTGTATTTTTTGTGCCCTTGATAGTTCTTTTTATGCTTGGTTATGGATTAAACTTTGATGTAAAGGGATTGCCTTTAGCTTTTCTTGATTATGATAGAAGCAAGCTAAGCAGAGAATACATAGATAGCTTTGTTAATTCTGAATACTTTAAGCTTTACGCTTTGGTTGACAATTATGAAGAAGCCTTTCACCTTATGTATTCGGGTTTAATCAGGGTTATCATAGTGATCCCCCAAGATTTCTCTCAAAAGATCTATAAGGGAGAAAAAGCTGGGGTGCAGATGCTCGTTGATGGAACCTATCCCAGCAGGGCTGAGGTGGTAAAGGGCTACCTAACAGCCATAAACGCTCTTTTTAATCAAAGGCTCCATAAGGGCAAAGATAATATGAGACCGCCGTTTGAGATAGAGACGCGAGTTTGGTATAACCCGGGGCTTGAGAGCAAGAATTTTATTATGCCAGGGATGTTGGTTACTACCCTTTGTTTTTATCCGGTCATCCTTGCTTGCCTACTAGTGGTAAGGGAAAAGGAGCTTGGTAGCATCCTAAACTACTATACCTCCCCAGCTAAAAGATGGGAGATCATCCTTGGCAAAGCTATTCCCTATGTTTTTGTTAGTTTTCTCACTTATTTATTGCTTTTTCTCATCACCGTTTTTGTTTTTAAGGCAAAGTTTATCGGGAATTTTTTCGTTCTTTCCTTAGCAAGCATTCTTTATTTATTTTGCACCGTTGGTCTGGGGCTCTTCATCTCAACGATAACTAAAACTCAGATAACTGCCATGCTTCTTGCCTTTGTAGCAACTGTCATCCCAACCTATCTTTACTCAGGTTTTCTCTATCCAGTTAGTAGTATGGAATTTAGCGGAAGGCTTATAAGCAGAATAATTCCCGCCACCTATTTTTTGGACATTGTAAGGGGTATCTATCTAAAAGGGCTTCCCATCTCCTACTTTTTACCAAACCTTTTTAGCCTTTCTATCTACGCTCTCATTGTCTACACAGCAACCATCCTAAACTTTCGTAAAAGGATGTAATTTCAATAATCCAGAAGGGAGGGTCTATTATGGAGAAGTTTTACAGGACCTTGCATCCAAGACCGGTTGTCCTCATCGGTAGCGGAAGCGTTAAAGCAGGGGAAATCAACTTTATGGCTTGCTCGCGGATTACTCCGATAGCTGAGGATGTGCCTTCTGTTGGCTTTGCCTGCGACAAAGAGCACTACACTCAGGAGCTCATTGATAAATACAGGCAGTTTTCAGTAAACATAACCGAAGACATAGACCTTATCTGGAAGGTTGGAACAGTGGGCGGTCGCGAATTGAATAAATTAGAGGCCTTTGATATTAAGATAGAGGTTGGCAAAGCTTTGGATGTGCCTTTAAAATAAAAACCAAAACAAATGCGCCTTCTTTTTCTACTTAGGAAGGAGTTTTTACAGCTTTTTCGGGACAAAGTTTTGCTCCTTGTTTTAATTTATGCTTTCACTGCCGTAGTCTATACTGGGGGGAAGGGTGTTAACCTTGAAGTTCGAAACTTTTCCGTCATTGTTTTTGACCTAAGCAAAAGCAAAGAAAGCAGGGAATTCATAGAAAAGCTCCGCAAGCCCTATTTTAAAGTTGTAGCCTACGTAAACTCAGACGAAGAGGTGGTTGATTGGCTTGATAGGGGCAGGGCTTCTATGGCTATCATCATACCTCCTAACTTTTCCACCTTGGTAAAGGAAGGAAAAGGCAAGGTTCAGGCAATTGTTGACGGAACCATGTCCATGACCTCAACCATGGCTATCTCTTATCTTAACACCATTGCCTATGAGTATTCCTTAGAGCTTTTAGAGTATTCGGTTTACAAAAAGCAGTTGAAAATACCTGAGGTTGAGGCAAGCTTAAGAAGCCTCTTTAATCCTAATAACCTTAGCTCATGGTTTATGAGCCTCCTTGAGCTTTTTAACATGACGACTATGGTGTCGCTTCTCATAACCGCTTCAGCCTTGATAAGAGAAAAGGAACAAGGAACGATTGAGCAACTTCTAATCACCCCTGTGAAAACTTGGGAGGTGTTTTTAGCCAAAGTCATACCTACTGTTGTTATAATTGGTTTTCTATCTACGATGAGCCTTCTCCTCATGGTAAAGGGTGTGTTTGGAGTGCCGATAAAAGGGAGCGTCTTAGTGTTTTTCTTTATCACTTGCCTTTATGTCTTTACTGTTTCTGCTCTGGGGATAACCATTGCCACGATGGTTGATAATCTTTCTCAAGCCATGATGGTTATTTTAGCCATCCTTGTCCCGATGCTTATGATTTCTGGAGCCTGGACGCCTCCTGAAGCTATGCACCCCGTGATAAAGGCTGTAAGCCTTCTTTCCCCTATGAGGTATTATTTGGAGTTTGGTTACGGACTTTTGCTAAAGGGGGTAGGTTTTTCCTATCTTTGGAAGGATGTTCTTGGCATGATAGGGGTAGGAGGAATACTTTTTGTTATCTCTTCCCTAAAATTTCGCCAAAGCTTTGCCAAGTGAAAAAAATAGGAGAGACTTCCCCCTTCCTTTACTTAGGGTTTTGCCAAGTTTATAATTGAAAAATGATAGGCGGAGCCCCTCGCTTTGCTCGGGGCGACAAGAAGGCTTGCTCGGGGCGACAAAGTTTGGTTAAGTTTATAATTGAAGGAATGGCTAAAGAGGGCAAAAGGTTCTTCGCAAAGAAAAAGGTAGCTGAGGCAACCTGTGAGTTCTGCGGGGAAGAAAAACCTCTTTGCTATGTTTGTCGAAAATGTGGCTTTACCCTATGCGCTGAGTGCTTAATGGCTGAACAAAAGAAGTTTGTTTGCGCGAGCGCTGTTGCTTGGATCTGTCCTAACTGCGGAAACTGGGAAACGCTTTAGAAAACGGTTTAGAGGTTAAGCGCCGATGGAGGTCTACATCAAAGCCATTGTTGAATATTTTCTGCTCCTTTTTGAAAAGAGCGGCTATGCAGGAGTTTTCTTTCTCATGGCTTTAGAGTCAACCCTTGTTCCCATTCCAAGCGAGGTGATCATGCCCCCGGCTGGCTACCTTGCAAGCCAAGGAAAACTTTCCCTCGTTGGTGTGGTCTTAGCCGGCACCCTTGGCTCCTTAGCTGGTGCCCTGACAAACTACTACTTAGCCCTAAAACTTGGAAGACCAGCCCTTCTTAGGTTTATCAGAGGGTATGGGAAGTATCTTCTCTTGACTGAAGAGAGTTTCAAAAAGGTTGAACATTTTTGGGGTAACCATGGGCACATCAGCACCTTCGTGGGAAGGCTCCTTCCCGGAACAAGGCATGTGATCTCTATCCCTGCTGGCTTAGCAAGGATGGCTCTTTTTCTTTTCGGTCTTTATACTGCCCTTGGGGCCTTAATTTGGTGTAGCTTCCTTGCCCTATGCGGATACTACTTTGGCAAAAACGAAGAACTCCTAAAATCAGCCTTGCACAAGGGTTCATACGGATTAATCATAGGGGTTATCATTATCATAGCTCTCTATGTTTACTTTAAAGTCGTCCGAAAGAAACACTCCTAAAACTTTGCTAAGTAGGAGTAAAGCGCTTCTTCTGCCGTCTTAACTCCAAGCCCAAGCTCAACTTTAATTCCAAAATGCTTTAACCCAAGCTCAAGGGCTGAGATGGCGATAAGGAGGTCAAAGGGAGACTGGTCCCCCATGTGGGTTATGCGGATAATCTTGCCTTTTAGGGCATCTTGCCCTCCAGCAAAGATTATACCCCACTTATCTCGCACGAATTTTAGAAAATCTCCGGTTGGCAAACCCTCAGGAGCCTTTATCACCGTTAAAGACTCTGAGGGGACCTCAGGAAAAAGTGATAACCCAAGGGCTGAGACGGCTTTTCTACAGGCAGAGCTAAGGGCTTGGTAATGGGCAAAGAGCCTCTCAAGGGTAAGTTCTTTGATCCGGTTTAGCATCTCCCTTAAGGCAATAAGGAGGCTCACTGCAGGGGTAAAAGCTGTTGTGTCTTTATCATAGGCTTTATCTTCTTTCGCTAAGCTAAAGTAGTATTTTGGAAGCTTTGAGCTCTTAGCAAGCTCCCTTGCCTTTTGAGAGAGGGCAATGAAAGAAAGCCCCGGAGGGAGGCTTAAAGCCTTCTGCGACCCTGTGATCAAAACATCTATCCCAAGCTCATCCATGGGAAGAGGATATACGCCCACCGCAGTTATTCCATCAACGACAAGGATTGTCTCTCTTTCTTTACAGAGGTTTGCAAGCTCGGGAACGGAATGTTTTACTCCCGTTGAGGTTTCGCAGGCTTGAACAAGTATTGCCTTTGCTGAAGGGTGCTCTTTTAAAGCCCTTTCAACATCGGAAGGGTCAACGGCATTTCCCCAGGGAACCTTTATGGTAATTGGGTTTAGACCGAAGGTTTCAGCAAGCTTTCTCCATCTTTCGCCAAACTTGCCTCCTTCAACGACGATGACCTTATCCCCGGGAGAGAAAAGATTGGTTATAGCAGCCTCCATGGCTCCTGTTCCTGATGAGGCAAAAAAGTAGACCCTTTCTTTTGTTTGGAATAGATATTGAAGCCCGGAGCGGATCTCTTTCAAAATTTCTGAAAACTCTGGCAAGCGATGATGGGTCATGGGCTGAGCTTGAGTTAAAAGGACTTGAGGAGCAACGGGCACAGGACCCGGAGTGAAAAGATATTTCTTGCTGAGAAACTTCATTACCCATCCTCCTTAGGTAGGATTAGCAAAAAACTAATTATACCCATAAAATAGCATAAATGCAAGTTAGTATAAACTAACCCGTAATGAGGGGCTCCTCTTTAAGGGTTCATCCCTTAGGCTCTTAAAGACAAAGAAAATGATGCTTCTTGCTAAACAAAAAGATTAGAGTAAATTTGATTTTAAAGTCTTTAAAGGAGGTTTTATGAGGTTGGCTAAAGAGCCTGTGTTAGGATTGATTTTATCCGGAATTTTGTATCTTCTTTTAACTTTTAAAGAAAAGACTTTGCTTCCCGACAATTCCCTAATATTTAGTTTGGTAACTTTTATCTATCTTTTCGCCGGTGTGGTCTACTTAATTCATTGGATATTCAAATGGGAAAAAGGAGGTTTTTTTGGCTCCGTCATAGCCTGGGCTGGGTTTATCGCTAACTTTTATGCCTTTATCGTCCGCTGGATACAGACCCATCAAGCTGGCTTTGGATATATCCCCCTCTCCAATCTCTACGAATCTCTTGTGTTCTTTGGGCTTTGCGTGGCAGGGTTTTATCTCTTCTGGGAGCTTCGCTTACAAAGGAGGGTCTTCGGAAGCTTGGTTTTTATACTAAATTCTCTGATCATGGCCTTTGCTACCTTTGTTGCTGATTCCACGATCAAACCCTTGATCCCAGCTTTGAAGAGCAACTGGCTTATTGCCCATGTCATCACCTGCTTCCTTGGATACGGTGCCTTTGCTGTAACCTTTGCCGTAGCTATATTTTATCTTCTTAGCAATAATCAAACTTTAAAACAGTATCTGCCTGAAAAAACCGTTCTTGAAAGCTTTATCTACCGAACCATGCTCTTTGGCTTCTTCTGGCTAAGCCTTGGGATAATAACCGGAGCCATCTGGGCAGACCAGGCCTGGGGTAGCTACTGGAGCTGGGACCCGAAGGAAACCTGGTCTTTCATAACTTGGCTAATCTATGCAGGCGGGATCCATGCTAAAATAATCAGAGGCTGGAGCGGAAAAAAGATAGCTTGGCTGAATGTAATCGGCTTTATTTCCGTTCTCTTTACCTACTTTGGGGTTAATTTTCTTCTTTCAGGACTTCATAGCTACGGGAGCTTGAACTAACCTTTTTAGAGCTTCGTAGACTGCCGAGATATCCTCTTCCCCAAGCCCCATAGCAACGCAAAGCTTGTAGACCTCTCTTACTACGCTCCCTTCCAAGGCTATACCATTGTAGCTTTTGAAGAGCTCCTCAGCGTAGTTTAAGTCTTTATAGAGGTTGTTTAAGTTTTTAATCCAAAATCTTTATCCCAGCTTTGTTTGCGTCCTCAAGGAACTTTTTAAGCCCGATATCCGTTAAAGGATGTTTTAGCATCTGCTCGATAACTTTGAAAGGAATAGTTGCAATGTGGACACCAAGGAGGGCGCATCTTCTAACATGGTCTACATGCCTTATGCTTGCAGCAATGATCTGGGTTTCTAATCCGTAGACATCGTAGAGCCGCACTATTTCTTCAAGAACAAGCATCCCGTCATACCCTGTATCATCAACCCTTCCAAGGAAGGGAGAAACATAGGTTGCCCCAAGCTTTCCTGCAACAAGTGCTTGAAGAGAAGAAAAGACAAGGGTTACATTGGTTTTAATACCTTCTGCGGAAAGAGCCTTTATAGCCTTTAGTCCCTCAGTTGTAAAAGGGATCTTTATCACTACATTGTCTCCCATTTTGGCAAGAGCTCTTGCTTCTTTTATCATGCCCTCTGCGTCTGTAGCGATGACTTCAAGGGAGACAGGTTTGTCTGGGACTTCTTTCAAGATTTCAAGGGCTGCTTCTTTCCAGGGTTTTCCCGTTTGAGAAAGAAGGGTGGGGTTAGTTGTTATGCCATCAAGAAGCCCCCATTCTTTAACCTTTCTAATCTCCTCAATCTTTGCCGTATCAACGAATATCTTCATCTTTATACCTCCCTTTGAAAGTAGTTTTTAATCCTTAGGGCTTGTAATCTTATAAAGCCTTCTGCATCCCTTTGGTCGTACCCGCCAGCTTCGTCAAAGCTTGCAAGGGAAGGCTTGTAGAGGCTATTATCGCTTTTTCTCCCAACGGGTATACAGTTTCCTTTGTAAAGCTTTAACCTTACTACTCCGGAAACCCTCTCTTGGGTGTGCTCAACGAAGGTCTTTAGCGCCAAGAACTCAGGGCTAAACCAGAAGCCATAGTAGATAAGCTCTGCTATTTTTGGCATGAGTTGATCCTTTAGCCGCATAACCTCTCTGTCAAGAGTTATCTGCTCTAAAGCCCGATGAGCAATGTGAAGTATTGTTCCCCCTGGTGTTTCGTATATGCCTCTGCTTTTTATCCCGACAAACCGGTTTTCCACCATGTCTACCCGTCCGATGCCGTGTCTTCCGCCGATTTCGTTTAGCCGTGAGAGAAGCTCTGCCGGGCTTAGCTCCTCTCCGTTTATGGCGATAGGCTCCCCTCTCTCAAAAGTGACCTCAACATACTCGGGTTTGTCAGGGGCTTTTTCAGGAGAAACAGTCAGAATAAACATGTCATCTGGTGGTTCTTGCCAAAGGTCTTCAAGGATTCCGCCCTCATAGCTTACATGAAAGAGGTTTGCGTCTATGCTGTAGGGTTTCTCTGGAGTTACAGGAACGGGGATGTTCTTCTCTTGAGCGTAGCGGATGAGGTCGCTTCTTCCCCTGAAATTCCATATCCTCCAAGGAGCAATTACCTTTAAGTCTGGGGCAAGGGCATAGTAGGTGAGCTCAAACCGAACCTGGTCATTTCCTTTACCGGTTGCACCATGGGCTACAGCATCAGCTCCAAATTTCTTTGCTACTTCAACTTGGGCTTTGGCAATAAGTGGTCTTGCAAGGGATGTTCCCATTAAATACCAATCTTCATACCTTGCGTTAGCCTTTATGGCAAAAAACACATAATCTTTCACAAATTCTTCTTTCAAATCAAGGATGACCACATCCTTTGCCCCAACAGCTAAGGCTCTCCTCCTAACCTCTTCCCAGTCTTCCTTTTGACCAAGGTCTGCGGTAAAAGCGATTACTTCAGCAGAGTAAGTCTCGATGAGCCAGTGAAGAATGACCGAGGTATCAAGCCCCCCAGAGTAGGCAAGAACAATTCTTTTTGGCTTATCTTGAAAGCCCATCCTTAACTCCTTTTGTTTTATTGAGCCTTGAAACCTTTCTCTCACCCTAAGCCTATCCTACTTATCACCCTGAGCCTTTATTTGTCCCCCTGAACGAAGTAAGGGCTCCCTCGGTAAGCTCGGGACAACATAGAGAAAAGGCTTCCACCCCGAGCGAATCAAGGGGTCTTTATCAAAAACCCCAAGCAAGTTACCAAGTAAATTTTACTTTAAAAAAGGGGTTATTCAACAACTTTAAACCTGTTTGACTCTTTTTCATAAAATGCTTAGCTGATGCTCCTTTGGTTCTACCTTAGCCTCTCCTATCTATTGACAGCTAATCAACTCGGGTTAAAAATAAAACTAAATTTAAAGGGGATGGCGTCCCCCGTTAATCGCTCTGGTTCAAACTTTTAGGCCAGGGCTGATGACGCCTACCTTCCAAAAAGGTATAATGTTAAAATTTGCTTTGGGAGGTAGGCGATGGAAGAGCTCTGGCTACAAGCTTTAATCTGGTTCACCTTAGCTCTAATCTCAAGCTTCATCTCCTTTAGGTTAGCCATCTCAGCTGCTCTTATAGAGCTCATAGTTGGCATCGTTGCCGGAAACACCATCCATCCTGAGGTCACACCCTGGGTAAACTTCTTAGCAAGCTTTGGTGCTGTCATCCTTACCTTCCTTGCAGGGGCAGAGCTTGAGTCTGAAGTTATAAAAGCCTACTGGAAAGAGTCTTTAGTTTTGGGCTTTATAAGCTTTTTTGCTCCCTTTTTAGGGGGTTGGGTTGTTAGCCAGTTCCTTCTTGGTTGGGACTTAAGGCAGGCTCAGCTTGCGGGGATCGCCCTTTCTACTACCTCAGTTGCCGTTGTCTATGCGGTGATGATAGAGAGCGGGCTTAATGAAAGACCACTTGGAAAGCTCATTTTAGCTGCCTGCTTTGTTACGGACCTTGGAACAGTGATTGCCCTTGGCTTACTTTTTGCTGAAATTGGCTTTTACTTTTGGCTCTTTGCTGTCGTCACTTTGGTAGTCCTTTTTATCCTTCCGCCGATTACGAAAAGATACTTTGCCCTGGTTAAGAACCATCCAAGCGAGCCAGAAGTTAAGTTTATCTTTGTTATCCTCTGCGCCCTTGCGTTCCTTGCGGTGAAAGGAGGAAGCGAAGCCGTTCTTCCAGCCTATCTCGTAGGGGCGGTTTTGGCAAACCTTTTCTTAAAAAACAGGGAGCTTGTCAGACGCTTGAGAGCAGCAACCATCGCCCTTCTTACACCCTTTTACTTCTTAAAGGCAGGAAGCCTCGTTGACCTAAAGGCGGTTTTAGGAAGCCTGGGAGTCTTGGTCGTTCTCTTCTTAGCTAAAACGATAAGCAAATTCCTGGGTCTCTATCCCGCAGGAATGCTCTTTAAGTTTACTCCAAGAATAAACATGTATAACACCCTGCTTATGAGCACCGGTCTAACCTTTGGAACTATCTCCGCACTCTATGGCTTAAGAAACGGAATAATTGATAAGACCCAGTATTCTCTCCTTGTTGTGACGATTATCCTTACTGCCATCATTCCAACGCTCATTGCCCAAAGCTTTTTCTATCCACGAAAGGAAGACCTTGACAAGTTTGAAAAGAAGACCGAACAAAGGGGGTAAGACATGTTTAAAAAAATCCTTATCGGTTATGATGGCTATGAGGGCTCGCTTTTAGCCTTGGAAAAGGGGCTACACCTTGCTGAGGAGCTAAAGGCTGAGGTTATTGTTCTCTCTGTGGCAAGCATCCCAGAGTATGCCGAGACCGTATCCGAGGTTGAAGAGGCAAAGGAGCAGGCAAAGAAATACTACGCTGATGTGCTAAGCGATGTGGAAAGGCTTGTTAAGGGGAGAGACCTTAAGGTCCAAACCTTAATTCGCTTTGGTAAACCGGCTGAGGTAATCCTTCATACTGCAGAAGAGATGGGGATAGACCTCATCATCTTGGGTCCAAGCAAATATTCTTACTTAAGGAGAAGGATTTTAGGGAGCACCGCAGACAAGGTGGTAGAAAGAGCCCACTGCTCCGTCCTTATAATGAAATAAGAAGGCTTAAAATCAATGGGGTTTAAATCCTACAAAGACCCCGAGGTCAAAAAAGCCCTATACTTTGTCCTCCTTCTTGGTTTGGTTAGCCTCTTTGGAGACATGACCTATGAGGCGGCACGAAGCATCACTGGACCCTACCTTCTATACCTTGGAGCGACCGCAACGGCGGTTGGCTTCGCCGCAGGGTTTGGCGAATTTATTGGGTATGCCTTAAGGCTTATTTCAGGCTACCTTGCAGACCGCACTAAAAGATACTGGTTTTTTACTATCTTTGGCTACGGCATAAACCTTTTAGCCATCCCAGCCTTAGCTTTAGCCTCAACCTGGCAGATAGCCTTGATGCTCATCATTTTAGAAAGGTTTGGCAAGGCTTTAAGGGGTCCGGCAAGGGATACCTTCCTTTCCTACGCCACAACAAAGATAGGACGGGGAATTGGCTTTGGGTTGCATGAGGCTTTAGACCAAGTCGGAGCCTTGGTTGGACCCTTCATCGTCTTTTTAGTCTTTTACCTTGGCTTTGGCTACAAAGAGGCTTTTTCCGTTCTTTTAGGACCAGCCCTTTTAGCCCTAACCTTTCTTTTTATCGCCCGACTTCTCTTTGCAGTTCCAGCAAAGTTTGAAGCCGGTACAAAGCAAGCACAAGCTTTAGAACAAAGGCTACCACGGGATTTTTGGCTCTATGCCTTTGGTATGGGCTTTTTTGCCTTTGGGTTCTTGGACTTTGCCCTCATAAGCTTTCACTGGGAAAAGGCTAAGATTTTTGATAAGAATCTGATCCCCTTGCTTTACGCCTTAGCCATGGGGGTTGACGCCATCTCTGCCCTTATCTTAGGCTATCTTTATGACAGAATAAAGCTGAAAGTCCTGCTTTTAGCCCTATTCCTTTCTCTCTGGGCTATTCCTCTTTCTATCCTTGGAGATAAGCCTTTGGTTATCCTTGGTGTTATCCTCTGGGGTATGGGTCTTTCGGCTCAAGAATCGATCATCTGTGCGACGATCGCCGAGCTTGTTCCAAGGGAAAGGAGAGGGACTGCCTACGGTATCTTTAACGCCCTTTTTGGCGGGTTTTGGTTCTTGGGGAGCTTTTTCCTTGGCTTTCTTTATGATTACTCTCCGCTCTTTATGGTGGTATGCTCCGTTGTTTTTCAAGCCTTGGCTATACCTTTTGTTATTAAGATAAAATTTCGGAATTAAAGGCGGCGAAATTTAACACCTTGAAAGGGCGACCTCTCGGTCGCCCTGGCATACCCTTTAATTATTCGTTCAGAATTCGGACGAGCTTAATGCTGCAGTAGAGGTTTTCTCCGGCTAAGGGTGGGTTTAGGTCAAGGGTAATTTCTTCTTCGGTTACCTCTATTACCCTCGCTGGTATGGTTATTTCACCCTGAGGAGTGTCAAGGATCAAGGAAAGAAGCATGCCTGATTCTGGCTCAACATCAAGCTCAAGCCCAGCCCTTGACACTGTCCGGACAAGGTTTTGGTCTCTTGGACCGAAGGCTTTATCAGAAGGGATGACGACCTCCTTTTCTTCTCCCTCGGACATCCCTACTACAGCCTCAGATAGACCGGGAATGATCTCCGGCGAGCCAACCTCGAACACAAAGGGCTCAGACTGATAGGTGTCCTCAAACACCTCACCCGAGCTCGTCTTCCCAACCAAATGAATGCTAACTACATCACCAACCTGCACTTTACGCATAACACTAACTCCTTGTTAATTTTGATAGAAGACGAGACCTTAGAGGATAGGACTCTAAGAACTCGGAGCTTCTACCTAAGTGGTTAAGCTAACACAGAAGTGATTTTTTACAAGGGGGATTATAAGGAGGTTAGGACAACCAGGGCAAAGCACATGATCCCAGGATTATCCTTTTGGAAGATTAAACCTTCAGTCGTTCGGGCTTTAAGAGAGATTCTATCTTCAGGAAGGTTTAGGAGCCGGGATAGATTTTTCTTCATTTTTACATAATAGGGAGAGAGCTTTGGCTCATCAGCAACGATGGTAAGGTCTACCTGGTCTACTTTGTATCCCTTCTCATGGAGCTTGTTTAGTGCCACAAGAAGGAAGAAGCTACTTTCTCTGTCCTTGAAGGCTGGGTCTGTGTCTGGGAAAAGCGTTCCAATGTCAGGGAGACCTCCAGCTGAAAGGAGGGCATCCGTTAGGGCATGAAGCACCACATCTCCGTCTGAATGACCAAGGAGCCCCTTATCATGCTCAATGGGAATACCAGCAAGAAGAAGCCTTCTTCCCCGAACTAAGGGATGAACATCAAAGCTAAAGCTAAGTTTAGGTAGCATAAGGTCATTCTTATCGCATTAACCTAAACTTTATTTCACAAAGTTTATAACAATAAATTTGTTTTTCAACCGCTTCATTTTTACAATTTTTTAAAAACATTGCTCCTCCTTGTAAAGCATAAACATTGTTTTTAGAAGTTAAAATTGAAAGATTATAAGTTATATTGCAAATATTTATCTTTCTATTATATTCTTCATCGCACTTTTTCAAACATTCATTAGGAGTTTCAAATGTAGGTCTTTGAGAAAATGATTTATTATAATCTATAGAATAGGTGGAACAACTAGATAAAAAAATTAAAATTAGTAAATACAACAAAGTAAAGTAAAATCTAGAATTCTTTCCCCCAAGCATTTTTTAACATCCATATTACAAAAGAATAAGAAAATTCTTCAATATCTCGAGGATTATTTTTCTTTGTATATACATATCTTCCAACATAATCACCACCATAGTATATTAAAACGATAAATTTGTCTTCTTTCTCTAATGTTTTAAAGGTAAAAGCCCTAATTAATGAAGATTTAGGGTCTTTGCACCATCTTTTTTCATAAGAATCTACATTAATTCCAGCTCTTAAAAAGAGTTCAGCTAAAAGACTGTTTTCAGGATTTTGTATGCAAACATATTTATCATAATAATCAGGTTTCAAAAAACTCGTTTCTTGCGGCAACGAAGGTATGGAAAATGTTAATAGAACAATATTAACTAAAAAGAAATGAAAGAATATTTTTTTAAATAAATTTTTAAAACAAATCATGAAGTGTTTCTGGCTTTTTTAAATCTTTATCTAAAATAACATTAGGTCCAAATAATTCATGTAAATTATTTTTATAGTGATTTAAAATTTTTGTTTCTATAAGCAATCTGTCTACAGAATTTTTAGTATTTTTAAAATCTACACGAGAAGATATAAAATCCGTCCCAAACGATTTAGGATATACATAATTATTTGTTGGCTGAGTAAATAGATAAGAGGATTTTAGCTCTGGAAGGGAAAATGTAGGATAAGTAAAACTATTGTAAGATTTCCTATTATAGTATCGTTCTAAATATGTTAATGGATTTCCAGGAGTAATTCGCCCAGTATTTAGATTAAAATTACCAGGAAAACTAAAATTATTAAAAGGATTTCCATCAGGCGCAGTCCTAAAGTGGGGTCTAACATAAGTTCCATCTTTTCTAAAATAGCCTCTTACCCATACTAAGTTACTACAAAAAGCGGAAGAAAAATTTTCCAAAATCAACAATAAAACAAAAAGAAATATTAAAAAATTTTTATGCTTAAAATTCATATTTACCTCCACTTTAAATATCAGTTTATAATAAAAAATAAATCAAACGAGATTAGAGTCAAGTTTAAATTTTTAGGATTTTTCCTAATATTATGCTATTTTTTTATATTTTCCAAAATTTTTCAAAAAAATTAAAAAAAAGGTTAAATGGTCCTTATAGCTTCAGCCGGCGGTGGGGATCGAACCCACGACCTGCGGATTACGAATCCGCTGCTCTACCGCTGAGCTACGCCGGCACGCATATCTTCTATTGTTAATCTTCTATTTTAAGCCTACTCTTTAAACTCTTCAACCTTGCTTTAAGACCCGCTCTTTAATCCTTTTGATGATGATGTGGGCGGTGTTGAAAGCAACCTGGATGCTCCCTTTGGGAACAGCGATATCTCCAGCTAAGAAAAGTCCGGAGATGTTTGTCTCAAAGCGTTCATCCACTTTTGGTCTACCTTCCAAGTCAAACTCAACGCCGATATACTTCAAAAATCCCTTGGGACTACTCCCACCAAGGCAGTAGTAGATGAAATCAAAAACATCGCTTGAGCCATCCTTGAAGTGAACCCTTACCCTATCTCCTTCAGCGCTAAGACCCTCAATGTCTGTCCCAAGCATTAGCTTAATCTTCCCTTCATTAACTTTTTCTTCAAGCAGGGAAAGATTGACCGGGTTTATGCGGAAAAACTGAGGTCTACGGTAGGAAAGATAGACTTCACAGTTTTTGCAAACAAAGATTGCGGTCTCAGCCGCTGTGTCCCCTCCTCCAACCACTAAAACCTTTCCAGAGGCTGGGCAGAGGGAAGGAGGCTCAAAGAAGACTTTATCTTTTACCTCCTTTGGGATGGGATAGTCGGGTTTTTTCGGCTGACCAAAAATGCCTATAGCTACAACCACAAAATCGGCTAAAAACTTAGGCACTCCCTTAACCTTTACCTCAAAGACCTCGCCTTTTTTGCCTATCCAGTTGACCTCCGAATTAAAACGAATGTCGAGCTTATACTCAGACACAATCCTTTCCATTCTTTTTAGAAAATCTTCTTTGCTTTCCGTTTCAAAGCTAAGTTTCCCAATGGGAGCGACATCTACCCCTCGATAGACGGCATCAACCCTTTTTCCAGGGCGGAAAAGCCGAACGATGGTATCGCAGATGTGGTCTGTCTTTTCAAGGATAACTGTCGGTTCTATCCCTTCTTCCTTAGCTTCAACCCCGCAGGCAATCCCCGCTGGTCCTGCCCCAACCACTAAAACTTTTACCCTCTCCATGGTTTGCCTCCTTGCTCTCTAAGTCTTTATTTAGGTCTGTTTAACCATTGCCAAGTATGACTTATTATGGTTTCCAGGTCGTCATACTCAGGCTCAAAGGAGAGCATATCTTTTATCTTATCCACCTTAGCGATGAGCATCGGTGGGTCGCCTGGTCTCCTTGGTCCTTCTTTAATAGGAAAATCAATGCCAGTAACTTTTTTCGTTACTTCAACTACCTCCCGCACAGAATAGCCTCTTCCGTATCCGCAGTTAAAAACCTCGGATACTGAGGTCTTAAGCAGGAATTTTAAGGCTAAAAGATGGGCTTTAGCTAAGTCCATGACATGGATGTAGTCCCTTACGCAGGTTCCGTCTTTTGTGGGATAGTCTGTGCCGTAGATTTCAAGGTAAGGAAGCTCCCCTTTTGCCGCCTTCAAAGCCCTTAGTATCAAGTGGGTTGGCTGTTTATAGGTAGGTCCGACTTGCCCCTCAGGGTCAGCACCAGCAACATTGAAATACCGCAAAGATACATACTGAACCTCGTCGGCATCTGCCATATCTTTAAGGATCCGCTCCACCATAGCCTTAGTTCTGCCGTAGGGGTTTATGGGTTTAAGGGGTGCTGTCTCAGGCACGGGTAAAACTTCAGGTATTCCATAGACAGCCGCCGAAGAGGAAAAGAGAAACTTTTTTATCTTAGCCCTTTGCATGGCAGAGAGGAGATGTATCGTCCCGGAAACATTGTTCTTGTAGTAAAGAAGGGGTTTTTCTACGCTTTCTGGAACGGCGATAAAAGCGGCAAAATGCAGGACCACTTGGGGCTTAAACTCAGATAGAGCTTGAAAAAGAGCTTCCTCATCTAAAAGGTCTACCTTATAATGCAACCCCCATTTTAGGTTTTCTCCTGAGGTGGTAGAAAGGTTGTCCAAAACCGCAACCTTATAGCCTTCTTTAAAAAGAAGCTTCAGCACATGGGAACCGATGTAGCCTGCTCCTCCAGTCAAAAGGACTCTCATGGTGAAATTTTCTCCATTTAAGATAGATTTTCTTTAGAAAAATTCCTCAAAGTTTTAAAAATTAAGCTTAAATCAAACATTTCTCGTTGTTTTTAACATGTTTCCAATTCTTTGCAACATGTTAAAATATTTTTTACTAACAAGATGAAAAGACCTGTTTGGGTTGAGCGTCCGCTTGATAAGGAGAAGTATTTAGTCTTTTTGAGGGAAGGTGGGCTTTCTCCTTTCTTAGCAAGCTACTTAGCTCGCAGGGGCTTTGAAGACCTTCATTCAGCCTACAGGTTTCTCTTCCCAAGGCTTGAGGATTTTGCCTCTCCTTTTTCAATCCCTGACATGGAGCTTGCTGTTAAGCGATTAGAGACTGCTCTGCGCACAAACGAAAGGATTGGTCTCTACGCAGATTCTGACGCAGACGGGATCCTTGGTGCCTTCATTCTCTACGACTTTTTAAGTAAATTGATGCCTGAAGAAAACCTTGTTGTCTACTTTACAGACAGACTACACAAGGGCTACGGTTTTCATCCCCAGTCTATCCCCTACTTCAAAGCTCAAGGGGTAAGTCTTATCATCACTATCGATGTTGGCGTTGCGGACGAAGAAACGGTTGAACTTGCTAAAGGAGCAGGTCTTGATGTCATCATCACCGACCATCATGAATTTCAGGACCTTCCCCGGACGATAACCATCACCGGGAAAAGAAGTAAATGCGAAAGCCTCTATCATCTCTGCGGAGCAGGGGTTGTATTTCAGCTCCTAAAAGCTCTAAGGAGTTATCTCTTTCAACAGGGTTTTTTTGGGACAAAAGATATGCTTCCTAAGCTAAGACCCTATTTAGAGATTGCCGGGCTTGCCACGCTTGCAGACATGGTGCCCCTTGTGGGAGAAAATAGGCTTATCACCTACTTTGGTTTTAGGGAGCTTGAGAGGTCATCCTTCCCAGCACTTAGGGCTTTACTTTCCGACCTACGGTATGGGATAACCGAAAGGGACCTTCAGCTTTCTATCATCCCCAGGATCAACGCCTGTTTTAGGCTTGGTCGCCCTGAGCTTTTTTTTAATTTCCTGAAGGAAAAAGACGAGGCCAAAATTAGCCTGCTTCTTAAAGAGATAGACAGTTTGAACGAGGAAAGAAAGAGCCTTTCTGCAAGTCTTTGGGAGAGGGTTTTAGAAAGGCGGAAAGAGGCAGAAAGAGAAAGCTTTGTGCTTCTTTTTGATGAAGGTCTTTCTAAGGGGCATCTTGGGGTTCTTGCCCAGAGGCTTAAGTCCCAAACAGGGAAACCTGCCATAGTCCTAACAGCTGACAAAAACGGAACTCTTGTTGGTTCAGCAAGAAGCCCAGAGGGCTTAAACCTTTTAGCCCTTCTTAGCCGTCGGGAGGACCTTTTTGTCCAGCTTGGAGGGCATGCCTTAGCCTTTGGCTTAAAGATAGAAAAGGATAGGCTTGGTGAGCTAATATCTTATTTGGAAGAAAGCTTAAAAGGCTATGTCCCTCAAGAGCTTGAGCTTATCTATCTTGACTATGAGGGCAGGGTTTCTGAGTTTCTCGAGGAGGAAAATCTCTTAGCTCTTAGGGAGCTTCCGCCGTATGGGATGGGTCATGAGCCTCCGATGGTGCTTCTAAAGAAGTTTGAAGTTAGAGAAATCAAGCCTCTTAAGGAAAAACATTGTGAAATTTGGCTTAAGGATGGTTTCCGAGAGGTGAGGGGGGTTCTTTTTAACAGGCAAATGGAAAGGGAGCCCATTCTCCTTGCCTGCGAGCCCTACATCAATAGCTTTAGCGGAAACCTTGAGTTTAGGGTAGAAGACTATAAAGATGAGCTTGAATGAACCCTCTTTGAACATAAGGATCATCAAGGAAGAGGAGGAATATCGGTATCTATCCCCCTATGCTTGTAAGGCAAAGGAGAGCCGAGGAAGGCTTCGTCCTGAGCCTGAATGCGAGGTTAGGACCTGTTTTGAAAGGGACCGAGATAGGATCATTCACTCTAAAGCCTTCCGTAGGCTAAAGCACAAGACGCAAGTGTTCTTAGCCCCGAGGGGGGACCATTTTCGCACCAGGTTAACCCATACTTTAGAGACAGCTCAGATCGCAAGAAATATAGCTAAGGCTCTTCGTCTAAATGTAGATTTGACGGAGGCTATAGCCCTTGGGCATGACCTTGGACATACTCCCTTTGGGCATGCTGGGGAGGAAGTGTTAAACGAGCTCCTACCGGGTGGGTTCAGGCATTATGAACAGAGCGGAAGGGTAGTTGACCTTTTGGAAAGGGAAGGCAAGGGCTTGAACCTTACTTTAGAGGTTCGGGACGGGATCGTCTCTCACTCTAAGGGAAAGGGCCCAATTTTGAGCAAAGACCGAAAGCCCCTAACTCTTGAAGCCGAGGTAGTTAGGATTTCTGACATCATAGCCTATGTAAACCACGACATAGATGACGCCATCCGGGCTGGTATCATCTCAAACGAGGAGCTTCCTGATTTGGTAAAAAGGGAGCTTGGGGAGACCCATTCCAAAAGGATAGACACCTTGGTAAAGGGGGTAATCTATCCTACCCTTGAGGCAGGGGGAAAGGAAATCTTAGTTGATGAGAAAAAGCTTTCAGCCCTTTATGTGCTGAGAGATTTTCTTTTTGAACGGGTCTATCAAGCAAAGGTTGTAAGAAGGGAGCTTGAGAAGGCAAAGGGGATCCTTTATCGACTTTTTGAATACTATATGGAACACTTTGAGGAGATAGAGTATCTTGTTAAAATGAAAAGCATCTTACCCCATGAGCCGAAGGAGCGGCTTGTTGCTGACTACATTGCCGGCATGACCGACCGTTTTGCCCTGACACAGTATCAAGAATTTTTCCTGCCAAACCCCTGGGTATAGGGTGAAGAAGATGAAAAGGATAGGCTGGTTTACTACAGGAAGGGATGAAGCCGCCCTCCTACTTCTCGAGATAGCTTACCGAAAAATTAAAGAGGGCTTTCTGCCCTTAGAGATTGCCTATGTTTTCGTAAGTAGAGACCCCGGGGAGAGCGAGCCTTCGGATAGGTTGATCCGCGTTGCTAAGGAGGAAATGGGGTTAAGGGTCATCACCTTCTCTGCTAAGAAATTTATGCCCGAATTAAGACAAACAAACTTAGAGGAATGGAGAAAAAAATACCATGAAGAGGTCTATAGGCTTTTGCCAGAAGAGGTTGATTTCGGGATGCTTGCCGGTTACATGTGGATTGTGTCGAAGGAGTTTTGCGAAAAGATCCCTCTTTTAAATCTTCATCCAGCTTTGCCAGGAGGACCTAAGGGGACTTGGCAAGAGGTAATCTGGCAGCTAATCAGCGCAAGGAGTGCAGAAACGGGCGTGATGATCCATAGGGTAACGCCCGAGCTTGATGAAGGACCACCCCTTACCTTTGTGCGCATCCCTATAAGAACTAAGGAGTTTTTACCACTATGGGAGGAAGCTGAAAGGATCCTCTTGAAAAAGCATCTAAGTGGGCTAAAAAAAGAGGAAGGAGAGAAAAGCAAGCTCTTTCTCAAAATCAGGGAAGAAGGGGTAAAAAGGGAGTTGCCCCTGATAGTGCTTACTTTACGGGCTCTTGGGGAGGAAAGAATAAGCTTTGGTTCGTCTAACCTACCCCTTGACCTAACTCAAGAGGTGGAGGAATATTTAAAAAACGAAAATTGACTTTGGAGGCAGGATAATGAAGCGCTACCTTATCTTGATCTTTCTTTCAAGCTTACTTTCTGCCTGCGTTGAAGATACATCAACCCTTAAGGTGAGCCTTATAAACCTTGAAAGCAGGCTAAACATCCTGGAAAACCGAGTGGCAAAGCTTGAAAACGACACCCAAGCCCTTGAAAGCAGGATCACTAAAGCGATAGTAGAACGGCAGTCCCTTATCGTTTCAGACCTTGAAGAGTTAAAGAAAGAGCAGCTTGGGCTTCAGGAAAGGCTTGAGGACCTAAGCTACAAGCTTGAGGGCAAGGAAAGGGAAGAAAAGGGGAGAAAAGAGGACCTGTTAACCAGGGTTTCCGCTCTTGAGCTAAGACTAAAGAGAATTGAGAACCTTGTTCAACCTTCAAACGAGACGGCTATTCAAAATGCCACTTCAAACCAAACGGTAGTTCTACAACCAGAAGTGCAAAAGGAAACATCCGAGCCCCAAAAGGAAAAGCAAACCAATGGCCTACATACTGAAAAGCCCACCCTTAAAACTCAAGAAAAGGCAAAGCAGCGAGAGGTGCCAAAGAACCTTAAGGAGGAAGACCTTTTTCAACAGGCTTATCTTTATTTTCAAAAGGGAGATTATCGTTTAGCAAGAAGCTACTGGGAGGAGTATCTAAAGAGATATCCCAAGGGGCGCTGGGTTGGGCAGACTTATTACTGGTTAGGTGAGACCTATTTTAAGGAGAAAAACTACGAAGAAGCCATTATTTATTACCAAAAGTTGATAGACCTTCCAGAGCCCAATCCATTTAAACCGAAAGCCATGCTCAAACAAGCTGAAGCCTTTTTACAGTTAAAGGATAAAAAGGCAGCAGAGATCGTTCTAAAAAAGTTAGTTAAAACCTTTCCAGGAACACAAGAGGCTAAAGAGGGAGAGAAAATCTTAAAAGGATTAAAGTAGGGTGGCTAAGGGGGTTTTTAAAACCCCCTGTTCGCTCCCTCAAATCTTAACCCGGCATTACTTCTTCCTCTTCTACCTTAAGATAACCAGCCCGGTAGGGATTTAGGGTAACGACGGGAATGGGTGAATTCTTTACCACGCCCTCAGCCACGCTTCCAAAAAGGATCCTATCTAAACCCTTTCTTCCGTGAGTTCCGATAACGATTAAGTCTGCCCCTTTTTCTTGAGCAACCCTAAGGATTGTTTCCACCACATCCCCCTTTTCAAGGACTGGCTCTACATCTGGAAAGTCCGAAAAATGTTCCTTCAAAAAGTCTTCCATCGACTTTTTAGCCCCTTCATAAAGGGTGTTTTCAAGCTCGGTTAAGGTCTTAAGGTCAACGAAGATCCCTTCATAGGTTGATAGGTCTTCAAGGACGTAGGTGAGAATAATTTTAGCGTTAAGTTGCTTGGCAAAGCCCTTTGCCCACTTAGCCAAAATAGGTGCTACCTCCGAAAAATCAACAGGAACAAGGATCGTTCTAATCTCTACCATAGGAGACCTCCTTTAAATTTTATTCTAAAATTAATAATATGGTTTCTCCAATGTTCAGTCAAGAGGATTTTTAAAGGGTATAAGAGTTTTGAAAAATCTACAAAGGCTTTTGTAAAAATTACAAAGTTATAGCGGCTCGCCATTCACCAAAAATTGGGAACAAATCCTTGCGCGCATGCGATTGCCTTTTTTGCAGAGTGGATACCTTCTAATTATGACATTTTAAAGTAGTAGCGACACTCATTCCCTGAGAGGCTTTAGGCAAGAAGTTAGGGGTCCTCGAAAATTTTCTATAAAGAATAGGCATGCAACTTGCAAACAAAATAAAAAAAACCGCTTAGGAGGTGGGTTATGAGGTACAAAAAAGCTTTAGCTTTGATGGTTGGCATCGGGACCTTGTTTGCAGGTCCTGCCTTTGCTCAAAAAGGTATGGGTGGACCGATGGGTGGACGAATGGCACCCCCAGTTGACCAAGCAAAGCTTCAGGAGTTCTGTAAGGATGCGCAACCTCTCTATCAGAGGGAGGCTCAGCTAAGGCTTGAGACACGTTCTCTCATGCTTCAGCCAAACCCAAACTGGGATGCTATCCTTGAGAAAGAGCAGGAGCTTGCTAAAATTCGGGTAGAGATAATGAAGAAAGGACATGATAAGGGGTTGCCGCTTGGTAGATTTGGCATGTGGAGAAAATACTGCGGATGGTAGAATGATGAGCTCCTCCCAGACCAAGGCTAAAGGCTTTGGTATGGGCTTTTTACTTTTTATTTTTCTTCTTATTCATATTTTCCACTCTTCTCTTTGGGCTGAGTCAGGTTGCTGCTTAGAAAATTCTGCCTATGACCCAAATTTAGAGGTCACCTTTCAAGGTAAGATTTTAAAGGTTTATCTTCCTCCAAAAGGGCTTGCAGTTCTTGAGGTCGAAAGAGAGGGAAAATCATTTTCCGTCTTCCTTTGCCCTGTAAGACATTACTATCTTATAAACCCTGACTTCAAAGAAGGAGACTTGGTTGAGGTGACAGGTGCAAAGACTTTTTATAAGAAGTTGGGTATAATCTTTATGGCACGGCATGTAAGAAACCTAAGAACCGGGAAGCTATTCCTCTTCAGGAGTCCTGTTCCCCCTTACAGACCCGTATGGGAATGATCAATCCCTGATGTTGAGCTCTTTAAGCTTGTTGTAGAGGGTTTTCAAAGAGATGCCAAGGAGTTTTGCCGCTTGAGATTTGTTTCCTTTGGCAACCTCAAGGGCTTTGAGAATGGCTTTTTTCTCAATCTCTTTTATTCGCAAGTCTTCTTTGGAAAGGAAAGATGATGAGGAAGGCTTTTCTTCAGCGCTTGGAAGTTTAACCTCAATAAGGTCTCCTCTGCTTAAAACTACTGCTCTTTCAAGCAGGTTTTCAAGCTCCCTTATGTTGCCTGGGAAGGGATAATTTTTTAGTCTTTCCCAAGAGCTTTTGCTCAGGGCTCGAAGGGGTTTTCCATGCTTCTTTGAAAGCTTCTCAATGAGGTATTGGACGATCCTTTCTGAGGATTTTTGCCTTTATCGCAGGGGAGGAAGGTAAAAGGAAAAGATGTTTATGAGGTAGTATAAGCCCTCGCGAAAGCGTCCCTGCCGAACAAGCTCTTTTAAATCTCTATTAGTTGCGGTGATGAACCGGGCATCGGTTTTTAAGGGCTTTAGCCCGCCAAGCCTTTCAAAAGTTCTATCCTGTAAAACCTTTAGAAATTTAGCTTGAACCGGAAGGCTCATCTCTGAAACCTCGTCAAGGAAAAGGGTTCCTCCCCGAGCAAGCTCAAACTTGCCAGGCTTTGCCTTAACGGCTCCGGTGAAAGCTCCCTTCTCATATCCAAAAAGTTCAGCCTCAACTAAATTTTCTGGCAAGGCTGCACAGTTTATCTCCACAAAAGGTCCTTCCCGTCCGCTTAGCTTATGTATGACCTTGGCTATTAAGCTCTTTCCTGTGCCCGTTTCTCCAAAGAGACAGATCGTTGCGTCAGTCTTTGCAACCTCAAGCAGTTTTTCGTAAAGCTCTTCTATACCGGCAAAGATCACTTCAAGGGGTGGCAGGTCCTCGGATGGCGCCGAGCTTTTTACCTTTATGTAGCATCTAACCTTTTCTAAAAGCTCATCCGGAGAGGCTAAGGGCTTTGTCAGGTAGTCCACAGCACCTGCTTTCATGGCTGAAACCGCAGAGGGTATGCTTCCAAAAGCAGTGATCACGATGAACGGAGTATCGGGCAAAAGCTTCTTTGCCTTCTCTATAAAGGCTATACCATCAAGCTTTGGCATCTTGAGGTCAGTGATGACGAGGTTTGGGGTGAGGTCTGGTAGCTTAAGGAGAGCCTCCTCTGGGTCGTAGAAGACAAAAACTTGATAATTTGCCTCCTCAAGTGCCATCTCAAGAAAGCTTGCAAAGGAGGCATCATCCTCAACGACCACTATCCTGGGATTTTCAGCCATACCTCAGTTCCTGCCCCTTCTTTAGACCTAATTTCTATTTTACAGTTTAGCTCTTCGCAAAGCCTTTTCACAATGGTTAAACCAAGTCCCATACCCTTTGCCTTGGTAGTATAAAAGGGCTCCCAAATTCGCTTTAGTTCTCCTTCAGGCACACCCTTCCCATAATCTTTTATACGAATAATATAAGATTTGTCCTCAGCCATCAAATCCACATCAACCTTTAAAACACCCCTTTCGCTTCCTGCCTGAAGGGCGTTTTCAAGAAGATTGATGAGAACTTGTTTGAGCTTGTCTCGGTCTGAGTAAACATTAAATTCTTCTCCTTTACAATTTAACACAAGGTCTGCGGAAGGGTAAAGAAGTTTGAAGGTTTCGATAACCTCGGTCAAAAGGTCTCTTAGCTCAAAGAAGCTTAACTTAAGGGGCTTGGGGTGAGTGTATGAGCTTAGGTTTTCAAGCAAGCGCTCAAGGCGAAGAGCTTCCTTTAAGCTGAAGCTCTGGGCTTTTTTAGTCTTTTCATCATCTACCCTTCGTAAGCTTAACTGAGCAAACTCCTTGATGCTCGCAAAAGGATTTTTCATCTCATGGGCAAGGGTCTTAGAGATGAACTGCCAACGCTCAAGGTCCTCTATCTTTCTCCTTAAGGCATAAAGCCTCCTTATCAAGAAAAAGGAAGCTACTCCTCCGTAGAAGAATAAAAGGGAAAGAAAGAAGTCTAAATAGATGTGTCGTTTAGCATAAAGAAGAGCCTACTCAACGGGTAGGATATGCAACCCAATCCTTAGAATGGCTTTCTTATCTTTAAGGGTAACCGAGTTCTCAAAGATGTAGAGCCTTTCCCCAAGCGGGGAATCCTCATAGAAGCTTCTTGGAAGAAGCTGAGTTGGTTGCCTGGTTTTCGTAGAAGGCGAGCCTTCGATCGTCCCTACATATCTTCCGATTAGCTCAGGGTTTGAGTGTAGAATGATCTTACCTTCGGCGTTGTAGATGGCAAGGTAAGCCACACCTTCCCATTCAGGGTTTAAGAGTATGTCGGAAAATACATTTTTTTCTCCTTTAGCAAGTCTAAATCTAAATTTTTGAAAAAGCTCTTCAAAGTTATCTCAACCCCTACAGCCTGAAGTCTTAGAGCAGTATCTAAGGTCTTCTCGATTATGTGCCGAGTGTAAAGCCCGGAAATAAAGAAAGAGATGTAGGCAAGCCAAGATAAGAAAATTATTGCACAGGGGAAAAGGCTATGCATATAAGGTGTTGATGAGCCTTAAGAACAAACCTTTTAGCTCGGCATCACTTAAGGATTGACAAAGCTCTAACAGGGCTTGCAGGTCCTTCGATGAAAGGTTTGGCTTTCCGATCCGCACACATTTTGCCGAAGGGTTAGGAGAAGGCTTACCCACTAAACGCGTCTTTATCCCCTTTATCGTAGGAAGAGAAGCCTCCTTTAGATGCTGATTTATTTTTTTACAAAGGAGATGGGACTTTAGCCTCAGCTGTTGAAGAAGGTAGTGCTCTTCTCCTTCGACGAAGAGATAATCATCTTCAATGAAGGCTGGAGAGGTGTACCCCAGTCTTTTATCTCCGATTTCTTTCCAAACTTCCTTTATTACCTCTAAGCGTAGAATATTTTCTTTGATTTTTCTCGGAAGAGGAAGACTTTGAAGAGAGGACTTAACTTGTTCCATATCTTTTTTTTACCTTTTCAAGCTCGCTAAAAACCATCTCCTTTAGTTTCTCAAGAAACTCTGGGGAGTTAGCCTCAAACCGGAGGACAAGGACAGGCTGAGTGTTTGAGGCTCTAACCAAGGCCCAGCCCTCTGGGAACTCAATCCGAGCACCATCAATGTCTATCACCTCAAAGCCCTTTTCCTTAAAGATTTGGACAAGCTCTGCAACTATTTGAAACTTTATCTCATCAGGACAATCGGTCCTTATCTCCGGGGTGGAATACCTAACGGGAAGGTCAGAGAGATACTGAGATAAGGGGATGTCCGCTTGACTTAAAATTTCAGCAAGCCTTAAGCTTGCATAAACCCCGTCGTCAAACCCAAACCATCTATCGGCAAAAAAGATATGTCCGCTCATCTCGCCGGCAAGGAGTGCCCCCTCTTCCTTCATCTTGTTCTTTATAAGGGAATGCCCTGTCTTCCACATGATGGGATGACCGCCAAGCTCTTTTACCTTTTGAAAAAGGACCCTTGAACACTTAACCTCAGCAATGACCCTTGCCCCCTTCACCCTCTTCAACAGGTCTTTGGCAAAGATGATAAGAAGCTCGTCTCCCCAGATGATGTTTCCTTTTTCATCGATGACGCCAAGCCTATCTCCGTCTCCATCATAGCCAAACCCAATCTCGCACCCCTCCTTTAAGACCGTCTCTTTCAAATACTTAAGATTTTCTGGGACTACTGGGTCAGGGAAATGAACCGGAAAGGTTCCGTCAACTTCACAAAAAAGGGGGAAGACTTGACAACCAAGGTTGTTGAAGACCTTTGGTGCCGTCAAGGAACAAACTCCATGCCCTGCGTCAAGGGCAACCCGTAGGGGACGAGAGATGTTTATGTTTTCTTTAAGATAGTTTAGGTAATCATCAAGGATGTTTAGCGTCTCCAAAGCCCCTTTACCTTCTTCAAAATCTTTTTTTTCGATAAGCCGGTAAAGGTCCTTGATTTTTTCGCCGTAGATGGTGTCTTTTCCTACGCAAATCTTTAGACCGTTAAACTCTGGAGGGTTGTGAGACCCGGTAACCTGTATGCCTCCGTCAATGTTTTCAAGCCTAAACAGAGAAAAATACATAACCGGAGTTGGAGTAACGCCGATGTTAACGACTGAGATACCGGTTGACCTTATTCCATCCATCAAAGCCTGCTGAAGACTTGGGCTTGAAAGCCTACCGTCTCGGCCGCAAACCACCCTTTTACCGCCAAGCCTTCTCACGGTTGTTCCATAAGCCTTTCCTACAGCAAAAACCACATCTTCGGTGAAATCAAACCCAACTTTTCCCCGGATGTCATATTCTCTAAAGATGTAAGGACTAACCTTCATGAAAGCCCCCTTTATTTTTTTAGGCGCCTACTTTCTCGTTTACAAGCCTTTTAAGCTCTAAGTAGGTCTCTCGGACCTTATAGATGTATTCAAGGTATAGAGGGAGCTCAGAAAGGGGGAGGCTTTGAGGTCCGTCGCAGAGAGCTTTTTCAGGCTGAGGATGGAACTCAACAAGGATGGCGTTTGCCCCTGCGATAACCCCTTGAGCAGAAACATGGTAGATGTCCCTTATACCGTCTGGTGCTTTGACTTTAGAACCTACAGGATGAGAGGGGTCAATGCAGACAGGTAGTCTTGTCAGCCTTTTCACGACCGGCACATGGGCAAAGTCTACCAAATTCCTATGCGGGTCACCAAGATGGGTCCTCACCCCGCGTAGACAGAAGATGATCTTTGTGTTCCCCTCTGAGGCAATGTATTCAACAGCGTTAAGGCTCTCCTCAAGGGCTAAGCCATAGCCCCTCTTGTAAAGGACTGGAAATTCCTGCTGTTTGCCAACAGCCTTTAGAAGTTCAAAGTTTTGGGCGTTTCTTGTGCCGATCTGCAGGATCACCCCGCAAGGATTGCCTGCCAATTCTAAGGATTCTTTGATCTCTTCTATATGATGGGGAGCAAGAACCTCCATAACCAAAACCTTGATGCCATACTTCCCTGCAAGCTCAAACAACCAGGGTAAACATTCTTTGCCGTGCCCCTGAAAGTCGTAGGGCGAGGTCCTTGGCTTGTAGGCACCCATTCTTGCGCAACAAACCCCATTATCCTTTAGCGCTCTAAAGGTTGCTTCAGCGTTTTCATAGGTGTCAACGGCGCATTGACCGGCAAAGATATGAAAGCTATCTTGGCTAAAGGTGAGCCCAGCATACTCGAACCCAAAATCAGCAAGGGCTCCGTGTCTACCGATAAGTCTATATTTAGCCGTGACCTTTATGGCTCTTTCCACACCGGGCAAGTTTTCAACCTCTTCCAAGGGAACCATATAGTCCTCCCCAATCAGATGCACCTCGATGAGATTTCTTGTAACCCCTTGATGCTCCATAACCTTGACCTGCAAGTGAGGAAATCGTTTGAGATATTCCATAAGGTCTTTAAATTCTTTGCTTTCTTTGGTGATGTGAGGCTCAAGGATGATGATCATAGCAACCCCCTTTGTTTAATTCTTAAATCTATAACTATTATAACCTTTTAAGCCATATTGCAAACCCGCAGGCACCTCTCCATCTTTAATTCTATTTTCCTTTGCACTGATGTCAATTTTAATGAGGGCTGATTTACGCTCCTCTTTGTCCCCCCGAGCTTTCCTTTTGTTACCTCAGGTTTTTTCACAACCAGCACAGCGAGGTGTCTTCCCTTTTACTTTATCGAGAGAGATTTTACACCTCTTCCAAAAATTGGGGTCGAGAAGTTAGCCCTCGCTACTCTTGGCAGGATAAGAAAAGGACGCTTGGCAGGATAGGAGTGAGGTAGACAACCTTTACATGTGAAATTTGGTGTAATTGTGTTATTCTAAAGACATGTCCTCGCACTTTTTTATCTTAGTTCGGTTAAACATAAAACCCTTTATTCTTTCTTTGTTTGTGCATCTTCTTTTTTTCTTTTTTCTTTTTATTCCTCTCTATCGCACTGAAGAACAGATAAACAGGTTGCAAACAGAGTTAGTCATGGTTCATTTAAGAGATGTTGCCTCTTTTGTCCACAAAGACCAAAGCTTAAGGGACAATCAACCAGAAAATCATCAGACTAGAAGACCTTTTCCGCAAAGATTTAACCCTAATCAAGATTTAATTTCTAAAGCCGAACCACCCTTGAAAGAGGGTTTTAAAGAGGTAACGCTCGAAACTCAAACTTCTGTAGACACTAAAAATCAAGTAAGTGAAGCCTTGAGCACGGCAAACAAAGAAGGAATATCGCTTAGCTTAAGGTCTGAAGGGGTAAAGGAAGGGGCTATGACAAAAAGAAGCGAGCCCTCAGGAAAGGTTGAAGAGGCTCAATTTTCTATAATTTCAAAGCTTGTTCGTGAGCATTTAGAATATCCTTACCTTGCTCGGCGGATGGGCTGGGAAGGTGAAGTTTTGCTCTTCTTTAGACTAAACCCAACAGGGGAGGTTGAGGAAATAAAGGTCCTTAAGAGCTCCGGTTTTGAAGTCCTTGATAAATCAGCAGTAAACGCTGTAAAAAGGGCAAGCAAACATTTTCCCCGCCCAAAGCAAATAGTGTTGATAAAGCTTCCTATCCAGTTTAAGTTAGAAGGCGGAGGTAGCTGATGTTTCATCTTTTTGAGAAAGAAAAAATCAAAGCTTACATCAAGGAAGAGCTTAATAACATTGAAAAAGCCTTACAAGAAGAGAGAATTTCTCAGAATGATTTTATAAATCAGGTTAGCGAGTATCTTCTCTTTGCCGGTGGAAAAAGGGTAAGACCCCTTCTTTTTGTGCTAAGCGCAAATGTCTGCCAAAATTCTTCAAAAAAAGAATTTTCTTTTAACCTCTACCGAACTTCCCTTCTTTTTGAATATTTGCATACGGCCACCCTTCTTCATGATGATGTGGTGGATTCTGCTGAGTTTAGGCGAGGAAGAAGGGCAGCGCGAACCCTTTGGGGAAATCAGGCGACTATCCTCGTTGGCGATTATCTCTACGCCAAAGCCTTAAGGATGGCAAGCGAACTAAGCAACCATCAAGCTATGGATGTGATAACCAAGACCACCCTGCTGATGAGCGAAGGGGAAGTGCTTCAGCTTTTAAATTTTGATAAGCTCAGCATGAGCGAAGAGGACTACTTTGAAGTTATCTACAGAAAAACCGCGGTCCTTATGTCTGCTTGCTGTGAAGTTGGAGCCATAGTTTCACAGGCAAGCCCGGAGGAACAAAGAGTTCTAAGCTCTTTTGGTTGCGACCTTGGTCTTGCTTTCCAGATAATCGATGACCTTCTTGACTGGACAAGCGAAGAAACAGGAAAAGACCTTGGCAGGGATTTCTTTGAAGGGAAGATTACCCTTCCTGTCATCCTAGCTTTACGTTCGGCAAAAGATGAGGACCAAAGGGAGCTAAAGGAGCTTTTTACTAAGCCTAATACCACAAAAGATGATTTTATTCGGGCAAGAGAGCTGATTGAGAAGGCTCAAGGTTTTTCTTTATCAAGGCTCAAGGCAGAGGAGCTGTTGAAAAAAGCTAAATCTGCCTTAAACATTTTTAAGGATAGCCAAGCCAAGTCTGCCCTAAACTTTATTGCGGATTATATTTTGGAAAGAAAAAACTGACGATGAACCTAAAGAAGCCAAGGCTTATAGTCCTTGATTGTGATGGCGTTCTTTTTGATTCCTTAGAGGCTAACCGAGCCTACTACAACGCCATCCTTGAAAGGGCAGGAAGACCTCCATTGAAAGAGGAAGACCTTAAATTTGTCCACATGCACTCCGTTGATGAATGCCTAAGGTATTTAGCAAACGGGGATATAGAGCTTTATGAACAGCTTAAAGAGATAGGACGCTCTTTACCTTATAGTCAATTTTTCTCCTATCTTAAGCCTGAACCAGGGCTGGACGATTTTCTGAGCTGGGCTAAGGAGCGTTTTTATGTTGCCCTTTGCACCAACCGAACGACTTCAACCATTCCCCTTCTTAAGCATTTCAACCTATTAGAATTTTTTCATCTTATCAGGACAGCCTTAGAATACCCAAAGCACGACCCTCGCGCCCTTTCTACCATCTTAGAAACATTTAAGGTTGAGCCCAAAGAGACTTTATATGTTGGTGATTCTGAAGTTGATGCCAAGCTCTGCCAAGCGGTGGGCGTGCCTTTGATATCCTATAAGAATAAAAGTTTGCCTGCTATCCGTTGGGTTAATGATTTCCGGGAACTTTTATCTTTCCTTCAACACTTCCGAGTAGCTTGAGGCTGTAGCGTCCTTTTCTTGTCCTGCCGAGCCTCCATTTTTGTCCTGCCGAGCGTTAGCGAGGCATCCCTCACTTCGTTCGGGACGACAAAAGGGGGCGTTCGGGACGGCGTCCCCCACCACTTTGTCCTCCCGAGGCGCGTAAGCGCCGAGGGACCCCTCGGCTAACGCCTCGGGGTGACAAAAAAGGGGTGGCTCGGGGAGTAGCTTGACCCGATAGAATAAAAATCTTATAATCTCTTTAGAGGTGTTAGCAATGTCTGTTGCCGTGTCCAAGCCAAAGATAAAGTATACCTATGAAGACTATAAAAGCCTTCCCGTTTGGGAAAACAAGCAGTATGAACTCCTTGACGGAGACCTTATTATGGTCCCAGCACCTTCTACATATCATCAGAAAATTTCTGGTCAAATTTATTTTTTAATCAAGCTTTTTGTTGAAAAAACCGGTTCAGGAGTGATTTTTTATTCCCCAATAGATGTTGTTTTAGAGGGTGAAGAGGGTTGCGATGTAGTCCAGCCGGATATAATCTTTATTTCTAAAGACCGATTAGACATCATCAAGGAAGAAGAGATAAGAGGCGCTCCGGATTTGGTAATAGAGATACTCTCACCCGCTACGGAGAAAAAGGATAGGTTTTAGGGGTTTAAACTTCATCAGGAATATAAGGTTGGAGATATCTTAAGGTCCATAGTTTTAGAAGGTCTCGAGATAGCTTTAAAAGATATATTTTAAGGCTTATGAGTTAGCTTTACGACAAAGCGACTTCGCCTCTTTCTTCAATAAAGGGTAAATCTTCGATAGGAATTAAATTCCTTAACTTGCAAAAGAGCTTTGCCGAATAGCTTACTCCAACTAATCTTCCCTTTTCCATTTTAACTGGAACTATCACGAAGAGGTTCCTTTTGGCTCGAGTAAAGGTGACATACATAAGGTTGATCATCTCCATGAATTCCTTTGCCCTTTCCTCAAGGTAGGCTCCCCACTCGGAGAGGTCACTTAATTCAGATTTTTTCCCAAAAAAGAAGCCTATTTCCGTTTGAAGCCGAAGAGGGAAGCTTTCTTTCCCACTTCCTGTAGGGTTTGGATAGTCGAGAACGCTTATTACATTATCAAACTCAAGCCCCTTTGCGCTGTGGATGGTCATTAGGGTTACTTCAGCTATTTCTGAAAGGCTTGGACTTCTTCCCTCGACTTCCTCGATTAGAAAGGAAAGTAGGCTTTGAAGACTATAGCCCTCCTTCTGCTTGGATAGAATTAAGGAAAGAAGGGTGTAAAAAAATGGCTTTTCATCAGGAAATTTTTTAGAAAGGCTTAAACTTTTCCATAGATGCTGTAGAAAATCGTAAGGAGTTAGGAGCTTTCCTTTTTGCAGAGGCTTAAGGATTTTTTTTTCAAAAAATTCGGGATGCCAAGACTTAAGGTAATCCCATAGAGTAGGGGTAGATTCCAAGGACTTGTGGAGAGATTCTGGCCGGGCATAGTTTACTAAAATTTCTCTTCCTATTTCGGGAAAGATGTTGGCTAAGACCTTAGCTAAGGCTAAATCTTTATTTTCATCAAGAAGAAGCTCAAGATAACCGAGAAGACCATGAACAAAAGGGGACTTGTTAAGCTTGGCTATCTCCTTTGAGGTTAAGTTAAAGCCCTTTTCCCATAAAAATTGATAAAGTTCTGAAAGGGCATCATTCTTAAAAAGAAGAACCGCTGTATCAGACTGTTTTTTTGAAGCTTCATCCTTAGCCTTGACCTCTTCTAAAAAGTCTTTTATTACTTCATGAATTTTATCCTTAGGCAAGCTTTTGCCGTCTTTCACTTTCAAATAATATATAACAACTCTCCCGTTGAAATTATTTTCACAGGTTTGCTCAAGGTCTTTAAACATTTCTTTGAGCTTTTCACAAAAAAGCGGGGCAAAGGAGCTAAAGAAAAATTCTTCTACTTCTTTTGGGGGTTTATTGTTTTTGCCTTTAGGTTCGAGACTTGAGTAAGCCTTAAGTAAAGGGAAAATTAAACTATCAACCCTGTCTGTTTTCAACGGGAAAAAGAGGGCATTGTTGAATTTTACGATGTTCTTACAGCTTCGATAGTTTTTGTCAACCTTTTGCTCGTAAACCTTGTAGCCCTTTTCAACCAGGGAGGCTTTCCAGGAAAAAAGGTAATCTGGGTCTGCTCCGCGCCAGCGATAAATGGACTGCTTTGGGTCCCAGGCAAGGTAGATTGGATGCCCCTCAGCCAATAGATTTTCAAATATTGGACTTAGATTATGATAGTGCAGAACATCTGTGTCCTGGGATTCATCCTTTATCAAACACTCAACCCTACCAAGCTTAAAGTAAATCCAGGGGAGTAATCCCTCATCTGAAAGATACCTTTTCAGCTTTTCCTTCCAAAATCCCATGTAGACCTTGCGATGGGATAGGAGGATCCGCTCTAAATCCTGTTTAAGCTCTTGAAGTAGATTGTAGTAGTATATAGCTCTTTCATAAGGCGTCTTCTCATTAGGTCTATCCTTGGAAGAAGAGCTTAGCTCAACCTCTTTCCCTCGGACCTGCTGGTCTATATAATCTTTTAATCTTTTTATTAGTTTTGATTTAAGGTTAATTGTGCCCTTTTCCTCTTTCTTAAGGATAAAGTCTATTAGCTCAACAAGAAGGGAGAAAAGCTTTTCATTTTCCTTTGCCCGTGAATAAAAGTTTAAAAGAGCCATCTCCAAGAATTCTTCTGAGAGGTTTTTTTCAACCGATAACTGAGAGGGTAGCCCAAGCTCGTAGGCTAAACCTCGAAAAAGACGATAAAGATAGCTGTCTATGGTGCTTACCTGTAGCTTATGATAGTAAAGAAAAAGATGGTTCAAAATTTCTTGAGCCAATTCCGGTGAAAGACCGGTCTCTCTCGACAAAAGCTTTCCCTTCTCCGTAGAGAGGGCAATCTCTTCCAAAAAAGTCAGGATCCTTTCCTTCATCTCAAAGGAAGCCTTGTTCGTAAAGGTAAGGACTAAGATGCTTGAAAGGAGAGGGGGATAGCCCTCTCCTTGAGTTGATTTAAGGTTAATCCGTTTAGCAAGTTCTTTGAGATAGTTTAAGGCTAAAGTATAGGTCTTTCCGCTTCCTGCGCTTGCCGAAAGTAAATAAACCATACCTTTTACTTCATAGCCGCTCCAGCAACCGTCCCAAGCACGCTAATAGGAACTTGCTCTTCCACTCCTTTTGCAGCGCGGTTTACACTGCGAAGGGTCCTTTTGGCTTCGTTGTAAAGGGATTCATCTTTAACCAGCTTACCAAGCGTCCCTTCTCCTCTTTCTATCTTAGTAACGATGTTGTGTAAGCTTTGAGAGGTGGCTCTTAAGCCTTTAGATAAGGCTTTCAGGTCTTTATAGAGCTCTTCATCGCTTATCAGCTTCCCAAGAGTTCCTTCGCCTTTTTCAAGCTTTTTAGCTACTCTTTCTAAGGATTGCGAGGTGTTCTTGAGATGATTGTAAAGCTCCTCATCCTTTATCAGCTTCCCAAGAGTTCCTTCCCCTTTTTCGACCTTTGCCGAAATTATCTTCAGGTTTTCGGCAGTCGTGGTTAAATCTCGGTATAGCTTTTCATCCGTTAAGAGTTTACCCAGAGTTCCCTGTCCTTTTTCTACCTTTTCAGCGATGCTTTTAATGCTTGCACTTGCCTCCCGGAAGTTTGCTACCAAAGCTTTGAGGTTCTCTTGTCCTTCTTTAGTGCCGAGTAGCTCTTTTAAACCCTCTACCGTTGGTCCTATGCTGGCAAGGATTTGGTCAAGGTCAACAGGGCTCTCAGTTTTGGCTATCATCCCACCTTCAGGAATAAACCTTGCTGAGCTGCCAGGTCTTATCTCGATAAACTTATCTCCAAGGACACCAAAGGTCCGAACAACAGCAACCGCATCCTCCTGAACCTTATACTGTTGGAAGATGTTCATCTCAACCTTAGCCTTCCCCTGAGGTGTAAGCTCGATGTTCCCCACCTTCCCAATCTGCACCCCAGCCATTTCAACCTTTGCTCCACGGATCAATCCTGAGACAGAATCAAAGACAGCATATAGCTTGTAAGTGTTTTTGGGAGTGAAGGCTTCCTGAGCAAGCCTCACTGTAAGAAAAAATAGAGCAACCAACCCAAGAAAAACAAATATTCCCACTTTGACCTCTGTCTTTCCTCTATTCTTCATGGCTTACCTCCTTTGCCCCATCTATGAGGGCAGAATCTAAGAATTTTCTTACAAAAGGATGGTTAGAATTTCTTATTTGCTCAGGTGAGCCTATTTGGGCAATTACACCTTCATGTAAAAAGGCAATCTGATCCGCATAATGTAGTGCTAAGGGGACATCATGGCTTATGATTACGCAGGTTAGGTTAAAACGATTTTTCACCTCCATGATAAGGTCAAGGATAGACTTCTGCAAGATGGGGTCAAGACCGGTTGTGGGCTCATCAAAGAGGATCACTTGAGGATGAAGGGCAAGGGTCCTCGCTAAGGCTGCCCTTTTCCTCATACCACCTGAAAGCTCTGATGGATACTTATACTTAGCTTCCAGCAATCCTACCGCAGATAAAAGTTCATCAACCTCTCTTTCTATCTCCTTTTCAGGTAGTTTGGCATGCTCGATCAGAGGGAAAGCCACATTTTCCCCAACGGTCATGGAGTCAAAAAGGGCACCCTCTTGGAAAAGATAGCCGACCTTTTTTCTGACCTCCTGCCATTCCTTTTCGCCAAGCTTAGTAAGGTCCCTGTTTTCAAACCAGATTTCCCCTTCATCAGGGCTTAACAAGCCTACAAGATGTTTGAGAAGCACGCTTTTCCCAGTTCCACTCTGACCCATGATAAAGGTGGTCTTTCCCTCGGGTATTATCAGATTAACCCCTCTTAAAACCTGAAAACCGTTAAAGCTTTTCTTTAGATTTTTAATGGTTATCATGTCTTCTTTTTCCTTTCGTCATTCCGAGCGCAACCCAAGGTTCTCCTAAAAAAATAGCGTCGTAAGAATATAGTCAAAAATAAGTATCCCTACGGAAGAAATGACCACTGCTTCGGTGGTTGCCCTTCCAACCCCTTCAGCACCTCCGCTCGCGTAATAGCCCTTGTATCCGCACACAGAAACCAAAAAGGCTCCAAAGAAGATAGACTTATAGATACCAGACATGATGTCTTGGAGCTCAACCATGTCTTCCATCCGAGCCATGAAAATACCGTGGTCTATGCCAAGGACCATTACTCCCACGACATACCCGCCAGCTATTCCGATTAGGTTTGCCATAGCTGTTAGAAGTGGAACTGTTATAACCCCTGCCCAAAGCCTTGGAGTTATAAGGTATTGAATTGGGTTTACGGCCATCATCTTCAAGGCATCTATCTGCTCCGTGATGCGCATCGAACCAAGCTCTGCGGTGATGGCTGAGCCAGCCCTTGCTACCACCATGATAGCGGTAAGAACCGGTCCAAGCTCCCTTGTTAGTGTAAGGGCTACTACGCCCCCAAGCACGCTCTGCCCACCAAACTTAACCAAAGCATGATGAACCTGATAGGCTGTAACCATCCCTGAAAAAAGGGCAGTTAAGCTCACTACAAGCCAAGATTTGACCCCTATGAATTCCATGTGTTTGATAAAAATCCTTGCTCTAAAAGGTCTGCTAAAGGTAGCTAAAAGGCTCTGCCAGAAAAAGATAAAGATCCCACCATAATCTCTAAGGAACTTGAGAAAGAGACTTCCTAAGTGATAAAAAAGGTTCATTCTACGATGGCTCCTCTATCGGCTGAGCTTACCAAAGCTTGATACTTTTTCAAGATACCGCTAATTTTTTTCTTTGGAGGCTTCCATCTTTTTCTTCGCTCAGCAAGGACCTCTTCAGGTACCTTAAGGTCGATCCTCCTTGCTGGGATATCGATTTCGATGATGTCTCCATCCTCAACCAGGGAAATTGGACCACCTTCTTGAGCCTCAGGAGAAACATGCCCTACGCAGGCACCACGCGTCCCTCCGCTAAACCTACCATCGGTGACCAGGGCTACAGACTCCGAAAGACCCATGCCAGCGATAGCCGAAGTTGGGGAGAGCATCTCCCTCATACCCGGTCCACCTTTTGGACCCTCATACCTTATCACCACCACATCACCGGGTTTTATCTTCCCGTTAAGAATGGCTGAATAGGCTTCCTCCTCGGAATTAAACACCCGTGCCGGACCAGAATGCCTGAGCATCTGAGGGACAACAGCGCTTGTCTTCACCACAGAGCCCTTAGGAGCAAGCGCTCCATAAAGAACCGCGATCCCACCCTCTTTATGATAGGGGTCCTCAACCGGTCTTATCACCTCTCTATTTCTTACCTTAGCTTTTTTGAGGATTTCACCTACAGTCAATCCGGAAACAGTCTTTGCCAAGAGGTCAATCAAGTTAAGCTTAGAAAGCTCCTTCATCACTGCAGGTATGCCCCCAGCATGATGTAGGTCTGGCACGCTATGCGGGCCAGCAGGGATAAGCTTAGCAAGAACTGGGGTCTTTTTTGAGACCTCGTCAAAGTCCTTTAAAGAGAGGTCAACGTCTGCCTCATGAGCTATGGCTAAGAGATGAAGGACAGTGTTTGTTGAACAACCAAGCGCCATGTCAACCGCTATGGCGTTTAAGAAGGAGTTTTTGTTCACCAATCTTTTCGGAGTTAGATTTTTTTTCACAAGCTCAACGGCTCTTTTTCCCGTTTCTTTGGCTAACCTAATTCTATCGGAGTAGACTGCTGGTATGGTCCCGTTCCCAGGTAGGGCAAGACCAAGGGCTTCGCTCAAACAGTTCATAGAGTTTGCAGTAAACATTCCGGCGCAGGACCCACAGGTTGGACAGGCGCAAGCCTCAAGCTCAGAAAGCTCCTCCTCGCTCATTTCCCCCTTCTTTACCTTGCCTATAGCTTCAAAGGTAGAGATCAGATTAACCTCCATGCCCTTATACTTTCCAGTTAACATTGGTCCGCCGGCGATGATGATGGCTGGAATGTTCAAGCGAAAGGCAGCAATCAGCATCCCTGGGGTAATCTTGTCGCAGCTTGTCACTAAGACAAGCCCATCGAAGGCATGAGCCATGGCCATGATCTCGATAGAATCCGCTATTAGGTCCCTGCTTGGGAGAGAATACTTCATGCCTTCATGGTTCATGGCAATTCCGTCGCAGACTCCGATAACGCCAAACTCAACCGGAACCCCTCCCGCAGAAAGCACCCCAGCCTTAACCGCCTCTACCAGGTTTCTTAAATGGATGTGCCCCGGGATGACCTCGTTGAAGGAGTTGGCAATGCCGATCAAGGGCTTCTTCAAATCATCGTCCGAAAATCCAAGAGCCCTAAGAAGAGACCTATGCGGCGCCCTCTCAACCCCCTTTTTAATTCTATCGCTTCTCATGCTGCCCTCCGCAGAAAAGAATGGATAAAAAATTATTATATTTATCTTGCCCTTGCTGTCAAGCAAATCTGTATTATTTTAATATAAATCTAAAAGACAAAGGGGGGTAAAAAATGAGGGAAGCGGTTGAGCAAGCCTTAGCCAAGGTGAGACCTATGCTCCAAGCAGACGGTGGAGATGTTGAGCTTGTGGAAGTGACCGAGGATGGTGTGGTCAAGGTCCGTCTAAAGGGAGCCTGCGGTTGCTGCCCGATGTCTCTTATGACCCTAAAGCATGGCATCGAACGCTATTTAAAGAGAGAAGTCCCTGAAGTTACGGAAGTAGTCGCAGTTTAAAGGGGAGAAGCCTATGGCCAGGGTTACGGTGGAGGATTGTCTCAAAGTAGTTTCAAGCAGGTTTAGGCTTATCCATCTCGTCATAAAGAGGGTAAAACAGTTAAGGGATGGGGCTGAGCCCCTGGTAAGATCCGACAACAGAGAGGTCGTCACCGCGTTAAGAGAAGTTGCTGCAGGGCTCGTCACTTCTGAGACCATAGACCGTTACGCTAAGAAAGAAAAGCCTGCATCACCCTACGACATCTCGGAAATCCTTAAACAAAAAAGCCCGAAGACTTAAGGCTCATGCAGAATTATAAGGATTATTATGCCATCCTCGGAGTGCCGAGAAATGCTACTCAGGAGGAGATTAAAAGAGCCTATCGCAGGTTAGCTTTAAAGTATCATCCCGACCGGAACCCAGGCAACAAAGAAGCGGAAGAAAAGTTTAAGGAGATCTCCGAAGCTTACGAAGTTTTATCAGACCCTGAAAAAAGGGCTATCTACGATAGTCAAGGCTACGCCGGGCTCCGTTCTCATGGTTTCAGAGGCTTTGAAGATATTTCGGATATCTTTAGTGCCTTTTCTGACCTTTTTGAAGAGTTTTTTGGCTTTTCCCCCAGGGAGGAGCAAAGAAGAAGAGATGGTGCAGACATCTCAACCGAAGTCTGGCTAAACTTTGAAGACCTCTTCACGGGTAAAGAAGTTAAGGTCAGCTATAGCAGGCATGAAGCCTGCCCTACCTGTGGCGGTTTTGGGTATGAAAAGGAAAAGGGAACTAAGGTATGCTCTGTTTGTGGAGGAAGGGGCAGGGTCACCTATGTGGAAGGCTTTTTTAGGCTTTCCTATACCTGTCCAGACTGCCGAGGGCGAGGATTTGAGTATGTTGAAGTCTGTCCCACCTGCCGTGGAGAGGGGCTTATCTTAGCTGAAAGGGAGCTTAAAGTAGAAATTCCCCCTGGTGTTGAAGACGGCACCATCTTTAGGGTTCCAGGGGAGGGTGAGGCTGGGCTCTATGGGGGAAGACCTGGTGACCTATATCTTAGGGTTCGCGTTAAGCCTCATCCCTACCTTTACCGGAAAGGGCAAGATGTCTACTTAAACCTTAGGGTTCCCTTGGTCTCAGCCCTCCTTGAAGAGGAAATCACTTTTCCCTATGTTAACGAGGAGTTAAAGATTAGGATACCCAAAGGAGTTCAACCAGGTGATGAGATAACTATCAAAGGTAAAGGTTTATCAAGTAAGGATGGTAAGCACCGTGGGGACCTAATCGTCGTTCTTGAGGTAGAGCTTCCGAAAAAAATTTCTCCAAAGGCTAAAGAACTTCTCAAGAAATTAGCTAAGAAAGAGGGCTGGGACGGTGGGGCAGAGCCCATTATCCTTAGTCCAACCTCTCAAGAAGAAAGAGGGTCAAAGGGCAAGAGAAAAGGGGGTTTTTGGGAAAGATTAAGGTTTCGCTAAGGAGAGGTATCAACCTTGGCTGAGTTTACTCATTTGAAATCCGACGGCTCCTTGCACATGGTAGATGTTTCGGCTAAGGGTTCGACAGAAAGAAAAGCTATAGCCAAGGCAAACATTGTGTTTCCTCCTGAAATCTATCCTAAGGTTTTAGCTCAAGACCTTCCGAAAGGGGATTTTTTAGCCTGTGCCAGAGTGGCAGGTATCTTAGCGGCTAAAAAGACTTCGGAGCTTATCCCCCTATGTCATCCCTTACCCATAAGCCAGGTCCAGGTCGACTTTAAGTATCTACCAGAAAGCTATGCCTTAGAGATCACGGCTGAGGTAAAGACGGTTGCCCAAACCGGGGTAGAGATGGAAGCCTTGACCGCTGTCACGATATCAGCTCTTACGGTTTACGACATGTGTAAAGCCTTGCACAAAGGGATAAGAATAGAAAACATCCGCCTTGTATACAAAAGCGGTGGAAAAAGCGGTGAAGTTGTGTTGGAGTAGACAAGCAAAAAAGAGGAGGGGGTATGGACAAGGAGAAACTCCAGTTCTTCAAGGAGCTTCTTTTGAAAAGGCGGGAGGAGATACTGAGGGATGTTCAATCTACAAGAAAGGAGCTTGAAGAGGCGGCGGAAAATCTCCCCGATGCTTTAGACCTTGCGGAAAGGGAATCAAGGCTTGGCTTTGAGCTAAGGCTTAGGGATAGGGAGCAGAAGCTTTTAAAGAAGATAGAGAAAGCCTTAAGGAAGATAGAAGAGGGGACCTACGGCATCTGCGAAGCCTGCGGGGCGGAGATAGATGAAAAAAGGCTAATGGCCCGTCCAGAAGCCACTCTTTGCATCGATTGCAAAAGGGCGCAGGAGCGGTTGGAGCGCATCAAAGGTAAATGAAATTTATTCAAGTCCTCTCGGCAAGGCAAAACAACCTTAAAGGCTTTGACCTATATCTTCCTTTCTATCATCTTACCGTTGTTACCGGTGTTTCCGGAGCTGGTAAATCAAGCTTAGTCTTTGATACCCTCTACGCCGAGGGGCAAAGAAGGTATTTTGAGACCTTTTCTTCCTATGTTCGGCAATTCCTTGAAAGGCTCCCCAGACCTCGGGTTAAAGAAATCCTAAACATTCCTCCAGCCTTAGCCTTTCCTCAGGGAAACTTTATTCGCACCTCCCGTTCAACTGTAGGAACCCTTACCGAAGTTAGCAACTTCGTAAAGATGCTCTTCTATCAGGCAGGAAAGCCCTTCTGTCCCATCTGCCAAAGAGAAGTTTTGCCAAGCAATCCAAGCCTCATCGCCGAGGATATACTAAAAAGCTTTCCTGGGCAAAGGGTCCTTGTGCTTGCACCTCTTCGAAAAGAAACCTCAGCAGAATACCTAAAACAAGGACTTTTGGCTGAGGGGTTTTCTCGGGTGTTCATCTCCGGGCGAGTATGCGAGCTTGAAGGGGTAGAGAGCCTGCCGGAAGAGTTTGAGGTGGTGCTCCATAGGCTTATCATCAAGGAGGAGGCAAAGTCAGAGCTTATTCCTTCCCTTGAGCTTGCCTTTAAGCTTTCAGACAAGGTAAAAATAAGAACTGTTTACGGAGAGGAGAAGGCTTACGCTTTAAAGGAGGAATGTCCTAACTGCGGTTATATCTTTCCTAAGAAGACGCCTGCCCTATTTTCCTTCAACACAGCTCAGGGCGCCTGCCCGGAGTGTAAAGGCTTTGGGAGCCTTCTCATCGTTGACCTTGAAGCTTTGGTCAAGGAACCTCGGAAGTCTTTAGCCAAGGGAGCCATCCCTATCCTTGATTATCCAGCCATGACCGAGGTAAAGCTTGACCTATTTTCCTACCTACGGGAAAAAGGGATACCCGTTGACATCCCCTTTTCTCAGTATCCTGAAGAGGTTAAGAGGCTTATCTTTGAAGGGGGGGGAAAATGGTATGGGTTTAAGGAGGTAGTGGATTGGCTGTATGCCCATCGGTATAAGCCCCACTTTCGCATCCTTTTAGCCAAGCTAAGAAGAGAGGTCACCTGCCCAACCTGCAAAGGCACAAGGTTTAATCCCCAGGCTCTTCTTTTTCGGATAAAAGGGCTTTCTGTTGCTGATTTCTACCGCCTTGAAGTCAAGGACCTTATCTCATTTCTTGAAAGATTTGTTCAAGAAGGCTTGCCCTACGCTGAGGAGAGGTTGGCAAGGGAGGTTTTAAGGCGGATTAAGTATCTACAAGAGGTGGGCTTAGACTATTTAACCCTTGGAAGGGCAAGCAAAACCTTATCTGGAGGAGAGGTCTCTCGCTGTCTTCTAACAAGAGCCTTATCCTCAGACCTTGCCGAAACGCTCTACCTTATCGATGAGCCAACGACGGGGCTTCACCCCCTTGATACCTCCCGGGTGCTTGGGTTCATGAAAAAGCTTGTCCAAAGGTCAAACACTGTGGTTGTGGTGGAGCACGACCCGGAGGTGATCCTGTCTGCCGATTTCCTCGTTGAACTTGGACCAGGAGGTGGAGAAGGGGGAGGATACCTACTCCATGCTGGAGAGCCAAAAAAGATCTTGGAGCTTGAAACCCCTACAGGAGTAGTGCTAAGAGAGCTTGCGGAAAATAGGTCTATACCATCTGAAAAACAAAAAAACTCCTATAAGACAAAAAAATACCTGACCTTTAAAGAATGTCGAGCTCAAAACTTAAAGGGCTTTGACCTCGAGGTTCCCCTATCAGGTATAACGGTGATAGTAGGTGTGTCGGGCTCGGGAAAATCTACGCTTCTTGAAGAGGTGGTCGCAAAAACGCTCCTTGAGGTAAAAGAAAGGGGGAGACCCTCTAACTGTAAAGAAGTAGTGGGATTAGATAAGCTTGGTCCTCTCTGGAATGTTCACTTTCTCACTCAAGAAAGCTTAGCGAGGTCTCCACGAGCGGTCGTTGCAACCTACATTGACATCTATCCCTATATTAGGAAACTCCTTGCCAGCACAGACGCTGCAAAATCCCTTGGCTTCACTGAAGGACATTTTTCCTTCAACTCTCCTTCTGCTCAGTGTCCAAACTGTCGAGGGCTTGGGTATGAGGTAATTGAGCTTCAGTTCTTATCAGACCTTGTCATTCCCTGCGAGGTCTGCCAAGGTAAAAGGTTTAGAGAGGAAATCCTTGAGGTTAGATGGAGGGGGATGAACATCGCTGAGATCCTTGAGCTTACCATTGAGTCAGCTTTAGAGTTTTTTGGTGGACATCGGGAAATTAGGCGAGCCCTTGAGGTGCTTGACCGGCTTGGGCTTTCCTATCTCAAGCTTGGGCAACCCCTTTCTACTTTATCAGGCGGTGAAGCTCAACGCCTAAGGCTTGGTGAGCTTCTGATCAAGGTTAAGTCTGGGCAGGACTTTATCCTCCTTGATGAGCCAACCGTTGGTCTTCACCTTCAGGATGTAAAGCATCTTATCCACACCCTTGAGCTCCTAAGGGAAGAAGGACATACCATCATCATCGTTGAGCACCATCCTGAGGTCATGCTTTGCGCAGACCACATTGTGGAGCTTGGTCCTGAAGGAGGAGAAAAGGGAGGCTATCTCTTGTATCAAGGGGATTTGAAGGGTCTCTTAAAAGCTAAAACTCCAACTTCGAAGGCTCTAAAGGAGTATCTGTCTCCTCGCGTCTTTACTACTCGGCACCAGTTTTTAAGTCATCCCAAGCCAGCCCTTTCTTTGTCACCCCGAGCGCAAGCGAGGGGTCTCCCTGATAATAAGGTCATCTCTCTTCGGGGTGTTAAGCACCACAATCTAAAAAACCTTGACCTTGACCTTCCACGGGAAAAGCTGATCATCGTAACTGGGGTTTCTGGCTCAGGAAAGTCTACCTTAGCCTTTGATGTGATCTTTTCTGAGGGGCAGAGGCGCTTTCTTGAGACCCTACCCGGCTACTTTAGACAGTTTATCAAGGTGCATGAAGAGCCAAATGTTGACCTTATAACCGGGCTTCCTCCAACCGTTGCCCTTGAACAAAGGTCTGGAGAGCTTTCTCCTCGCTCAACGGTTGGCACGCTAACTGAAATCCTTCCCTATTTAAGGCTCCTTTATAGCCGAGTGAGCAAAGCCTTCTGTCCATCCTGCGAAAAACCCATCAAACCAAGGACCGAAGAGGAGCTCCTTAGTCTGGCAGAAAGTTTATACCCTAAGCATTCAGGCAAAGAGATAAAAGTTCTTGCTAACCTTGTTCGGCATCGAAAAGGACATTTTCGTCCCCTTTTTGAACGCTATCTTAAAAGGGGTTATCATTCCTTCAGGGTTGATGGAGAATACATGGAAATTCCACCTCTACGGGAGCTCTCTCGCTATAGTGAGCATACCCTAGAGCTAAACCTTGGAAGCCCAAGGGGAAAGGAGCATTTCCTTTCCCTTGTTGAGCTTGCCTTAAGAGAGGGTAAGGGAGAAGCCATCTTGGACCTTGGGGAAAGCGAGCTTTATCTCTCAACGAAGAGGACTTGTCTAAACTGCCGAGTTAGTTTGCCTGAGCCAAGCCCTCTTCTTTTTGCCTTCAACACCAAGGTTGGTGCCTGCCAAACCTGCGAAGGTTTAGGAAGGCTTGAGGAAGAAGTATGTCCTGCCTGTCAAGGCTCAAGGCTAAGGGATGAGGTCCGGGCTTTTAAGATCAATGGGCTTTCCTTGCCTGAGCTCTGCGACCTCTCCATCGATAAAGCTTTAGAATTTATAGAAAGCTTAGAGTTTGAGGGAAGGGAAAAGAAAATTGCCGAAGAGCTCGTGGCAGAGATTAGAAGCAGGCTAAGATGCCTTATCGACCTTGGCTTATCCTACCTAACTCTCTCCCGCTCAGCGGACACCCTGTCTTCTGGAGAAGCAAAAAGGGTAAGGATCTCAGCCGAGGTAGGGAGCAATCTCACAGGGGTTGCCTACATCTTAGATGAGCCAACCATAGGGCTTCATCCAAAGGATACAGCAAAGCTGATAGAAAAACTAAAAGAGCTTTGCAGAAAAGGGAATACCCTTATAGTGGTAGAGCACGATGAGGAGACAATACTGGCTGGCGATTTTATCGTTGACCTTGGACCGAGCGGAGGAAAAAAGGGAGGAGAATCACTCTTTGCTGGCTCAAAGGAGGATTTTCTTAAGTCTAATTCGCTTACCGCAAAGGCTTTAAAGGACCTTTCGCGCAAGCAGATCTTTAGTCTGAGAAGGGCGCCAGAGAAGTTTCTTCGTTTAAAGAAGGCAAAGCTTAGAAACCTTAAAGGCTTTGATGTAGAGATACCCCTTGCCTCTCTTGTTGCCGTGGTTGGCGTTTCTGGCTCAGGAAAGTCTACCCTCATCTGCGAAGCCCTGTATCAAAGCTTACAATATCTTTTTTTATGTCTCCCCGAGCGCAAGCGAGGGGTCCCTCGGCTCTTCGGTTTAGAAGACATTGAAGGCTGGGAGGAGCTTTCTTCCGTCTATCTTGTTGACCATTCCCCCATTGGGAACACTCCTCGCTCCATTCCCGCAACTTATATCAATGTTTTTACGGACATAAGGCGAGCGTTTGCGAACACCCTTTTGGCTAAACAGTTGGGCTACGATGAGGGAAGGTTTTCCTTTAATAACGAGGAGGGGCAGTGTCCTCATTGCCGAGGGCATGGGGTAATAAAGGTTGAGATACCCTTTCTGCCTACCCTTTATCAGACCTGTGAATACTGCCAAGGGAAGCGCTACAATCAAGAGACCTTGAGAATAAAGCTTAAAGGGAAAAGCATAGCCGATGTGCTTGAGATGGATTTTGCAACCGCTTTGGAGCTCTTTGAAAACTACTCAGCGATTAAGCGGAAGCTTGAGCTTGTCTGTCAGATTGGGCTTGATTATCTTCTTTTAGGTCAGCCAAGTCCTACCCTTTCAGGGGGTGAAGCTCAGCGGATAAAGCTTGCTAAGGAGCTTGGAAAAAGCCATTCAAAGCCTATCCTTTACATCCTTGATGAGCCAACGACAGGTCTTCACATCCTGGATGTGGAAAAGCTTACTTCTGTTTTACAGGGTCTTGTGTCGAAGGGTCATACGGTTGTCTTCATTGAACACAACCCAGAGCTCATCAAGCATGCCGATTGGGTGATAGAGCTTGGTCCAGAAGGAGGAGATAAAGGAGGGGAGCTACTCTTTTCCGGACCGATGGATGAATTCTTGGAGCAAGACACCGAGACAGCAAAGGTGTTGCGGGAGTATGTTAAACATTGAACCGAAAATAGATGATATCACCATCTTGGACCACATAGTCCCTTCCTTCAAGCCTAACTAAGCCCAAATCCTTTGCCTGCTTAAGATGTTTGACCCTTTGATAATCATCGTCCGAGATAACCTCAGCGCAGATGAAACCTCTTTCCATGTCAGAGTGGATTTCCCCTGCGGCTTGAGGAGCTTTGGTCCCCTTCTTTATAAGCCAAGCTCGAGCTTCCTTTGGATTGGCTGTAAAGAAGGTGATAAGGTCTAATAGCTTTGCCCCTTCTCTTATCAGTTTATTAAGACCTGGCTCTTCTATTCCAAGGGCTTTGAGAAAATCTTCCCTTTCCTCCTCTGGGATCTCTACAAGCTCAGCCTCAACTTTTGCGCAGACTTCCACAACCGGTATTCCTTCTACCTCTGCCTTCTCTTTGAGAGCCTTAACCAAAGGGTTTGATTTTTCGGCTAAATCCTTTTCGCTAACATTGGCTACATATATTACAGGCTTTACGGAGAGCAGACAAAGGGTCTTCTGCAGGTAAACTTTTTCCTCTTCGGTAAAATCATCAAGCACCAAGCGAAGGGGCTTATAATCTTCAAGAAAAGCTTCTGCTTTGTTTAAGGTATCAAGCTCGGCTCTTTCCACCCTTTCCTTTCTTCGTTTTATGCTTTCAAGGTCAGCAAGGATCAGCTCAAGGTCAAGGATCTCGGCATCCCTAACCGGGTCAACCGTTCCCTCAACATGGATGACCTCTTCATCAAGAAAGCATCTTAAAACATAGACTATGGCTGGCACCTCCCGAATATGAGCCAAAAACTGGTTCCCAAGACCTGCTCCTTTGCTTGCCCCTTTTACTAACCCAGCGATGTCTACAAACTCGATAGTTGCCGGAGCAACCTCTTTTGAGCTCTCCTTTCTTGCTATTTCTTGAAGCCTTTTATCAGGGATGGCAACTCTCCCAATGTTTGGCTCAATGGTGCAGAAAGGATAGTTTGCCACCTCAGCCTTAGCTTTTTTTATGAGAGCATTGAATAGGGTTGATTTTCCCACATTTGGTAAGCCTACAAGCCCTACCCTAAGCTTCATCCTTGAAACTCTTCTCCTCTTTATGTTGACCTAATCTTTTGTAAAGGAATTTAAAAACATACTTTGGAATATAATACATAGACCCTAAAACGATTAATAGTAAAGAAAGACCGATATAATCGTATAATAATTTCTTCCAAAGTTTCTAATAAATCTCCGATCATATATTAAAACCAAACTTTAAAAATTCATCAGTTTAGCTAAACTTTTTAGCACCTCATCTGGGGTTATGCTTTTAAGACAGCGGTAGTCTTCATGTTTACAGGTTCTGCGAAAACAGGGGGAGCAGGAAAAATCCTTTTTAAGGACGACAGCCCTTGGGTTTTTAGGTCCTGTGAGCTCTGGAGAGGTGGAGCCGAAGATGGCAACCTGAGGGACCTTTAAGGCGGCTCCAAGGTGCATAAGCCCAGAATCGTTTGATACCAAAGCTTTAGCTCCGAGGAAGATCCCAGGCAGGTCCTCGAGCAAGGTCTTACCGCAGAGGTTGTATCCTCTGTTTATCTCCGAGATAATAAACTCTCCGTCTGAAAACTCTGCCCTCCCCCCTACGACCAGAACGGATATTCCCCGAAAAGAAAGCTCCGTAGCTACCTTTTTGAAATACTCTAAGGGCCATTTTTTCGCAGGACCATAAGCTGCACCAGGTGCAAAAATTACATAGGGAGTTCCCTCATCGAGCTTGAATTCCATCAACACTTTTTTAGCCCTTGCCAGCAAGCTTTCGTTGACTGGAAAATAAAGGTCCCTGCTCACTATCGGTATCCCTATGGCTTCTAAAAGATAAAGATAGTAATCTACCTGATGAACGGGCTTTTTCGGCTTATCTATAGCCTTGGTTAGAAAAAGGTCCCTCAAGTCTCCTTTATAACCAATCCGTTCTTTCACTCGAGCCAAAAAAAAGATAAAAGCCGAGGAAAAGGAGTTGGTTAAGAGCAAACCCTGCGTAAGTTTTTCCTTTTCTATAAGCTCCCGCAGAATTTTAATGTTTTTAAAGAAATCTGATGGGTCGTAAGGGATGGTCACAGCGTTAGGAAAATGAGAAAAGAGGTTTATAAAGTTCTTATGTCCGAAAAGATACACCTTTCCTAACTGGGATAAGTTGTAGTAGACAGGAGTTGCCATCAAGGCGTCTCCAAGCCAGTTAGGCGTTCGCACAAGCATAAAAAATCCGCTTGACTATTAGGGTTGCGTAAGAGCCCTTTTCTAAAAAAAAGAAAAGCTTGACTGCCCTTTCTCCCACTCTTTCAAAACGGAGCTCCTGAGGAAACACTATGGCTGGGCTGGGATAGCTTTTAAAGATAAGACCTTTGACAAGGCTTCTAAGCTCTTTAAGCTCTTTTAAGCCCTCGGCTAAAAGCACATCCCTAAAGGCAGCCTGAACAACCGGTTCGTTTTCTTCAAGGTTTAGCTTTGGTGCTGGAAGGGGTATCTTTAGCCCTCTTAACTTTTCCTGCTTCTCCTCATCAAGGCTCCTATAAAAGTAGAGCTCTCCCAAGGTATAAGGAACTTTAAAATCCACGGCAGAAAGCCTTTCTAAAACCCTTTTCAACACCTCATTCCAAAGGTAGCTTTGGTAAGCGTTCCCTAAGAAGAAAAGATACTCTCTGTCCATAAGTTGCAAAGCCCTTTTAAAGGTTCTTTTGCTTGGCTGATGAAGGGTTAGAAAGTTTAAAAGCTCTTTTTCCCATTTTAGCCTGGCTAAAGGAAGGCAGTTTTCCCACCTTCGCCAGTTTTTCTTAAGGCATTCCCTAAATTTTCTGCTTTCTTGAATTTCATCTGGGCTTGCGGTAACCAAAGCTAAGTAAAGCGCCCTTTCATACTCGCCCTTGATGATGTATTTTGCGGCAAACTCAGGTTTTTTAGTCCCTTTAACTGAACCAAACCTTTGTTCATCAAAGTAGTTTGGGACGCCGTATTTTCTTACCCGTTCAACCTCCTCCTCTAAGGCTCTATCGCAAACCTCAACATCCCTCACCGTGATTTCAAACCTATTCCCAAGGAGCCTACTTTGGTCCATGGGTTTTGAAGTCTGTCCGAGGTAGATTAGCTCAAAGCGGTCAAACTTTAAATCTTTCTTAGGTCCTTGGTAGATGGTTATGTATTGATGGGACACAGCTCTTTTATCCTTTAGCCCTCCATACCCAACCTTGCTCAACGGAAGGTGCAGATGTTTGGCAAGCCTACCCAAGGCTTCCCAGGTAGTTAGGTTGTTTTTTTTAAGAAGGTAGAGGGCAAAGTCCCCCTTAGTTTCAGGAGAAATATCTGCTACTTCAGAGACGACAAAATCTTCAGGCTTGGTTTTAATCTTCATAACGATTTAACCTTTGGGAAGACAAAGAGGTCTCGACGCCTCATAGGGAGATCCCTTCCTTCGGTTGGGATAGCATTCAATGTTTTTATGCAAGCCCTCCTGCTGTCGCCCCGAGGCTCTTTTTTTTGTCGCCCCGAGGCGTCAGCCGAGAGGTCCCTCGGCGCTTGAGCGCCTCGGGATTACATGCCGGGACGCCGTCCCGAGCGAAGCGAGGGATGCCTCGCTACTCTCGGCAGGACAAAGTGGGGTGGGGACGCCGTCCCGAAAGCCCCCTTTTGTCGTCCCGAGCCCTCTTTTTGTCGTCCCGAGCGAAGCGAGGGATGCCTCGCTATCGCTCAGTAGGACGGAGTAGGGAACTTTTTTGAACAGCCTCAGGTCATACTTGACAAATTTCATAAAGTGCTTACTATAATCTAAGAAAAGAAAAATTAAAGTTGAGGTGAGTTATGCCGATTAATAATATAAAGAACAACGCCGGGGTGATGTATATGAAGATCAACGAAATTAAAACAATTAACCCTCAAGAGGTAAAGCAGAAAGAAGTTAGGAGAAAAGAAAATCCAGCTCCTGCAGCTCAAGGCGCTCAGGCGCAGAGGCAAGAAGCCCCTCAAAGGGTTTCAGACCAAGTTTCTATAACCACGAAGAGGCTTGTTGAGGAGGCAAGGACAAGAGCTAAATCTATGCCTGAGGTTAGAGAAAACAAGGTAGCTGAACTTAAAGCCAAGATTGAGAGCGGAACCTATCAGGTTTCTAACAGAGCCATCGCTCGGGCCATGGTTGGAACCCTTCTTTCCGAGATGGCTTAAGCTTCTTTAAGCTTAGAGATAATCTTTGTCGTTGAAACACCATAAGTAAAAGGGATCCTTTCTACCCTTCCACCGTAGCTTTTAACAAAGCTCGCCCCAACGATTTTATCCTCTTCCCAATCTGCACCCTTAACCAAGATATCCGGTCTAATCCTCTTTATCAATTCCTCTGGGGTTTCCTCATCAAAGATGATCACATAATCTACGCAAGAGAGGCTTGCTAAAACTTTAGCTCTTTGCTCTTGAGGATTGATAGGACGGGTTTCGCCCTTGATCTTCTTGACTGAGGCATCGCTGTTTAAGCCAACAATAAGCAGGTCGCCGAGAGCCCTTGCCTTCTGCAGGTAGTCCACATGTCCAGCATGCAGGATATCAAAGCAACCGTTGGTAAAAACTACTTTTTCTCCGTGCCTTCTTCTTTTTTCAAGAATGGAGAGAATTTTGTCTAACGGTAAGATCTTCTGAGGTTCTTGAAACACAACCCTTCTCGGATAGGGAAGCTTAGGTTCAAAAGAAGAAAGGTCAAGAGCAATAACATCTATATCCTCTTTAAGCTCAGCGATGATGCTTCCGTCATAAGAGAAAGCCCTTGTTGAGCCGCAAAGCGGGGTCCCGAAGGCACTACCTACGGCGTTTACTCCGAGGACAAGGGTTTGGTTCTCTATGGCTCTTGCAGGAAGGAGAGCTTCCCAATGGGCCTTCCGAGCTTTTGGCCACTGGGCAATAAAGATCAGGGCCTCTACCCCTTGCAGGGCAAACCTTCTTATCAACTCCGTTGAACGAAGCTCAAAGCAGATGAACACATAAAAACTAGCCAAGCCTACAGAAAATGCCTCCCTTTTTATCCCTTGGCTAAACCCTGCGGTATCATCAAGGTTTGGGAAGAGGGAAGCCTTTTCCGCAACGACTCTAAAATTTCCGTCCCTAAAAAGAAGGGCAGAATTGTAAAGCTTTTCCTCCCGAAGATAGGGAACACCAAGGAGAAATTTTTTGTCCTTGGCGTATTCCTTTAAGACCTGAAGTGCGTTAAAATACTCTTCCGATTTAACCAACTCTCTCAGTTTTTCTCCGTAGCCTGTTAAGGCAAGCTCAGGGAAGATGTATAGGTCTGCAGAATGGCTCCGTAGGATTGAACAAATTTCTTCTAAATTTTTTTCTAAGGAATCATGAATTATAGTTTGGCAGAGGGCTATCTTCATCGGTCAGGGCTCTCTCTTAATTAGGCTCTGGCCAAGGCTATGGCTACGACCTCTCTTGCTCCGGCTTTTTTCAAAGCTTTTGCACATTCTCTTAGAGTAGCCCCAGTTGTCATAACATCATCAAGGAGCAAAACCTTTAGCCCTGCCACATTCCCTTCAACGCTAAAGGCAGATTTTATATTTTCTAAGCGTTCTTTCCGGCTAAGCTCAGTCTGCGGGCGGGTGTGTTTAATCCTTCTTAATGGGTTTGGCTTTGGACGCTTTCCAAGGTAGCCCCAAAGCATAAGCTCAGCTTGATTGTAGCCCCTTTCTCTTAGCCTTTCAACTGAGAGAGGAACCGCGCAGGCTAAATCAAAATCAAAAGGCAAGCTTGGTAACACAAGCCTTAGGAGCCTTCCAAGCTTGTAGGCAAGCACAAAGTCCCCCTCAAACTTTGCCCTCTCAATAAGCTGAGAGATAGGCTCGGCATACCGAAAACCTAAGAATACCCGGTCTAAATAGACCTTCTCAGCTTCGCAGAATTTACAACCAAAAAGCTCCCTTTCTTCAAGCCAAGAAGGAAGCTCTTCAGAAAAGAGCTCTCCACATCTTCGGCAATACACCCTTACTCTTTTTAGGCTTTTTCGGCATTCGGCACAGAAAAGACTTTCTTCAGGTTTTAAAGGATTTCCACAGGAATGACAAAGCTCAGGAAAGAAAAAGGAAAAAACCTTAAGAGCTAAGCTCACCCTTTAGCTTCACTATCTCAAGAACGAGCCTTGCCGAGTTGATAAGGTCTTTTTTTCGTATAAACTCCTCTTTCGTGTGAACCTTTTGCATACCTACACCAAGAATGAGACAGCGCTTGCCGTTTGCGTTAAAAACATTGGCGTCAGAGCCTCCTTCCTTCTTCTTAAAGGTTAGTGAGAGCCCAATCCTTTCCCCCGCTCTTTTGACAAGCTGACACAAAGGGTCATCCTCAGGGATGAGGAAGCCTTGAAAAACCTTGTCAAACTTAAGGTCATACTTAGGTAGCCCATCCTCAGACTTTGGAAGGTTAGCAAAGATGTCCTTGACTGTGTTTTCAATCTGCCTTTTTAGCTTTTCTATCTTTTCTTCGCTATGGCTACGGAATTCCCCTAAAGCCTCAGCAAACTCAGAAACGATGTTAACCGCTGTTCCACCCTGGATTTTCCCGATGTTGGCTGTGGTCTCATGGTCTATCCTACCCGTTGGTAAACTGCTAAGGATTAAGGCAAGGATCTTTATGGCGTTTATCCCCTTTTCAGGTTCAAGCCCAGCATGGGCTGATTTTCCTTTAACTGCAAGCCTGTATTGGTAGGAAGAGGGGGCTTGATTTATTACTTCCTCTGGATTTTCAGAATCTAAAACAAAACCTTCGTCGGCTGACATTAAAGTATAATCAAGATATTTAGCACCAAGAAGCCCCACTTCTTCAGAGGTAGTAAATATAAACTCTATAGGAGGATAGGGAAATTTGTTTTCTGCGAGGACCCTGCCAAGCTCAACAAGGACGGCAATCCCAGCCTTATCGTCTGCAGTAAGAACGGTCTTTCCAGCGCTCCTTATGAGACCATCCTCTTCGATATACTCAACCCCTTCGCAAGGGGGCACGCTATCAAGATGGGCACAGAAAAAAATGGGCTTTGCTGGGATGGTTCCCGGAATATGAACGATAAGGTTCCCTACATTTGAGCCGGTATGCTCTCCAGACCGGTCAAAGAAACAACGGTAGCCTAAGGCAGAAAATAGGTCTGAAAGATAGTAAGCAAGGCTTGCTTCCTTTCCAGAAGGATTATCTATACTGAGCAAGGTCTTAAACTCTAAGATTAAGCGCTCTGGGTCGATCACTCTTTAATACCTGATGGAAAAGTCAAAAAATTCTCCTTTGTAGGGTTCTTCTTCTACTTCAACTTTGTCTACTCGAGCTAAAGGAGGACCCTTTTTGCACCACTCAACCATCTGCTCAACCTTATCTTTATCCCCTTCAAAGAGGGCTTCAACCCTTCCATCAGGAAGGTTTCTAACCCAACCGTTCACCCCAAGATGTTTTGCCATCTCCTTAGTGTGTGCTCTATAGGCAACTCCTTGAACTATTCCTGAAATCAAAACCCTGACCCTTTTCTTCTCCATACTTTATATAGTTACTGAAGTTTTAAAATAAGTCAAGAGCTTTCCAAGGGCTGTGTAAAAAACTCTCACCCTTTCGTGGCAAGCTTAGCGAGGTATCCCTCATTTAGTTAGGGAGAGCGTCTCGCAAGGAGACTCCTCGCTTTGAAACAGTACCTTAGCTTTTTTCTTGACCATTTCTCTTGACCAACAACCAATAAAAATTTAAGATTTTTAACCATGAACCAAAGAATGAAAGAGCTTTTTTATCCTCCAAACCTTATCTCCCTTAGTCGGTTAATCCTTTCTTTAATTATACCCATCCTCTGGGTGAACCAAACCTCTTCAGACATAATCTATGCCCTGATTGTTTTTGGTGCCCTTTCTGATACTTTAGACGGAAACTTGGCAAGGCTTCTAAATCAGCGCTCAAACCTTGGCAAAATCTTAGACCCCCTTGCAGACAAATGCTTCATAAACATGCTTTTCTTTCTTTTTTATTATGAAAACGTCATCCCTCTAAGCTTTTTAATGGTTATACTTGTAAGAGACCTTTTGATCCTCATAGGAGCCCTCTACCTCATATTCTTGACCAAAGGTAAGGCTATCCCCTCGCCCTCTATCCTTGGTAAGGCAACAACCGTTGCCCAGCTTATAACCCTTATGCTTCTTTTTATGCATTACTTCCTTTATTCTCTCCCAGAGCTATTCTTAAGCCTTGTCATCAACATAACCATCCTTTTAACCCTTACCTCCGGATTACACTACATCCTTAGCTTTCGAAGGATGCTTTCTCATGCTTAAAAAATTAGCCAAATGGTTAACTATATTCAGTCTTTTAGCCCTCTTCGTTTATACCTTTGTCCATCCTTTGCTCATACCGATTGCCCATCTTAAAAAGGAGTTCCCGAAAGAGACGGCTATGATGAAATACCGAAGAGAACAGTTTGAAAGGGTAGGGAAACCCTTTATCTTAAGATGCTATCCCGTCCCTTTAAACAAGATTTCTCCCTATTTGGTGAAGGCAGTCCTCATAGCCGAGGATGATAAATTCTATCGTCATGAGGGGTTTGATTGGGATGCCCTTCAAAAGGCTTTGGAAAAAAACTTAAAGGAAGGAAAAATAAAGTATGGAGGGAGCACCATATCTCAACAGCTTGCTAAGAACCTTTTTCTCTCACCCTCCAAAAATCCGATAAGAAAGATAAAAGAAGCCATCCTGACCGTTCGCTTAGAAAAGGCTCTTGGCAAAAGGCGGATCCTTGAGCTATACCTAAACATTGCCGAATGGGGTCCAGGGGTCTTTGGAGCTGAGGCGGCAAGTAGATACTACTTCGGAAAGAGCGCCTTAGCCCTGTCTCCCTTTGAGGCAGTTCGCTTAGCCGCAGTCCTTCCCAATCCTTTAAAATACAACCCCTTAAGCCATGAGCCTTTCGTGGAAAAAAGAAGCAGGCTCCTTTTGACCCTCCTTAAAAAACGGGGAATTTTAAGGGAAGAGCTAAAGGAGCTAAAACAGGACTTGCCAAAGGACGAGTTTAAGGAGGAGGGAAAAGAAGAAACGCAAACAGAGGAGAAATCTACGGAAATAGTTCCGGAAAAAGAAAGCGAAGAAGCACCATCTATGGATGGCTCCCCCGGCGAGGGGGAAGACCATCCAAAGGACAACCCTTTACCTAAATCACTACCTCAATGAGTTGAGGTATATTCTTTTTACAAGCTCTCTATTTACTTTTACGGGTGCTTGGGAAAGCATTTGGCTTAGAAGGGGTGTGCTCATGGCAAGGTCTGTCAATCTTTCAACCTGGCTTTCATCAAAGCCTACATCAACAAGCTTTTCTTTTATCCCCATATCTTTAAGCCAATCTTTTATTCCACAGGCTAATTTTTCTGCCTCTCCAGGCACACCTTTAAGCCCAGGAACAATAGGCTCGTAAATACTGGCGAGTATCTCAGGAACTGCCGGATAAATCTCCTTTACCACCGCAGGAAGGAGTATGGCAAGCCCTAATCCATGAGGAAGGTCAGGTTTTAGTGCGCTAAGAGGATGCTCAAGGACATGCGTCAAATGGGTGTAGCTATAGTCTATAGCTAAACCGGCAAGCATTGAGGCGTAAAGAAGATAATACCTTGCGTTCAAGTCGTTAGGATGGCTCAATGCCTGGGGTAGGTAGTGGACGATAAGCCTTACCGCTTCCTTGGCTAAAAGGATGGTATAGGGGTTTCTCGCTAAAGTGGTTGAAGCTTCGTTCACATGGTTTAGGGCATCGATCGTGGTGTAGAGCGTCTGCTTGTAGGGAAGGGTAAGGGTAAGCTCTGGGTCGTCAATAGAAAAGAGAGGATAGATTTTTTCATAACCGATGCCAGGTTTATACCCCTTGGAAAGGATGGAAGCAACAGCGTATCTATCAACCTCGGTTCCTGTTCCATGGGTTGTGTTTATGGCGATGACAGGCTTTGCTTTTGAGGGCACAAACTTTCCTTCAAAGAGCTCCTCTCCAGTCCTTCCTTCATGCTCAAGAAGGATGGCTACAGCCTTTGCGCTATCGATCGGACTTCCACCACCTATTCCGATTACCGCTTGAGCCGAAAATTCCCTCCCTAGCTTTGTTGCCTCATCAAGCTCTTCAACCGTTGGATTAGGAGTTATCTTGTCATAATGGGAATAATCAATCCTCGCTTCCTTAAGATACTTAACCACCACATCCCAGGCTCCGCAGTCCTTGTAAGAGCTCTTCCCAGTAACAATAAGCACCTTTTTGACCCCATTCTTTGAGAGATACTCAGCAATGTCTTTCATCTTCCTTATAGCACCAACCCCAAAAAAGCAGGTAAACCTTCCCCTTATCTCGAACACATCGTAGATGTTAACCTTCTTCTCAAACATGGTCCCACCTCCTTGTGGTTGTGTTTAACTTTTTAAGTGGTTAGTTCTCAGCTAATTCAGCAAAAACCCTCCCACCATCTACTTGGCTAATCTTTACCTTAATAAGCTCACCCTGGGTAAGGCATCTGTTAGTAAAGCCATCTTCCAAAAGGGCATGAACGTAGTTTTCAGTAAGAACGGTTGTTTGCCCCTCTTCTATCTTTTCCACTATGGCATAAAAGCTTTTCCCTATAATTTCCCTGTAGAAATCTTCTCTTTTTTTCTCTATCAGCCTTCTTAGCATGTTTGAGCGGTGTTTGACCACAGTTTCTGGCACCCTTTCCTTGATCTTTTCAGCAGGTGTCCCAGGTCTTGGGGAATAGGGAAATACATGAAGCCAGTTTAGGTGCGATTTTTCAACGACTTCAAAAGTTTGAGCAAAGTCCTCTTCTGTTTCTGTGGGGAAGCCTACGATCACATCGGCACCAAATGTAGCATAAGGGAAAAGCTTTTTCAGTTGCTCTAATTTTTGAACATATTCTTCCTTCGTGTAATGTCTATTCATAAGCTTAAGAATACGGTTTGAGCCACTCTGCAAGGGCACATGAAAGTGGGGACAGATGTGCTTTGAGCTCTTAAGATAGGCAAAGAAGTCTTCATCAAACTCAGTTACCTCAACGGAAGAGAGCCTAAGCAAGACCTTAGCGTTTGCCTGTTCGACCTCCTCTTCAAGCTTCTCAAGGAGCCGAGCAAGGGAGCTCCTTGGGCTTAGGTCTTTCCCCCACATTCCGATGTGTATGCCTGTGATGACGATCTCTCTGTAGCCTTGTTCGATAAAAAGCCTTGCCTGCTCTAAAATCTGAGAAAGGGGATAGCTTCTTGAAGGTCCCCGGGTATAGGGCACGATGCAGTAGGAACAAAAGCTTGAGCACCCATCTTGAATTTTTAAAAAGGCTCGCGACCGATTGTAGAGATTCTTAAGCACAGGCAGGAGTTCCTCTTCATTTTCTAAAAACCTTGGGAAACTGTTTACAGGAGCTTTTAAACAAGCAGCAATATGACTTGGATTAAGCTTTGCCCGCTGCCCAAGCAAAAGTAGATTCTTAAAATCAAACTCTTCTGAAAGTTTGAGAAAATCCTCCTTGTTTGAGACAACCGCGCACCCGGTTAAAACGATAAGCTTTGGCTTTCTTTTTATCCAGGACCTGACGACCTTTTTTGTCTCCGAGACAGCCTTTTCTGTTACCGCGCAGCTGTTTAGGATAAGGACCTCTGCCGATTCTTCAGATGTTGGGATAAAACCAAGCTCAGAAAGCCTCTCATGGAGGCATGCGCTCTCAACCTGGTTTACCTTGCATCCTAAGGTCTTGATAAAAAAGCCCTTTTTCTTCATAAACCTTGTTCTTTTAAAAAATCTTTTACGGCAATCTCAACAAGTCTTTCATACTCTTTCTCCCCGATAAGCCTTCTCCCAAAGGAGTAGTTAAGCTCAGACAAAAGGGGCTTAAATTTTGCCTCATCCTCTGGGTCTTCCTTAAATAAAAGGTCAATAGCTACATGGTTTAGCTTTGTTTTTTTTAAAAATTTTTCAACGAGCATCAGAGCTTCTTGTTTTAATTTTTTGCTTGGCGGGGCGATAGTTTTTCCTTCTTGAACGAGATTTTTTAAAAAGCCTCCCTCACGGAAGAAAATAAGTCTTTCTTTTCCAATTACAATAACCCTTGCGTCAAACCCTGTTGGTATGTATTCTTGAAGGATAAACCCAAACCTTCCCTGCCTTTCCCAGGCTTTAATCTTATTTTGCACCTCTTTGAAATCTTCTTCATCCCGCGCAAGAAAGACCTCTGAGCCCTCGTCTCCATGGTTCCCCTTTACCACAATCGGAAAAGCAGGCTTTTCAAAGCTTCTGTAAGGGTTTTCTTCAATTCCACAAAGGCGAGGAATAACAACGCTTTCCGGGTGAGGAAGTTTTAGGGATTTAAAGAGGAGAAGAGCGCCGATTTTTCCAGGAAATTTAAACTTTAGCTCAAGGTTTGGAAAGACTGGAATCCCCTGGTTTTTGAAGAAAAAATAAAGCTCAGAAGGGGCAAAAGGTGGAAGGATTGCCGCCTTTGCCCGAGAAAGCTTAGCCAAAATCTTACCATCCAAAGCCTCAAAGATAAAGAAGTTTTCGTCTCCTTCATACATCGTCCAAAAGGATACAACCATCTTGCTTTAGCCTCCTTTTGTCTTAAATTTTATACCGATGAACGGCTTCAACGAGATGGGTAAATTTTTAATCCTTATCGGGGTCCTCTTAGTAGCCCTCGGTCTTTTTATAAGCTTTTTCCCAAAGATCCCTTATCTTGGAAAGCTTCCAGGCGATATCCACATCAAAAGGGATAACTTTGAGTTTTTCTTTCCTCTTGGCACATCAATCCTTTTAAGCATCATCCTAACCATCATCTTAAATCTAATCTTTAGGCGGTAATTTTTCTTTCTCGCTTTCAACGCAAAAATACCAGCTTTTTTCTTTATAGGGGTCCTTTAAAGTTAATCTTGTTTGATACCCTTTCTCTCCGCAAGGTATCCCCATCATAACCAAAGCTGAGCTTAAATCTTTTCTTTCTTTACATTTTGGTATCTTTCTTTCACAAAGAAGGCTAAAAAGATAAACAGGCTCATCAAAAAAGCACAACCTTTCTTGGCATGGTATACTTTTTTGTAAAGATATGATCTTTGGTCTTAGCGAGGTAATCTGAAGGACATAGCTTAAGGAGCAAGCTAAAAAGTTTAGGATAAAAAGGAAAAAGGTAGCATAAAAAACAAACCTTTCAGAATAAAGATTGAGCAAGATTTTAGCATGAAGTATAGCAAAGATAGGATAGATAAAAAGAAGGTATTTATCAAACTTTTCTCCTGTAAAGGAAAGAATAAGAAGAGGCATAAAAGAGGGAATGAAGTATAAAAGCAGACCTTGATGATCAACTTTAAGCAAACTTCGTGCCTTAAGGAGTAAAAGCAATAGATAGGGCAAAAAGTTTAAACCTAAGCTTAAGAAGTAATAATAGAAGGGGTCGCCTTTTCCCGCTGTTCTTGTCTTAAGGTCTAAGATAAATTTCTGGAAGGGCTCTTCCCCAAACTTAAGATAGGCTAAGCCATACCATAGGGCTTGAGGGAAAAGATAGAGGATTAAACCATGGGGCTTAGGAAAAGAAATTGCTTCTTTTTTGTATTTCAACGCTGCATATAAAAATAGGCTAAGCATTAGTAGAAGATTGAGAGGTCCTCTTACTAAACTTGCTAAACTTAAAACAATGTAGAAAGCATAGATAAGATAGGATTTTCTTTCCTTTTCATACTTTACGAAAAGATAAAAAGAAAGAAGGCAAAGAAATACGAAGGGTGGCTCAAGGTCTATCCTTAAGGCAAAGGAAAGAAACCTATAGCTACTAAAAAGGATAAAGATTGCTATCAAGCTTTGTCGCAGGTCCTTCTCTAAAAGAAGAAAAACTATGTGGGAAGTTCCAACATAAGCTAATAGAGAAAGGAATCTCAAAAGGAATATCTGAACATCCGTTCCAAGGTTTAGGGCTGAGGTAAGAAGTAGGAGAGGAGAGGCTAAAGTGGGGTGAAGAGGGGGCTTAACGAGGTAGGGCTCACCGTTTAGAGTTGGAAAGAGGGGATTATACTTAGATTCTAAAGCTATCAAAGCCCTCCTTGCCTCTTGATGGGATGTAATAGGGAGAAAGTAGGCTTGAAGAAGAAAAAACAAAAAAAGAAGACAGAATAGGTAGACCGCTTTTTTGCCCATCATTTTCGGTGTAATTCTATAGCACTTTACAACTTTGGAAAGCGTATTAAGTTAAGGAGCCATGAAGTTAAGGCTTGCTCTCGTTGGCTGCGGTAAAGTTGCAGAAAGGCATCTTAAGATCTTGAAAGCCTTGGCTGAGGAGGTTGAGGTTGTAGGTGTTGCCGATGTCAACTCAGAAAGAGTAAGCCTCTTTGCCAAGGAGTTAAACTGCAAAGCCTACACCGACTTTAGGGAGCTCATAAAAAAAGAAGACCCTGAGGTTGTTGACCTTGCCGTTCCCTCTGGTCTCCATGGACAGATTGGGGTTGAAATCCTTGGAAGGTTTAAGAAGCATATCCTCGTAGAAAAGCCTTTAGCTTTAACCCTTTGCGAGGCAAACAAGCTTGTTGAGCTATCCCAAAAGTATAACCTTAAGCTGGTTACCATCTTTCAGAACCGAGCAAACCTACCTGTTAGGCTTGCTAAAAAGGTTATTTCTAAGGGGTTGCTTGGAAGGGTTATTCATCTTTCCGCTCAATTTTACTGGTGCCGAACTCAGAGTTATTACGACAGCGCAGCCTGGAGGGGGACTTGGGAGCAGGATGGGGGCGCCCTTGCTCAACAGGGCTGTCATTTTGCCGATGCCCTCGTCTACCTTGGAGGAGAGGTAGAAAGCGTCTTTGCTAAGATGGGGACCTATCTTGTCAACATTCCAGCAGAAGACCTGCTCGTCGGTGTGATAAAGTTTAAAAACGGAGCCCTTGGCACGATAACCGCTACCACCGCAGCAAGACCAAAGGACATCAAAGCCGAGGTTGTCATCCTCGGAGAGAAGGGCTCTATCATCCTTGGTGGCTTTGCCATGGAAAAGCTAAACCATCTTGCTTTGGCTGAGGCCGAGGCTTTGCAAAGGCTTAATGTAGACGAGTTTCGCGAAAACCCACTCCATCCCCTTGGCTACTCCCACTTTACCTACTATCGGACAGCCATAAAATTCTTCAAAGATGGGACAAGGGAAGATTATCTTGCTATCGGTCAAGATGCTATCCCCTCTCTTGAGTTGATCGTCGGTCTTTATGAGTCTGCAGAAAGGGGGAAGGAGGTAAAGTTTCCCTTTAGACCTTTAAAGACAAAGCTTGGGAGGAAGGATAATGCTTAGTATCCCCCTTCTTGACCTAAGAAGAGGCTTTGCCGAAATAGAAGAGGAGGTCCTTTCAGGGTTTAAAGAGGTCTTTGTCACTCAGAAGGTGTTAAACGGCAAGAACTTGCTTTCCTTTGAGGAAGAATTTGCAAGATATATTGGCACAAAGCTTGCTTTAGGCTGCGCCTGTGGGACCGATGCTTTACTCATGGCTTTGCTTGCCTGCGGAGTTGGAAGAGGGGATGAGGTCCTTCTTCAGGCAAACGCTTTCATTGCTGACTTTGAAGCTATCCATTGGGTTGGGGCAGAGCCGGTTTTTGTTGAGGTTGACCCGAGGACCTTTGGTCCAGACCTTTCCGACCTTCAAAAAAAGATAACTCCAAGGACAAAAGCCCTTGTTCTTGTTCACATGTATGGCGACCCTGCTGACATGGATGAAATCCTTGAAATATGCGACCGTTTTGGTATCACCTTGATCGAAGATGCTTCCCATGCCCATGGAGCGGAGTATAAAGGAAGGAAGGTTGGCTCCTTTGGTAAGGTTGCTTGCTTTAGCTGTGGACCAGTAAAGAACCTTAACGCTCTTGGGGATGCCGGAGTCCTTACTACAAACGACGATGAAATAGCTTATAAGATCAGATACCTCAGGGTGCATGGTCAGGTAGAGAAGAACCATTCTCATTTCCCGGGCTTTAATTCCCGTTTGGATGAGCTTCAGGCGATAATCCTCCGGGCAAAGCTTAAAACTCTTGATGCCAAGAACGAAAAGAGAAGGGAAATCGCTAATAGATACCGAGAGGGGCTTTCAGACATTCCGGAACTTTTTGTCCATCCGGCTCCTCCACCCTACAAAAAAAGCGTCTACCACCGCTTCGTCATCGGAACAGAAAAAAGGGATGAGTTAGTAAAATATCTAAAGGAAAAAGGGATAGGAACGGGCTACTACTATCCCATACCCCTTCACAAACACAAAGCTTACCTTGAAGCCTACGGCAAAGCCTGGCATCTACCACAGGCTGAAAAACTGGCAAGGGAGCTTGTTGCCATCCCCATGTATCCTGAACTAACAGACGAAGAGATAGATTATATCATTCAGACGATAAGGAGCTTTTTTGGCAAGGTGTAAAAGTTGGAGGCAAAGCTCCTTTCTTTGATAATCCCTGCCCACAACGAAGAAAAAAACATACCCATAGTCTATCAAGAGGCTAAACAAGTCTTTGAGGAGATAAAAAAGGAAAAGGGCTACGAGTATGAAATAATCTTCATCGATGATGGGAGCACAGACAACACCCTTTCTGTGTTAAAGGAGATAAAGTCCAAGGACCCGAATGTCCGGGTTTTAGTGATGGATAGAAACCGAGGTCAAGCAGCTGCGTTGACTGCTGGCTTCCACCATGCTCGGGGCAAGTTCATCTTTAGCATGGATGCCGACGGGCAGAATGACCCGAAGTATCTAAAACACCTTTTGGTAAAGCTCGAAGAAGGTTTTCTTGCCGTCTCTGGCTATCGTTTACAAAGAAAGGAGCCTCTTCTCACAAGGAAGATCCCCTCAAGAATAGCTAACTTTCTAATCGGGCTTATAACAGGGCTCCCATCCAAAGACAACGGCTGCAGTCTTAAGGGCTACTACTTTGAGATACCAAAGAGATGGCAAATCCCCCATGGCTTTCACAGGTTCATACCAGCATTGTTTGGAGTAAAGCCTAAGGATTTTACCCAAATCCCGGTCATTGATAGACCAAGACTTCATGGTAGAAGCCACTATGGACTGAAACGAACCTTTGAGGTTTTGCGGGAGCTCCTTACCATTCCTTTTGTCCTAAGGGACCCTTTAAAGTATGAAAAATTTTTCAAATTTTGGGCTGGTTTGCACCTTCTTGCCTTTGTCATTTTTGCTGGATTTCTTTTACTTGAAGTTAAAAACCCCTTGAGCCCTGAGCCCTTGAACGGGGGATTCCTCTTTGCTCTCGCCCTTGGAGCCTTTGTAAGCTATGTCATTTACAAGAACCTTAACAGGTTTAACAGGGTTCAACGAGAGGGCGTGTTTAAAGTCTCCGAACTCTGAACATAAGCCACAAAATAGCTTTTACTTTTTTCCTTTTTGTCGATAAATTCTCTAATCTGGTATCCTAAGCTTTCTAATAATCTTCTTTCGTCAGGCAACAACTCTTTACGAACTATTACTATTCCGCATGCTTTTAAATCCTCTTTAATTAGCATGACTGGCTCAACCTTTTCGGTGATCTTTGCGTAAAAGTAGACATTGGCTACAGGGTCTCCCTTATCCTTAAGGTAGCAAACCTTTCTTTCTTTTAGATAAGACGAAGACTCTTTTAACCCTTTCATAAACTCTCCTGTTAGCTTTTCAGTAGATTCAGAATAGATAGGCTGTATACCAGCATAAAAAAGACAAAGAAGAGATAAGGAGAGCAAGGAAAAGGTATGCCAAAAGGAGAGTTCTTTCCTATTAAAGCTTAATATTATAAACAAAGAAAGGAGTAAAAGAACAAGGTATAAAATCAAAAGAGGAATTTTTAGTTCATATCTGTATAGTTTTATAAAAAGAGGGGAAATAAAAAGCGAAAAAATAAAAAGATAAGCTAAAACCTTATAAAGGTTTTCCAAAAGTTTACCTGTGATTATCCAAGAGTTAGATTGGATATTGCGTAAAAAGGTCATCATCAAAAGGACAGCAAAAGGGAGTGTGGGTAAGATGTAGTAGCCTCTTCTTGCTTTAGCAAGGGTAAAGATAAGAAAGACTGCTAAATTACTAAGGAGTAGCCATCTTTCATCGCTTGTCAATGTTTTAAATTTAGGAAAATAGGTTGCAAGACAAAAAATTAAAATTAGGCTAAAGGGAGCAACCCAAAGGGGATAATAAAAGAAGTAGATGTAGAAGGGGCGAAGATTATCGTAGGGGTCTACCGCTTGTTTAAGGTTTTCTTTAAACCATAGATAGAAAGGAAGGGGGGAGTTTAAGGCTTTTGCTGTTAAGTAGTAAGGTAAAAAGTAAAGGAGTAAAGATAAAACTAAAGTAATGAAAAGCTTGGGGTTAAAGTGATAGAATCGTTTGTTTAAGTATAGGTCAATTGATACGGTAGTTAATAGGACTGTAGGTGCTGTCAAACCTTTTGATAGGGCACCAAAAAGAAGACCAAAGAAAAAGCCAGCATAGCCTATGAAAGATGCCTTGTCACGATAATTCACATAGAAGGCTAAGGCTGTGACCACGCCAAAAAGTTGATAGATTTCCGATTGAGCAAGCCTTGCAAACTCAACAAAACCTATGGTAGAAGAAAAGACAAAAACCGCTAACCATCTATACCTTTCCTCAAAGAGCTTTCTTGCTAAGTAGTAAAAAGAAATAACGGTAAGTAAGGCGACGATGGCTGAGGGGAGCCTTACTGCAAACTCGTTCTCACCAAAAAGGTCGCAAGAGGCTTTGATAAGAAGAAAAGGGATTAAGGGCTTGGTGACATGGGGAGAAAAGTTAATGGTTGGCACAAAAATGGAATGCGTTAGGCTCATCTCCCTTGCTGCCTCTGCCCATCTCCCCTCAACACCAAACAGCGGACGCTCCCCAAGATTGTAAAAAAGGGTTAAGAACAGAAGAAAGAAGAATAGAAAAAGATAAAGTCTTTTCGGCATTTCAAAAAATCAATTATAATAAATTAGCTAACATTCACAACGGAGGAAGCTTGCTGTCAAGAAAAAAACTCCTTTTAGGCATCCTTTTTCTCTTACTCTTTGGTCTTTCTCTTTATCTACCCAACCTTGGGGTTAAAGAGTTTCAAGGCGAAGAAGGAAGAAGGGTTGTTTATGCCCTATCCATGCTTGAGACCAAAAACTTTCTCATTCCTACTCTTTTTGGGGAGCCTTATTTCACAAAGCCCCCGGTTTTCAACTGGGTTTTGGCAGGAGCCTTTGCTATAACTCGCGACTATTCTGAGTGGACGGCAAGAATGGTTTCTTCTTTAAGCGTCATCCTAACCTCTCTTTTTTTACTTTTCCTTTGGAAAGATGTTGTTAAGCCCTCTTCTTTGTTTACGCTTCTTTTACCAAGCCTAATCTATCTAACGACTCCTGAAGTCATAGATAAAGCTTTAAGGGCAGAAATCGATGCCTTCTATAGCCTCTTAGTTGCTCTTTATGTTTACCTTTGGTTATATCTTTATGAAATAAAAAAAAGGAAGAGTTTGTCTTATCTTTTAGCAGGCATCATTGCAGGCTTTGCCGTTCTAACTAAAACTTTTCACGCTCTTCTCTTCTTCTACCTTGCTTTAATTCCTTATTTATATACTGAAAGGTCTTTACGCGACCTATTTAAACTTAATCGCCATTTTCTTTTTCTATTCGGGGTATGCTTAGTTTTTTGTAGCTGGATTTATGCTTTACATTTGAAAGGAATTGACATAAGACAAATCGTAGACTCTTGGATTGGAGAGTACAAAAGCGCAGCCTCGGCAAAGGAGATGACACCATCTCAGCACTTTACCGCCTATACCCTTGGTGCTCTCTTTTCCCTTTCTCCTTGGCTATTCTTTCTTCCTTTCTATCTGAAACATCTTCCTAAAGACAATCCTTTGCACTATAAACTTTTCAAATATTCTGCCTTCCTTTTTATTCTTTCCTATTTCTTTCATTTTCTTTTTCCTGGTGCAAGGTTTAGATACATCATGCCTTCTATTTCTGGTTTTGCTATACTTTGTGCTATTCCAATGCTTTATGTGGATAAGGTCTTTTCTTTTTCTCTAAAGAAACTTTTTACAGCCCTTATAGTGCTTGTTTTTATAGGAAAGCAAGCTTACACTTTTTTTTATTATCCCTATCATGCCAAAAACTTAAACTACTTCCGAAGGGCTTCTTTAGAGGTTGCCGAGCTACTTCAAGGGAAAAGAACCCTCTATCTTTGCAAAGCCCTTCCCCATCATTTGGTCTATTATCTTAAATACCGATACCGCGCAGTTGATGATTTTATTTACTTAAGGGAGATTGAAGATTGTCGATCCATACCAGCAGGTGCTTTTGTATTGATAGAAAAGAGGTCTCTTGAGGGAATGGAAATCCCCAGAAATTGGCTAACAATGCCTTTAAAGGTTAGGACAAAGGATTATTTTCTTATCAAGGTTCAGTGAGATTTTTAATCTTTTACTACATAGCCAAATTTACCCAAAAGCTGAATGATATCTCATCTTGCTATGAAGAATTATTTTATAGATTTACCAATCTATTTTGATTTAGCTAAATGATTTTCCCTTTTCTTTCTTCGCAGGGTGATAATTTTATAAAAAAAAATAACATCTTTTTCGCTAAAGGCTGGATAAAGCTTTGCGTATACATTCCAGATGAGTTCTCTTGCAAGGAAGAAACCTTCCCATTCTAAGGTCATGGCAAGGGTAGCAAGCTCTTTTAGCCTCATCTTTTTGGGTAGAGGCTTGCTATAAAGCTTAACACCGTCAAGGTCAAAGACCTTAAAGCCAGCCTTATTTGAATAGTAAAAATTATAAAACTTTGTGTCGCGCAAGTATATCCCTTTTTCGTGAAGGAAAAATAAGAACTTAACAAGGCTTGGAAGAAGCATTTTTGCTGATTCAAGGGTCAAAAAGCCTTCCTTCAGGTAAGGAAAAGCAATCCCCCCATAAAAGGGCTCATCCTTGAGTAAGGCAAGCCAGGGGTTTTTCCAAAAAAGAAAAAGGGGCTCAAGGAGAGGCACATCGCGTTTTTTTAACTCAAGAAGGTTTTTCAAGTAAGCTTTCATCCGGTTTCTTCTAAAAGGGCGAGGTATAAAGAGTTTCAAAAAAAGGTCAGGTTCTGTCGATGAGACAAAGGTTAAAAGGAAGTTTCTGTGCCTCTTTGGAATTTTTTCGCATTTTAAGAGAAAGGGCTCATGAAGAAGCCGGTCAAGAGTAGCTTTAGCCTCTATGCTAAAAAAATAGACTTTAAAGTCCTTCCAATTTGGAAACAAGGCAGTCCACATAGCTATCCCAAGTAAGATGAGAGATGGATTGACTGCAAGCTTCTTCTGAGATTTTAGTTTGCATGGCAAGATGCATCTTCTGCAAAAGCTCGTCCTTTTTAAGAGTTGTAATCCAGCCGTTCAGACCCTCTTTGATGAATTCTTTTGCACCATCAAAGACGGAGGTTATAATCGGAGTTCCGCTTGCTAAGGCTTCTAAGGTAGTCAAAGCTCCAGGGTCGTAAAGGCTTGGTAAAACAACAAGGTCAGAAAGGGCGTAGAACTCCTCAATGTTTTGAACCTTACCAAGATAAACAATCCGTTCTTGGCTTTTTCCTTGAATACCCGCAATAAGAAGTTTTACATTTTCGGGAAGCTTAGGGAATACTTCTAAAAGAAGGCTTAAGCCCTTTCTTCTTGGTTCATTTCCTACAAAAAGGATGATAAAATCCTTTGGGTCAAGGCGGTATTTTTCTCGAAGAGCATTTTTTTGCTTCTTTAGCTCAGGGGTAAATCTTTTATGGTCTATACCCATATGGCATACCGCTACCTTATGAACCACCTCTGGATAAAGGTTTTCTAAAAGCTCAACCGTTGGGGAAAATAGGGCAATGATCCTTTTTGCAGACCTTAGACAAAGCTCTTCGTACTTTAAGAAAACCCTTGCTCGAATCCCGAGGTTTGAAATTTCTTTAATTATTTTAGGAAGGGGTCTTTGTTTCAGCCAAAACTTAAAAAGGGGGTCGCAGAGGATCAAAAGGTCAGCCTTTGGAAACCGAAAAGGGGATAGAAGAAGATAATCCTTTTTAAGGCTTTCTAAAACCCTGTTTGCTTCTTTAAGAAAAAAAAGATATTTTAGCAGGCTTCCCCTACCTCGTTTCTTCACCTGAAGAAAATTAATTTCCCCCAAGACCTCTTTTGGGAAGCTTATCTCCTGGGCAAGGACAGAGACTTTATAGCCCCTTTCAAGGAGCTTTAGAGCTATCATCCCAGCATGAGTTTCGGCTCCGCCAAGCCCAAAACCTACCTTAGGTCTAACTATGACTACATGCTTCATGAGAGCAAATTTTAGCAGAATTTTAGAAAATTAGATAGAAAAGGGCAAAATATTGTATACATCTTTAAACTGTTGTATAATCAAGGTTATGCATTTAAAAGAAATCTTTAGAAAGAAACGATATTCAATCGAAAAAGACAGGTTTCCACGGAAGCTTGGTCTTCTTGACCTTACTTTTCTTGGCATAGGAGCAATAATCGGGGCAGGAATATTTGTCATAACTGGGCAAGCCGCAGCCCTCTATGCCGGACCAGGAATTGTTCTTTCCTTTCTTCTTGGAGCTGTGGTCATTGGCATAAGTGCCTTAGTTTACGCTGAGCTTTGTTCAGCTTATCCTGTATCAGGAAGCGCCTATAGCTATACTTATGTTACCTTGGGTGAAGTTGTAGCCTGGCTTGTGGGCTGGAACCTTTTAGTGGAGTATGGCATAGCTACCTCAGCTGTGGCCACGGGTTGGTCAGGCTATCTGAGAACCTTTCTTGAGCAGAACTTTGGGGTCACTCTCCCCAAGATGTTAAGCGGTGCCTACAACCCTTCTGCTGGCACATTTATAGACCTTTTTGCCTTTTTAGGAACCCTTGCTGTCTTCATCCTACTAACCCTTGGGATTAAAAAGAGCACCACAGTCAACACCTTCATCGTTTTTTTAAAGATTCTAACCCTTGTCCTTTTCCTTATCTTTGGAATAACCCATGTAGACTTTAAAAATCTGGAAGACTTTTTCCCTTATGGATACGAGGGTGTATGGCGAGCAGCCTCTCTTATAATTTTTGCCTATTTAGGCTTTGATGCCGTATCCACGGTTGCCGAAGAAACAAAAGACCCTACTAAAAATGTTCCGAGAGGCTTGATCCTCTCCTTAGGTCTTAGCACCCTGTTTTACATGGCCGTAAGCTTTGTGCTGGTAGGGATGGTAAACTACAAAGAATTGAACGTGCCCGATGCCTTAGCTTATGCTATGTTTAGGGTTGGCAATCCCTTAGTTGGCAATCTTATAGCTACCGGCGCCGTGATCACCATCACAAGCGTCCTTATAGCCATGGGTTTAGGCTTTACCAGGGTGGTTTACGCCCTCTCGAGGGATGGGCTCCTTCCTGAGAAGCTCTCTGCCATCCATCCCAAGTTTAAAACCCCATATGTATCAACGCTCCTTGGCGGAATAATCCTTTCCTTCTTTGCTGGCTTCATTCCCCTTAAAGTTCTTGCTGAGCTTGTAAACATTGGAACCCTTTTTGCCTACTTTATGGTGGGAATAGGGGTCATTGTTCTTAGAAAAAGGGGAGAAGTAACCCCCAGCTTTAGGGTGCCTTATGCTAAGGTTCTTCTTCCCATTAATTTAGCCCTTTTGCTTTTCATCATGGCTGGGCTACCAAAGGAAACCTGGTTAAGATTTATTATCTGGAACATCATCGGTTTGATAATTTACTTTTCCTACAGCTTCAA